>Ga0308165_1001124_pt1 | contig 39759 bp, 36 predicted proteins | sample PhyWR2_FD_201032 | JGI IMG/M metagenome (GOLD analysis project Ga0308165, IMG submission 201032) | Phyllosphere microbial communities from UC Gill Tract Community Farm, Albany, California, United States - DLSLW.R2 | ecosystem: Host-associated > Plants > Phyllosphere > Unclassified | place: USA...
CGCAGCGAGGCGGCGAATCGCGGTCGCCTTTCTTTGCTTACTTTCTTTGGCGAAGCAAAGAAAGTGAGCGGCTGCCGGGCCGCCCCCGGCAACCACGGTCGTCCGAAGAAAGAAAAATCCAAGCCACCGAAGAACCGCCAGGAACAACAGGCAAGACTCAAACCCCACCCGCAGCATCCAACGCCAGATTCAACTTCAGCACGTTGACCCGAGGCTCCCCAAACAACCCCCACTGCGGCGCCTCAGTCTGCCCCTTGACCAGCGAGCGCACCCGCTCCAACGACAAACCCCGCGCCTTCGCCACCCGCGCCACCTGGTACGCGGCAGCGGCCGGGCTGATATGCGGATCCAGCCCGCTGCCCGACGAGGTCAGCAAATCCACCGGAATCTCCCGCCCGGCGCCAGGATCAGCCGCACGCGACGCCTCCTCGCGCGCCTTGGCGGCATCGACCAGAGCAGGATTCAAAGGACCGAAATTGCTACCGCCCGAAGCGCCGCCGTTATACGGAAAAGTCCCCGTGCTCGACAACCGGCCCCAGAAGTACTTCGGCTCGGTGAAGTTCTGGCCGATCAGCTCGGAACCGACCGGCACGCCGTCGCGCACGATGACGCTGCCGTTGGCCTGGGTTGGAAAAAAAGCCTGACCGACCAGTGTGATGACCGCCGGGTACAAGCCGCCGAGGATGAGCGACATCAGGATGAACAGCGAGATCGCAGGACGCAGATAAGTTTTCATGACAGATTCCTTCAACAAAATTAAGCCAGGCCAAAGACGCCGAGCAACACGTCGATCAGCTTGATGCCGACGAACGGCACGATCAGGCCGCCGAGGCCGTAGATCAGCAGGTTGCGGCGCAACAGCACAGCCGCACCCAGCGCCCGGTAACGCACGCCGCGCAAGGCCAGCGGGATCAGCACGACAATCACCAGCGCATTGAAAATCACCGCCGACAAGATCGCCGACGACGGATTGTTCAGGTGCATGACGTCCAGCGCCGCCAGTTGCGGATAGGTGGTCGCGAACATCGCGGGGATGATCGCGAAATACTTGGCGACGTCATTGGCGATGCTGAAAGTCGTCAGACTGCCGCGCGTCATCAGCATCTGTTTTCCGATCTCGACAATCTCGATCAGCTTGGTCGGATTGGAATCCAGGTCGACCATGTTGCCGGCCTCCTTGGCTGCCTGCGTGCCGGTGTTCATGGCCACCGCGACGTCGGCTTGCGCTAATGCCGGCGCATCGTTGGTGCCGTCGCCGGTCATCGCGACCAGCTTGCCTTCGGCCTGATGCTGGCGAATCAGCGACAGCTTGTTCTCCGGCGTGGCTTCGGCAAGGAAGTCGTCGACGCCCGCTTCGGCCGCAATCGCCGCCGCCGTCAGACGGTTGTCGCCGGTGATCATGATGGTCTTGATGCCCATGCGGCGCAGCTCGGAGAAGCGCTCCTTGATGCCGCCCTTGACGATGTCCTTCAGCTCGATCACGCCAAGCACTTGGATGGAGCCATTGGCGGCGTCGGTCTCGGCCACCACCAGCGGCGTGCTGCCGCGACGGGCGACGATGTCGACAGCGGCGGCGACTTCACCCGGCACCTGCTGGCCGGCTTGCTCGGCCAGCTTGCGGATGGCGTCGGCAGCGCCTTTGCGGATCTGGCGATGACCGATGTCGACGCCGGATAGGCGCGTCTGCGCGGTGAATGGAATGAACACCGCACCCAGACTGCCCATTTCGCGTTCGCGCAGGTTGAAGCGCTTCTTGGCCAGCACCACGATGCTGCGGCCCTCCGGCGTCTCATCGGCGAGGGAGGCCAGTTGAGCGATGTCGGCGAGTTCCTGCTCGCTCACGCCGTTGGCCGGCAGGAAAGCCGAAGCCTGGCGATTGCCCAGCGTGATGGTGCCGGTCTTGTCCAGCAGCAGCACGTCGACGTCGCCGGCGGCTTCCACCGCACGGCCTGAAGTCGCGATCACGTTGGCCTGCATCATGCGGCTCATGCCGGCCACGCCGATGGCCGACAACAGGCCGCCGATGGTGGTCGGGATCAGGCACACCAGCAAGGCGATCAGCGCGGTCACCGTGACCGGCGCGCCGCTCAGCGCAACATTGACGCTGAACATCGAGAACGGCAGCAAGGTCACGGTCACCAGCAGGAACACGATGGTCAGCGCGACCAGCAGCAAGGTCAGCGCGATTTCGTTGGGCGTCTTCTGGCGCTTGGCGCTTTCCACCATGGCGATCATGCGGTCGAGGAAGGCTTCCCCGGGATTCACCGTAACGCGCACGATGATCCAGTCCGACAGCACGCGGGTGCCGCCGGTGACAGCGGTGAAATCGCCGCCCGACTCGCGGATCACCGGCGCGGACTCGCCGGTGATGGCGCTCTCGTCGACGGTAGCGACACCTTCGACTACTTCGCCATCGGCCGGCACGAAGTCGCCCGCCTCGATCAGGACCAGGTCGCCCTTGCGCAGCGAGCTGCCTTCGACCAGTTCACAGCGGTCGGAACGACTGGCGCGCTGCAGCTTCTTGGCGACCACGCTCTTCTTGGCGCTGCGCAGCGATGCCGCCTGCGCCTTGCTGCGGCCTTCCGCCAGTGCTTCGGCGAAGTTGGCGAACAGCACCGTAAACCACAGCCACACCGCCACGGCGAGGATGAATCCGGCCGGCGCTTCGCCCTGGCCGTTCAGCGCCTGCAAGTACAGCAGCGTGGTCAGGATGCTGCCCAGATACACCACGAACATCACCGGATTACGCCACTGGGCGCGTGGCGACAGCTTGCGGAAGGAATCGATCAGCGCCGGTCTGACGATCGCCGGATCGAATATCCATCGGGTCGCGGATGGGGCACCGGAGGTCGCTGCGGTGCCTGCCACGGTAGGTACGGCAGGCGCGGCAGGTACTGAAGCAGACGGGGTAACAGCTTTTTTGGCAGGACTATTTGCCATGTTTTTCTCCAATTCAGACATTAGTGAATCGCCAGCATCTGCAGATGCTCGATCACCGGACCCAGCGCCAGCGCCGGGACATACGTCAGTGCGCCGACCAGGATCACCGCGCCGATCAGCAGCGCGACGAACAGCGGACCATGCGTCGGCAAGGTGCCGGAAGTTGCCGCCAGGCGCTTCTTGCCGGCCAGCGAACCGGCCATGGCGAGCACCGGCACGATGATGCCGAAGCGGCCCAGCCACATGGCGATGCCGGTCATGACGTTGTAGTAAGGCGTGTTGGCAGACAAGCCGGCAAAGGCGCTGCCGTTGTTGTTGGCGGCCGAGCTGAAGGCGTAGAGGATTTCCGAGAAGCCATGCGCGCCGGGATTGGCGATGCCGGCCAGGCCGTTCTCGACCATCACCGAAATCGCCGTCAACACCAGTACCAGCGCCGGCGTCATCAGGATGGCGATGGACATCATCTTCATGTCGAACACGCCGATCTTCTTGCCCAGATATTCCGGCGTGCGGCCGATCATCAGGCCGGCGATGAAGACCGCCAGCACGGCGAAGATCAGCATGCCGTACAGACCTGCGCCGACACCGCCGTAGACCACCTCGCCGAGCTGCATCTGCAGCATCGGCACCAGTCCGCCGAGCGGCGACAGCGAGTCATGCATGGCGTTGACGGCGCCGCAGGATGCCGCGGTGGTGATCGCCGCAAATAAGCTGGATGCAATGATGCCGAAGCGGGTTTCCTTGCCTTCCATCATGCCGCTGCCTTGCGTTGCGTGAGCAACAGCCAGCGCAGGATTGGGTTGCTGTTCGAAGTACATGACAGTCAGCGTCATGACGATGAACAGCAGCGTCATCGCGGCCAGGATCACCCAGCCCTGGCGACGGTCGCCGACCAGCACGCCGAAGCTGGTGCACAGCGCGGCGGGAATGATCAGGATCGCCAGCATCTGCACGAAATTCGACAGCGGCGTCGGGTTTTCATACGGATGCGCGGAGTTGGCGTTGAAGAAGCCGCCGCCGTTGGTGCCGACCATCTTGATAGCCTCCTGCGAGGCGACCGGACCCATCGGCAAAGTTTGCTTGCCGGTCTTCATTTCATCGACCAGCGGAGCACCCTTCTCATCCTTGAGCGGCTGGCCCTGTGCATCCAGGCGCGGCGTCGTGTAGACGGTGGTTTCCAGGGTCGCGACTTCGACGTAGGACTTGAAATTCTGGATCACGCCCTGGCTCATCAGCACCACCGCGGCCAGCACCGACAAGGGCAGCAGCACGTACAGGCCGGAACGCGTCATGTCGACCCAGAAATTGCCGATGCTCTTGCTGCTGTGGCGAACGAAGCCGCGGATCAGCGCAAAGGCGACAGCGATACCGGTCGCAGCCGAGAGGAAATTCTGCACCGACAGCGCCAGCATCTGGGTCAGGTAGCTCATCGTGCTTTCTCCGGCGTAGCCCTGCCAGTTGGTGTTGGTGACGAAGCTCACTGCGGTGTTGAATGAGGAATCGGCACTGACGCTGGCCATGCCGGCCGGGTTCAGCGGCAACCACACTTGCAGGCGTTGCAACGCATAGACGGCGAACAGGCCGACGATGTTGAACAGCAGCAGCGCCAGCGCGTATTGTTTCCATCCCATGTCGGTGTCGGCGCGCACGCCGCACAGACGGTAGAGGAAATGCTCGATGCCGCCGAATACACGGTTGACGGCGGACTTGCCTTCCATCACGCGAGCGATGTACCAGCCCACCGGGACCGACAGTACGAGCAGGACGACCAGATAGATCGCCAGTTGGGTTATCGAGGCAGTCATGTCAGAAAGCCTCCGGCTTGATCAGGGCGTAGATCAGATACGCCAACAGCCCGACCGATACGGCCAGCCCCAGTATTTGCATGACGCTCATTGCATGTCCTCCAGCTTTTTGCAGGCGACGACAAACGCCCACATCGCGACGCTGCAAGCCAGCAAGCCGCCGATATACAAGAAATCCATTTTTTAACTCCCTTGTTTGTTGCTTACGAAACGAACAATATTCGCGAGGGCGTTAAATCCGGATAAAACTATCGGAGGACGGTATAAATTTTGTGTAAACAAGAACGCGCCGCTGGGGGCGGCGCGCGGGGATGGCGTTGACTGCGGCTAGCGTGTGGTCAGCGAGGAAATGAAATGGGGCGGCGGACGGCGCCGGTGCTGGTCAGACCGGGCTTTCCTCGGTATTCCACTCGACCCGATTCTTGCCGGCGCGCTTGGCGGCGTACATGGCCTTGTCGGCCTGCGCCACCAGTGCATCCTGGTCAGTGTGCCGGCTTGGCTCATAGATTGCCACGCCGATGCTGCTGGAGACGCTGACGGTCGCGGCCGTGAGGACGAACGGCCGGCGCATCGACACCAGGATCTTTTCCGCTACGCCCATGGCGTCGGCCGGACTGTGCAGGCGCTCGAGGATGACAGTGAATTCGTCGCCGGCCAGCCGCGCCACGGTGTCGACCTCGCGCACCGCGTCAATCAGGCGTTCTGCAAACTTGACCAGCAATTCGTCCCCGGCCACGTGACCGTATTTGTCGTTGATGCCCTTGAAGCCGTCGATGTCCATGAACAGCAGACCCATCTGCTGCGGTTCGCGCATGGCGCGCGCCATTGCTTCGGGCAACTTTTCGGTGAAGGCACGGCGGTTTGGCAGGCCGGTGAGGATGTCGGTCAGCGCCATTTCCTGCAGCGAGTTGCGGAAGGCCTGGCGCTCGGTGATGTCATGCAGGAAGGCGATGAACAGATGGCCGGCGCGGCGGCGTACGTAGCCGACCGTCATTTCAATCGGCAATTCTTTGCCGTCGCGGCGCAGCGCGTTGATCTCGATACGATTGTTGATCACCACGCCTTCCCCGGTATTGAGAAAATGCGTCATGCCGCGCCGGTGCAACTCGCGCTGTTCGAACGGGATGATCAGTTCGGCCAGTTCCTTGCCGACGGCCTCCTTATGGGCCCAGCCCAGCAGTTGCTCGGCCTGGCGATTCCATTCCAGCACCATGCCGTCTTCGTCGATGGCGATGAAGGCGTCGTGGGCGTTTTGCAGGATCGCGCGCAGCTCGGTTTCGCTTTCCTCCAGGCGGATCTGGTTTTCGCGCTGGTTGTCGAGCGCCTGCTGCAGGGCGATGGCGGTTTCGTGCAGGCGCCGAGTCCGGTCTTCGACACGCTGCTCCAGGCCTTCGTTGAGGGAACGCACTTCGCGCAGGTAATTTTCTTCGCGCTGGACCATGGTGGACAGCGTGGTCGACAGCAACTGGATTTCGTAATACGTGCTGACGATGGGAATTTCGGCGCTATGGTCGCCGGTGGCGCGGCGCTCCAGCGCGGCGCTCAGGGCATTCATCGGCGCCACCAGCCGGCGCGTCAGGAAAAACGCCAGCGCCATCAGCAGCAAGCCGACGATGCAGCCGACGAACAATACCTGTCGCTCAAGATCCTTGAAACCGGACATGGCGATCTGCTCGCGCTGGCGCACCAGCACGCTCCATTTCATTTCGGCGTATTCGCTGTTGAGGCCGGTGCGAGCAAAACCGGTCAGGTAATGCTGGCCGTCTTCACCAAGTTCGCGCATCGAACCCGACGGCAGACGCAGGGACGCCTTGAAGCTGTCGATGGAGATTTTCTTTTCCTCGAGCTCGCGCGGGCCGAGCAGCACGGTGCCGTCGTCGCGCACGATCATGATCTCGACGTCGTAACGGTCATTGGCCGGATTGAGCAGTTTCTTGACCAGGTCGCGTGCCCAGGCCCAGCTCAGGTGCACGCCCAGCACACCCTGGAACTGTCCATCCGGTCCCATGATCGGCGTGGAGATGTCGACGAAGCGCCACGGATCCGCCATGGTCGGCAGCTTCTTTTCGAGCAGCACGGCCGGATGGTAGTCGCCGACGAAGAAGTCCTTCTGCCCCTTCTGGAACCACGGCCGCTGCTCCACGCTCTGGCCTTCCAGCAAACCATTGGCGGCAGCCAGCACGTTGCCGTCCGGCGTGGCGAAACCGATCCAGGCGTAGTTGGGAACATTCCTTTGCAATTCGTTGAAGACCGCACGCATGCGCTCCGGATCCTTGGCTTGGCGAATCGACGGACGTTGCGACAGGAGCTTCACATCGCTGTAGCGCTCGCCCATGCTGCGGTCGAGCGCATCCTGCATTTGCCAGGCCAGCTGATTGAGACGCGCCTCCGCTTCATGACGCGCATAGCTGCGCGTAAACTGGTCCACCAGCGCCAGCACCGACGCCGTCGTGATCAGTACCGACAGCACAACTCCTATCGTGACCCATGAGGACAGACTCAATGTCGATGAGAGTTTTTTGATGCTCAAGATGGCTCCGGCTGCTGTTCGACGTGACACCGAAAGAACGGAAATGGCATCGCTGGCCTTCCTCCCGGACGTTCCTTTTAGTTCTTTTATCAGGAATACCGAAATATTAGCTGGTCAATTGCATCGGGAGCAATACTTGGGGTGGGAATAAGGAGGGAACTTGTCTTTCAAACAAGTTTTTCATGCACATTAACGGTGAATCTGTTGCAAAAACTGCCGGGCCCGACGCAGCGGTGGTCCCGGCAGTCTTCCGGCAGTCTTCCGGAGGGAGTCGGGTGGCCGCGTCAGTTGGCCGTCAAGGTGGCCGTCATACCCCGGCGCAAATACCGTCGGCGCGCGGATCGGTGGCGCCTTCGATCAGCCCGTTCGGATGCACGCACACGGCGCCGGCGTGACCCATCATGTCGGTGTAGCCGGCCACCACCTCGACGTCGTGGCCGGCGCGCCGCAGCGCCTCGACCACATCGGCCGGGATGCGTCCTTCCAGCTTGAGGTTGGTCGACACCGTGCCCCAGGTACGTCCCAGCAACCAGCGCGGAGCGCTGACGGCGGCCTGCATGTTCTGACCGAACAGGATGTGGCGGCTGAACACCGCTGCCTGCGTCTGCGGCTGGCCTTCCCCGCCCATGGTGCCGTAGGCCAGCGTGCGGCCGTCGTTGAGGCGCGCCAGCGAAGGATTGAGCGTATGGAACGGCAGCTTGCCAGGTTGCAATTGGTTGGCGCCGTCGTCGAGCGTGAAGCTGGCGCCGCGGTTTTGCCACACTACACCGGTATCGCCGGCGATCACGCCGCTGCCGAACTCCCAGAAAATGCTCTGGATATAACTGACCACACGGCCTTGTGCATCGGCCGCGCCCATCCAGATGGTGTCGCCCGGCTTGGGCGCATGCGGCCACGGCGCTGCGCGCTGCATGTCGATCTGCGCCGCTTCGCGGTCGAGCGCCTCGGGCGACAGCCAGTCGGCGGCGTCGACCGACATGTGGGCGCGGTCGGTGACGTGCCGGTTGCGCAGGATGAAGGCGCGCTTGGTGGCTTCCACCAGGCCGTGGATATGTTCAAAACCGTCCGCCTGTTTGACGCCGAGGCGATCGAACAGGCCCAGAATCATCAGCGCCGACACGCCCTGCGTCGGCGGCGGCAGATTGTAGATGCGGCCAGACTGCATCTGCACCATCAGCGGCTTGACCACCTGCGCGCGATAGGCAGCGAGGTCGGATGCACGCAACGGGCTGCCGGCCTGTTCGAGACCGGCAGCGAATTGCTGCGCCAGTTCGCCGCGATAGAAATCGTCGAGGCCGGCCGTGGCAAGACGCGACAAGCTTGTCGCCAGCGCCGGCTGTTTCAGGATGTCGCCCAGCGACGGTGCACCCTGCGCTGCATAGGTCGCGGCGAAGCCCGGCTGATCTTTCAGCTCCGCCCATTTGTCGTGCGTGAGCTCCACCTGCGAACGTGTGACCGGCACGCCGGCGCGGGCATGGTGAATTGCATCGGCCAGCAGGCGCGCCAACGGCAATTTCTTGCCGCCGTCCCAGTCCTTGACGGCGTCCAGCGCCGCTGCCCAGCCACCGACGGCGCCGGCTACCGTCAACGCCGCGCGCGGTCCGCGCGTGGGGATGGCCGCATCGCCATGACTTGCATAAAAATCCTTGGTCGCGAGGACGGCCGACTGGCCGCAAGCTTGGATCGCCACCAGCTCGCGGCCCGGTTCGCTGATGACCCAGAAGCCGTCGCCGCCGATACCGTTCATGTGGGGATACACCACGGCGATAGCGGCGGCAGCGGCGACCATCGCCTCCACCGCGTTGCCGCCTTCGCGCAAAATGGCCGCGCCGGCTTGCGCCGCCAGATGATGCGGTGCGGTCACCATGCCGCCGATACATGTCTTGCTGTACAACATAAATGAGCTCCTGAGACTGTCTTCGATTAGTTATCCATCCACGACAGATGCGCCGCCGGATATGGTGTTCATGGCCGCATGCAATTCGCGCGCCAGGTTCTTCAAGCCACTGTCGCAAAAAGCCCCCCGGTATCGTAACCGATCAGGTTTTCGCCCGCTCCATAGTGCAAAGCGCGCGGACTGTTTCGGATTGGCCGACAAATAAAAAGACCGGGGCATTTTCATGTCCCGGCCTTTTTTCTTCTTCCGTCTCCTGCGTTTTTCCAACTTTCCTGCTATATCAAAACTCCAGCGTCGGCACCTTGGGCGTCAAGGCCTCGCGCGCTTCGGCCACGATTTCAAACGACCGCAGACGCGCCGCATGATCGTAGATCTGCGCGGTGATCATCAACTCATCGGCGCCGGTATCGTCGATGAAATTCTGCAGGCCGGCACGCACGGTCTCGGGCGAACCGACGATGGCGCAGGACAGCGATCGCTCGACATGGGATTTTTCTTCCGGGCGCCAGTAGTCTTCCATGCTCTCGCGCGGTGGATTCAACTGGCCCGGCACGCCGCGCACCAGATTGACGAACTGCTGCTGCAAGGATGTAAACAGGCGCTCGCCTTCGCGGTCGGTTTCGGCGGCGAACACGTTCAGGCCGAGCATCACGTGCGGACGCTGCAACGCTTCCGACGGCTTGAAACGCGAGCGGTAGATCTCCACGGCCGACTTCATGAAGCCTGGCGCGAAGTGCGAGGCGAAGGCGAACGGCAAGCCCATTTCCGCCGCCAGCTGCGCGCTGAACATGCTGGAGCCGAGCAGCCACAGCGGCACGTTCAGACCGTAGCCGGGCACGGCGCGCACTGACTGGTACGGCGAGGCCTCCTTGAAATATTCCTGCAGCTCGACCACATCCTGCGGGAAGGTGTCGGCGCTGTCGCCGAGGTGGCGACGCAGGGCGCGCGCGGTACGCTGGTCGGAACCGGGTGCGCGGCCGAGACCCAGGTCGATGCGTCCCGGATAAAGCGACTCCAGCGTGCCGAACTGCTCGGCGATCACCAGCGGCGAATGGTTCGGTAGCATAATGCCGCCGGCGCCGACGCGGATGGTCCTGGTATTGGCGGCGATGTGCGAAATCACCACCGAAGTCGCGGCGCTGGCAATGCCGGTCATGTTGTGATGTTCGGCCAGCCAGTAGCGGTTATAGCCGAGCGCTTCAGCCTTCTGCGCCAGTTCCTTGCTGTTGTTGAAGGCCTGTGCGGCGGTGCTGCCCTGGTTGATCGGCGACAGGTCGAGTACGGAAAACGGAATCATGGTGTGTCCTTGTTGAAGCCACAATGGAGAGCAGAGAGCGGGCGACGGAAATGGTCAGGCGATTTGCACGACGAGCTTGCCGAAGTTCTTGCCTTCAAGCAGGCCCATGAATGCTTGCGGCGCGTTCTCCAGGCCCTGCACCACGTCTTCGCGATACTTGATCTTGCCGGCCGCGACCCAGGCGCTCATTTCCTTGAAAAACTCGGCGAAATAGCCGGCGCGCTGGTAGTAATCGAAAATGATGAAGCCCTGCATGCGGATGCGTTTGGTCAGCAGGTTGCGCGGCAGCGTGCTCAGCAGCGCTGCGTTCGGCGCAACGCCGCTGTATTGCGCGATCAGGCCGCACAGCGGCACGCGTGCATGCACGTTGAGCAACTGCAGTACGGCTTCGAAGACCTTGCCGCCGACGTTTTCAAAGTACACGTCAATACCCTTGGGACAAGCGTCCCTGAGTTGTTGCGGCAAGTCGTCGCCACGGTGATCGATGCAGGCGTCGAAGCCGAGTTCCTCCACGGCGTAGCGGCATTTCTCGGCGCCGCCGGCAATACCGACCACGCGGCAACCTTTGAGTCTGGCAATCTGCCCGACCACCGAACCGACCGCGCCGGTGGCGGCGGCAACTACCACGGTCTCGCCCTCCTTCGGCTGGCCGATGTCGAGCAGGCCGGCGTAGGCGGTGAAGCCCGGCATTCCGAACAGGCCCAGCGCATACGAAGGACGCGGCATGTTCTTGTCCAGTTTGGTGGCGCCGGTTCCGTCCGACAATGCATAGTCTTGCCAGCCGGTGTAGGCCATGACCAGATCGCCTTCCCGGTAATCCGGATGCTGCGACGCCACCACGCGCGACACGGTGCCGCCGGTCATGACGGCATCGATCTCCACGTGCGCGGCATAGGACGGCGCATCGCTCATGCGGCCGCGCATGTAGGGGTCCAGCGAGAGATAGTCGGCACGCAGCAGGAACTGGCCCGGACCCGGTACCGGCACTGCGGTTTCTTCCAGGCGGAAATGTTCAGGCGCGGGGGCGCCGGTCGGACGCGACGCCAGCACGATGCGGCGATTGACGGTGGCGGATTGGGGCATGATTTTCCTTTGAACTTTGAAGACGGCGCCGCATGCCGTCCGGCATGGCGGCGAGAAAATTGCGCTTTCAGCGCAGCGAAATCAGGGTGCAACCAGCACGCGCCGGCTGACATCCATGGCGCTTTCCAGCGCCTCGCGGTCACGGCTCAGTTTGCTGAGCAGGCTGGCGCCCAGCCACATCTGATACAGCATCTGCGCGGTGCGGTAAGGTTCCAGCACGGTGTGCAGAGAACCTTCGGCGACGCCCGTGCGGATGGCCTCGGCGATGCGCGCGATGACAGCCTCGGTGCCGGTGTGCAAGGCCATGCGCATGTCGTCGGACAGGTCGGCCACTTCGGCGCTGAGCTTGACCACCAGGCATTTGTGCTCGGCGATTTCGCAGCACTGCGTCTCCAGCCAGTAACCCCAATAGGTCAGCAGGCGCTCGCGCGCCGTGGTATTGGCATGCGCCTCAGCGCTGAAGCTCTGGTCCAGCGTCTGCAGGTATTCGGCGACGTATTGCTCGATCAACTCGCGTCCGTAGCGCTCCTTCGACCCGAAGTAGTGATAGAACGAGCCCTTGGGAATGTCAGCGGCGGCCAGCAGCTCGTTGAGGCCCACGCCGGTGAAGCCCTTCTGGGCAATCAGACGGCGGCCTGCCTGCAGGATGCTGAGTTTGGTTTCGGCGTAGGTATCTCTCATGCCGGCTATTCTACCGAAAAATTAGACCAGTCGTCTAAAGCCCTTCAAAATCGTCGCCCTCGTCCATTTTCAAAAATATCAAGAAGATGATTCAAGCCCGGGACGCATTCTCCAAAATGCCCGGCCGGCCGACAATGCAATCACTTTATCGACACCGGGAGAACCCACATGCACAACAAGAATTGGCAACGCGCACTGACCCTGGCGCTCGCCGCCGCCGGCTACGGCGGCGTCAGCGCCGGCGCATCGGCCGGCGCATCGGTCGAACTATCGCTGCCCGCACCGCAACACATCGCCATCGATACGGCGCCGGCAAGAGCCGACACCGACGTGCGCGTACTGGCGGCACGTCGCTACGCAGCGTTCTGGAATACTGGCGACGCGCAATTTGCACGCCAGGCGCTGAGCCCGTCCTTCATCGACCGCACCCTGCCGGCCGGACGTCCGCAAGGCGTGGACGGTCCGCTGCAGGCCTCGGAGGGATTCCGCAAAGCCGTGCCCGACCTCAACGCGGAAGTGCAGGACATGACAGTGGCCGGCGACCGCGTCGCGGTGCATTTGCGTTTTCGCGGCCACTTCACGGGCGTGTTCGGCCAGCTGCAAGGCAAGGGCCAGGCCGTCGATTTCCAGGCGCATGACCTGTACCGGATCCAGGACGGCCGCATCGCCGAGAACTGGCATCTGGAAGACAACCTGACGCTGATGCAGCAACTCGGCGCCATCCCGCAGTAATTTCATTCAACCATCCGAAAGAACATCATGTCCGGCACCACACTGCAACAACAGCAAGTCGTCGTCATCGGCGGCACCTCCGGCATCGGCCGCGCCGTCGCGCAAGAAGCGGCGGCACGCGGCGCCATCGTCACCGTGATCGGCCGTTCGGCCAAGGCAAGCACCGACGTTCGCGCCGCCGTAGCCGACGTCACCGACAGCGCCGCACTGGCGCAAGCCTTCGCCGCCATCGGCAAGATCGATCATCTGGTACTGACCGCCGGTGCGCGCGTGGGTTCGCCCACGCTGGCCGGGCTCACCCGCGATGAACTGGAACTGGCTTTCAACGTCAAGCTGTTCGGTTCGCTGTTCGCGATCCAGGCGGCGCTACCGTATCTGTCGCCGAACGCCTCCGTCACACTGACTTCTGGCCTGCTGTCGCGCAAGTTCGGCCCCGGCAGCCTGCTCAAGAGCGGCCTCAATGCGGCGGTCGACGCGACCGCAAAAAGCCTCGCCAGGGAATTGGCGCCGCGCCGCGTCAACGTGGTCAGTCCCGGCGTGGTCGATACCGAATTGTGGGGCGAAGCCGGCGCCGAGTCGCGCGTGGCGGCGATGGCGCGTATCGGCCAGGGCTTGCCGGTCGGCCGCACAGGCACACCGCAGGACGTGGCGCAGGCTTACATGCTGGTCATGGAAAACGGCTTCGTCAGCGGCGCCGTGATCGATGTCGACGGTGGAGGATTGCTGTCATGAGCAACCGCGCCGTTGCAGCCGTTCGTACTCGCAGATTGAATGTGAACACTAGAACGCCATCTCCAGCTCCTCGAGCTGGGAAGCCTGGGCGGCAAACCGCTCCTGCAGGAAATCCAGCAGCAGCTTGACGCGCGGCGGCTGGTGCTGGTTGCGGTGATACAAGGCATGCAGCGGCGCCGGCGCCGACAGCTTGTCGCGCAAGACGATGCGCAGGCGATCTGCACGCACGTCGGCGACGATGTCGAGCGCCGACTTGTACGCGTAGCCGCGTCCCTGCACCGCCCACTTGCGCAGGATCTCGCCATCATTGGTTTCGTGAAAACGATCGAGCTGAATGGATTCGACGCGCTTGCCGCTCTGGAACTGCCATACGTTCATCGGCCCGGCCGAGGTTGTCAGCACCAGCGTCGGCCGCTGCGCGAGTTGCGACAATTCCTTCAAGGGACCGAAATGGTCATCGCAGCCCGGCGCCACGCAGATCACGCGACGGTTCGGCACCAGCGTGCGCGCCACCATGCTGCTGTCGGCCAGCTTGCCGTAACGGATGGCGACGTCGACGTCATCGAGCACAAGGTTGGCGTGCGAATCGGTCAGCGCCAGCACGAAGCGCACGTCGGGATACTGCCGTGAAAATTCCAGCAGGTAGTCCTGCAGCAGATTGCGCCCAAGATCGGACGGCGCCGAGATGCGCACCGTGCCTTGCACCAATTGCTTGCCGGCCTGCAGTTGATGCTCCGCTTCGGTAATGGCGTCGATGGCTTGCCGGCAGTAATACTGATATAGCCGCCCTTCTTCCGTGAGCCGCAACTGGCGCGTGGTGCGTTCGAACAGCTTGACCCCGAGCGATTGCTCAAGCCTTTGCATGGCGGCGCTGGAGGCCGCGGGCGACAATCCCGCCTTGCGCCCGGCGGCGGAAAAGCTGCCAGCGGAAGCGGCGCTCAAAAACAGACGCATGTCGCTCAGACGATCCATGGCGGAAAAAAGTAGTGGCTGAAGCCGGAGATTATTGCATCAACCTGCACGATTCCGATGCTGCGGCTTCAGGAAAACCGGCCAGGCGATCAAGGCTCCGGCCGCGCCCGCCAGCCAAACAGCCGGCCAGGATTGCCACGCCAACAGGGCCGGCACCGCTTGCGCCGCCAGGAAGAACACCAGGAACACGCAAGTATTGCCCAGTCCCAGTGCGGTGCCGACCTGATGCTGCCCGGCCAGCGTCGCCAGTTCGGTATAGGCCACGCCATGCCAGGCCGATGCGCACACGCCACCCGCCACCAGCAACAGCGCCATTGCGGCGAGCACCCACTGCGGCCATACAGCGGGCGCCAGCGCGGCGACCGTGCCGAGCGCGACATACAACACCACGCTGAGCGCGCTGCAGGCGCGCAGGTAATGACGACGATTGCCGTGACGGTCGGTCCAGCGTCCGCTCCACACACGCATCACCGCCGCGCCGATCTGGATTGCCGCCATGGTTGCGCTGATCAGTCCCAGTCCGGCATGGCCGACGTCGTGCAGGAAGATGGTGGCGAAGGTCAGCACCGATACTTGCGGAAAACACAGGATGCCGATCGCCATCGCCACGCGCCAGACCTCAATGTTGCGCAGGGCGCTGCGGTCCGGCGACACACCGGACGTCGCTGGCGACGCAGCCGGCGGTTCATGCAGCCACAGCCACGCCATCCCCGCGCTGAGCAGGCAAAACAGCGCCAGCAAGCCATACACGGCGGCGAAACCATGCGCCGCCGCCAGCGACGGCAACACCAGCGCACCGATGCCGCCGCCGACCGGCACCGCGGTCTGGCGAATGCTCATCGCCAGGCCGCGTTCGCCTTCCCGAAACCAGCCCATCACCGCGCGACCGCTGGAACCGTTGACGCTGCCACCAAGCAGGCCGACCGTCAGCAAACCGAGCGCCAGCAGCCACAGCGACGGAACACCGGCGGCATCAGGCGCAACGCAGGCCGCCATCGCCGCTAACGCGAGCGCGGTGGAAATCAGTCCGCACAACAGCACGCGCCGGTCGCCCCAGCGATCGGTCAAGACGCCCCACGGCAATTCGCTCACGGCCACACCGAGGCCGAGCGAGCCGAGCGCCAGGCCGAGCTGGGTGTTGTCGAGCCGGTAATCGGCGCGCATGAAAATCGCCGTCACCGGAATGCCCGCGAAGGCCGCAGAAAAGCTGGCGTTGGCGAGCACGCCGATGCCGAGGATTTTCCAGCGGTGGCTGTCTTTGCGCAGGACAGGTGCACGCGCGTCCGGTTGTGCGGCTGGGTTCATGATGCGGCTCCAAGGTAATTTGACAGCCTTAGTGTGCCGTGCCACCATGCGTCCAAAATGACATAAAAACCTCCTTTTTGGACAACCTGCTTTTTTGGACGCTGCTCCCCCATGCGCAAGATCGGATTCCTGCTTTTCCTCGATTGCAGTCTGCTCGACTTCACCGGTCCGCTGACCGCGTTCGACGTCGCCAACCGCCTCACGGAGGCCGAGGGCAAGAGCAGACCGTATCAGCTGCGCGTGATGTCGGAGCAAGGCGGCATGCTGGAAAGCGCGTCCGGCACGGCGGTCATCACTCATCCGTTGGAGCGGACGGCCTTCGACACGCTGATCGTAGCCGGCGGCGCCGGGCCGCGCGAGGGCGTGCTGTCGGAGACTCTGCTCGCATACACGCGCCATGCAGCAAGCAAAGCGCGTCGCGTGGCGAGCGTCTGCACCGGCGCCTTCGTACTGGCGGCAGCCGGCCTGCTCGAGGGCAAGCGCGCCACCACGCACTGGCGCATGGCGGCGCGTTTGCAACGCATGCATCCGTCGGTGCAGGTCGACAGCGACAAGATATTCATCAAGGACGGCGACGTCTGGACCTCTGCCGGCATCTCGGCCGGCATCGACCTGGCGCTGGCGCTGATCGAAGAGGATCTGGGAGTGGAACTTGCACGCGCGGTGGCGAGAGAACTAGTGGTGTATCACCGGCGTCCGGGTGGCCAGTCGCAGTTTTCAAACCTGCTGGAAATGGACCCGCCGTCGGGAAGAATCCGCGAGGCCCTGAGCTATGCACGCAACCACCTGCACGAATCGCTGACGGCGGAACGCCTGGCCGAAATAGCCTGCCTGAGCCGCCGCCAGTTCGACCGCGCGTTCAGCGCCGAGACCGGCCAGACACCGGCCAAGGCCATCGAAAAACTGCGCGCCGAAGCCGCACGACCGCGCGTGGAAGCAGGAGAAGAGTCATTGGAAAACATCGCGCGCGCAGTAGGCTTCGACGACCCCGAACGCATGCGCCGCGCGTTCCTGCGCGTGTTCGGCTATCCGCCGCAGGCGATCAGGCGTGCACAGAGAAGGCAGGAAGCGTTGTACCTTTGAAGTAGAAAGAAAGACGAAAAAAGAAAGAAGCAATGCCGAAGGCGAGCCAACAAGGCAATGCGAAGCGAGCCGAAAAAGAAGTTCCGCTTATGAGTCGCCGTTGGTGACGTGCTCAAATCGGAAAAAGAGGGGAAACTTGTCTGAGCGCAGCGAGTTTGTTTCCCCTCCCGATTTGAGTGCGGCACCAACGGGAACCCCGAAGGGGCGGCGAATCGCGGTCGCCTTCTTTTGCTTACTTTTCTTGGCGAAGCAAGAAAAGTGAGCGGCTGCCGGGCCGCCCCCGGCAACCCCGGTCGTCCGAAGAAAAAACAGTATCAGTTACGAAAGATCAGCTACGAAGAAACGGCCTAACCGTTCAAGCCCGAACCAACCTCAACCGCGTAATCTCCGAAGGTGCCAACAACCTCTTGGGCGGCCCCCAATACCCCGTGCCGCGACTGGTATAAACCCACAAATTGCGCAGCCGGTTCAAGCCGGCAACATAAGGCTGCTGCAGCGGCACAAAGAAATTCCAGGGAAAGAACTGCCCGCCGTGCGTATGTCCCGACAACTGCAAATCAAACCCCGCATCCGCCGCAGCAGCAGCCGACCGCGGCTGATGCGCCAACAGCACCTTCGCAGCACTCACCGGCGCATTGCGAATCGCCGCATGCGGATCGCTGCGCTGGCTTTCATCGAAATGATGCGCGGTGAAATCGGTCACTCCCACCAGCACCAGCGGCGCGCCGCCATGATCGAGCACCACGTGTTCGTTCAACAGCACGGTCAAGCCAAGCCGGCGCACTTCCGCAATCCAGGCCGGCGCGTTGGAATAGTACTCATGGTTGCCGGTGACGAAATAGGCGCCGTGACGCGCACGCAATTGCGCCAGCGGCGCGGTGTGTTCGGAAAGCTGCTGCACGCTGCCGTCAACCAGGTCGCCGGTAATCGCCACCAGATCCGCCTTGAGCCCGTTGACCTTGTCGACGATGGCGCGCAGGTAGCGTTGCTTGATGGTGGGACCGACATGGATGTCGCTGATCTGCACGATGGTGAAACCCTGCAACGCCTGCGGCAGGTCGGCGATCGGCACATCGACGTCGATCACCTCGGCCAGCCGGCGCGCGTTCATGTAACCCACGGCGGTCAGCAGCAAGGCGCAGCCGATCACGGCGCGCGCAGTACTTTCAATGATCTCGGGGGTCGCTGCATGGAACAGCGGCAACGCCAGCAAGGCCAGCTCGCGCACGATGGTCAGCAGCAACAAGGAAGAAAACAGGCCCATCACCAGCATGCCGACCCAGGCCAGTCGGTCCGACAGCGGTTGCTGCCTGATCCCGCGCGCCAACAAGCCGGCCGGGATCAGGACAAACGACAGCACCAGCAGCAGCGCGCCGACGCCCTGCCAGGCGGCATCGATGCCGAGCGCAGGCAACAGGCGCCAGCCTATCCAGGCATGCAGGGCGCCCAGGACCGAGAGGACGAAGACGATGGTGAAACGTGACGGCATGGGGCCTCGCAAAGGGAGATGTGTTGGCGTGCATGTTGGTATGCATGCGGGGTTTTCAACGGCAGTTTTCAACGTGGTTGACGGCAAGCTGAGGGGCCGCGATGCAAATGCTGATCGGATTGTCATCGTTTTGCAGCGCAATGCAAAGCGGTAAAAAATATTTTTACCGGCCTACAATATTTCGCTCGCCGGTACGTCTTCATCTGCATGTCTGCATTGTTGCGAACAGGGGAAGTCATGATCAAATCGAACGTAGCGAATGTTATGAATATTGCACCCGTACGCCGTGTCGTTGTCGCCGGCGCCAACAGTCCCACCGGCCGCCTGCTGCTGTTGCTGCTGCGCGATGCGGATGTCCACGTCACCGCGCTGGTGCGTGAACCGGCCCGGCTGGCGGCCGACGAAACTGTGGCTCACTGGACCCACAGCGAACGCAGTTTTGAAGTCATCGCCGAAGCCGATGCAGTGGTGTTGCTGACCGGCACATCAGGCTCCTGTTCCGACGACTGGCACTCCTATCGGCAAGGCATGGTGGACACCGCCGAGCGCATCGCGGCGGCGGTGGGCAAGCGCGATACGCGCGTGGTGTATTTTTCGCACGTCGATGCCGACGCCGGGGCCGGCAACTGGCATCTGAAGGCCAAGGGCCTGGCCGAAAATGTGCTGGCGCGGCTGCACAACAGCGTGATCTTCCGCATCGGTCCGGTGGTGCGCGGCAGTCCGCATCCCTTGCCGTTCGAGTTGTCGTTGCAGCAACGCGTGCCGGGCGAGACGGTCTTGCTGGCCGGCGACGGCGGGCAGCGTTGCAGCCCGATCAATCTCGGCGACGTCGCCACCATCGCCGAAGCCGCCGCACTGGGCGCAGGCGATGCCGGGATCTACGAACTCGGCGGTCCGGAAGAATACAGCCTGGCCGAACTGGCGCAGCTGGTCAACGGCCGCGAGGTGCCGCTGCGGTGCGTGAGTGCGGAACAGTTTTCAGCGCTGCGCGGCGTGCCGGCCACTATGGCCGACCTGATGACGCGAGACTGTGCGCCGCAGGGAGTGGAAACCACCGCCGCGCGTTTCGGCGTGCAGTTGACGCCCTTGTCGCTGGCATGGCCGCTGGATGACCCCGACAGTTTTGATGAACATCAGGCTGACATTCCGGCAATTGCGCCGTCTCCCATTTTCAGCTTCGCTCAGAACCCGTAAAGCGTCGCCGGGTTGTCGACCAGGATGCGCGTGCGCACTTCGGCCGACGGCGCCCATGCCGGCAACAGGTCGAGCAGCGCGCGATTGGACGGTTGCGGATTGCGGCCGGGGTGCGGCCAGTTGCTGGCCCACAGGCAGCGCTCGGGAAACTCGCGCGCGAAAGTGCGCGCCAGTGCGCCGACGTCTTCGTAATCCGGCGCGCCGGTTTGCGAGGTCTCATACGGCGCCGACAGCTTGATCCAGCAACGTCCCGTATCAAGCAAGCGCAACAGGCTTTGCATGGCGGGATGATCGGGCGTTACCGGCTTGAGGAATTTTCCGTTGTGGTCGATCACGACCCGACACGGCAAGGACTTCAGCAGGTCTTCGTATTGTTCGAAATCGCGACCATCGATCTGCAGATTGATGTTCCAACCCAACGGTGCAATTTTGGCGGCGATCGGCTCCAGCATGTCCCGGCGCATCACGCCGCCGCCGTTGGCCACCATCATGAAACGCACGCCGCGCACGCCGGCCCGGTCCAGTGCCGCAAGTTCGCTTTCTGAAATTTCCGCCGGTACCGTGACGATGGCGCGCGCACTGCCCTGCGCCTGCTCCAGCGCATCGAGGGTACAGCGATTGTCGAAACCGTATCCGGTCGGTTGCACGATCACCGCGCGCCCCAAGCCGAGCGCCTGCCGTTCGCGCAGATAATCTGACCACAGCGACTGCGGCGGCCTGGAGGGCGCCGTCGGCATCAGTTCAAAGCGCGTGTAATCGTAAATGTGGATGTGGCAGTCGCAGGCGTCGGCCGGTATCGCGCTGGAAGTCATGAGCTGTCTCCGCTGATCTTATTGTGCCGGCGCGAAACGCGCCAGCCGGTGCGCCTTGCCGGCATTGACCGCGCCCTCGGGCAAGCGGCCGGCCAGAATCGCCGCCACCTGGTTGACCGTATCCATCGCCTGATGTTCGGCCGCCTGCGGCGTCAGGCCGCCGATATGCGGTGTGGCGATGACGCCCGGATGGCGCGCCAGCAGCGATGACGGCATCTGGTCGGGCGCCATGCCAACGTCAAGGGCGGCGGCGGCGATGACGCCATGGTCGAGCGCCAGCAGCAGCGCCGCTTCGTCGACCAGCTCGCCGCGCGAGGCATTGATGAAGAAGGCCGATGCCTGCATCTTGGCAAATGCGGCGGCGTTGAACAGTTGCGCCGTTTCGGGCGTGGCCGGGGCCAGGCAAACCACGTAATCGGATTGCGCCAGCATGGCGTCGAAACTGGTCGCGATGTGCGACGGTTCGGTGATGTTTGCGTAGGGATCGGCGACGACGATCTGCATGCCGAGCGCCTGCGCAATCCGGCACAGGTATTGGCCGATGGTGCCGTAGCCGGCCACGCCCAGCGTGGCGCCGCGCAGTTCGCGTCCCATCCTGACGGCGGGCGCGACGCCATTGCGATAGGCCAGCGCGGCGTCGCTGATGCCGCGGCTGAGATCGAACATCGCGGCCAGCACCCACTCCGCCACCGAGGCGGCAAAACCCGGCGTCGCGCGTGTGACCAGCACGCCGTTGCGGCTGGCGGCATCGACGTCGATGTTGCGGATATCGACTGCGCCACGGCAATAGGCGGCCAGTTGCGGCAGACGATCAAAGACCTCGGCGGGCGCAGCCGGGATGCGCGGCGCGACGATGATGTCGCAACCGGCGGCGGCATGCACCAGGTCGGTTGGGGTCAGCGGCGTTTCGCTGTCATTCAGGCGTACCGTTCCCAGCGCCTGCAACAGCGCCAGCGGTTTGTCGCCATAGTAATTCGCGCGCGTCCCGGGGGAATACGCGAGGTAGATGTCGGCCATGTCTCGGAACCCATTTCATCATTGTTTTCAGTGCGACTTCTAACGCAGCTTGATCTCGACGTAGCGGTTGCGCGGCTCCGGCACGCCTTTTTTGGCAGGGAAGCGCGGTTCGCGCGAGCCCTTGCCGATCACTTCAATGCTGATGAGATTGACTTTGGCACGTACCAGTTCGCTCTCGACCAGCTTGGCGCGGCGCACCGACAGCGTGTCGTTGAAGGCGTCGTTGCCGATGTTGTCGGCATGACCGGTCAAGATGAATTCCCCGGCCGGAAATTGCTTGATTTCGTCAATCGCCTGGTCGAGGAATTTGCGCGATGCCGGCGTCAGGCGATCGCGTCCGAGTTCGAATTGCAGCACGTAGGTGCGCGGACGCAGCGGCAGGTTTTCCATCACCGGCGCGTAGCGCTTGCTGACGTCGGCTTCGCTCAGCGTGACCGTCTTGCCGGCTTTGCCGGCTTGCGTCTCAACCGAAGCGTACGGCGTCGTGAGTGCGGTCTCGCTGCCGCCGGACTTGACTACGATGCTGCTGGAGGAGCCGTCCGCCTGCGGCAACAGCACGAAACGTTCTTTCGGTCCGGCGCAGGCGGCCAGCAATAGCGCCAGCGCGACCGGCGCCAGCAGCCTGGCGGATTGCTGTATCAGCTTATTCATCGGCCACATCCACAATGAAGTCGGTGCCGCGAATGCCGATGGTGGCAGTCGGCGTCAGCACGCGCTGGCTCTCCGGCGCATGCTTGCCGATCAGGCCGGTAACGTAACGCAGCGTACCCTTGACGACGCGCACGGCGACGTTGCCTTCGCCCGAGCTGGCGTCGAAGGTGTATTGCTCAAGCAGGAAATTGCTCTTGGGGCCCAGCGACAGCAAGGTGTCGTCGCGCAGCGTGATGCCGACGGCGGCGCCCTCGGCGGTGACCACGCGGTCGCCGGAAAACACGCGGTCGCCGACATGCACGGCCGATGGCTGTTCACGGCGCAGCACCTGGACATTGCCGCTGACGACCTTGACGATGCCGGCCTGGACGTAATCCTGCACCTGCGCATGCGCGAGGTTGCCGGTGCAGCAGAAGTACATGAACAAGGCGGCCGGCACGCATGCGCGATATATGTGGTTTCCCGATCCCATGATTCCCCGTTTTTGGTGCGTTTTTGGTGTATTTCTTGTGGGCGACCTCCGCGAGCGCGGAGTAGGCGCATTATAACGCCGTTATTGCCGCATGGAAGCATTGCCGGACATCAATCGCGAGGCTGCAAAGCGCTGTGGGCGGGGGTTTCCGGTTTCCAAGGAGCTCCCTTGCGGCAAAAATTGCTGCGTCGCGCTGTCAATCTGGGCGCGAGAAGAGGATAATGGCAGGTCACGCTGTTTTTTCAAGGCCGGCCGCCCCGATCGCCGTTTTCCCGAGATCCCTCTTGCGCGCGGCCGCCATCATTACGGAAGTACATATTTTGACTACGACAAGAAGCAAACGCTGGAATGGCAACATCGACACCCTGAAAGCGCCCTACCTGACAGGCGTCCTTACCCAGATGGGCATTTACGGCGAACGCGTCCAGTTCGCGCTGGTCACGTCGGGCAACGGTCCGCATTATCAACTGACCAACACTGCCGGCAAGAAGATGGCCTTCGACGGCAATCATCACCTGCATCATCCGGAAGAAGGCGAATTCGCGCCGGGCAACGCCACCGGCGTGTTCACGCTGGATCAGGTCAGGCTGGCCAAGGCCGGCGGCAGCAAGACCACCCGCACGCTGAGCACCGGCGGCGTCAAGCGCGCCAGCACTACCCGCGCGCCGAGCGCCGCGACACGTGCCAAGGACCAGGTCGACAGCGACAAGTACGAATACTTCAAGGCCAACCGCGCCACCTTGCCGGACACCATCGGCGAGCACTCGGAAGAAATCACCACGCTGATGCGCGGCGGCATGCCGGCAGAGCAGGCTTTCGGCGAGATCGTCAAAAAGTATTTCTGAACCGGTACTGCGTGATCGATTCGGAATTGATCGAGAACTGATTTCAGGCCGGCTAAGCAGTCGGCATCAATGAAAAACGGGAGCCCAAGAGCTCCCGTTTTTCATGCGCGACTGATTGCGCGAGTTGCTGCGGCCGTCAGTAAACTTCCGGCACCAGAATCTCGCTCGACACTTCGCGGCGGAAGTAGTCGTCGTGCCGCTCACGCTCCGGCAACGAAATCGGCGCATGTTCGACTTCTCCGTACGGCATCTGGCTCAACAGATGATGGATGCAGTTCAGGCGCGCCTTCTTCTTGTCGACCGCCTGCACCACCCACCACGGCGCTTCGGCGATGTGGGTGCGCTCCAGCATGACCTCCTTGGCGCGGGTGTAATCCTCCCAGCGGCGGCGCGACTCCAGATCCATCGGGCTCAGCTTCCACTGCTTGAGCGGATCGTGGATGCGGCTGAGGAAGCGCATGTGCTGCTCTTCATCCGTGATCGAAAACCAGTACTTGATCAGCTGAATGCCGGAACGCACCAGCATGCGTTCGAACTCCGGCGCGGAGCGGAAGAATTCTTCGTACTGGTCGTCGCTGCAGAAACCCATCACGCGCTCTACTCCCGCACGGTTATACCAGCTGCGGTCGAACAGCACGATTTCGCCCGCAGCCGGCAGATGCGAGACGTAGCGCTGAAAATACCACTGCGTGCGTTCGCGATCGTTCGGCGCCGGCAAGGCGGCGACGCGGCAGACGCGCGGATTGAGGCGCTGGGTAATGCGCTTGATGACGCCGCCCTTGCCCGCCGCATCGCGGCCTTCAAACAGGATCACCACCTTGTGGCCGGTGGCGACCACCCAGTCCTGCAACTTGACCAGCTCGGCCTGCAGGCGGAACAGTTCGCGGAAATACAGCCGGCGATCGGCCTTGTCCTGCTCGCTGATGGCGTCGACGCCGCCGGCCAGCTGCTCGATCGTACGATCTTCGATTTCCAGTTCCAGCTCTTCGTCGTAGCTGTCGGCAAGCTCGCGATGAATGCGGCGCACCAGTTCTTCGTCGTTCATTTTTTCTCCATCGGATGATGCCTGAATAGGCTGCGACCGGCTGCTGTCGGCACCGTTGGAACATACCTGAGGATTGTGACCCTCAGGTGACAACGGCAATTTATTGCCTGCGAGAATGTTTTTTAACGGGCGGTGGCGGCTGGCGCGCCTGCCATTCCTGCAAGGCCACGCGGTAGCGTTCCAGCGCGTCCTGGTAAATGTCGAAGATGCAGGGATCGCAACCGCTCTGACAACAATCCTCCAGCGCCGGTTCTATCGGCGGGGTCGGTTGCTTGTCTTCGGCGCGGGAGGTCGGCATGAGGAGTGTGACGAAATAAAAGGAACTGTCCGATTATAAAACTGCATGGCATTCTTTCCCTGCGACAATGCGAATTCACGCGATGTCGCTCGGGCCTCGGTTATTTGCCGGAGAAGAACAAACTACCGCGCATTTCTAGTAGCATTGAAGATGCAGCCGCTTAAGGCCTGTTAACAATAATCAATGTGTGAGATGCGTTCTCCACACAACATCCGTCATGAACCTCTTGCAGCAATTGAAGAAAATCGTATCCCGATATTCAGGTGAAACCGCGCCGCTGGTATTCCGGGCGAAGGTATTTTTCTTCATCGTCTGCGTCTCGCTGCTGGCCGTCAGCAGCTGGCAGGCATGGAAGGCGCGCGAAGAACATATCAACGATTCCGAAACCAACATCGTCAACATGGCGCGCGCGCTGGCGCAGCATGGCGACGATACGTTCAAGGCAGCCGACATCATCCTCTCCGGCGTGGTTGAACGGCTGGAGGCCGACGGCGTCGACGACGTCCAGAAACCGCGCCTGCACAAGCTGCTGCAAAAGCGCGTGTCGGAAGTCAGCCAGCTGGCCGGCGTGTTCATCCTCGACGCCGACGGCAATCCGGTGGTCGACTCCAGCGACACGCCGTTCAGCGGCAACATCAGCGACCGCAACTATTTCCAATATCATCGCGACCACAAGGACCGCGGCCCCTACATCGGACCGCTGATCAAGAATCCGGCCGGCGCCTGGCGCCTGACCGTATCGCGCCGCTTCGATTATCCCGACGGGAGGTTCCGCGGCGTGGTGCTGGCGGCGATCGACATCGACTACTTCCGCAACTTCTACAGCACCTTCAAGATCGGCGACAACGGTCTCATCATCCTCGGCCTCAATGACGGCACACTGCTGGTGCGCCGTCCGTTCTTCGACAAGTACGTCGGCTACAACCTGAGCAAGGTGCCGATTTTCCGCGACTACGTCACCAAGAATCATCACGGCACGCACACCGCGCCATCCACCGTCGACGGCAAGGACCGGATCAACGCCTACCGGCACTTCAATCAGTTTCCGCTGTTCGTGGCGATTGCGCTGTCCAAGGAAGAAGTGCTTGACAGCTGGGTCGAGGACACGCTGCATCACACCGCCGCCATCCTGCTGCTGATCGTGATCCTGGCGCTGCTGGGCAACTGGCTGCTGCGCCAGATCAAGCTGCGCCTGGAAACCGAAGCCGAGTTGCGCGTCGCACGCGACAACCTCGACCAGCTCAACCGGCATTTGCAGAACCTGGCGCTGGAGGACGGCCTGACCGGTCTCGCCAACCGCCGCCATTTCGACATCGCGCTCAGCCAGGAATTTGCCCGGGCGCTGCGCAACAAGGACAGCGTGGCGCTGATCATGCTCGACGTCGACTGGTTCAAGCAGTACAACGACATCTACGGCCACCGCGCCGGCGACGACTGCCTGCGCCGCATCGCCGCGCTGCTCAGGCAAGTACCGCAACGCACCGGCGACCTGGTGGCGCGCTACGGCGGCGAAGAACTGGTGGTGCTGCTGCCGCAGACCACGCTGGAGTCGGCCGCACTGATTGCCGAACGCATTCGCGCCGACATCGTCGCGCTCGACATCCTGCATGCCGCCAGCCCGCTGACCATCGTGACGGTCAGCGCCGGCGTAGCCATGATCGAGCCGTCGCAAGAATCGGGAAAATCGGGAGAACCGGAAGAGCTGGTGGAAGAAGCCGACCGCGCCTTGTATGTCGCAAAAGCCAGGGGACGCAATTGCGTCGCACGGCATGACGATGTCAAGATCGACAGCGCATTCCCGTGAAGAGGCAATAACGATGGATCAGGAATCCCTACTGAAGCTGGTCAGCATGGAAATGCCGTATGGGAAGTACCAGGGCCGGCTGCTGGCCGACCTGCCCGGCCATTACCTGGGCTGGTTCGCGCGCGAGGGATTTCCGCGCGGCGAACTGGGCAGCCTGATTGCACTCATGTACGAACTCGATCACAACGCGCTGCGCCAGCTGCTCGATCCGCTGCGCAAGGACGCCGCCCACTTGCGGCGCTGATCACTTCCTCATGGCACGATCGTCGTAAACAGATACACCGCGAAAATCACCAGGTGCACCATACCCTGCATGACCGTCGTGCGGCCCGTGCTCAGCGAGAAGCCGGCGACGATGAACGACAGCATCAGCAGCACCGTCGACTTGATATCCAGTCCCAGCGACAAGGTCCAGCCGGTCGCCAGCGACACCACCGCCACCGCAGGAATCGTCAGGCCAATGCTGGCCAGTGCCGAGCCGATCGCCAGGTTGAGGCTGGTCTGCAAACGGTTGGCGCGTGCCGCGCGCACCGCCGCCAATCCTTCCGGCAGCAAGACGATGGCGGCGATGATGATACCCACTACTGATTTGGGCGCGCCGAGGTTGTCGAGACCGACTTCCAGCGTCGGCGCCAGCGCCTTGGCCAGCAACACCACGGCGCCCAGACAAGCCAGCAGCAGCACGGCGGCGACGATGGCGACCTTGTTGGAAGGCGGCTCGGCATGCGCTTCCGCATCGCCGGCGGCGTTGGGCGGCAAGAAATAGTCGCGGTGGCGCACGGTCTGCACCAGGACGAAGGTGCCGTACAGCACCAGGGAAATCACCGCGATGAAGGCCAGCTGACTGTTGCTGTAGAACGGTCCCGCTGTTGTCAGCGTGTAGTTCGGCAGCACCAGCGTGAGCACGGCAATCGCCGCCAGCGTCGCCAGCGACGCGCTGACGCCGTGCTGGCCGAACGACTGCTCCCGATGCTGGCTGGCGCCCATCAGCAGGCAGATGCCGACAATGCCGTTAAGGATGATCATGATGGCCGCGAACACCGTATCGCGCGCCAGCCCGGTGGTGGCCTCCCCTCCGGCCAGCATCAGCGACACGATCAGCGCCACCTCGATCAGCGTCACCGCCAGCGCCAGCACCAGTGTGCCGAACGGCTCGCCGACCTTGTGCGCCACCACCTCGGCGTGATACACCGCAGCCAGCACGCTGGCCATCAGCCCGGCCACCAGCAAGGCGATGAACCAGCTGCCGGGTTGCAGTGCATTGACCGCATATACCAGCCAGCCAAGAATGGGCGAAGCGATGGACCACAGCGGCAGCGACGGGGAAATTTTCATGGGCGGATAGGTATCGTTGTCAGGACGGCGGATGAAAGTTGCGGACAAGGGATGACGTGCGGCAAGAAATGATAACCGATGCGCGCCAGCTTCCTTCGAAGTTGCCCGGGCAGCTTCGGGAAGACTGCGCAAGCGGACAGGAGATTATTTGGCGGACGGCCAGGGCGTCAGGATTTCGGCGCCGTCGGCGGTCACCGCAATCATGTGTTCCCACTGCGCCGAGAGCGAGCCGTCGCGGGTGACCACGGTCCAGCCGTCGTCGAGTTGCTGCACGGCGCGCGCACCGAGATTGATCATTGGTTCAATGGTGAAGGTCATGCCCTGGCGCAGCAGCAAGCCGGAATTGCGCGTGCCGTAGTGCAGCACCTGCGGTTCTTCGTGATACACCTTGCCGATGCCGTGGCCGCAGTATTCGCGCACCACCGAATAGCCGGCGCCTTCAGCCAGCGTCTGGATGGCGTGGCCGACGTCGCCCAGGCGGGCGCCCGGCCGCACCACGGCGATCCCGGCCAGCATGGCATCGAGTGTGGTTTGCACCAGCCGCGCCGCTTCCGGCCTGGGCGTACCGACGAAATACATGCGGCTGGTGTCGCCGTGCCAGCCGTCCTTGATCACCGTGACGTCGATATTGACGATGTCGCCGTCCTTGAGCACGTCCCGGGTGCTGGGGATGCCGTGGCAGACCACGGCGTTGATCGAGGTGCACAAGGTCTTCGGAAAACCGTGATAACCGACGTTCGCCGGCGTGGCCTTCTGCACCTTGCGAATGTAGTCGTGGCAGCGCCGGTCAAGCTCTTCGGTCGATACGCCGGGCACGACGTACTCGCCGATCATCTCCAGCACTTCCGCCGCCAGGCCTCCTGCCACGCGCATCATGGCGATCTGTTTTTCGGTTTTGATGGAGACTGCCACGACGGTCCTTGTTGATGGTAAAGACCTCCATTATCCCCGATCACGCCGGCAACTGCAGCGTTTCCCCTGTGCAAGACATCTGTCGGCGAGGTGCGGAAGCCTGCTGTCGCGTTTTTTCACCACCCTGTTTTTTGAGAGTTTTCTCATATAAATCCGATCCTTAAATCGTCAGAATGGCTTCACTGCTTAAGCAAACACAAGGCGCTGAAGCAAAAAGATTTCAACCGAATTTCAACCGAATTCAACCCATTCTGACTCTTCGAGGAAACGATCATGACCAAGCAAATCACTCTCTTCTCCGCCCTGGCTGCTTCCCTGCTGGTGTCTTTCGCCGCCCAGGCTGCCGATACCGCCGAACTGAAGGTCAAAGGCGTCATTCGTCCTTCGGCCTGCACCCCGAGCTTCACCGGCACCAACGTAGTCGACTACGGCACCATCTCCGCCAAGGGCCTGAGCGCCACCGCAGCGAACGTGCTGGAAGAAAAGACCATCGCCTTCACCGTCACTTGCGACGCAGCAACCAAAGTCGCCGTCCGCGCCATCGACAACAAGGCCTCGACTGTGGTCACCGGCCTGATGACGGCAATCAACTCGAGCCTGGCAGACAAGAATGCGTATGGCCTGGGCGCGGCAGGCGGCAAGAACATCGGCGCCTACAGCGTGCGCGTCATCACCAGCTCCTTCACCGCAGACGGCGCCACGCCCGACATCGTCGCCGATGCCGCCAACAACGGCACCTGGGCCAAGTCGGCTTCCGGCCGCTTTAATGCCGATGGCACCAACCGCCAATCGTTTGCCGCCACCGGCGCAACTACCCCCGGCGCCTACAAGACCATGTCCGGCAACCTCGGCGTGACTGCTGTACTGGACAAGGGTGCCAACCTGCCGCTGACGCAAAACATCGACCTCGACGGCTCGGCCACGATCGAAGTGCAGTACCTGTAATTTCCTTCCCCCACCATCCGGCCCGCTTACGCCTGTAAGCGGGCTTTTTCGTTCGTCTTCCCCACCTCGTTTTTTCTCCCTCCGCCTCTGGGCTTCCATGTTGCCTCCCGGCTATCAGGAAATTACTGATACCGGAGAGTATGTGGATTGGATAGTCTGGTAACACATCGGGCATAGCGGAATTTCCACCAGCCCGGCTTCGGCAGGCACGATCGTCCGAGGCTGCGCCGGCTCCCTGCCTGATGGCCAGATTCAGTCGCATTGCCTTGGGCAATATCGACACGCACTACCTGCCCCCAGGAGAAAAAAATGAAGTGGTTCTACGATCTGAAAATTTCCAGGAAACTGATTTCGGTCTTTTTCATTGTGATTGCCCTTGAGGCCGCTCTCGGCGCATTCGCCATTCGCGAACTGAGCCGTGTCAACCAGGCCTCGACCGATATCGCCACCAACTGGCTGCCGAGCATCCGAACGCTGTTGCAGCTGAAGCTGTCGCTGTCGCGTATCCGCAGTTTCGAGTTGCAACATATCCTGGCGTCGACACCGCAAGAATTCGACGAAGTCGAACGCAATGTCAACAAGCAGATCGCCACGCTGGCAAAGCAGCAAAGCGACTACCAGAGGCAAATCAGCGAACCAGAAGAAAGAGCGCTCTATCCCGAAGTGGAGAAAGCCATCGGCGCTTTCCTGAGCGAACACAAGAAAATCCTCGATGTCTCGCGCGCCGACAAGAACGAAGAGGCCCGCGCCATGCTCAAGGGCGAGTCGACCAAGGTCTACCGCGGCCTGCTCGATCAGGTCGATAAACTGGTCGAAGTCAACGAAAAAGGTGCAGTGACGTCGAGTGCCGATGCGGACACCACTTATGCGAATGCCCGCTTCTGGATCATTTCCATGCTGCTGATCTGCATGGCTGCCGCGATGACGCTGGCGGTGTGGATTTCACGCGTGATCTCGCGTCCGCTGACCGAAGCGGTCGATGTCGCCCAGCGCGTCGCCGGCGGCGACCTGACCACCACCATCCGCGCCGAGAGCAAAGATGAAACCGGTCAGTTGCTCGAAGCGTTGCGCGGCATGAACGACAACCTGCTCAAGATCGTCGGCGAAGTGCGCACCGGTACCGACACCATCGCCACCGCGTCCAACGAAATCGCCAGCGGCAACATGGACTTGTCCTCACGCACCGAACAGCAGGCCGGATCGCTGGAAGAAACCGCCTCGGCGATGGAAGAACTGACCTCGACCGTGAAACAGAACGCCGACAACGCACGCCAGGCCAATCAACTTGCCGCGACGGCCTCCGAAGTCGCGGTCGCCGGCGGCAACGTCGTGGGCCAGGTTGTCGATACCATGGGATCGATCAACGATTCGTCGAAAAAGATCGTCGACATCATCGGCGTGATTGACGGCATCGCCTTCCAGACCAATATCCTGGCCTTGAATGCCGCGGTCGAAGCGGCGCGTGCCGGCGAACAAGGCCGAGGTTTCGCCGTGGTCGCGTCCGAAGTGCGTAGCCTGGCACAACGTTCAGCTGCTGCGGCCAAGGAAATCAAGATCCTCATCGACGACTCGGTGTCCAAGGTCGATGTCGGCAGCAAGCTGGTCGTGCAAGCCGGCAGCACCATGGAAGAAGTCGTCAACAGCGTGCGCCGGGTGACCGACATCGTCAGCGAAATTACCGCCGCCAGCCACGAACAAAGCCAGGGCATCGAGCAAATCAACCTGGCCATCACGCAGATGGACGAAGTCACGCAACAGAACGCAGCACTGGTCGAGCAAGCCGCGGCAGCCGCACAATCGATGCAGGAACAGGCGGGCCGCCTGTCGGAAGTGGTCAGCGTCTTCAAGCTCGACGAACGCGCCGCACTGAGCAGGCCTGCCGCGCCGAAGCGCACCATCGACATCACGCCGGCCCGCGCGCCAGGCCTGAAATCGGCCGGACCGGTCGCCGTGCGCAAGGAAACCCGCGCGGCGCTGAAATCGCCGGGAGCGGCCAACGACGAGACCGGCTCGTGGGAACAGTTCTGATCCGGGAAACAATTCTTATACAACCCAACCACCCTCTGAGGTCACCATGGATGCATTTCAAAAAGAAATCGATGAGCGCACGAATCTGACGGCCAGCAACAAATTCGAACTGCTGCTGTTCCGCCTCGGCAGCACCAGCGGCGACGGTCCGGGCGAGCTGTTCGGCATCAACGTCTTCAAGATCCGCGAGATCGTGCCGATGGTGCCGATCACCACAGCCGCCGGCACCAAGGCGCCGATGCTGGGCATGGTCAACATCCGCGGCCAGGTGATCTCGGTCATTGACCTGCCGGCGGTGACGGGCTGCAAACCCAAGACCGGCCTGAATATCCTGCTGATCACGGAATATGCGCGCCATACCCAGGCCTTTGCGGTGGAATCGGTGGAAGAAATCGTACGCCTTGACTGGAGCCAGGTGCTGTCGGCCGAAGCCAGCGCCGGCGGCGACCTCGTCACCAGCATCGCGCGCCTCGACTCGGATGTCGACGGCAGCCGCCTGGTGCAGGTGCTGGACGTGGAGCAGATTCTCAACATGACCTCGCCGGTCAAACAGGCGCTGGACAATGGCCATGACGGCGCCCTGAAAAGCCTGGTAAAACCTGGCGCAATCGTGCTGGCGGCAGACGATTCCAAGGTGGCGCGGGCGCTGATCGAGGACGGGCTGACCACGTTGGGCGTGCCATACATCATGACCAAGAGCGGCAAGGAAGCGTGGGAGAAACTGCAGGCGCTGGGTGCGGAAGCGCAGCGCGAAGGCACGCAGATCGCCGACAAGGTGGCGCTGATGCTGACCGATCTGGAAATGCCGGAGATGGATGGTTTCACGCTGACACGCAACATCAAGGGTGACCAGCGCTACAAGGGTATTCCGGTGGTGATCCACTCGTCGCTGTCGGGTTCTGCCAATGAGGACCACGTACGCAGTGTCGGTGCCAACGGCTACGTCGCCAAGTTCGCCATCGACGAGCTTGCCGCCACGCTCAGGAAGACGCTGACGCATTGAATCGCAGGACTTCCTTGCCATGCACCGGCGAGGAATAGGGAAATCCCCGATATCGCGCAAAGGAGCCGCTCATTATCATTGCCACATCGCCCAACCTCATCCTTAGAGAGCACATATAGTCATGGATTTCATTGCCACTCTGTTCCAGCAAGACATGTTCCTCGCCGTGGTCTCCTACCTGAGCATCGGCCTGGTTTTCTTGCTCTACTTTTTCTATCGTGAAAAGAAGTGGGAAAACGATCTCGCGATGTACCAGGTCCAGAATGTCGTCCCCGATGAAGCGCCGAAAATGCGCAGTGCCGAAATCTACGTGCTCAATCGCAATACCGTCAAACAACCCGTCGCCGATCCTGAATTCGACGACGAAATGCAAGTGGTCGCCGGCGAAACCATGGAGCAGGAATCGAAGCAGCCGGAAAAGGCCGTGATCGGTCGTTGACCTTCCGCGGCGGATTCCCGGATACTCCGGTCCACCGCCGGCCTCTTCCGGCATTTCCTTATAGGCCGACGCGATCCCTGCCCTCGTCCTTGGCCCGATACAGCGCCTGGTCCGCCTTACTGATCAGATCGCGTACCGATGTTTCCCGTTTCACCTTAGTTAAACAACCGATCCCCAGACTGACCGTCACGATGCCGTCCGGATTGGCCGTGTGTTCAATCTGCTGCGCGCGCACTGCCAGCCGTATCTGTTCCGCGATTGCCAGCGCGCCCGCCGCATCGCAATCGGGCAGGATGATGGCAAACTCCTCGCCGCCATAGCGTGCGGCCAGATCGTCGGCACGCCGCTCTCCCGTGAGGATGGATTTCCCGACCTTGCGCAGGCACTCGTCACCGGCCAAGTGGCCATATAAATCGTTGTACAACTTGAAGCGGTCGACGTCGATCATGATCAGCGCCAGGCTCCTTCCGCTACGCACCGCGCGGCCCATTTCGCGCGCCAGCGCGACATCGAACTGGCGCCGGTTCGCCAGACGGGTGAGGCCGTCCTGCAGGGCCAGCCGCTCCAGGATCTGATTCAATTTTTCCACCTGCGCGCGCGCTTCGTTGGCCTCGTTCTCGGCGATCGAACGCTGGTCGATCTGCGCCACCATGCGCCGCCCCATGACCGCAAACCCGGTCACCAGAAGCAGTACGCCAACCATATGCATGTAGGCGTCGGCGCGCCATTCTGCGAACACTTCGTCATGCGACAGCGCGACCGAAACGAACAGCGGAAAAGTTTCCAGATGGCGGTAGCCGTTGATGCGCACCACACCGTCCTGCGACGACTTGATGATGGCCAGACCGCTGGTATTCTTCGAGGCGTGGTCGCGGAAGATGGCGGCGTCAACCATGCTCTTGCCGACCGAGTCTTCGCGCAGCGGGCGGCGGAACACGATGGTGCCGCTGTTGAGTCCCAACAGGATGGCGCCCGACTTGCCGATGTTGAAGCTGTCGTAGAAGCGCTGGAAGTAAGCCATGTCCACCGTCGCCAGCACCACGCCGCCAAAACTGCCGTCGGCGTTGTTGACACGGCGCGTGACGGTGGCGATCCATTTTCCGGTGGAACGGCTGCGCACCGGCGGACCAATGTGGGGACCGTCGCCCGGATGGTCGCGGTGATAGATGAAATACTCGCGGTCGGCGTTGTTTTGCGTGTTGTCCAGTTTCGGCTGCGAATTGACGATCCAGCGCCCCTGGCTGTCATAGACAAAGATGCCGTTGAGCTGCGGCAGCTCCTTGACCTGTACCGCCAGCAGGCGATGCAGGCGCTCCAGCGCGGCCGGTCCGGTGCCGTCGATGCGCAAGCGCTCCAGTAACCCCACCAGCACGGTGTCGGCTTCCTTCAGCGTGTCGTCGGCATGCTGCGCCAGTGCGCGCGCCATGTTGGTGACCGAGATACCGGCGTCGCGTTCGTCGATCTGGTGCGCTTGCCAGGTGCGCCAGATGTCGAGAGCGATGATCGCCGCGCACGCCAGCAGTACGAAGGTCGCCGCCAGGAGTGCCGTGGATGAACGTTTGTAATGAACCATGTAGCTCCGGGTCAATGGCGATCAGCCGCGCTGCGCCAGTTTGAAAGCACCGACCTGCCCAACCAGCTTTTCGGCTTCGTGGCGCAGGCTCTCGGTAGCGGTCGCGGCCTGTTCGATCAGGGCAGCGTTTTGCTGGGTCATCTGGTCGATGTCGCCCACGGCGCGCATGACTTCGCCGATATCTTCGGTCTGGCCGGCGCCGGCCGTTGCGATATCGCGCATGATTGCCGCCACGCTGCCGATGGCCGTCTCGATGCCGGACATGGCTCCGCCGGCCTGCCCCGCAAGCCGGTCGCCGTGGTCGACATTGGTCACCGATTCGGCGATCAGGTCCTTGATCTCGCGCGCGGCGGCGGCTGAACGTTGCGCGAGCTGGCGCACTTCGGTCGCGACCACCGCGAAGCCGCGCCCCTGCTCGCCGGCGCGCGCCGCTTCCACCGCCGCGTTGAGCGCCAGGATATTGGTCTGGAACGCGATGCCGTCGATCACGCCGATGATGTCCGCGACCTTGTGCGAACTGGAGCGTATCGCGCCCATCGTCGCCACCACCGAGCCGACCACCTTGCCGCCCTCTCCTGCATGTGCCGACGCATTGTCGACCAGGCTGCCGGCCTGCTGCGTGTGGCCCGCGTTGTTGCGGATGCCGGCGCTGAAATTGTCCATCGTGGCGCGCACCTGTTCGAGCGCCCCAGCCTGTGCTTCCGCGCGCGAAGACAAGTCGCTGTTGCCGGCCGCGATTTCACGCGCGGCGACGTTGATGCGTTCGGCGCTCGCGCGCACCGCGCCGACGATGGTCGCCAGCCCTTGCGCAACGCCGTTGATGGCTTGCGTCAGCTGGCCGATCTCATCGCGCCGGCCGACATGGATCATGGTGGTGAGGTCGCCCTTGGCCAGTTGCTGTGCGGCGGCCGTGGCGTCGAGCAGCGGCCGCGTTACCATGCGCTGCGCCAGCAGGTACAAACCGCCCATGCCGAGCGCCAGCAAGGCCAGCGCCATCGCGCCGTAGCGCAGCAGCAGCGCTGCCACGTCCGCAGGCGCGGTGGCCGGCGGCAACGCCGAGACGGCAGCCACGCTGGCCCAGACATACGCACCCAGCACCAGGCCTGCGATGCCGAACGCCAGCATGCCCAGGCGTGCACCGATACCGATCTGGAAACGCTTGCTGACGTCGATGCCGACATACAGCACCGCCACCACGCGTCCCTGGGCATCGCGCACCGGATCGTAGCGCGTCATGTACTGGCGGCCGAACAGTTGCGCAAAACCGGTGTAGCTGCGTCCGGCCAGCAAGTCGCGGTAGCCGGCATGGGCGTGGTCGAGCAAGGTGCCGATAGCGCGCTCGCCGTTTTCCTTTTTTACCGAAGTCGATACGCGCACGAAGTCCTTGCCGCGCTGGACGAAAATCGTGGCGCTGCCGCCGGTCGCGGCCGAGAAGCTGTCGATCGCGCCGAAATTGAGGTTGAGCACCTCGGCGCCGTTGCGCAGAACGGGCGTGGCTTCCGTACCGACGGCCAGCAACTCGCGCTCGTCGATTGAAAACACGCCGGGAAAACTACCCGCCAGCTTGCGGGCGAGTTTGTCGATTTGATAAGCAAGCGGCAGAAAGCTGTGCATGACTGACAACCCTTCCTGAGTGCGAATTTTTGTTGTGGACTCGCGTCGTGGCTCGCGTCGTGGCTCGCGTCGTGGCTCGTTTCGACGTTGGTTCTGACGCTTGTTCTGATTCTTTGTCGATGGCCGATTGTAGACCAGCGTCGCGCCGGAGGAAATCCCGTTCCCGGCAATGTCTTTCCGCGGATGAAAACAGCGTGCCGAAGACGGCGGCGCCATACGATAGTACGATGGCGTCTTCGTCCAACATAATTTCCCCCTGCATGAGCGACCATATTGATTGCATCGTCATCGGCGCCGGCGTGATCGGCCTGGCGATCGCGCGCGAACTCGCGCTGGCCGGCCGCGACGTGATCATCGTCGACGCCGCCGCCAGCATCGGCAGCGGCACCAGCTCGCGGAATAGCGAAGTGATCCACGCCGGCATTTATTACCGTCCGGGTTCGCTCAAGGCAAAGCTATGCGTGGAGGGACGCGCGCTGCTCTATCGCTATTGCGAGGAACGCCAGGTCGCCCACCGGCGCTGCGGCAAACTTCTTGTGGCGACCGGTCCCGGCCAGGCCGAACGACTGCAGGGCATCGCCGCCCATGCGGCATTGAACGGCGTGCGCGATTTGCAGCCGATTGACACCGCACAGGCCCGTGAACTCGAACCGGCCTTGCAATGCACGGCGGCGTTGCTGTCGCCTTCCACCGGCATCGTCGACAGCCATGCGCTGATGCAGCAACTGCTGGCCGACGCCGAAGCGGGCGGCGCGGTGCTGGCGCTGCAGACTGAAATCCTGGCCGCTCGCAAAACCTCCGGGGGCATCACGCTTGATGCAGTGACCTCCGACGGCGAAGAAATGCAGTTGTCCGCCTCGCTGGTCATCAATGCCGCCGGGCTGTCGGCGCCGCAACTCGCGCGCCGATTCGAAGGATTGCCGGCGGCATGCGTGCCGACGCCGTTCTTCGCCAAGGGAAATTATTTTTCGCTGAGCGGCAAGACGCCGTTTTCGCGGCTGATCTACCCGCTTCCCGAAGATGGCGGCCTCGGAGTGCACCTGACGCTGGACCTGGCCGGACAAGCGCGCTTCGGTCCTGATGTCGAATGGCTGGACATTGAGAATGAACGCGCCATCGATTACGCCGTCGACGCGCGACGGGCGGACGGCTTCTACGCCGCGATACGGCGCTACTGGCCGGACTTGCCCGACGCCGCGCTGCAGCCGAGCTATGCCGGCGTACGGCCAAAGCTGGCGCGCGGCGGTCCGGAACAGGATTTCATCGTCAGCACGCCGGCACAGCATGGCTTCGCCGGCCTGATCAATCTGTTCGGTATCGAATCGCCCGGATTGACCTCATCGCTGGCGATTGCGCGGGAAGTCGCGACTTATTCAGCCGGATAAATTTCCAACAGGTAATTTTCAGCACCATCCAGCGCCTTGCAAGCGGTATGCCATGGCGTTTTTGCCACAGTCATACAACGCGCATTGACTTTTAAGACGACCGGTCATATTATCGCCACATGTCCAAGCCAAACACCCGTGACCAGATCCTCAACGCCGCGCTCAAACTCCTGTTGGAACGTGGTTTCAACGCCTCGAGCGTGCAAGACATCACGGTCGAGGCCGGCGTGCCAAAGGGTTCGTTTTACAACCATTTCGAGAGCAAGGAAGCACTGGCGGCGGAAATCGTCAGCGACTACGCATCCCGCCGCAGCACGCTGCGTGAAATTTTGGCCGATGACAGCTTGCCGGCGCTGGAGCGCCTGCGCGGTTACTTTACGGCGCTCAACCAGCGCCTGGTCGACCGTGGTTTCCAGCACGGCTGCATGATCGGCAACATGACTGCGGAATTATCCGAACAAAGCCCGATGATCCGCGAGCAGTTATTGAGAATTTACGGCAACTGGAGCACCGCGCTCGAATATGCGATTGCCGCCGGCCAGCAAGACGGCAGCATCCCCAACCAGCTGAGTGCCAAGACGCTGGCGAGCTTCGTGCTCAATGCCTGGGAAGGCGCAACCTTGCGGGTGCGGGTGGAACGCAACCAGGATGCCTTCCATCAGTTCATGGAAGTGGTTTTCAACAAAGTCCTGAGCTAGAACACAGAATATTTGCAGCAAGCCGCTTCATCGGGAGCGGCATTTTTTTCACCAAGTTTAAGACGACCGGTCATTTCAATCCATTTTTATAGCGAGAATTTCATGAACACATCTTCTCTCCCCGCCTCTGCTCCCGCACCCGCGGCGAGCAATGCGCCCTTGTACTGGATGGCGCTGGGCACCTTCGCCGTCGGCGCCGAAGGTTTCATGATCGCCGGCATTTTGCCGACGGTCGCCAAGGACCTCGGCGTCAGCGTCGCGGTTGCCGGCCAGTTGGTGGTGGCATTCACCGCCGCTTACGCCATCAGCTCGCCGATCCTGACTGCACTGACCGGCGCACTGAGCCGTCGCGGTTTGCTGATCGGCGCGATGACCGCCTTCACGCTGGCCAATCTGCTGGCCTGGCAAGCAAGCGGTTACTGGTCGCTGATGACGGCGCGCATCCTGTTGGCCTTCGCCGCCGGTTTGTACGTACCCAATGCGCTGGCCCTGGCCGGTGCGCTGGTGGCTCCGGAAAAGCGCGGCGGTGCGCTGGCGCTGGTGAGCGGCGGGATTACCGTGGCCGTGGCGCTGGCCGCACCGCTGGGAACGGTGATCGCCGACAGGCTCAGCTGGCGCATGACCTTCGCCGGGGTGGCGCTGCTGGCGGCGATTGCAACGCTGGGACTGATGCTGGGACTGCCGCGCGGCATCGGCAACAACCTGCCGGTCGCGCGCCTGCGTGAACGTGTGCTGGCCGCCCGCGACCCGGCAGTGCTGCGCGCTCTGCTGACTACGCTGCTGTGGGCCACCGGCGCGTACACCATGTACACCTATTTCGCGCTGTACCTGAACCAGGTCACCGGCATCCACGGCACCCACGTCGGCTACGTGCTGTTCGCCTGGGGCATCTCGGCTGCGATCGGCGTCATGGCCGGCGGCAAGATCGCCGACCGCGTGGGCTTCCGCCGCGTGACCGGTCCGGCGCTGATGTTCCTGATCGCCGCCTTCCTGACGCTGACGGCGATCGCACATCTGTTGCCGGCCAATCTGGCGGTGCTGCCGGTGTTCCTGAGCGTGATCGTGTGGGGCATTTCGGGCTGGGCCTTTTATCCGGCGCAGCAGACCAACCTGATCAGCATCGCCGGCATCAAGCTGGCCCCG
>Ga0308165_1001125_pt1 | contig 39674 bp, 37 predicted proteins | sample PhyWR2_FD_201032 | JGI IMG/M metagenome (GOLD analysis project Ga0308165, IMG submission 201032) | Phyllosphere microbial communities from UC Gill Tract Community Farm, Albany, California, United States - DLSLW.R2 | ecosystem: Host-associated > Plants > Phyllosphere > Unclassified | place: USA...
GCGTTGCGTGGGAGCTTTTGCAGGCCCAGGCGGGCTGCATCACGCTCTTCGTCGCTACGCTTTGCGTCGCCGGCGATGGCCTTCAGCTCGGTGTACTTGACAGCGTACTTGGCTGCCAGCTTTTCGCGCTTCAGTTCGCGCTGGATCAATGCTACTTTTGCCATACGCTTGCCTCAGTTCTTGAACGGGAAGCGGAAAGCGGCGAGCAGTGCCTTGCACTCTTCGTCGTTCTTCGCAGTCGTGGTGATGCTGATATTGAGACCGCGCAGTGCGTCGACCTTGTCGTACTCAATTTCAGGGAAGATGATCTGTTCTTTGACGCCAACGTTGTAGTTGCCGCGACCATCGAACGAACGGCCCGAGATACCACGGAAGTCACGCACGCGGGGCAGAGCCACGGTGACGAAACGGTCCAGGAATTCGTACATTTGAACGCCACGCAGGGTCACCATGCAGCCAATTGCCTGGCCTTCACGGATCTTGAAACCGGCGATAGCCTTCTTGGCCTTGGTCACCACGGGCTTTTGACCAGCGATCTTGGTCAGGTCAGCCACAGCGTTGTCCATCACCTTCTTGTCGGCCACGGCTTCGCTCACACCCATGTTCAGGGTGATCTTGGTCAGACGGGGCACTTCCATAGTGGAGGTGTAGCCAAACTTCTCTTTGAGTTCAGCCGCGATTTTTTCGCGATAGAGTTTTTGCAGTCGTGCCATTTTTTACCCCTTAGGCCGCCTTGATTTCAGCGCCGCTGGACTTGTAAACGCGAACGCGCTTGCCGTCTGCGCTGAGCTTGATGCCCACGCGGTCGGCCTTGCCAGTAGCTGCATTGAAAATAGCCACGTTGGATTGGTGAATAGGCATTGCCTTTTCCACGATACCGCCGGTGGTGCCCTTCATGGGGTTTGGCTTGACGTGCTTCTTCACGAGGTTGATGCCATCGATCAACACGTAAGAATCGTCCTTGCGCAGCGCCACGACGCCTTGCTTGCCCTTGTCACGGCCAGTCAGCACGATGACTTGGTCGCCCTTGCGAATCTTGTTCATTGCACTTTCCTTTAGAGAACTTCAGGTGCCAGGGACACGATCTTCATGAACTTCTCGGTACGCAGTTCACGCGTCACGGGTCCGAAGATGCGAGTGCCGATGGGCTCAAGCTTGGCGTTGAGCAGAACTGCTGCATTGCCGTCAAATTTAACGAGCGAACCGTCAGCGCGGCGAATACCCTTCGCCGTGCGCACGACCACTGCACTGTAAACCTCGCCTTTTTTGACGCGGCCACGTGGAGCAGCTTCTTTAACGCTCACCTTGATGATGTCGCCAACACTTGCATAGCGACGCTTCGAACCACCCAGCACCTTGATGCACAGGACGGACTTAGCGCCGGTGTTGTCGGCAACCTCTAACCGAGATTCTGTTTGGATCATTTCAATATTCCCAACTTGCACCAGCTTGGACAGCCCCAGAGTACTTCTCAAGGGCTGCGACCAGCCAGTCAGTCTTGGGCCCGTCGTCCACGTCGCAAACCATTTTGCAACGCTTCCCGCTGGGCAGAAACCTCACGCATTAAACGTGAAGCATTCGATTCTCGCAGAAATTCCTTTGCACGTCAACCGCTTAGGCCGTTTTGCCGCCCCTGGATGGCAGGTCGGCAGGTCGATCTGCGGCGCAATTGCAACAAAGGTCGGAAGCGACCTCTGCGGACTGCGAAAACGCTATGAAATCAATAGCTTGGAAGGCTGATGCAGCCTCACAGGTCGATTTCATAAAGTGAGCACCCTGTCCGACCGACCGCGGGCGCTCTCATTTTTGACATCACTGCCCGCGTGGCAAATACTGGTGCGCCAGCGACTGGAAAGCACCCAATCCCGCGTCCCGCCCCAGCTCTTGTTCGATCAAGGCCGCGACGCGTGGCGCGATTGCCGCGGCGCGCCGGGCATCGAGGAACAGCAGGCGGCTACGACGCGCAAGAACGTCCTCGACGCTGCGCGCATATTCATGACGCACCGCAAAGCGCACCATGGCTTCGCTCAGGCCGTCGACCAGCCAGACATCGGCACCGGGCAAGGCCGCCACGGCCGCGGCTTCCGTGCCATAGGAATGCAGGCCCTGGGGCATGTTCATGCCCTTGAGCGCTTCACCGGGGGCCGGTGCCCCGACCAGCGGCAGGTTCACCGTCACGCCGCCCGCGCGCTCGGGCAACTGACCGGTTGCAAAGCATTCGCGCAGCACGTCCTCGGCCATGGCACGGTAGGTGGTCCATTTGCCGCCGGTCACGGTGACCAGGCCAGAGCGGCTGCTCATCACCGTGTGCTCGCGGCTGATCTTCTTGGTGTTCTCGCCGTCGTCGTCCTGGGGCTTGACCAGCGGACGCAGGCCGACCCAGACGCTGCGCACGTCGTTGCGCGTGGGCTGACGCACCAGGTACTTGCCGGCTTCCGACAGGATGAAGTCCACCTCCTCGGGAAACGGCAGCGGCTCGCGCGCCAGATCGTTGCGCGGCGTATCGGTCGTGCCCAGGATCACCTTGCCCAGCCATGGCACGGCAAACAGCACGCGGCCATCGGCCGTCTTGGGAATCAGCAGCGCATGGTCGGTGGGCAGGAACTCGCGGTCCACGACCACGTGCACGCCCTGGCTGGGCGCGACCATGGGCAGGACCGTCCGGCCCAGCGCCTTGCCGTCAAGCTGGCGGAACAGATCGACCCAGGGGCCTGTGGCATTCACCACACAACGCGCACGCACATGGTAGGTGGTGCCGGTTTCCGCATCTTCGCAGACCACGCCCGTGACCTTGCCGTCTTCATGCAGCAGCTCCTTGGCGGGGCAGTAATTGACCAGCAGCGCGCCCTTGGCCGCGGCAGTACGCGCCAATGCGAGCGCCAGGCGCGCATCGTCGAACTGGCCGTCCCAGTACTTGACGCCGCCCTTGAGGCCCTGGGTGCGCGCCGTGGGCAGCAGCGCAACGGTCTTGTCGCGGCTCAGGAACTCGGTCGCGCCCAGACCGGCCTTGCCGGCCAGCGCGTCATACATCTTCAGGCCCGCGCCGTAGAACGGCGTGTCGAGCAGGCGGTACGAGGGCATGACAAATGCCAGGCGCTGCGCGAGATGGGGCGCGTTGCGCAGCAAGGTCGTGCGCTCGTGCAGGGCTTCGCGTACCAGTGCGATATTGCCCTGTGCCAGATAGCGCACGCCGCCGTGCACCAGCTTGGTGGCGCGCGATGACGTTCCTTTGGCAAAATCGTGCGATTCGAGCAGCAGCACCTTGAAGCCCCGCGCCACCGCATCCAGCGCCACGCCCAGGCCCGTGGCGCCACCGCCGATGATGGCCAGGTCGTAGACGCAAGGCTCGGCCAGCCGCGCCAGCAAGGCGGCGCGGTCCGTGTCCAGGGGAAGCGAAGTAGTTGTCATAGGCGGGCTTACCAGCGTGGTTGGGTGAAAATCGGGCGGCGCAGACCGTGGGCGCCGCGGGCCCGTCAGGGGCAAAACAGCAGCGCGAACAATGTGCGTCACAATCAATGGCGTAATTTTCGCTCTTTTTGTTTCGTTTTTGTGAATAACATGTTCACATGAGCGCGTTTTGATTCGAAATTAGTTTTTTACCTACAGCCAAATTCGCACCAGGAAGAAGCGTGAACCATTCCAACCCCCGCCAACTCCAGTTGCTGGACGCCGTGCGCCAGCAGCAATCCGCCACGGTGGAGCAGTTGGCCATCGAACTCGGCGTCACCTTGCAGACCGTGCGCCGCGATGTGCAAAAGCTGGCCGACGCCGGCCTGCTGGTGCGCTTTCACGGCGGCGTGCGCGTGCCCAGCGCCACGGTCGAGAACCTGGCCCACCCCCAGCGCCAGGGCCTGCACGCCGACGGCAAGGCACGCATCGCGCGCGCCGTCGCCCAGGCCGTGCCCAATGGCTGCTCGCTGATCCTCAACATCGGCACCACCACCGAAGCCATTGCCCAGGCGCTGCTGCAGCACCGCGGCTTGCGCGTGATCACCAACAACCTCAATGTCGCCGCCATCCTGAGCAGCAATACCGATTGCGAAGTCATTGTCGCCGGCGGCGTGGTGCGCTCGCGCGATCGCGGCATCGTGGGCGAGGCGGCCGTGGACTTCATCCGCCAGTTCAAGGTCGACATCGCTCTGATCGGCATCTCGGCCATCGAGGCCGATGGCTCGCTGCGCGATTTCGATCTGCGCGAAGTCAAGGTTGCCCAGACCATCATTGCCCAGTCGCGCGAAGTCTGGCTGGCCGCCGACCACAGCAAGTTCGAGCGCCAGGCCATGGTGCAACTGGCCACGCTGGCGCAGATCAATCGCCTGTTCACCGATGCCCCGCCGCCGCCGGACATCGTCCCGCTGCTCGCCGAAGCCGGCGTGCAATGCACCGTCGCCGTTTGATTGCCTATTCCCGACATGACCTACCTGCTTGCCCTCGACCAAGGCACTTCCAGTTCCCGCAGCATTCTTTTTGACGCCCAGGGCCGCATCGTTGCCCAGGCGCAGCTCGAACTGCCGCAAATCTATCCGCGTCCGGGCTGGGTCGAGCACGACCCGATGGAAATCTGGCGCACCCAGCTGAGCACGGCGCGCGCCGCTCTGGCCCAGGCCGGCATTGCGGCCAGCCAGGTGCGCGCGCTGGGCATCACCAACCAGCGCGAGACCACCGTTGTCTGGAACCGCCAGACCGGCCAGCCCATACACCACGCCATCGTCTGGCAGGACCGGCGAGCCGAGCCCGCCTGCGCCCAGCTGCGCGAAAACGGCCATGCCGACAGCATCCAGCGCAAGACCGGCCTGCGCATCGACGCCTATTTCTCGGCCACCAAGCTGCAATGGCTGCTCGACGAGGTCCCGGGCGCGCGCGCCGCGGCCGAGCGCGGCGAGCTGGCGTTCGGCACGATAGACAGCTGGCTGATCTGGCAGCTGACGCAAGGCAAGCGCCATGTGACCGACGTCAGCAATGCATCGCGCACCATGCTGTTCAATGTGCACAGCAATCAATGGGACGACGAGCTGCTCGCGCTGCTGCGCATCCCGAAGTCGCTGATGCCCGAGGTGCTGCCCTCGTCCAGCGACTTCGGCCAGACCGCGACCGACGTGCTGGGTGCGGCCATTGCCATCGGCGGCGTTGCCGGCGACCAGCAAAGCGCGCTGTTCGGCCAGGCCTGCTTCAAGGCCGGCATGGCCAAGAACACCTATGGCACGGGCTGCTTCATGCTGATGCATACCGGCGCCAACTTCCAGACCTCGCACAACGGCCTGCTCACCACCAGCGCCGCCCAGACCAGCGCCACGCGCGCCTTTGCGCTTGAAGGCAGCGTGTTCATTGGCGGCGCCGTGGTGCAGTGGCTGCGCGACGGCCTGCAGGCCATAGAGCACAGCGGCCAGGTGCAGTCGCTGGCCGAAAGCGTGCCCGATTCGGGCGGCGTGATGCTGGTGCCGGCCTTCACGGGCCTGGGCGCGCCGTATTGGAAGCCCGATGCGCGCGGCACGATCACGGGCCTGACGCGCGGCAGCTCGCTGGCGCATATCGCGCGCGCCGCGCTCGAGTCGATTGCCTACCAGAGCGCGGCCCTGCTGCTGGCGATGAGCCGCGACGCGGTCGAGAGCGGCGGCGCGCCCGTGAGCGAGCTGCGCGTCGACGGCGGCGCCTGCGTCAACAATCTGCTGATGCAGTTCCAGGCCGACCTGCTGGGCATTCCCGTGGTGCGTCCCGCCGTCGTTGAGACCACCGCCCTGGGCGCCGCCTATCTCGCCGGCCTGTCGGCGGGCGTCTACCAGAGCACCGATGAACTCACCGAGCTGTGGGTTGCCGAACGCCGCTTCATGCCCACGCTGGCCCCATCGCGCGCTCAGGAGCTGATGGCGCGCTGGGAACATGCCGTGGCCCAGGCGAGCCTGGAGTGCACCCCCTGAGACGCTTCGCGTCTTCCCCTTAACAAGGGACACAAGAAGGCGCCCCCTCGGTGCGCTGTGGACTAGACAGCCCTTCCTCGCTGCCCCTGGCTTTGGGGCGCGCCAGTTGCACAGGCTGCGGGGCTTGCGCTAACGCGACAATCACCGGCAGCCCCCTTCCATCTTTTGAATCACACACAATGACCGCTGTTGCTCTCTCCCCCCTGTCCACGACCATTGCCTTCATTGGCGGCGGCAATATGGCCAGCGCCATCATTGGCGGCCTGCTGCGCCAGGGCGTTGCCGCCGACCGCATCGAGGTGGTCGAGCCATTTGAAGCCGCGCGTGCCGCCCTCAAGGAGCAGTTCGGCATCACGGCCCGCGCCGAAGCCGGCGAGGCGCTGGCGCGCGCGCAGCTGGTGGTCTGGGCCGTCAAGCCCCAGACCTTCAAGGACGCGGCCGCCGCCGCCGCCCCCCATACCGCCCAGGCCCTGCACCTGAGCGTCGCCGCGGGCATTCCCACGGCCAGCATCGCGCAGTGGCTGGGCAGCGAGCGCATCGTGCGCGCCATGCCCAACACGCCGGCGCTGATCGGCCAGGGCATCACCGGCCTGTTCGCGCGCCCGGCCGTGGACGCCGCGGGCAAGGAACTGGTCGAGCAGGTCGTGGCCAGCACGGGCAAGCACCTGTGGGTAGCGCAGGAAGAGCAGCTTGACGCCGTCACGGCGCTGTCGGGCTCGGGTCCGGCCTATGTGTTTCTGTTTCTCGAAGCCATGACCCAGGCCGGCGTCGAGATGGGCCTGGGCGCGCACCAGTCGTACCAGCTGGCGGTTGCAACCTTCCAGGGCGCGTCCGAACTGGCGGCGCGCTCGAGCGAGCCCGTCGAAGTGCTGCGCCAGCGCGTGACCAGCAAGGGCGGAACGACCCATGCGGCCGTGACCCACCTGCAGGAAACCGGCGTGCCCGCGCATTTCATTGCCGCGATGCGCGCCGCCGAGCAGCGCGCCAAGGAACTGGCGCAGGAGTTCGGTCGCTGATCCCAGGCCGCTGGCCTGCCCGGGGCTTTAGCGCGCGGCCAGGCCCGGCACCGGTGGGGCCGGCGGCAGCGGGCGGCGCAGCACCTGCACCCCCAGCTCCTGCGCCAGACTGTTGACTTCCTGCTCGGCAAACTCGCGCACGCAGGCCAGCAGCGAAATCATGCCGGCGTCCGTGGACGGCTCCAGCAGTTCGTGGGCGTCGCGCAGCGCATCGAGCAGGCGCTGGCCTTCTGCCGGCGACAGCGCGCCCTGCCCCACGCGCAGCTCGCCCTCGCGTGGCACCAGCACCGCCTGCAGCAGCTGCAGCCGGCCGGCGGCCGAAGCCGCCTTGAGTTCCGCCAGCGCCTGGCTGGCGCGGTCGGCGGCGGGAAAACGCATGACGATCAGGTTCTGGCCCATGGCGAGTCCTTTCAAGTGCCGACATGCGGCAGGCCGGTCAACGCAAAGCAAACCCCAGCGCCACGCCGGCAAACAGCGTGGCACCGATCCAGTGGCTCTTGCTGAATGCCACGAAACAGCCCGCGCGCGTGCGCTCGCGTATCCGCGTGAAATGCCAGATGATCTGCGCCAGCGCCGCGGCCATGCCCAGCGCAAACGGCCAGCCCAGCCCGTACGGCGCCAGCGCCCAGAGCGTCAGCAGCCAGCACAGCGCAAAGAACAGCATGATGCCGGTCACATCCCAGCGGCCCAGCGTGATGGCCGAAGTCTTCATGCCTATCTTCAGGTCGTCGTCGCGATCGACCATGGCGTACTCGGTATCGTAGGCCAGCACCAGGAACATGTTGGCCAGCCACAGTATCCAGCCGGTCGCGGGGACCGTGCCGAGCACGGCGGCAAAAGCAATGATGATGCCGAAATTGAACGCGATCCCCAGGAAGGCCTGGGGCATGGAGAAAAAGCGCTTGGTGAACGGGTAGAGGATGGTGAACAGCACCGCTGGCACCGACCAGGCAACGGCTTGCCAGCGCGTCGTCAGCACCAGGCCCAGCGCGACCAGCGCCAGCACCACGCCGACCCCCACGGCCTCCTTGACCGACACCTGGCCCGAGGTGATGGGGCGCTGGGCGGTGCGTTTCACATGCTTGTCGAAATCGCGGTCGGCAATGTCATTGATGCAGCAGCCGGCGCTGCGCATCAGCACCGTGCCCAGCACGAACACCGCCAGCAGATGCCAGCCGGGGAAGCCTTCGGACGCGACCCACAGCGCCGCCAGCGTGGGCCAGACCAGCACCAGCCAGCCCGCGGGGCGGTTCCAGCGGATCAGATCGAGATACAGCGACAGCCTGGAGCGCGGTGCAGCGGGCGGTGGCGTGGAGGAGGAAGCAGCGTGTGACATGGGCTCCGGTGAAAACAGGGGTACCGGTCACAATGTAGCGCAGACCCGCCCGCGGGAAAAGCCGGGCAACGGCAGCGCCGAATACTGGCGCGGCCCAGCGTCGAGACACCGGGCAAGGGTGCCCCTCAGCCGGGCCTCCCTCCACCGGAGGATGAGAGGGGGAAGCCGGTGCCGGCCCTCCGGCGAAGCGGCTCAGGGAGTGCTGTCAATCAGGACAGTCGTTCGACGCCCGGCAGATTGCAGGCGTAGACCGCGTTGCGCAGCGCGGCAATTGCTTCGTAGCGCGTGAAGCTGCGGCGCCAGACCAGCACCACGCGGCGGCTGGGAGTGACCAGCCCGTCTTCGGTGCGGATCGGCAGGTAGCGGATATGCGGTTCGTCGTTCTTGCGGCGGCGCACCGGGGCTTCAAGCGCGTCGCGCGGCACCGACAGGCGCGGCACCAGCGTCACGCCCATGCCGGCGGCCACCATGTGCTTGATGGTTTCCAGCGACGAGCCTTCAAAGGTGCGGCGAATGCCTTCGGCATTGCTCGCATAGCGCGCGAATTCGGGGCAGACTTCAAGCACATGGTCGCGAAAGCAGTGGCCCGCACCCAGCAGCAGCATGGTTTCGTTCTTGAGCTCTATGGTCGACACCGAATCCTGCTGGGCCAGCGGGTGGTTGCTGGGCACCGCGGCCATGAAAGGCTCGTCATACAGTGGCGCGGTGGCAAGGCCGGTATCGGGGAAGGGCTCGGCAACGATGGCGCAGTCGATTTCGCCGGTGCGCAGCATTTCCAGCAACTTGACGGTGTAATTTTCCTGCAGCATCAGCGGCATCTGCGGCGTGCGCTGGATGGCGTGGCGCACCAGTTCGGGCAGCAGGTAGGGGCCGATGGTGTAGATCACTCCCAGCGTCAGCGCGCCGGCCAGAGGATCCTTGCCACGCTTGGCGATTTCCTTGATGGCCGCGGCCTGCTCGAGCACGCTTTGCGCCTGGCGCACGATTTCCTCGCCCAGGGGCGTCACCGAGACCTCGCCGGCGCTGCGCTCGAAAAGCTTGACATCCAGCTCTTCCTCGAGCTTCTTGATGGCCACCGAGAGCGTAGGCTGCGACACATAGCATGCTTCGGCAGCGTGTCCAAAATGTTTCTCGCGGGCCACCGCAACGATGTACTTGAGTTCAGTGAGGGTCATGAATGGGGGTCCTGGGCCATGCGGAACGCCTATTGTCGCGGCACTTTGGCATCAGTGCTGATATCGACGTTGCCAAGTCTGATATTTAAACGGTTACATATCATGCCTTGAGAAACTCGGCTTTACCACCCAGCCAGCGTGCAATATGGCGTTCGGCAAGCTGCGGAAAGCGATCGAGCATCTGCGGCGCGCATTCGCGCGCCCATTCCAGCAAGGCGGTATCGGTGGCCAGATCGGCAAAGCGCAGCATCGCCGCGCCCGATTGGCGGGCACCGAGAAATTCTCCGGGCCCGCGAATTTCCAGATCGCGGCGCGCGATCTCAAAGCCGTCATTGGTTTCGGCCATGGCGCGCAGCCGCTCCTTCGCGGTCTCTCCGAGCTTGCCGTTGTCGCCGACGGCATACAGCAGCACGCAGGCCGAGGCCGCCGCGCCCCGGCCCACGCGCCCGCGCAGCTGGTGCAGCTGGCTCAGGCCAAAACGCTCGGAATGCTCGATCACCATCAGCGAGGCATTGGGCACGTCGACGCCTACCTCGATCACCGTGGTGCTGACCAGCACGCCCATCACGCCCGCGGTGAACAACTCCATCACGGCCTTCTTCTCGGCCGTGGGCATGCGCGAATGCAGCAGGCCGACCATCACACCGGGCAGCGCCTCGCTCAGGTCCACATGGGTCGCGGTGGCGTTCGACAGGTCGAGCGCCTCGCTCTCCTCGATCAACGGGCAGACCCAGTACACCTGGCGGCCCGACGCCACCTGGGCCGCGATGCGCTCTATGACTTCATCGCGCCGACTGTCGGCAATCAGCTTGGTGACGATGGGCGTGCGTCCGGGTGGCAGCTCGTCAATGGTCGAGACGTCCAGGTCGGCGTAGTAGCTCATGGCCAGCGTGCGCGGAATCGGCGTGGCGCTCATCATCAGCATGTGCGGCTCCAGGCCCGTGTGGGCCAGCTTCTGGCGCAAGGCCAGGCGCTGGGCGACGCCAAAGCGGTGCTGCTCGTCAATGACCGCCAGCGCGAGGTTGTGGAACTGCACCTGCTCCTGGATCACCGCATGGGTGCCCACCACCAGCGCGGCCTCGCCGCTGGCCACGAGTTCGAGCATCGCCGTGCGCTGCTTCTTTTTCTGCGCGCCCGACAGCCAGGCAACCTTCTTGCCCAGGGGCTCGAGGATTGTTTCAAGCCAGCCCACCAGCTTGCCGAAATGCTGCTCGGCAAGAATTTCGGTCGGCGCCATCAGCGCGCATTGCCAGCCCGCGGCAATGCAGGTCACGGCGGAGAGCGCCGCGACCACGGTCTTGCCCGAACCCACGTCGCCTTGCAGCAGCCGGTGCATGGGCACGGGTCGCGCCATGTCGGCGGCAATCTCGGCGCACACGCGCTGCTGGGCGCGCGTCAGCCCGAACGGCAGCTGGGCCAGGAACTGGGTGTCAAGCGGCACCGCGCCGCTCGCGCCCGCGGGAATGCTCAGCGCCGGCGCGCGCAGGCGCGCGCGTTCGCGCTTGGACTGGTATTGCGACAGCTGCTGGGCCAGCAGCTCCTCGGCCTTGAGGCGCTGCCAGGCCGGGTGGCTGTGGTCTTCGAGCGTCGCCAGGGCCACGTCGGGCGTGGGGTTGTGCAGGAAGCGGAGGGCGTCGCGCAGGCTGAACAGCGGCTGCAAGCCGTCTGCGCCAAACGTCTGGTGCACGGGCGGCGCGGCCTGCGGCGGCAAGGTGTCGCTCAGGTCGGCGCGCTGCAGTGCGCTGGCAATCGCGCGCCGCAGATAGGCCTGGGGCAGGCCCGCCACCGTGGGGTAGATGGGCGTGAGCGCGGCCGGCAGCTCGCCGCCGGCCAGGCGAAACGCCGGGTGCATCATCTGCCGCCCCCAGAAGCCCCCCTTGATCTCGCCGCGTATGCGCAACTGCGCGCCCACGCTCAGCGTCTTCTGGTGCGAAGGATAGAAGCTGAAGAAGCGCAGCTCGCAGCTGCCCGTGCCGTCCTCCACCTGCACCACCAGCTGGCGGCGCGGGCGCAGCTGCACTTCGCTGGAAACCACGGTGGCCTCGATCTGCACCGTGGAGCCGTCACGCGCGTTGCGCAGCGGCGTGATGCGGGTTTCATCCTCGTAGCGCAGTGGCAGATGCAAGGCCAGATCGATGTCACGCGTCAGCCCAAGCTTGAGCAACGCCTTTTGCGCGCTGCTGGCGGAGGCTTTGGACGGGGCGGAAGACGGGGCAGGCATGTACGGCTGGCAATCTCGGTCAAATGGAAAAGGCACAATAGAGGGACCGCCTGCGCGCAAGCTGCGCGCCGCAAGCTGCGCGCCGCAAGCCGCGCGCCGCAATACGGCACGACAGCCTGAGTAAAAAGGCTACCATGCGCCGGTCCACATTTCGTCAGGTTACCTTTCACGCCCCGCTCCCATGCTCAAGCGCCTCAATGTCCAGCACCTCTCGCAGGGCATGTATCTGCACGAATTCTGCGGATCATGGCTCGCGCACCCGTTCTGGCGCAGCCGTTTCCTGATCAAGTCGGCGGAAGAACTGGCCAAGCTGCACAGCGGCACCATCCAGGAAGTGTGGATCGACGTGCGCAAGGGCGCCGATGTGCCCGCCGATGTGGAATGCCTGGTCTACGACCCCGACACCGCGACCTTCATCGACCCGCCCAACACCCGATCGGCCCGCGCCGAGCGCCCGCGCTCGGCCCATGGCGCGCACCGCAGCAGCATGGACGAGGAGCTGCAGCGCGCCGCCAGCCTGTGCCAGCGCGCGCATCCGGCCATCAGCCAGCTGTTCACCCAGGCGCGCGACGCCCGGGGCATAGACATCCACCCCGTGTATCGCCTGGTGGAGGACATCACCGATTCGATAGAGCGCAACCCGAGCGCGCTGACCAGCCTGGTGCGCCTCAAGGAAGCCGACCAGTACACCTATTTGCACTGCCTGGCGGTCTGCGCGCTGATGGCGGCGCTGGCCCGGCGCCTGGGCCTGGACGACCACAGCGTGCGCAAGGCCGCGCTGGCTGGCCTGCTGCACGATCTGGGCAAGGCCAGCATCTGCCCCGAGATCCTGAACAAGCCCGGCCCGCTGGACGACTACGAGTTCGCCATCATGCGCACCCACTCGGCCAAGGGCTGGCAGATGCTGCAGTCGATGGAGATCGACCCGGCGGTGCGCGACGCCTGCCTCTATCACCATGAAAAGATAGACGGCACGGGCTACCCGCACCAGCTTGCGGGCGAGAGCATTCCACTGCTGGCGCGCATGACGGCAATCTGCGACGTCTATGACGCCGTGACTTCCAACCGCCCCTACAAGCGCGGCTGGCCGCCGGCCGAGGCCATACGCCGCATGGCGCAGTGGAGCCGCACCCATCTGGACCACAAGCTGTTTGAAGCTTTTGTGCAGACCGTGGGCATCTACCCCGTGGGCTCGCTGGTGCGGCTGCATTCCCATCTGCTCGCGGTGGTGATCGAGCCTTCGGAGGTTTCGCTGCTGGCGCCGCGCATCAAGGTGTTCTACGCCATCAAGACGCAGCGGCGGCTCACGCCCTACATCGTCGACCTCGCCGCCCTGACCTGCGACGAGCGCATTGCCACGCACGAGAATCCCGACGACTGGCCGTTTGACGACCTTGAATCGCTGTGGCGCGCACACGCGCCCAGCGAGCAGCCGGTGACGGCCTGAAGCGCCAGCGCAAAGACAACAAGGGCCGCGGCCGTATCGTTTCTTTGCGACAATTCCGGCTCCTTTTTTGACCCTTGGAACGGGCCCTGTCCGGCCCTCAAGTACTGCATGTCTTCCAGCCCTCGCGCCTTCACGCTCAGCGACTTCGACTTCGAGCTTCCCGAATCCCTCATTGCCCAGCATCCCACGCCCGAACGCAGCGCCTCGCGCCTGCTTGACGGCCGCGCCGCGCCTTCGGTGCACCGCATCTTCCGCGAGCTGCCCGAACTGCTCGACGCCGGCGATCTGCTGGTGTTCAATGACACGCGCGTGCTCAAGGCGCGGCTGTTTGGCGAGAAAGCCAGCGGCGGCAAGCTCGAGCTGCTGATCGAGCGCGTGCTCGAAGGCGGCCAGGTCGTGGCGCACATGCGCGTCAGCAAGAAGCCCCTGCCCGGCGCGCGCATCCACATGTGTGGCGGTCTGCGGGCCGGCGGCTTCGATGCCCTGCTGCTGGGCCGCTGGCCCGACGAGAACGGCCCGCTGTTTCGCTTCGAGCTGCAGGGCCCGGCCGGCGAGACACCGTATGAACTGATGGAGCGCCACGGCCACCTGCCACTGCCGCCCTACATCGAGCGCCAGCAGTCGGAAGGCAACGACCCCGATGCCGCTGAAGACAGCCAGCGCTACCAGACCGTGTTTGCCGACAAGCCCGGCGCCGTCGCCGCGCCCACGGCCGCGCTGCATTTCGATGAAGCCGTGCTGGCCCGCCTGGCCGAACGCGGCGTGGAACGCGCCAGCGTGACCCTGCATGTGGGCGCGGGCACCTTCCAGCCGGTCAAGACCGAGAATCTCGCCGAGCACCAGATGCACAGCGAATGGTATGACATTCCGTTTGCCACGCTGGCAGCGCTCGAGCGCTGCCGCCAGCGCGGCGGGCGCGTGATTGCCGTGGGCACGACCACGGTGCGCACGCTGGAATCATGGGCCAAGAGCGGCAACATCCAGGGCGACACCAACATCTTCATCACGCCGGGCTTTGAGTTCCAGGTCGTCGACATGCTGGTCACCAATTTCCACCTGCCCAAGAGCACGCTGATGATGCTGGTCAGCGCGCTGGCCGGCTACGAGCAGGTGATGTCGCTGTACCAGCAGGCCATTGCCCACCACTACCGCTTCTTCAGCTACGGCGACTCCATGCTGCTGGAACGCCAGCGCTGAGCGCGGTCTATGAAACTGGCGCGGCCCAGCAAGGGGACACCGAGCAAGGGCCGCTCCGCAGCGATGGTGTCGTCCCGGGCCGGGCGCCCCCCTCCACCGAAGGATGAGAGGGGGAAGCGACGAAGTCGCTCAGGGGGTGCCTAACATTAAGCAAAATAGTGGCACAGGCGCTGGCCCTTGACCTCATGCACCGTGACCTCGATGCCGTAGAGCGCCGACAGCACCTCATCGCGCACCACCTGCTGCGGCGGCCCTTCGTGGGCCACGGCGCCGTCCTTCATGGCGATGATGTGATCGGCGTAGCAGGCCGCGAAATTGATGTCGTGCAGCACCACCACCACGGTCTTGCCGCGCTCGTCGACCGCGCGGCGCAGCAGCTTCATCATTGCCACGGCATGGGCCATGTCCAGGTTGTTGAGCGGCTCGTCCAGCAGCATGTAGGGCGTGTCCTGGCACAGCACCATGGCGATATAGGCGCGCTGGCGCTGGCCGCCCGAAAGCTCGTCCAGAAAGCGCTCGGCCAGGGGCTGCAGCTGGAGGTAGTCAAGCGCATCTTCCACGTGGCGCAGGTCCTCGGGCGTGAGCCGGCCCTTGCTGTGCGGAAAGCGCCCGAACCCCACCAGGTCGCGCACCGTCAGCCGCAGCGCCGACTGGTTGTCCTGGCGCAGGATGGCGAGTACGCGCGACAGCGCGTCGCTGGCCGTGGTGGCGACATCGAGGCCGTCGACGCTCACCTGACCGCCGCTCAAGGGCATCAGCCGGCTGACCAGCGACAGCAGCGTCGACTTGCCCGCGCCGTTGGGGCCGATGATGGCCGTGAACTGCCGTTTCGGAATCTGCAGCGAAACCCCGTTCAGCACCGTGGTGGTGCCGTGGCGCTTGACCACATCGCGTGCGTCGATCATGTCTTGCCCTTGCGCATCAACAAATAAATGAATACCAGGCCGCCGAGAAACTCGACAACGATGGACAAAGAGGTGTTGAAAGCAAACACCTGCTCGAGAATCACCTGGCCGCCCAGCAACAGCACGCAGCCCCAGAGCACGGCCGCAGGCAGCACCCAGCTGTGGCGCCGCGTTCCCATCCACTGGTAGGCCATGTTGCTGACCAGCAGGCCGAAGAACGTCACCGGGCCCACCAGCGCCGTCGAGACCGCGACCAGGCAGGCCATCACGATCAGCAGCTGCAGCACCTGGCGCTGGTAGGCCAGCCCCAGGTTGACGGCGACATCGCGGCCCAGCGCCAGCACATCCAGCACGTGGCGCTGGCGCCAGATCCAGCCTGCGCCCAGCAGCATCAATGCCAGCGAAGGCCACAGCAGCTGCACCTGGATGGAGTTGAAGTTGGCAAACATCCGGTCCTGCAGCGTCGCGAACTCGTTGGGGTCGATCATGCGCATGACAAAGCCGGTCAGGCTGCGAAAGAAGATGCCGCCAACCATGCCCACCAGCAGCATCAGGTGCAGGCTGCTGGCCTGGCCGGTGAACAGCCAGCGCATCAGCAGCACGCTGAAAAACACCATCAGCACGATTTCCAGCAGGTACTTGGGCAGCACCCCCCAGGCCACAACGCCCGAGGCGCCCAGCAGCAGGACCAGCAGCGCCTGCAGGAACAGGTAGAGCGCGTCCAGCCCCATGACCGAAGGGGTGAGAATGGTGTTGTGGGTGATGGTCTGGAAGACCACGGTCGACATGCCGATCGCGCCGGCCACGACCAGCATCGTCAGCAGCTTGATGCCGCGGTGCTCGAGCACGAACGCCCAGTCGGTCTGCACGCCCACGGTCATGAACGCCAGGCATGCCAGCCCGGCAAGCAGCGCCAGCAGGCCCAGGCGGAACCCGGCCAGGCGCCAGCGCTCGGCCCAGGACAGCGCGCGCGGCGCGGCGGTTTGCAAGGTATTTTCCATTTCAGCCTGCACGTTGACGGCGACGCACGATCAGCACCAGGAACAGCGCGCTGCCCACCACGCCCATCACCGTGCCCACGGGAATTTCATAGGGTGCGATCACCAGCCGCCCCACCAGATCGCACAGCAGCGTGAGCCCCGCGCCCGCGAGCGCGACCCACAGCACGCTGCGGCGCACGTTGTCGCCGACGATCAGGCGCACGACATTCGGCACGATCAGCCCGACAAACGGAATGCTGCCCACGGTCACGACCACGCAGGCCGTGACCACGGCGACCACCACCAGGCCCTGCCAGACCAGGCGCTTGTAATTGAGCCCGAGGTTGGTGGCAAAGGACTCGCCCAGTCCGGCAACCGTGAACCGGTCGGCGGCCAGGCAGGCCAGCAGCGTCACACCCAGCGACAGCCAGAGCATTTCATAGCGGCCGTCGATGACCACCGAGAAATCGCCGTTGGACCAGGCGCGCAGCGACTGGATCAGGTCATGCTGATAGGCGAAGAACATGGCCCCGGCATCGATCACGCCGGCCAGCACCAGGCCGACCAGCGGCACGATCCAGGCCGAACGCAGCTTCACGCGTGCCAGAACTGCCAGAAACAGCGCCGTGCCGGCCAGCGCCATCAGCGCCGAGACGCCCATCTTGGCCCAGACCGACCAGTCGGGCGCCCACAGCGCCATCATCAGCATGCCCAGGCTCGCCGACTCTACCGTGCCCACCGTGGAGGGCTCGACGAAGTGATTGCGCGCCAGCATCTGCATCAGCAGGCCGGCAACGGCCATCGACGAGCCCGCGAGAATCAGCGCCAGCGTGCGCGGCACGCGGCTGTAGAGCAGCACCTGGGCGACCATGTCGTCTTCCTGCGAGGACCACAGCGTGTTCCAGGACAGGTCGCTCACGCCCACCGACAGGCTCCACAGCGCCAATGCAAAAAGGGCCACCAGGGCCCCGGACCACGCCGCTACCAAGTATCCGGGCGCAGTGGCGCCCGACCTGGCGGCGCGCAGCCTGGCTACGGGCTGCTTAACTGCGGGCAAAGGCATCCGACAGTTGCTGGATATTGGTTTTCAGGGCGCCGGGGCCGGCGTTGGACAGCAGATACCAGTTGGCGGCATCGAGGTAGACGACCTGCTTGCTGCGCCAGGCCTTGGTGGCCTGCACCAGCTTGTTGTCGAGCAGCTTTTGCGCGGCCTGTCCTTCGCGGCCGATCGCGGCGTCGCGGTCGAGCACGAACAGCCACTCGGGATTGGCCTTGAGCAGGTATTCGAAGGACACGGCCTGGCCATGCTTGGAGACTTCGATCTTCTGCGGCAGCGGCTTCATGCCGAACACCGTGTAGAGCATGTCAAAGCGCGAACCCGGGCCGTAGACGCTGAGCTTGCCGCCGTTGGTCATCAGGAACAGGCCCGGCCCCTGCTGGGCGGCCAGGGTGCGCAGACCGGCAATTTCCTGCTCTAGGGTCTTGATCTCGGCTTCGCCTTTTTCCCTCAGGCCGTACACGGCAGCGATCGCGCGGATGTTGCGGTACACCTCTTCAAGCTGCTTTTGGTTGTCGAGCGTCACATCCAGCACGGGCGCGAACTTCCTGAGTGCCTCGATCTTGGGCAGCGAACGGTTGCCGGCAATGATCAGATCGGGCTTGAGCGCCTTGATTTTTTCGTAGTCGGGCTCGAACAGGCTGCCGATATGCGGGTACTTGGCGCTGTCGGAATAGCGCTCGAGCAGCGGGGGCAGCTTGGTGCTGGGAATGCCCTGGACGCTGGCGCCCAGCGCCTGGATGATGTCCAGCGCCGACAGGTCGAGCACCAGCACGGTCTTGGGCTTGAGCGGCAGGCTGACGTCGCCCGAACTGTCCTTGACGGTGACGGTCTGCGCGGCCCAGCCAGCGGCAGCGCCACCGGCCATGCTCAACACCACACCCCATTGACCCAGGCGGCCCATTGCCTGACGGCGCGTCACGGAAAACGTCATAACCACAATCCTTCCTCACAAACCAGCAAAAAACATCCGCAGCAAAAGCGCCTGGCAGGCTTGCGGCAGGCACTCCATTTGCGAACAATTATCATTTTGCATCCTACCAGAAGCCCAGGGTTTATCCGTATACGCATGGTTTTTCCACGGTTGCCGCCATGGCCGCTGCACCATCCGCGACACGCCCTTTGCGCGCTGGAGTAAACGCACCGTCACAGGGCCTAGAATGATTTGCCTGCGCGGCCCATCCGGGCGCGCAATCCGTTCCAGGCCGCGGTCGCGGCAGATACATTTAAAAAAGAGAGGCTGGGCGCGATGTCCTCCTGGTTTGCGGGACTGTCCCTGCCCGTGCGCGCCGCGCTGACCGGCATAGGCCTGACGGTATGCGCCTGCGCGCTGTTTGCACTGCTCGACAGCGCGACCAAGTTCAGCGGCCAGGCCCTGCCCATGCTGCTGGTGGTCTGGCTGCGCTATCTGTCCCAGGCGCTGGTGACCACGGCGCTGGTGCTGCCGCGCTACGGCTGGTCCATCCTGCGCACCGAGCACCCGCGCTTTCAGCTCAGCCGCTCGGCCTTCGGCCTGCTGACCACCTGCGTGGCCTTCTTCTGCATCCAGAGCATGCCGCTGGGCAACTTCACCGCCATCTGGGCGGCCAGCCCGCTGCTGATCGTCGTGGCTTCGGCCTGGCTGTTCAAGGAACGCATCAGCGGCACGCGCCTGGTGCTGCTGCTGCTCGGCCTGGCCTGCGTGATCCTGATCGTGCGACCCGAAAGCACCGACCAGCCGCTGGGCTGGCGCAGCCTGCTGCCAATGGCGCTGCTGCTGTGCGGCACGGGCTACCAGCTGCTGGGCAGCCGGCTCGCGCGCCTCGATGAACCGGCGACCACGCAGCTCTACACCACCTGGCTGCCGATGCTGCTGACGGCCCCGCTGCTGCCCTGGTTCTGGCAAAGCGTGGACCGCTGGCAGCTCTGGGGTGCGGTGCTGGTGATGGGCGTGTGCAGCGGCGTGGGCCATCTGCTGCTGCTGCAGGCCTACCGCGTCGCGACGCCGGCAACCATCTCGCCCTTTCTCTACAGCCAGATCGGCTTTGCCATGGCCATGGGCTGGCTGTTCTTCGGTCAGGTGCCCGATCTGCTGTCGCTGCTGGGCATGGCGGGGGTGGTCCTGTGCGGCATGGCCAGCATCTGGCTCAGCATGAGAGAGTCACGCTGAACCAAATGCCCCGTTCGCGCTGAGGCCCCTCCCGTTCACGCTGAGCTTGTCGAAGCGCGCGCTGCGCGAAACGCGCGCGCCTGGCCAAAGTGCCCGTTGCCTATGAACGGCACGGGCGGGCGCAGCGCCGACAGCGGCGAGGGGTGGTTGCTGGTCAGCACCAGATGGCCGCGGTCCGCGGGAATCCAGGCCTGCTTGGACTGCGCATGGCTGCCCCAGAGCATGAACACCACGGGATGCGGGCCTTGCGCCACATGGCGGATCACGGCGTCGGTCAGGGCCTCCCAGCCGCGCTTGCTGTGGCTGGCGGCCTGGCCCTCCTCCACCGTCAGGCAGGTGTTGAGCAGCAGCACGCCATGCGTGGCCCATTGGACCAGGCTGCCCCCGGGCACGGGAAACGCCGGCATGGGCGTGCCCAGGTCGCGCTGCATTTCCTTGAAGATGTTGCGCAGCGACGGCGGCAGGCGCACGCCGGGTGCGACCGAGAACGCCAGGCCTTCGGCCTGGCCGCGGCCGTGGTACGGGTCCTGGCCCAGGATCACCACGCGCACCGCTTCGGGCGGAGTGAGTTCCAGCGCGCGCAGCGGCCGGGGCGGGAAGATCACCGCGCCCGCATCGAGCCGCGCCTGCAGGAAGGCCAGCAGCTGCTGGCCGCCAGGGCTGGCAAAAAAGCCATCGACCAGCGGCTGCCAGCCCGCGGCCACGGGCCAGTCGGCCGGGTTCGCGCTCTGCAGCTGGGTCGCGGCGTCGGGCGCAAGAATATCAAATGAGGGCATCTCAGTGATCCATTGCTTTACGCAGCATACAGAGCCCATGAAACCGGCGTAGCGCAGCATGGGGGCAGCGAGCAAGGGCCGCCCCGCAGCGAGGCTGCCGTCCCCCTCCACCGAAGGATGAGAGGGGGAAGCCGGGGCGGCCCAAGCCGCGTAAGCGGCTCAGGGGGTGTTGCATATCAGGAGAACAGCTTGGCCAGGGCCAGGCCGGGGTCGTCGGCGCGCATGAACGCTTCGCCCACCAGGAAGGCGTTCACTCCGGCGTCGCGCAGCGTCTTCACGTCGGCGGGCGAGAGAATGCCCGACTCTGTGACCAGCAGCTTGTCGGCCGGCACCTGCTTTTGCAGCTCCAGCGTGGTCTGCAGGCTGACTTCAAAGGTGCGCAGATTGCGGTTGTTGATGCCCAGCAGCGCGGTCTTCAGGCGCAGCGCGCGCTCGAGTTCGGCCGCGTCATGCACCTCGACCAGCACCGCCATGTCGAGGCTGCGCGCCACGGCTTCCATCTCGGCCATCTGCGCGTCGTCGAGGCAGGCGGCAATCAGCAGCACGCAGTCGGCGCCCATGGCGCGCGACTCGTAGACCTGGTAGGGGTCGATCAGGAAATCCTTGCGCAGCACGGGCAACAGGCAGCTGGCGCGCGCCTGCTTGAGATAGTCAACGCTGCCCTGGAAGAACTGCTTGTCGGTCAGCACCGAAAGGCAGGCCGCGCTCACCTTGCCGTCGCCGTCGGCATAGCTTTGCGCAATGTCGGCGGGAATGAAGTCGGCGCGTATCACGCCCTTGGACGGGCTGGCCTTCTTGACTTCGGCAATCACCGCCGCCTGGCCCTTGGCGATCTTTGCGCGCAGCGCGCCTTCGAAGTCGCGCGTGAGCACGCGGCTTTCGGCGTCGCGGCGCATCTCGGCCAGCGGCATTCTTTTCTGGGCAGCGGCGAGTTCTTCGCGCTTGACCGCCACGATCTTGTTGAGGATGTCGGACATGGGAAGCTTTCGGTATCGGGGGGAAATTCAGACAGCGCGGGCGCTCGTCAGCGCCTGCGACTTGGCGATCAGCTGCTGCAGCTTGGCCAGCGCTGCGCCATTGTCGATCACCTGCTGGGCGCGCAGCAGACCGTCGGCGATGCTGGGCACCACGTTGGCCGCGTACAGCGCCGCGCCCGCGTTGAGGCAGACGATATCGCGTGCCGGCCCCCTGGCGCCCTGGAGCACGCCGCGCAGCATGGCCATCGACTCCTCGGGATTGTCCACGCGCAGCGAGCGCGTGCTGGCCATCTGCAGGCCGAAGTCCTCGGGGTGGATCTCGTACTCATGCACCGCGCCGTCCTTGAGCTCGCCCACCAGCGTGCTGGCGCCCAGGCTGATTTCATCGAGCCCGTCGCGGCCATAGACCACCAGTGCGTGCTCGGCGCCCAGGCGCTGCAGCGCGCGCACCTGGATGCCCACCAGGTCTTCATGGAACACGCCCATGAGGATGTTGGGGGCACTGGCCGGGTTGGTCAAAGGGCCGAGGATGTTGAACAGCGTGCGCACGCCCAGTTCCTTGCGCACCGCGGCGACGTTCTTCATTGCCGGATGGTGGTTGGGCGCGAACATGAAGCCTATGCCGACTTCGGCAATGCACTCGGCAATCGCCTCGGCCGACAGGTTCAGGCTGACGCCCAGCGCTTCCATGGCATCGGCGCTGCCGCTCTTGCTCGAGACGCTGCGCCCGCCGTGCTTGCTCACCTTGCCGCCGGCCGCGGCAATCACGAACATCGAGCAGGTGGAGATGTTGAAGGTATTGGCGCCGTCGCCGCCGGTGCCGACGATGTCGACCAGATGGGTGGTGTCGGCGACCTGCACGCGCAGCGAGAACTCGCGCATCACCTGGGCGGCGGCCGTGATCTCGCCAATGGTTTCCTTCTTCACGCGCAGGCCCGTGAGAATGGCCGCGGTCATCAGCGGAGACATTTCGCCGCCCATGATCATGCGCATCAGGTGCAGCATTTCATCATGGAAGATTTCGCGGTGTTCGATGGTGCGCTGCAGCGCAGCCTGGGGAGTGATTTGTTGCATGCCGGGTCTCAGGCCTTTTGTTCCAGGAAATTGCGCAGCATTGCGTGACCATGCTCGGTGAGGATGCTTTCGGGGTGGAACTGCACGCCCTGGATGGCCAGTTCGCGGTGGCGCACGCCCTGGATCTCGCCGTCCTCGCTGGTCGCGGTGATCTCCAGCACTTCGGGCAGGCTCGCGCGCTCGATCACCAGCGAGTGGTAGCGGTTGACGGTGAACTGCTGGGGCAGATCGGCAAACACGCCCGACTGCGTGGTGGTGATCACGCTGGTCTTGCCGTGCATCTGCTGCTGGGCTCGGATGATGCGCCCGCCGAACGCCGCGCCAATGCTCTGGTGGCCCAGGCATACGCCCAGGATGGGCAGCTTGCCAGCGAAGTGCGTGATGGCCGTGACCGAAATGCCAGCTTCTGCGGGCGAGCAGGGGCCGGGCGAGACCACGAGGCGCTCGGTGCCTTCGGCCTGCATGCGCGCGGCCAGTTCTTCCAGCGTGATTTCGTCGTTGCGCACCACGCTGACCTCGGCACCGAGTTCGCCGAAGTACTGGACAATGTTGTAGGTGAAGCTGTCGTAGTTGTCGATCATCAGGAGTTTCATGGCTTCACTCCTTGTCTGTCTTCGGGACCAGGCCCGCGGCGCGCAGGTGGGCAAGTTCCTGGTGTTCGTAGGCGATGAACAGGTCCATCATCGCGCGGTAGACCTGCTCGATCAGCTCGGGACTGCCGCCTTCGGCCTGCGCCTGCGCGCGCACGCGCTCGACGATGGCCTCGATGCGCGCTTCGTCGCGCACCAGCTGCGCGTCGTTCTTCACGCGCGCCGCCTGGGTCATGAAACCGCTGCGCTGCACCAGCAGCGGCACCAGGATGTCGTCGAGGGCGTTCACGCCCTGGCGCACTTCAGCCATGTCGGTGCAATGCGGCACCTTGTCGATTGCGCGGCTCATTCCAGTCCCTCCTCTACCAGTTCCGCGGCGCGCAGCAGCGCGCGCGCCTTGTGTTCCGTTTCGCGCCATTCCATCTCGGGCACCGAGTCGGCCACCACGCCGGCCGCGGCCTGCACATAAAGCATGCCGTCCTTGATCACGCCGGTGCGGATCGCGATCGCCACGTCCATGTCGCCGGCAAAGCTCAGATAGCCGCAGGCGCCGCCGTAGATGCCGCGCTTGACGGGCTCGAGCTGGTCGATGACTTCCATCGCATGCACCTTGGGCGCGCCGGTGAGCGTGCCCGCGGGGAAGGTCGCCTTGAGCACGTCCATGCTGCTCATGCCCTCATTGAGCAGGCCTTCGACGTTGCTGACGATGTGCATCACATGGCTGTAGCGCTCGACCGCAAAGGCCTCGGTGACTTTCACGCTGCCGGTGCGCGCGATGCGACCGATGTCGTTGCGCGCCAGGTCAATCAGCATCACATGTTCGGCGCGTTCCTTGGGGTCGTTGATCAGCTCGATCTCGGTGGCCTTGTCGGCCTCGGGCGTGGCGCCGCGTGGGCGCGTGCCGGCCAGCGGACGGATGGTGATCTTCTGACCCTCGGGCCTCTTTTCCTGGCGCACCAGGATTTCCGGACTCGCTCCCACCACATGGAAATCTCCAAAGTGGTAGTAGTACATGTAGGGGCTGGGATTGAGCGAGCGCAGCGCGCGGTACAGGCTCAGCGGGCTTTGCGTATAGCGCTTGTGGATGCGCTGGCCGACCTGCACCTGCATGAAGTCGCCCGCGGCAATCATTTCCTTGGCCTGCTCGACGGCGGCAATGTAGTCGGCCTTGGCAAAGCTGCGCTGCGCCGGGTGGCTTTCGCTGGCCTTGAGCTGGGGCGCGCTGACCGAATAGCGCAGTTGCTCCTTGAGCGCGCGCAGACGCTTCTTGCCGCGCGAATAGGCTTCGGGCTGCGACGGGTCGGCGTAGACAATCAGGTAGAGCTTGCCCGAGAGGTTGTCGATGACCGCGACCTCCTCGCACTGCAGCAGCAGGATGTCGGGGCAGCCCAGGTCGTCGGGCGGGCATGACTTCTCGAGCTTCTTCTCGACGTAGCGCACTGCGTCATAGCCGAAATAGCCGGCCAGGCCACCGCAAAAGCGCGGCATGCCGGGTGTCAGCGCGACCTTGAAGCGCTGCTGGTAGGCGGCAATGAAGTCCAGAGGATTGCCCAGGTGGGTCTCGACCACCTGGCCGTCGGTCACGACTTCCGTACAGGCTTGGGCGCCAAAGCCGCTGGCGCGCAGCAGGCTGCGCGCGGGCAGGCCGATGAAGCTGTAGCGCCCGAAGCGCTCGCCGCCGACGACGGATTCCAGCAGAAAGCTGTACTTGCCGTCGCCCTGGGCATGGGCCAGCTTGAGGTAGAGCGACAGCGGGGTTTCGAGGTCGGCAAAGGCCTCGACCATCAGGGGAATGCGGTTGAAGCCTTGCGCGGACAGGCTTTTGAATTCCAGTTCAGTGATCACGGAAATGAGCTCCCAGCTCGGGGCGACGGGCGGTTTCTACGCCAGCCGCAGTTCAATCTAACGGCCCGTCAAGGGCCACGGGTGCACGCTGGGACGTGCCCCAGGTGCCATCAAACGTTCAGTTGCGTAGGCTTGCGCCAGGGCCAGGCTCCCCGGTCTTTGAGACCTGCAATGAACGTGCGGTGAATGAACATGGGCCAAAGTGTAGCAAACCCGCGCCGGCCCCGCGCCTTCAGGCGCTCAACGCAGTGGGAACGACCGTCAATTCCTGCAGGCTGTCGATGCAGGCTTCGGCATCGACATCGCGCACCGGCTCGCCATGGTTGTAGCCATAGCTGACCAGCACCACGGGACAGCCCGCGGCGCGCGCGGCCTTGGCGTCGTTGCTCGAGTCACCGATCATCAGCGTCTGCGCGGGCGCGCTGCCCAGCGCTTCGCAGGTCTTGAGCAGCGGCAGCGGGTCGGGCTTCTTGCGCTCGAACGAGTCGCCGCCAAAGACATGCTCGAACAGGCCGTCCAGGCCCTTGGCGCGCAGCAGCGGCTGGGCAAACGACAGCGGCTTGTTGGTCAGGCAGGCCAGTCGCAGGCCCTGGGATCGCAAGGCCTGCAGGCCTTCGCGCACGCCGTCATAGACCGTCGCATGCTGGCCATTGATCGCCAGGTAATGGTACTGGTAGCGTTCCCAGGCCTGGGAGAAGAGCGCTTCGATATCGGCCACTTCGACATGCCTGAGCACGCTGCGAATCAGATGCTCCGAGCCCTTGCCCACCATGGTCTCTATGGACGCGGCGGCAATCGCCGGCAGCTGCAGATCGGCCAGCATGCCGCCCAGCGCCGCGCTGAAGTCGCCCAGCGTGTCGACCATGGTGCCATCCAGGTCCACGATGGCGGCGTCGAAGTTGAAGGAACGAAGGGCTGGATGGGGCAAAAGCATGGCGTTCAGCAAAAAAATGGGCAGATGACGATCGCCAGCCCAGGGCGCAGCCTGCGCGACTGGCGTGCCCCAGCATGGGGCAGCGAGGAAGGGCCGCCCCGCACCGAGGCTGCCGTCCCCCTCAGGGGCAAGCGAGGGCGGCCCATGCCGCGCACTCGCTCAGGGGGCGCTTAATTTTTCGCGCATGCCGTCGATCACGGCGCGGTAGTCGGGCTTGCCGAAGATCGCGCTGCCGGCCACGAAGGTGTCGGCGCCGGCGTCGGCGACGCGGCGGATGTTCTCGCCCTTGATGCCGCCGTCGACTTCAAGGCGGATGTCCTTGCCCGAAGCCTCGATGCGCTTGCGCGCGTCCTCGATCTTGCGGAAGGTGCTGTCGATGAAGCTCTGGCCGCCGAAACCGGGGTTGACGCTCATCAGCAAGATCAGGTCGATGTCGTCAATCATCCAGTCAAGCACGTCCAGCGACGCGGCCGGATTGAACACCAGGCCGGCCTTGCAACCATGCGACTTGATGGCCTGCACGCTGCGGTGCACATGGGTCGACGCATCGGGGTGAAAGCTGATGTAGTCGGCGCCGGCCTGGGCAAACGCCTGGGCCAGGGAATCGACGGGTTGCACCATCAGATGCACGTCGATGGGCACGGCAACACCTTCGGCGGTCTTGGCATGGGGCTTCAAAGCCTCACAGATCATGGGGCCGAAAGTCAGGTTGGGAACGTAATGGTTGTCCATGACGTCGAAGTGGATCCAGTCGGCGCCGGCAGCAATGACGCTGCGGACTTCTTCACCGAGGCGGGAGAAGTCGGCGGACAGAATCGAGGGGGCGATGTGGAAGGTGCGGCTCATCCGTCAATTGTCGCAGTTACTATTGCGCCATGCCGACCAACGACTTTCAGATCGAGGTACAGCCCGAATACCTGCCAGAGCAATCTGCGCCGGAAGCCGGCGTGTTCCGCTTTGCCTACACCATCACCATCACCAACGCGGGTCGAACGCCCGCGCAGTTGATTGCGCGCCACTGGGTCATCAGCGACAGCAACGGACACACCGAGGAGGTCAAAGGCCTGGGTGTGATCGGCCACCAGCCGCTGCTCCAGCCCGGAGAAGCCTTCCAGTACAGCAGCGGCTGCGAGCTGCGCACTTCCAGCGGCACCATGCACGGCAGCTACCTGTGCGTGACCGATGAAGGCGAGACTTTCACCGCGCCTATCCGCCTGTTCATGCTGGAAGCCTTTGATTCCGGCGCCGACGCGCGCCCCCTGAGTGACCGCATATTGCACTGAATGAAGCGTCCCGCTTACGACCTGCCCCTGCTCCTGCTGGAACTCGACCCCGAGGCCGATCTCGCTCAACGCCACCTCTGGCTGATCCATCTGCTTGCCTGGGTGCGCGCGCCCGCGCCCTCGGTCGAGCTGGCCGTGGATCGCGTGCGCCAGTTCATCGACGCGCTCGAAGCCGACCCCGCGGCATGCGCACGCATGCAGGCCTGGTGGGAGCGGTTCATCGAGACCGTCGATATCACCACGCTGCTGGCCGACTTCGGCTTTGCGCCGCGCACCGCGCTGGCCAGCGAATTGAACGAGCGCCTGCGCTACAAGCTGCTGCCCGCCAGCCCCGAAACCATCGATGCTTCCGAGCTGTTCATGCTGGCGCTGCCCGACGAGTTCGACGCGCGCTGGCTCAATGCGCTGGACGGCGAACTGCTGGCCCGGCTGCGGGTGCTGGTCGCATCGCACCAGGACGGCCCCTCGTACTGGCAGCAGACGCTGCTCAGCGCCATCACCTATTGCGCCGGCCAGATCCTCTCGACCGGCTTTGCGCCCGAGCTGCGCCTGCGCATGAGCCACAGTGCGCGCCACGCCCAGCCGTTCCACGCGCTGATCCACGACGTGGAGAACCTGCGCGTCGAAGTGATGCTTGCGCTGCGCACGCCCGACCGCCTGCTGGCCGCGGAACAGCGCCTGCGCGAACGGCTGGACGCCTGCCGCGCGGCCACGGCGACGATCTACGCGCATTTCGAATCCGAAGGCATTTCCGTTGGCCTGGTGTTCCGGCTGCGCCAGCTGCGCGAACGCATCGTGCGCGTGCGCCGGCTGCTTGACTGCCTGACGTCCGAGCGGCCGGTGGCCGAAGCCGCGCCGCTGCTGGCCCACCTGGTCGGCGTGGCGCGCGAGCGGCGCAGCCTGCGCGCGCTGTTCTCGGCCAACTCATCGCTGCTGGCTGCCAAGGTGGTCGAGCGCAGCGCCGAAACCGGCGAGCACTACATCACGCGCAACGCGGCCGAATACCGCGCCATGGTTGGCAAGGCCGCGGGCGGCGGCATGGTGATGGCCTTCACCACGCTGATGAAGTTCGCGCTGGCTTCGCTGGCGCTGTCGGCATTCTGGGGCGGCCTGCTCGCGGGCATGAACTACGCCTTCAGCTTCGTGCTGATCCAGATGCTGATGTTCACCGTCGCCACCAAGCAGCCTGCGATGACCGCGCCCGCAATGGCCGCCAAGCTCAAGGAGCTGCCGGATCAGAAATCCGTCGAGGACTTCGTCACCGAAGTCGCGAATCTCGCGCGCTCGCAGGTGGCGGCCATTCTGGGCAACGTGCTGGTCGTGCTGCCTGCGGCGCTGGGCCTGTCTTGGATTTTTCTCAAGGCCTTTGGCCACCCGCCGCTTGATGTCGCGCATGCCGACCAGGTGCTCGATTCTCTGAGCCTGCTCGGCCCTTCGGTGCTGTTTGCGGCGTTCACGGGCGTGCTGCTGTTCTCCAGCAGCCTGGTGGCCGGCTGGGCGGAAAACTGGTTTGTGCTGCGGCGCATGGACTCCGCGATACGCTACAACCCGCGCATCACCGACTTCCTGGGCGCGGCGCGCGCCGACCGCTGGGCCCATTTCCTGCGCAAGAACATTTCGGGCTTTGCAGCGAACATCTCGCTGGGCCTGATGCTGGGCCTGGTGCCGGCGTTTGTCGGCTTCTTCGGCCTGGGACTCGAAGTGCGCCACATCACGCTGTCGGCCGGCCAGATCGGCGTGGCCAGCATGACGCTGGGCATGGAAGCACTGCACAGCAGCGCTTTTTGGTGGGCCATGGCCATGCTGCCGTTCAACGGTGCGTTGAATGTCATCGTCAGCTTCCTGCTGGCCTTCCGCCTCGCGGTGCGTGCGCACAACGTCAGCGGTGTCGATCGCACGCGCATCTACCGCGCAATCCGCGCGCGCCTGCGTCAGGCGCCGCTGAGTTTCTTCAAACCTTGAAGAGGGCTTGTCCTGCACAGCCCCCGCGGCTGGCAGGATAAAGTGCCTCGGGCAGTTTCCCGCCTGAGAGAGGGAGAGCGGGCAACGCGCCATCACCAGAAGGAGGAAAAGACAATGGAGAATTTCACGGGCTTTTGGGCGCAATGGCTGCGCCCGTCTGCCGGACTGGTGACCCTGCAATGGTCGTTGCTGCTGGCCCTGGCCACCATCGGCGGCTCGCTGTGCCAGCGCTACATCGGCCTGCCCAAGGTCGTGGGCTATTCACTGGTCGGCACCCTGGTTGGTTTTGCGGGCTTCAGCGGCGCGCCCTGGCCGCTGCAGGGCATCAGCCTGTTCATGCTTGAACTCGGCGTTTCGCTGGTGCTGTTCGAATGCGGTGGCCGCATTCCGCTGCGTTGGTTCCGGCACAACCCCATGGTGCTGGTGCAAAGCATTGCCGAGGCCGCGCTGACCTATTTCTGCGTGCTGTGGCTGCTGCGCTGGCTCGATACGCCGGCCGACGTCGCCAGCCCGATTGCCATGGTCGCCATGGCGGCCTCGCCGCTGGTGCTGTCGCGCGTCATCACCGACATGCGCGCCGCCGGCGCCGTGACCGACCGCTCCATGGTGCTGGCCACGCTGTCCACGCTGTATGCGCTGACGCTGGGCAGCGCCCAGGCCGAAGTATTCCACCGCCCCGCGCAGACGCTGCTCGACAGCACCTCGGCCGTCGCCGTCGTGCTGGGCGTCTCGATCCTCGTCGCGGCCGTGCTGTCGCTGCTGATGCGCCTGGCCTTGCGCGTGATGAGCCCGACCAGCGAGAACACCTCCATTCTGGTGCTGGCGCTGATTGCCGCGGGTACGGCCGTCACGGCGCACCTGGGCGGCTCGGCCCCGCTGGCCGCGCTGCTGGGCGGCATGCTGCTCAAGCATCTGCACCCCCGCCCCTGGGCCTGGCCGCGCCAGCTCGGCACGGCCTCGACGCTGCTGACGATGATGATGTTCGTGCTGGTCTCCACCGTGGCCGCGCAGGCCGACTGGAACCTGCCGCTGGCCGGCGTGGTGCTGGCCGTGATCATCGTGCGCCTGCTGGCGAAAGCCATAGGCGTGGGCCTGGGCAATGTGGGCAGCGGCGCGAGCTGGCGCCAGGCCATGTGGGTCAGCTGTGCAATGGCACCGATGTCGTCCGTCGCGCTGCTGCTGGCCTCGCAGTTCGTAGCCGCCGCGCCCGACAGCGGCCAGATGATCTCGCGCGTCGCCTTGCCAATGATTCTGATGATGGAGCTGATCGGCGCCGTGGTGGCCAGCCTGGCCTTCCACCGCTCGGGTGAAAGCTCCAAGACCCTGCGCCTGCTGCGCCGCAGCAACGCTCCCGGAGACCGCAATGGCCCTTGAAGCTTTCCACCATTCCGAACCGCTGACGCTGGGCGTGGAACTCGAGCTGCAGCTGCTCAATACCCACGACTACGATCTCGCGCCCTACGCCGAAGACATGCTGCGCCTGATGGCGAAAACCCCGCTGCCCGGCAGCGTGGTGCCCGAGATGACCAGCAGCATGATCGAGATTTCCACCGCCATCTGTCACTCGGCATCCGAAGTGCTGGGCCAGCTCACGCCGATACGCGACGCGCTGGTGCGCAATGCCGACAAGCTCAATATCGCGATTGCCGGCGGCGGCACCCACCCGTTCCAGAAATGGCACGAGCAGCGCATCTACGACAAGCCACGCTTTCGCGAGCTGTCCGATCTCTACGGCTACCTGGCCCAGCAGTTCACCATCTTCGGCCAGCATGTGCACATCGGCTGCCCCGATGCCAACGCCGCGCTGCTGATGCTGCACCGCATGTCGCGCTATATCCCGCACTTCATTGCGCTGTCGGCATCAAGCCCCTATGTGCAGGGCCAGGACACGGCCTTCGACTCCGCGCGGCTGAACTCGGTGTTCGCATTCCCGCTGTCGGGGCGCGCGCCCTGCGTGCTGACCTGGGGCGAGTTCGAGAACTACTTTGACAAGATGACCGGCACGGGCGTGGTCAAGAGCATGAAGGACTTCTACTGGGACATCCGGCCCAAGCCCGAATTCGGCACCATAGAGATCCGCGTGTTCGACACGCCGCTGACCATAGAGCGCGCGGCCGCGCTCTCGGGCTATGTGCAATCGCTTGCCGCCTGGTTCCTCGACACCCAGCCGTTCATGCCCAGCGAGGACGACTACCTGGTCTACACCTACAACCGCTTCCAGGCCTGCCGCTTCGGGCTGGAGGCGGTCTATGTGGACCCGGGGACGGGGCGGCACCAGCCGCTGAGGGAGCACATTTTGCACACCATGGACCAGATCGCCACGCACGCCGCACGCCAGGGCGCCGCTCCTTCGCTGCACCTGCTGCGCAGCGACGTGGAAAAAGGCCAGAACGATGCGCGCTGGCTGCGCGATCGCCAGCGCGAGGAACAGCTGCTGGCCGAGACCAGCCGCCAGGCGGCAATGCGCTTTCGCGGACAGCCCGCCTGATCGGCCATGGGTGAATTCGACCTGATACGCACGTTCTTCACGCGGCCCGTGCGCCGCGCCGCGCTGGGCGTGGGCGATGACTGCGCGCTGCTCGCGCCCACGCCGGGAATGCAGCTCGCGGTGTCCAGCGACATGCTGGTCGAAGGCCGGCACTTCTTTGCCGATGTGGACCCGCTGCGCCTGGGCCACAAGGCGCTGGCCGTGAACCTCAGCGACCTCGCGGCCTGCGGCGCGCGGCCGCTGGCGTTCACGCTGGCCCTGGCGCTGCCGCGCGCCGACACCGCCTGGGTGGGCGCGTTTGCCGACGGCCTGCTGGCGCTGGCCGACGCGCACGAATGCGAACTGATAGGCGGCGACACCACGCAAGGCCCGCTGAACATCTGCATCACCGTGTTTGGCGAAGTGCCCGCCGGCCAGGCGCTGCTGCGCAGCGGCGCACGCGCGGGCGACGATATCTACGTCAGTGGCAGCCTGGGCGACGCACGTCTGGCGCTTGAAGCCCTGCAAGGCCATCTGACGCTGCCGCCGGCCACGCTGGCCGCGGCGCGCCTGCGGCTTGAAATGCCGACGCCGCGCGTGGCGCTGGGTCAGGCCTTGCGCGGCATCGCCAGCAGCGCGCTTGACGTCAGCGACGGCCTGCTTGGCGACCTGGGCCATATCCTCGCGCAGTCGCGCGTGGGCGCCTGCATCGACACCCGGCTGACCAGCCCGCTGCTGGCCGCGGGTGCCAGCTTACAAAAGCCGCTGGCGCCGGGCCACGGCCACCTTGGGGGGCAGCGCGCTACGCGCAACGAGCAAGCGCGGGGGCAAGAGCTGCTGGCGCCGGGCCGCCCCAAGCCAGCGGACGGCCCCCTTGGGGGGCAGCGCGCTACGCGCAACGAGCAAGCGTGGGGGCAAGAACTGATTCGACACTGCACGCTTGCCGGCGGCGACGACTACGAACTGTGCTTCACCGCCGCACCGGAACTGCGCGCGCAAGTGGCGGCAGCCGCCCGTCACAGCGACACGCCGGTCACACGCATAGGCAGCGTGCAAGCCCAGGCCGGACTGCGGCTGCTTGGTGCCCAGGGGCAGGAGCTGGTCAGCCGCTACGCTTCGTTCGACCATTTTTCCGTTTGAGAGACAGGGACGGCGGCGCATACTCTCACAAGTTCCCTGCGGCGGTCACCATAGAATTAGACTATGGACCGTCAAATAAATTTTTAATCTAAATATGTCACGCCCTTTTGCCACGCCAGAGGCGCCGCGCCCTGCCCGCAAGCCGCCGACGCCGTTTCGCCCCAGCATGCGTTTCATGTTGGCCCATCCCGCGCATTTCATTGCACTGGGCCAGGGCTCGGGCCTGGGCCGCATTGCGCCGGGTACGGTAGGCAGTCTCTGGGGGTGGCTGACTTTCCTGCTGCTGCAACTGTGGTTCACGCCGTCGCAGATCGGCTGGATCATTGCCGCCTCGCTGATCGTGGGCTGCTGGGCCTGCGCCGTCACCGCCCAGCACATGCGCATTGCCGATCCGGGCCACATCGTCTGGGATGAAGTGGTCGGCATCTGGCTGGTGCTGTGGCTTTGCATGCCCATGGGCTGGTGGGGCCAGCTGTGCGCATTCGCGCTGTTCCGCTTCTTCGACGCCGCCAAGCCCCAGCCCGTGCGCTGGGCCGACCAGCTGTTCAAGGGCTTTGGCTGGCGCGGCGGCGTGGGCATCATGTTTGACGACCTGGTTGCCGCCGGCTGCACGCTTGTGACCATCGCGCTGTGGCGCCATTTCTTCTTCTGAATGCCATGACCTGCGCACTGCTTGTCACCGAACTTGCCGCGGCGCTGCTGGCGCGCGGCGCGCAGATGGTCACGGCCGAAAGTTGCACCGGCGGGCTGATTGCCGGCGCCTGCACCGACATCGCCGGCTCCAGCGACTGGTTCGAACGCGGTTTCGTCAGCTATTCCAACCAGGCCAAGACCGAGATGCTGGGCGTGGACGCAGCGCTGATAGCCGAGCATGGCGCGGTGAGCGAAGCCGTGGCGCTGGCGATGGCGCGCGGCGCGGTCGCGCATTCGCGCGCCCGGTGCAGCCTGGCCGTGACCGGCGTCGCCGGCCCCGGGGGCGGATCGGCCGCCAAACCCGTGGGCACGGTCTGGTTCGGGTGGTGCGTCGACGGCCAGGCCGATGCCGAATGCCTGCGCTTTGACGGCGATCGCGCGGCGGTGCGGCAGGCGACAGTGGAGCATGCGCTCCAGGGCTTGCTGCGGCGTTTGTAAGCCGTTCTTTCTGAGCCTCTTGAGGACTGCTTGAGGACTGGCCGTTCATGGTTCGACAGGCTCACCACGAACGGGGAAAAACGTTTGCCCTGGGGGCAAGCCGTTCGCCCTGGCGCCACCCGTTCGTCCTGAGCGCAAGCCGTTCGTCCTGAGCTTGTCGAAGGATGAACGTCCGGCCCGAGAAACCCGGCTACTTCACCCGCGCCATCAACTTCCGGCTGCTGTCAGTCAGCCCCGTGACTTCGACAGCGCAGCCATGCGCACGCAGCCGCTGCACGACTTTTTCCAGCGCGCCCACCGCGGTGATGTCCCAGAACTGCGCGCCGCTGGCATCGATGCGCACCGCCCGCCCCTCGGCGCCGCGCACGTCAAAGGCATCGACCAGTGCATCGGCCGAGGCAAAGAACACCTGGCCCGAAACAGTCCAGGTGCGCGCTCCGGTGCTGTCGTCGTCTTCGCTGCGCACCTGCAGCAGTTGCGAGACCTTGGCCATGAAGAACACGCCGCTGAGCAGCACGCCGACGGCCACGCCCACCGCGAGGTTGTGCGTCATCAAGGTCAGCACCACGGTCGCCAGCATCACCATCGTCGATGTCCGGGGGTGGCGCGCGATCTCGCCGATGCTGGCCCAGTTGAACGTGGCCACCGACACCGTGACCATGATGGCCACCAGCGCGACCACAGGCACCAGGGCCACCCAGGGCTTGAGCAGCACGATCAGCAGCAGCAGGAACACGCCGGCAAACAGCGTCGACAGCCGGCCGCGCCCGCCATAAGTCACATTGCCCACGGCCTGGCCTATCATGCCGCAGCCCGCGATGCCCCCAAAGCAGCTGGCCGCGACGTTGGCCAGACCCAGGCCCGTGCACTCGCGGTTCTTGTCGCTGGGCGTATTCGTCATTTCATCGACCACCGCCGCGGTGAGCACCGACTCAAGCAGGCCCACCATGGCAATCGCGATCGCGGGCAGCGCGATGATGCGCAGCGTATCCCAGATCAGCGGCACATCGGGCAGGCCGAACGCAGGCAGTGCATCGGGCAGATGGCCCAGATCGGCGACGGTTGCCACCGGCAGGCCCAGGCCCGCGGCCAGCAGCGTCAATACCAGCACGCAGATCAGCGGTGAGGGAATCGCCGCCAGGGCCCCGATGTTCAGGCGCCGCGCCATCCAGGGCAGACCGTAGATCAGCGCCAGGCCCAGCGCCAGCAGCGCCCAGCCCGCGCCGTTGGCCTTGTGCAGATGCGGCAGCTGGGCGCTGAAGATCAGGATGGCCAGCGCATTGACAAAGCCGGTGCGCACAGAGCTCGAGACAAAGCGCACCAGCAGCCCCATGCGCAGCCAGCCGAAGATGATCTGCACCAGTCCCGCGAGCAGGCCCGCGGCCAGCAGATACGACAGGCCATGCGAAGCCACCAGGGGCGCGGCAACAAGCGCCACCGAGCCCGCGGCCGCCGACACCATCGCCGGGCGCGCGCCCGCGAATGCGATGACGATGCTGATCACGAACGAGGCATACAGCCCCACGGCCGGGTCCACGCCCGCGACAAACGAAAACGCGATGACTTCGGGAATCAGCGCAAACGTCGCGACTGCGCCGGCCAGCAGTTCACGCGGAATGCTAGGCGCCCATTCGGCGCGCAGACGGGTCAGCAAAGGGGTGGTCATAAAGATGAAGGCTCAGGGCGGCGAGGAAGGGCTGTCTAGTCCACTGTGCACCGAGGGGGATGCTCTCTTGCGCCCCTTGTTCAGGGGAAGCCGCTTTAGCGGCTCAGGGGGTGCTTTAAATCAAGCACCACAGCACTTCTTGAACTTCTTGCCGCTGCCGCAAGGACAGGCATCGTTGCGTCCGGGCTGCACGCCCTTGACGATGGTTTCCTGGCGCGGGCCCATGCTCTTCCACAGCTGGCGCAGGTCGTAGATGCCCCAGATGGCTTCGCCGAACTGCTCGACGCGCGCCTGGCTGGTGCTGGCCGGGCCGTTTTCGTCGTACATGCAGACTTCGGGCTTGCCGGTGTCGTCTTCGGTCAGGGCAACCACCGATTCCAGCGCCGAGTCCAGCCACTGCGCGGCTTCCTTGTCGCGCGGAGCAGCCCACTCCTCGGGCCAGTTTTCCACGGCAAACATGAAGCCCAGCGCCCAGACCTGGCCAAACGAAGGAATTTCCTGGCCTTCCATTTCAGCCCGCTCTTCCTCGGGCAGGCTGGCGATCGCGCCGCGCATGTCCATGGCTTCGGGCTGGAACGTACGCTCGTCGTCCAGCGTCTTCACATCGGCGTCAAGCTGCTGAGACACTTCATCCCAGCGCGCCTGCCACAGCGCCAGGAAACGTTCCTGCTGCTCGATGTCCTTGAAGGCTTCGATCTTGGGCAGGGGCTGGCCTGCGGTGACTTCGAGTTCGGCGCCGTCGCCCAGCAGCATGGGCAGGTATTCGGCCGGGGGAATCGCGCGGCGCGTGCAGACCAGGGCCGTGAGAAAGCCGTCGCAGAATTCCCACTGGGGAATTTCCTCGCCGCGCGAGCGCAGGTCTTCGAGAATCAGGTCCAGCTCTTCAAGCGCGTCGCCGTCCAGGGCTGCTTCGGCGGCTGCCAGTTCTTCGTCGGCAGGAATAGGCGTGTTGTGTTCGGTCATGAGGAATCTTTCGTGGAGGCCGATCGGCCAGGGCGGCGCGCGGCCGCAGACAATTGCCGGCAGTGTAGCCGTCCGCCATAGTCACAGCCGGGCATGGGAGTATCCGGCCTCAGCCCGCAAGCGCGGGTTCAGGCTGTGGCGCAAGCAGCAGATTGCCCACGGTCGCGCCCAACAGCGCCAGGCGCTTGCGCAGCACCAGCACCGCCTTGTCCTTGCTCAGCAGCAAGGCGCGGTGCTGGACCGCAAGCGCGAGAAAGTGCTGGTCGTCGGGGTCCTTGCAGACCACCTGGATGGCGGGCGCTTCAGGCTGATAGGCCACGCCGGCATCGAAGGCAGCCAGCACGGCGGCCGCGCTCAGGCCGTAGAAGGCGACGCGCGGCGCGATCTGTGGATAACCCAGCACGCGCTCGAGCTCCACGCGCTGCGCGGTATCGGCAATCCAATGCAGCCGGCCTTCGGCAAGCAGTGCGCGCAGCGGTGCGGTCGCGGGGTCGTCGAAGACCAGCAGATCGAGCACCATGTTGGTGTCGAGCACCAGCGCACGCGGCGCATCGCCATGGGCCGCATTGCACTGCGGCCAGCGCAGCACGATCTTCATGCGCGCGGTGCAGGGCCGCCGTCGGCGTTCTTGCGCGGCTTGACCGCGCCCTTGATCATGTCGAAGCGGAACATCCGGCATTCGATGGGACCGTTCCACAGCGGCACGCGGCGCGACTCCTTGAGGCGCATCTTGCCGGGCAACTTGAGGTCGGGCGTGAGCATCCATGCCTGCCAGCCGCTGTAGTTCTTCTTCCAGTGCGATGCGAGTTCGTTGAAGAACTCGACGCCGTCCTCGGTCTGCGCGGTTTCGCGGCCCACCTGCTCCACCTGGCCCATGCGTTCGGCCGCATTGCGCCCGGCCGTGCCGGCCGCGGCAATGCGCTCGCCATAGGGCGGATTGAGCACCATCACGCCGGGCTCTTCGCTGGGCGGCATGCGCTGCAGCGCATCGCCGCCGCGCAGCTGAACGGCCCGGGCCACGCCCGCGCGCTCGGCATTGCGCTCGGCGAAATCCACCATGCGGTGCGAGACATCCGAACCGTAGATGCCCACCGGGCTTTCGCAGATGGCGTCTTCGGCCTGGCGCACGATGGCTTCCCAGACATGGGGCTGGAACGGCACCAGCTTCTCGAATGCAAAGCGCCGCTGTATGCCCGGCGGAATCTTGCAGGCGATCTGCGCGGCCTCGATCACCACCGTGCCGCTGCCGCAGCAGGGGTCGTACAGCGGCTGGGGGTTGTCGCCATGCGGGTCCCAGCCGGTGGCGGCAATCATTGCCGCGGCCAGTGTTTCCTTGAGCGGCGCGTCGCCCTTGTCCTCGCGCCAGCCGCGCTTGAACAGCGCTTCGCCCGAAGTGTCGATATAGATCGTCGCTTCGTCGGTCGTCAGGTGCAGGTGCACGCGCAGATCGGGATAGCGGGTCTCGACGTCGGGGCGCACGCCGGTCTTGGCGCGAAAGCGGTCGGCAATCGCGTCCTTGACGCGCAGCGCGGCGAAATTCAGGCTGGTCAGCGGGCTGTGCTGGGAGGTGACTTCGATCTTGAAGCTCTGGCGCGTGGTGAACCAGATTTCCCAGGCCACTTCGCTGGCCGCGCGGTACAGGTCGTTCTCGTTGCGATATTGCGAGGTCGACAGCTGTACCAGCACGCGCTGCGCCAGGCGGCTGTGAAGGTTGAGCAGCAGTGCGTCCCGCCATGAGGCGCGCAGCATCACGCCGCCGCGGCCAACAAGCAGGTCGTGTCCCGTGAGCCCCGTGATACGGTGGGCCTCTTCGGCCAGATAGTCCTCAACGCCGGCGGCGCAGGGCAAAAACAGTTGCAGTTGATTCATAGCAGGGGAGCAAGCATACGCGTTTGCGGGGAATTGCGCGCATGCGAGGGCATGGCTACAGCGACTTGCGCAGATTGGCCGGCGCGATCTTCAGCACGTCGCGGTATTTGGCCACGGTGCGGCGCGCGCACTCTATGCCCTGCTCCTTGAGCATGTCGGCCAGCTGGCTGTCCGACAGCGGCTTGAGCGGATTCTCGGCCGCGACAAACTGCTTGATCAGCGCGCGCACCGCCGTGCTCGATGCATTGCCCCCGGTCTCGGTGCCCAGGCCCGAACCGAAGAAATACTTGAGTTCATAGGTGCCCATGGGCGTGGACATGTACTTGGCCGTGGTCACGCGGCTGATCGTCGACTCATGCAGGCCCAGTTCGTCGGCGATGTCGCGCAGCACCAGCGGGCGCATCGCCAGTTCGCCATGGGTGAAGAAGTTCTTCTGCCGCTGGACGATGGCCTGCGAGACGCGCAAGATGGTGTCAAAGCGCTGCTGGATGTTCTTGATGAACCAGCGCGCCTCCTGCAGCCGCTGCTGCAGTCCCGCATGCCCTTCGCTGCCCTTGTGGCCGCGCAAGGCATTGGCGTAGATGTCATGCACGCGCAGCCGCGGCATCACATCGGGGTTGAGCTGCACGCTGAACTGCGGCTGGCCGTCGCCCGCGCTGCGCGCCATCTTGCGCACCAGCACATCGGGAACGATCAGGTTGCGCTCGACATCGGCAAAGCGCCGGCCCGGCCGGGGCTCGAGCCGGGCGATCAAGGCCATGGCCGCGCGAATGCGTTCGTCGCTTGCGCCGCAGGCCTGCATCAGCCGGCGCACATCGCGCCGGGCCAACAGGTCCATGGGCTGCTCGCAGATGCGCAGCGCGGTCTGCAGCGTCACGGCATCGGTCTGTGCGTCGCCCTGCGCCGCAAGGTGCTTGAGCTGCAAGCTCAGGCATTCGGCCAGGTTGCGCGCGCCCACGCCCACGGGCTCGAGCGACTGCAACAGGCGCAGCGCCACGGTGAAATGGTGTACCAGCTCTTCCTGTTCCTCGAGCGCGTCCGGGCCTGCCAGGCCCGCGGCAAGTTCCTCGAGCGTATCTTCTAGATAGCCATGTTCGTTGAGCGATTCGATCATGAAGCGCAGGGCCGCGCGATCGACGTCGCCCAGGCGCAGCGACAGCGCCTGGCGGTGCAGGTGATCGGTCAGCGACTCGTGGCCATGCGCCAGGTCCTGGGCTTCGGTGTCGTCATCGCCGCTGCGCGCGCGTGCCTCGCCGCCCCATTCGCTGTCGTCGGGCGCCAGGTCGGCGCTGCCGTCGCCTTCCCAGTCGGGCGCGGCATCGGCCGCGGCCGTGACTTCGCTGCCGTCGGTTTCGCTGCTGCTGGATTTTTCGCTCGACGACGCCGTGGTCGCGTAGGCGTCGTCGGCATAGTCGTCGCGTTGCGCCGGCACATCGGACTGCGCCAGACCGAACTCCTCGCGCTCGGCTTCTTCGGTGGTGCGTTCCAGGAACGGGTTGTCGTCGAGCATGTGCTCGACTTCCTGGCTCAGCTCCAGCGTCGAGAGCTGCAGCAGCCAGATCGATTGCTGCAGCTGGGGCGTGAGTGCGAGATGCTGCG
>Ga0308165_1001126_pt1 | contig 39633 bp, 45 predicted proteins | sample PhyWR2_FD_201032 | JGI IMG/M metagenome (GOLD analysis project Ga0308165, IMG submission 201032) | Phyllosphere microbial communities from UC Gill Tract Community Farm, Albany, California, United States - DLSLW.R2 | ecosystem: Host-associated > Plants > Phyllosphere > Unclassified | place: USA...
GTGCCGCCGGCACCAACTTCAAGGCATGGACCTTCACGATCCTGCGCAACCACTTCTATTCGGAAGCCCGCCGCGCCCGCTTCCACGGCGAGTACGACGAGCTGGCGGCAGAACGCATCCTGCGCGCCGAAGCCAGCCAGGAAAGCGCGGTCGAACTTGCCGATGTCCTCCGCGCGCTGACCGCAATTCCGGAAAGCTACCGAGAAGCCCTGGTGCTCGTGGCCGCCGGCAACCTTTCCTACGAGGAAATCGCCGATATCTGCGGGATCGCACTGGGCACCGTGAAGAGCCGCATCTGCCGCGCCCGCGCGATGCTTTCCAAGATCATCGAATCTGGCCAGCTTCCGGACTTCCGCCACAATTTCGTCCTGACCGGCGATGCGATCGACGCTTTCTTCGGCGAACTGCTGAAGGTTGCCAACGTCGATCCCAAGATGGTCCAGGGCCGCAACCTGCTGGCTGCCTGACGGCCGGTTTGAAGACAAGGAACACCGTACCTTGGGTGCGAATATCCCGACCCCAGGTAAAATCCTCATAGTCGAGGACGAGTTTCTGGTAGCCCTTCAGTTGGAAGACATTCTTGCCGATGGCGGTCACTCCGTCCTCGGCACCTTCCCTGACATGGCTTCGCTGGGGCGAGGCGCCGGACGTGGCCCTCGTCGACCTCAACTTGCGTGACGGGCTTACAGGCCCGGCCATCGCCCGCGACTTGTCGGGTCGTTACGGCGCGCGTGTCATCTATGTCACCGCCAATCCCGGCCAGATCGATACGCCGGCGCCCACTGCTGTGGGCGTCGTCCAGAAGCCGTTTACGCGCCAGGCGATCCTGGCCGCTATTTCCTATGCCTTGTCCGGCTGCCCCGATGCCGTCCGCCCGGACGCGCTGGAGCCGCTATGCCAGATCAAGACCCGTATTTGCGATTAGGAGAGGGGCCGCAAGAGCCCGGGCCCGTAACCATAAAACATGGGGCCTGAGAAAGAGGGCGAGAGGATGAGCGAATTTATCCTTCAATGCCTGCAATACTATGGCGCCGCTGCGGGAACCGTGGCGGCGCTTATTGTTTCGCTCGACCTTGGCCGGCGATGGACGGGCTGGGGCTTCGTGATTTTCGTGACGAGTTCGATCACCTTGGTGGCCTGGGGCTTCTTGGACGACAAGGCGCAGGGGATAGGCGTCCAGAACATCGCCCTGTTCGCGATCAATTGCGTGGGCGTGTGGCGCTACCTGCTGGTGCCGGCGCGAAACGGGAAATAGAACGAAAGGGCGCGATGACCGAAGCCACCGCGCCCCCGCAGCTCACGCAGGTCCGAGAGGGTGTCAGACCGCGCCGAGCGCGTGCTCGCCGGCGTCCTGCCCGTGAATGGGCTTGCCGGTCAAAAGCTTGAATACATCCTTGATGCCCAGGTCTGCGGTCCAGACTTCGCCGTCCTGGATGTCGAAGCGCAGCATCACCACTGACGGATCGGCCTTGCCATCGGGGAACCACGCCTCGACGGCATTGTTCCAGTGCTTGTCGCGCAGGGCCGGATCGGTTTCCTCGACGATGGTGCCGTCGATGCAGGCGAATACGTCGTGGCCCTTGGTCATGACCTGACCCATCGCCTTGCCGCCGGGTGCGATGCGGTTGCTGCGCTTGGCAAAGAACCAGACGGCGTGATGGGCATCCTTGTCCAGTTGGGCCGTCATCGGTTCGGCATGGCCGGGAGCGCCGTCCAGCTTGATCATGATGAAGGGGCTGGACTGGAACGACTTCCAGAAAGTTTCGCGAATGTCCTTGTCCATGGCGGTCTCCTCTATGGGTGTTTGACTGATCAACGCACCGTGCAGGCCGTGCGTTCCCCCAAAAAAGAAGGGCCTCTCCGGCGTTTGCCGCAGGGAAGGCCCGACTGGTCCAGCTATTGGCCGCATAGCGGCCTGAAGTAGCGCACTATTCGCGGGCGTCGCCCGGCAGTTCCTTTTCGGCTGCCGCCAGTTCCTTGGGCTTGCGTTCCTCAAAAGTGGCGGCGAGCTTCTTTTCGGTCTGCGCGGACATCTTCTTGTCTGCAGCGGGGAACATGTCCTCCTCTTCCTCGTCGATGTGGTGGAGGTAGCGGTGGCGCAGTTCCTTGAACTTGGTCAGCCAGGCCGACGAACTCATGTCGGTTTCGACCAGTTCGCCGAGGAAGTCGTCGATTTCCTTGTGCTCGGACACGGAGTGGCGCGCCTCGTCGCGCAGGTCCGGGTTGCCGAGCATGGTCGCGTAGAGCGATTCCTCCTCGGCGGCGGCGTGGGCCTGCAGTTCCTTGCGCAGCTTTTCGAACAGGTCGCGGCGCTCCTCGCTGTCGCCCTGGGTTTCGCCCAGCTGCGCCAGCATGGTGCGGTGCTTGTCGTGGTCGGCCTTGAGGTCCTCGAAAATCGTGGCGTCTGCCATGTCGGCTCCTGTGATTGCTGTTTCTTTGCCAATGGAACGGCCCGCAGCGCATCCGGTTTCCGATGAATGTGACAACTTCGTGCCCGGTCGCGCGTTTGACCAGGGCAAGGGACTGATCGGAAAGCGCAAACCATATGCCGCGCCTCAAATTCGCCGATGACACGGCAGCAGGGACCACCCGCAAGCCGGTACGTGGCAACAAGTGGGCCTATTTCGACGCCGACGGCAAACGGATCAAGGACCGCGACGAGATCGACCGGCTGAACCGGATCGCCCTGCCGCCGGCTTATGCCAACTGCTGGTTTTCACCCGACCCCCACGTCCACCTGCTGGCGACCGGCTACGACGCGCGCGGGCGCAAGCAGTACCGCTATCACCCCGACTGGCGCGAGGCGCGCGAGGCGATGAAGTTCGAGCTGTGCCCGCGCTTCGGCGAGGCGCTTCCGGCCTTGCGTGAGCGCGTGGAGGGCGACCTGAAAGCCCGCAATCTGGGGCGCGACCGGGCCATCGCCTCGGTGGTCGCGCTGCTCGATACCGGCGCGATCCGGGTCGGCAACGAATGCTATGCCAAGGCCAACAAGAGCTTCGGCGCCACCACCTTGCGCAGCCGCCATGCGAAGATCGAGCGCGGCACGCTGCTGCTGCGCTTCAAGGGCAAGTCGGGCAAGCTGCAGGAGATCGCCTGCGACGATCCATCGTTGGTGCGCTGCGTACGCAAGATGCAGGACCTGCCCGGCCAGCACTTGTTCCAGTATCTGGACGAGGAGGGCACGCCAGTTCCCGTGCACAGCCACGACGTCAACGAATACCTGGCCGAGACGATGGGCGTCACCGACCAGGGCGAACACTTCACGGCCAAGCACTTTCGCACCTGGGCCGCAAGCACGCTGGCCTTCACCGCGCTGTGGGAGCAGCCCGGTGTTTCGCTGCGCACCCTGCTGGACGAGGTATCGCAGTGCCTGGGCAATACTCCGGCGATCGCGCGCAAGTCCTACGTCCACCCGGCGGTGATCGCGGCGGCGAAGGGCGATGACGGCGCGGGCACAATGCCCGAACGCCTGCCGCGCCGCACTCGCTGGATGAGCCGAGAGGAGCGCGGGCTGCTGGAATTCCTGAAGGCTGCGGATTGAGTTTGACGGCGCCTGCCTAATCGGGGCGGCGGTAGGGGCCCAGAGTGGCGATCAGGGCCAGCACACCCACCAGCGCCGCGCCCGAGCAGGCAAGGGCGAGGTCGGCGTTTCCGGTCACGTCGACGGACCAGCCGAACAGCGGCGGCCCGAAGGCGGCGCCCAGGCTGAACAGGCCCAGGATCAGGCCATATGTCGCGCCGTAGTTTTCCAAGGCGGCATAGCGGCTGGTGAAATAGGCCAGCATGTCTACTTCCGCCCCGGCGGCGAGGCCCAGCAGCAGGGCGGCGGGAATGGCGGGACCATGGAAATACAGCACCGCGCAGGCGAGCACCGGCGAGGTGAGGAACAGGCAGGCGACGCGCGGGGCGTGGAAACGGTCGAACAGCCAGCCGACCACCGCGCGCGACACCACCACGGCGGCGCCGATGAACGCGGCGACGCCGGCGGCACGCGCGGGGGAGATGCCCCGGTCGACTAGCATCGGCACGAGATGGACGATCAGCGCGGCGACGATAACGCCCAGCAGGAAACCGATCGCGGCGATCTTCACGGTGGCGCCGGTAATCTCGGTGCGGCCGCGTTCGCGGGCCAGACGGAGAGGGCGCAGATCCGTATCGCCCCGTCCCGTCAGCAGGCTCACGGGGATGCCGATGGCGGCGACGACGGCGGCTATCACCAGCAGTCCGGTGCGCCAGCCTTGGGCGGCGATGACCGGGCCGAGCAGCGCCGGGGCCAGCATCGCGGCCATGCCCGTGCCCATCAGCATCAGCCCCAGGGCAAAGCCGCGCCCGGAATCGAAGCGCAGCGATACCACGCGCGCCCAGATCGCCGGGGTGGTGCCGCAGCCAGCCAGCGAGACCAGCAGCCACAATGCATACCACGCCGTCAGCGAAGGCCCGGTCTGCGCCAGCGCCGCAAAGGCCAGCGGGGTCGCGATATAGCTGGCGATGGCGATGCGGCGGTTGCCGAAGCGGTCCGCCAGCCGACCGATAAGGGGGGCGGACAGGAAGATGCCCAGTTGCTGGAACGTCGCCGCGCCCGAAACCTGCGCGCGGGTCCAGCCGAATTCGGCCTGGAGCGGGGTGACGAACAGGCCCAGCGAATAGAAACCCACCCCCATCATGCCCACGCCGATGGCCAGCGCGGCGGCCAGCACGGTGGGCCAGTCGGATGCGAGTTCGGCGCGCGCGTCGGCGGAGGAATGGCTCATGCCGCCATGCTGGCACGGCCCGGTGGTCGAGGCACGAGGGTTGCCCGCGCAAGATCGCAGAGCGGACATTGCCCGCGACGCCCTTCCGGCGCTAAAGGACGGGCATGACTTCATCCGCGACCCTTCCCGCCATTCTCGTCGTCACCACCGGCGGCACGATCGACAAGCAGTATTTCGACGCGCTCAGCGAGTACCAGATCGTCGAGAGCGTGATCGGCGAGCTGCTGGAAACCGCGCGCGTGGCGCATCCGTTCCGCATCGTCGAACTGCTGCGCAAGGACAGCCTGGAGCTGACCGACGAAGACCGGGCGCTGATCGCGGCGACTGTCGCCGATGCGCCCGAAACGCTGGTGGTCATCACCCACGGCACCGATACGATGACGCAGACCGCCGCCGCGCTCGCCCATCTCGAAGGCAAGACAGTGGTGCTGTGCGGCGCGCTTGCCCCGGCGCGCTTTGCGCAAAGCGATGCCGCCTTCAACCTCGGCATGGCCTTCGCCACCTGCCAGGCCGCGCAGCCCGGTGTGTGGATCACCATGAGCGGTTCGGTGTTCGACGGGCTGAAAGTGCGCAAGGACCGCGAGGCAGGCAAGTTCCTGCCGATTTAACGTCCGGCCATCTGTCTTTAACCATTACAATCGTTGCGAATGCTGGCGTCTAGGGAAGCATCCCTAGGTGTTGTTTGTGCGATCGATAACCCTGCGCCTGTAGCTCTTTACGGCAACAGGTGCCGGTTTCGCGTTTCCCTTCGCGTCACGGCCCTCCTTCGCGAAGGCAGGACATTTGACGCTGGCAGTGCACATCAAGCCCGACATCCAGGCCCCGCTCGTTCATGCTCCGATCGGCGCGATGATCGTCGATACGGCGGGGGTCATCACCTGGGCCAACGCCGCCTGCGCCACGCTGCTGGCGGAGCCCGACCCGGAAAGCCTGTGCAACGGCCTGCTATTCGTCATGTTCGGCGAAGAGGAAGCCGAGATGCTGCGCCAGATGTTCGAGGTGTTCTTCGGCGCCCCGATCGGGCAGCGCGATGCCTGGACCCGCAAGTTCACCCTGCACGCCGCCGACGGTTCGCGACCGGCGATCTCGCTCACGCTGAGCCCGATCGCGGGTGAGGACGATGGCCGCGCGGTCATCTACTTGCGCAACACCACCCGCGAACTTACGGCGGAGCGGCGCTTTAACCAGATGTTCGAGACGCTGCCGCTGGGCCTCGTGGTCGTCGACGGCAAGGGCCGTATCGCCCAGGCCAATGCGATGCTGGCGATCCAGTTCGGTTATCAGGTGGTCGACATGATCGGCCAGCCGCTGAACATGCTGCTGCCCGAACGCTACCGCGATGCCCATGCCCAGCAGCTGGCCGGCTACCGGGACGCGCCTGAATCGCGGATGATGGCGGCGGGGCGCGATCTTACCGGGCTGCACCGCTCCGGCCGCGAATTTCCCGTCGAAGTGGCGCTGACCCGTTTCGAGAATCCGGGCCAGCCGCTGTTCATGGCGATCGTCAGCGATATCACGCACCGCAAGCGTTCCGAAACCGCGCTGCAGCAGACCAATGCGCAGCTTGAGGAATTCACCTACGTTGCCAGCCACGACCTGCGCTCGCCGCTGCGGGGGATCGGCGATCTGGTGACCTGGATACGGGAGGACCTCGACGAGACTTTCGGCGTGGATGCGCTGCCGGAAAGCGTGCAGCACAACTTCGATCGCATCACCCAGCGCATCGCGCGGTGCGAGCAGATGATCGACGATCTTCTCAGCTATGCCCGCGCCGGTGTGCGCGATCCGCAGATGCATTCCATCGACCCGCGCGAACTGGTCGAGGAAGCGATGGTGATGAGCGGCATCCCGGACAGCTTCACCGTCGACGTGGAGATCGCCGGAGAGCACCTGATGGCCCCGCGCGCGCCGCTGTCCACATCGCTGCGCAATCTCATCTCCAATGCGGTGAAGCACCATGGCGGACAAAGCGGCCGCATCCGCATCGCCATGCGCGAGGAGGGCCGCTTTTCGATCTTCACGGTCGAGGACGACGGCCAGGGCATCCCGCCCGGCAACGAGGAACGCATCTTCAAGCTGTTCCACCGGGCCTCGCCCGGCACCGATGGCGACGGGGTGGGGCTGGCCTTCACCCGGCGCATGATCAACGCCCACGGCGGCGTCGTCTCCGTGCAGGGCAACGGCCCGCTGGGCGGCGCCACCTTCGAAGTCCACTGGCCCCGGATATTGCTGAGGGAGAACGACGATGAATGAATTCGGCCCCATACCCAGCGAATGCGATGTCCTTGGCGCGCGCAATGGCCTGGGCGACTGCACGGTGCTGCTGGTCGACGATGACGACGTGGCGATAGAGGGCGTGCTGCGCTCGTTCCGCAAGCATCAGGTGCCTTGCAGCACGGTGACTGCGGGGGACGGCGGCGAGGCGCTGCAGATCCTGCGCGGCCGCCATCCCAGCAAGCGCATCGACACCCCGGTCATCGTTCTGCTGGACCTCAACATGCCCGGCATGGACGGCTTCCAGTTCCTCGATGCGATCCGTGCCGACATCGCGCTGCGCCGCACGGTGGTTTTCGTGCTGTCCACTTCGGCGCGCGATCAGGACCGTTGCCGTGCCTATGACGGGCATGTCGCCGGCTACATGGTCAAGTCCAGCGTGGGGCCCCAGTTCGCCCGCCTGGCCGACTTCATCGGGCAGTACGCCCGAACGCAGCATTTGCCGTGAGACCCGCGTTTCTCGAGGCCTGGCTCCTCACCTCGCAAGGACCTCTGCCCATGGATAACCTGCACAACGGTACCCAGAACATCCACGCCCTGATCGTGGATGACGACGACGTGGACCGGGAACGGCTGATGCGCATGCTGCGGCGCGGCCCGCGGGAGATCACCGTGGAACAGGCTGCCTCGCAGGCCGAGGCGCTGGGGCTGATCCGCCAGCCGGAGGCGCATTTCGACATCGTCTTCCTCGATTTCGGGCTGACCGACGGCGACGGGCGCGACCTGCTTCCCGCGATCCGCAGCGAGATCGATCCGGACTGCCCGATCATCGCCGTCACCGGCAATGCGGACGAGCAGATCGCGGCGGACTCGATCAAGTCGGGCATGACCGAATACCTCACCAAGCGCTCGCTTTCGCCCGAAAGGGTGGCGGCTTCGGTGGAGGAGGGCATGGCATGGCGCCAGTACCGGCTGGACCTGCGCCGGCAGGAAGAGGAACTGACTCACCGCAGCCTGCACGATCCGCTGACCGACCTGCCCAACCGCACGCTGTTCTCCGACCGGCTGGGACAGGCCTGCGCGCGGGCCCGGCGCAGCGGCGATCCCTTCGCGGTGGTGATGATCGACCTCGACCGCTTCAAGGAGATCAACGACAGCTTCGGCCATGCCGCCGGCGACGCGGTGCTCATCGCCATCGGTAGGCGCCTGCGCGAACACCTGCGCGAGGTGGACACGATCGCCCGCCTTGGCGGAGACGAATTCGCGGTCCTGCTGCAGAACGTCGACGGCGAGGAATCGGCGCTGGCCGTGGCCGCCAAACTCACCGAGCTGATCTCTCAGCCGATCGTCCATGGCGGGCGGATGCTGCATGTCGGCGCTTCGCTTGGCATCGCGCTGTGCCCGCTGCTGGGCTTCGCGCCTGATGAGCTTCTGGCCGCCGCCGACGAAGCGATGTACGCGGCCAAGCGCGGCGGGAGCGGCGCCAAGGCGGTCCTTGCACAGGGCGACAATTGCGCTGCGCCGCGCGCGCCTGTTCAGGGCGGTATGCTGCGCGACATCGAGCAGGCCATCGCCGCCCGCGCGATCGACTGGCACTGGCAGCCCAAGGTCGACATGCGAAGCGGCCTGATCCTGGGCTTCGAAGCACTGGTGCGCTGGACCCATCCCCGCAGCGGCCCGATCGCGGCCGACGTGCTGATCGAAACAGTGGAACAGTCGCACCTGCTGGAATCCTTCACGTACCTCAGCCTCGACGTGGTGCTGGAACAGTTCGCAAAGGTGCAGCACCTGCTGGGCAACGCGGCGATCTGCATCAACGTCTCGGCCCGGATGCTGGAGCGGCCGGGTTTCGTAAGCCAGGTCGTCCAGACCACCGCGCGGCACGGAGTGGACCCCGCAAGGGTGATGCTGGAACTGACCGAGACGGCGCTGATTGCCAACCCGGCGCAGGCCAAGCGCGTGATCGAGCAGCTTCACAATCACAAGATCTCGCTGGCGATCGACGATTTCGGCGCCGGATTCACCTCGTTCGGCTATCTGCGCGAATTCGCGGTGAGCGAGATCAAGATAGACCGCTCGTTCATCTCGCGCTTCACGGAGAGCCGGTTCGATCAGTCGCTGGTCCACTCGCTCGTCGTGCTGTGTGAAAGCCTGGGCATTCCGCTGGTGGCCGAAGGGGTGGAAAACCCCGAGACGCAGGCGATGCTGGTGGCGATGGGCTGCCACGCCGGGCAGGGCTACGGCATCTGCCGCCCGATGCCTTACGACGACGTGCGCGGCTGGGTGGAGATGTGGAACGCCGATCGGGAGGAACAGCGGCTGCGGGCCTGAAAGGCGGCAGGCTCGGATCGAGGGGTGAGAGCGGGCGTTGACTTGCCGGGCGGGTTGAGGCGATAACCCGAACAACGGGCCTGCGCGGACGCCCGTTCAGACGCTCTCGTCCAAGTCCGCTCCATCCGCCGCGATTGCGGCGAGGGGAGCGTGTGAATGACGATCGGAACTTCAGCGATATCGCCGGTGAGGGCGGGGCCTGCGCCCATTACATTGATGGCACTGTTCCTGAAGTTTCTTCGCTTCGGGGCGCTCGCGTTCGGTGGGCCGGTGGCGCAGATCGAGATGCTGCGCCAGGCGCTCGTCGAGGACGAAGGCTGGATCGAGAAGGCACGGTTCAGCCGCCTGCTGGCGGTTCTTCAGGTGCTGCCGGGGCCGGAGGCGCATGAACTGTGCGTCCACATGGGCATGATCGCGCGGGGCCGGATCGGCGGCTTGCTGGCCGGGTTAGGCTTCATGCTGCCGGGGTTTCTGCTCATGCTGGGCGCAGGCTTGGTCTACGTTACGTGGGTGGCCGGCAATACCGGATTCGCGGGCGTTCTTCTTGGCGTGCAGATCGTCGTGCTGGCCGTGATCCTGCGCGCGGTCGTGCGGATAGGGGGGCACATCGTCGAAAACTGGCTGCTTGGCATCATCGCCGCCGTCAGCCTAGTGGTGACGCTGATCGGCGTGCCGTTCTGGGTTGCGCTGGTAGCGGGAGGACTTGCCTATTCCCTTTCGCACCGCCCGGCCGTGATGACGGTGACCGTCGCTGCGGTCATGCTGCTGGCGGCGGTGTTTCATGCCGACGCGCCTCCATCGCCTCCGGTGATGTCGGCAGGGCATGCCCCTTTGACCATCTTCGCGCTGTTCCTTGCGGGGCTCAAAGGTGGACTGTTGACGTTTGGCGGGGCCTATACCGCTATTCCCTATGTACGTGCGGATACGGTCGGCCGGGGCTGGCTCGGCGATGCCACGTTCCTTGACGGCATTGCGCTGGCCGGGGTTCTGCCCGCACCGCTGGTCATCTTCGCAACATTCGTGGGATACGTGGCGAGCGGGCCGACGGGCGCACTGGCCATTACCGCAGGCATGTTTCTTCCGGCGTTCGCCTTCTCCCTGGTCCTGTTCGAGAAACTCGAAGCTCTCGTCGAGAACCCGGCGCTGCATCGGATTCTGGAGGGCATCGCAGCGGCGGTGGTAGGGGTTATCGCCGCAACATTCCTGCAACTGGGCTACGCTGCCAGTGAGCGCATTTCAGGCCATGTGGTCGCGATCGGGCTGTTTGCGGCCGCCCTGCTGACTGTGTGGCGTGTCAAAGGGCCATGGGTAACGCCCGCAATCATCGCGGGAGGCGCGGCCGCCGGCTGGGCTTTCTTCTGATCGCCGCTGCCTGAAGGCATGAGCAGAACCGCAGCTTTTGCGCGCGTGCAGGGAAATACCTTGATGCCGGGCGTAAATCTCTGCACATCCGCCCACCCGATTATCTGGAAGTATCATGCAGAAAGTATTGAAGTTTTTGATCGTCATTGTCGTTGCGGCGACGGTGATGTTCGGCGGCCGCTGGTATATGTACGTGGCCCAGGCCGACAGCCCTTATGATGAAGTCGGCATCGCGTTGAACGGCTATGCGCCGGCGCCGCTGCGGGCCTGGGGCTGCCACAAGATGCAGGCCCGTTTCCCCGGTCAGTTGCCGCCTTACGGCTGTGCCGGCGCTGACGGCCGCAGCTGGATGTAACGTCCTGCGGGCTGCCGTTTGATTGCGGCAGCCCGTTCAGCCCTGAAAATCAGCTCGACCTCAGGTGCGCACTTTCATTACCCGGCCGATAGCCGCGCGCACGTCACGTTCGCCGTAGGGCTTGGTCACCACCGGAACGCGCTTGAACTCTCCGGTCTGGAGCGAGCGCTCGCCGTAGCCGCTGGCGAAGATGAACGGGATGCCCCGCTCCTGCAGTGCGCTGGCGATGGGGGCACTGGTGTCCTTGCCCAGGTTCACGTCGAGCATGGCGAAGCTGACTTCGGCCGCGTTCAGCACCTCCATCGCGGTGTCCACCGAACCGGCGATGCGGCAGTCCGAAAAACCGAAGCCGCGCAGGACGTCTTCCGCCTCCATGGCGATGATGACGTTGTCCTCCACGATCAGCGCGACGCCGTCCGCCAGTTCCTCGGTGAAGTCGGCCGCCTGGGGAGGCTCCACAACGGTGTTGTGGCGGGGCGCACCGGGCGTCTCGAAGCTGGAGATGTGATCCACAGGTACGATGAACAGGGCGTGCAGCCCTTCCTCGGGGTAGATCACCGATGCGGAACCGCTGAGTTCGTGGGGGATCGTGCGCTCGATGATGGTCGAACCGAAGCCGCGCCGGGTCGGCGCTTTTACCGGCGGCCCGCCTTCCTCGCGCCAGTCGATCTCCAGCGAGCTGTCGTCGCCGCGGCCGAGCACGATCTGGATGACGCCGCGCGAATCCGACAAGGAGCCGTACTTGCACGAATTGGTCACCATCTCGTGGATGACCAGGGCGAGGGTGGTGAAGGCGCCCGGTGCGATCAGCGCGTCCGGTCCCTCGATCACGACGCGGTCCAGGCTGTGGCTGGCATAGGCGGCCGTCTCGGTGCGGATCAGGTCGTAGAGCGAGGAGGGCGACCAGTCGACGCGGGTCACCTGGTCATGGGCGCGGGCCAGGGCGTGGATGCGGCTGCCGACGATCTCGGCGAATTCGTCGATCGTCTTGGCGCCTTCCTTGCTCTGGGTGACGAGGCCCCGGATCAGGTTGAGGATGTTGCGCACGCGGTGGTTCAGCTCTGCGATCAGCATGTCCTGCTGAAGGCTGGCCTGCTCACGCTCGGTATGCGCCGCGTCGGCCAGGCGCAGAACCACTTCGAGCAGGGTGATGCGCAGCGATTCCGCCGTTGATACTTCCTCGCCGGTCCACGCACGGGCATAGCCGCGGCGTTCCTCCTTCCAGATCTCGAAGCTCTTGCGCGGGGTCAGGCGCGAACCGTTGGGCCCCAGTTCGATGGTCTTCTCGGGATTACCGGCCCATTTCACCTCGCGCACGTGTTCGGCGCGGAACAGCACGATGTAATCGCGCGGCGATCGGCTGACGGGCAGGGCGAGCAGGCCGGCGGCCATGTCGCTCCACTCGGCGGCAGGCCCGTAGACCGCGGCGATGTTGTCGGTGGACCATACGGTGCTGGCGCCGGCGGTGTTGAGGAAGCGGGCAAGCGCGGAGAACTGTTCCTCGCTCGGCGTGCTGCCATGGGCGATGAAGCGCCCGTCCACCCAGCCGACCACGCCGTCGAAGGGGATGACCTGGCCGATCGCATCGGTGAACTCGTCGAAGGCTTCCAGCAGCGATCCGCCGCTGGCGACGCGGGCCATGATCTCGTCATGAAGGCGCATCGATTCCGCGCGCTTCTCCAGCGAGAAGTCGGTTTCCTTCTGCTCCAGCAGATAGGCGAAGAATTCGCCGAACAGCTCGGCGGCGGTGCGCACGGAGTAGGACAGGATGAGCGGTGAATAGTGGTGGCAGGCCATCAGCCCCCACAACTTGCCCCGGCGCATGATCGAAACCGACATCGAGGCCTTGACCCCCATGTTGCGCAAATACTCGATATGGATCGGTGAAACCGCGCGCAGGCCCGACATGGTCAGGTCCAGCGGGTCGCCGTTGGGGCCGGTGGCGGGATAGATCGGTACCGTCGGATCGTCGATGTCCGAGATGATGCGCAGCATGTTGCGGGTGTAGAGCCGGCGCGCCTGGGCGGGAATGTCCGACGAGGGGAAATGCTGGCCCTTGAAGCTGTCGACCATGCCGTTCAGGCTTTCGGCGATGACTTCACCGGCGCCGTCGCCCTCGAAGCGGTAGATCATCACCCGGTCGAACCCGGTCAGCCCGCGCAGGTGACGCGCGGCGCTGGTGCACAGCTGCTCGATCGTGGGCGCACTGCGCAGACGCTCTATCATCGGGCGGACGTAGGAGACGAAATCGCGCCGCTTGCCGCCTTCGTGAGGCTCGATCTCCAGCACGAAGGACCGGCCGGAGGGATGGACGGCCACGTCGAAGACCTGCCCATCGCCCAGGAGGTTGATCTCGAACATGCGCTCGACGGCGTTGGTGCTGCCCATGATCTGCAGGCGGGTGCGGATGTCGTGCAGGGCGCTCACGCCGAGGAACTCGGTGGCGGAGAGGCCGATGAGATCGCGCGGGGCCTTGCCGAACAGCGCCTCGCAGTTGAGCGAGACGTGGTTGATGATCCAGTCGCTGGAGAACGACAGGAGCCAGCCGAAGCTCTGGATACGGCCGATGATGTGGATCGGCTCAAGGTCGCATGTCGACAGGTCGACCGGACGGGCGGCGCCCTCTTCGTAATCAGCCATCGGTGCGCTGCCCGGTGAAGATGTCGGCGCTGGCGGCGAAGGCACCCGTGAAAATAGCGAATGCGGCAAGCGCGGCGGTGCGCGCGGCTTCGGCCTGTGCGGGAGTGAAAGTCCGGCCCCGCAGCGTCGGTACCAGCGCTTTCCAGGCCTCGTGGCCGCGTCCGTCGGTCATGTAGGCGGAGCGGAAACCCTCGGCCTCGCCCCAGTAGCCCCGCTGGCGGATCATGGTGAGCCCGAGGCGTGAGCCGCAGACTACATAACCGACCCCCGCAGCCGCATCCTCGCCGGCAATTTCGGCGGGCGCGTCAAGTACCGGCAAAGCTGCGGCGTCGATGCCCAGCGCGGCAAGGTCGGCGCGCAGCATCGCCGGATAATCCGGGCATTCCAGTCCCAGCCGCTTTTCTACGAAACGGCTGAATACCGGGAACAGCGGAGCCAGGCCGATGGCGTGGGCAGCCAAAAAACGGGCCAGATCAGCGCGGCCCGACAGCGTCAGGGAACCAAACGAAGCGTCCAGACGCTCATGGGAAGGGCCCGTCGCCTCGCGCAGGAGGCTCAGCATATCGGGCAATACGGTTGGTCCGGCGTCGGCGTGCATGGTAATCCGCTAAATGCCCTTGGGGGCGATTTCAAGCGAACCGTATGGCCCGCTCCGTTCCCGGAACACACATTGCGTTCGAATGTTCCTCAGTAACATAGTAGCACCGCTCCGAAGCCGCGTCTGTTCACTTATGATCGCTCGGGCAGGGTTCCAAGGGAACCGGTTGGGATCACCGGGGTTATCTTTGCCATTGGCCCGTCAACGGGTCTGCCCGTCGAGGACGAACCCATGAGCTCAATCCCGCAGACAAGCCCGGTTTCGGCTGCGGCCATCGCCGGCAGCGACCTGCTTTCGGCCCTGCGCCAGGACGATCTCGCCCTGCTGGAGCCGCGCCTCGTCGAATGTCGGCTGAAGTCTGGCGAGATCATCTACAATCCCGGCGACAACGTCGAATATTGCTACTTCCCCACCGAAGGCGCCATGAGTTCCTACTTCGTCGAGATGGAGGACGGCATGGCGGTGGAAACAATCCTGATCGGCCGCGAAGGGGCGCTTGGCGGCATCGTCAGCGCTGGTTCGCTGCCTGCCTATGCCCGCGCCAACGTCCTGCACGAAGGCGTCTTCCTGCGTGTTAGTGTGCACGATCTCGATGAAGCTAAGGACCGCTCTGCGGCGGTCGCGCACTTGTTCTCGCGGTATGCCGATTGCGTCATGGCACAGGTTTTCCAGTCGATCGCCTGCAACGCGGTCCACACCATCGAACATCGCGCGGCCAAATGGCTTACCGCCGCCGTCGACCGGATCGGCCGCAACGACGTGACGATGACGCAGGAGCAACTCGCCTCGATGATGGGGATCGGCCGCAGCTACGCCAGCCGCGTCCTGCAACGCTTCAAACGCGACGGTGTGGTGCGTACCCGCCGCGGCGGCATCGAGGTGTTGGACCGCCCCGGCCTCAAGGAACGCGCCTGCTCCTGCAACGACCAGGTCGAGAGCCACTTTCGCCGGGTACTGGGCGATGTGTATCCCCGCGAAGGGTAAGGGTTTATCCGCGCGAAAGGTAAGTCCGGCTGGGCGGATGACGTCCATCGGGCAGGTACTTTGCGAGGATAATGTTTCTCGATTGTAAATACAAATGCCGTATCGCGCACAAATCCGTCGATGCGGCAGGCCGTTCTTTTTGATTGTCTGATTACCGTCAGAATTAAGCCATCGAAATGACATCGAACTTGCGTGTTGTTGTCATGAATCATCCCTAGCTCTCGCCCCCGCGACCAAAACCAAACGGGGGCAACCATGACCGAGACCACTTCCATCGTCGGCTATTCCGACGGTGACACCGACACCAACGATTCCATCCAGCCCACGCTCGAAAGCATGGCCGCTTCGCGCTATTCGCGCCGGCAGGCCCTGTTCCGCGGCGCCGGTGCCACCACCATGGCATTCATGGGCACCAGCCTGCTCGCCGCGTGCGGCGACGATGACGGCAACAGCGACCTTGGCGCCGTCACGGTTTCGGCGGGCACGAATGCAGCCACCAGCGCCGGCCGCGTCGTCACGCTGACCGGTTCCGCTTCGGGCACCCTGAGCGACAGCGTCGCGCCGCGCTGGACCCAGACCAGCGGCACGCAGGTCGAACTTTCGGGCACCAGCGGCACCGTCACTTTCATCGCCCCGGCCGTGGCCGCCGCGACCGACCTGGTCTTCACCTACACCGCCACTTCGGCCTTCGGTGAAACCAGCACCGCCACCACCACCGTGCGCGTATCGCCCGCCGTGCTGGGCTTCACCGCCGTGGCCCACAGCCTGGCCGACGTTGCCGTGGTGCCGGAAGGCTACTCGGTGACGATCATGACCCGTCTGGGCGATCCGCTCACCGCGACGACCCCGGCGTACAAGAACGACGGCTCCGACACCGATTTCGCCAACCGCATCGGCGACCACCACGACGCGCTGCACTTCTTCGGCCTTTCGGCGACCGGCACGCCCGACGTGAACAGCTCGACGCGCGGCCTCATGGTCCAGAACCACGAGAACATCACCGAGCAGTACCTCCACGTGAACGGCCCGACGACCACCGGCGGCGTCCGCCCGATGGCCGAGGCCCTCAAGGAGATCGAGTGCCACGGCGTTTCGGTCGTCGAATATGTCGACGGCGGCAACCGCAAGTGGACCTACAAGCAGGACAGCACGTTCAACCGCCGCATCACGCCCAATACGCCGATGTCGTTCCACGGCCCGGCTGCGGGTTCGTCCTACCTCGTCACCGCCTATTCGAACGACGGCAAGACGGGCCGCGGCACGATCAACAACTGCGCCAACGGTGTGACCGGCTGGAACACCAACCTCACCTGCGAGGAAAACTACGCCGGCTACTTCCGCCGCGATGCGTCCGACAACGCCCTGCGCACCGCGCGCGAACTGGCCTCGCTGCAGCGCAACGGCATCACCAGCACCACGGGCAACAACCGCTGGTCGACCGCTTCGACCACCGATGATCGCTTCACCCGCTGGAATGCGACGATCAGCAGCGCCACCGCGCCTGCCACCGCCGACTTCCGTTATGAGCCGAACCAGTTCGGCTGGGTGGTCGAGATCGACCCCTTCGATCCCAAGTCGACCCCGCGCAAGCGCACCGCGCTGGGCCGCTTCGGCCACGAAGGCGCTTTCGTGCGCATCGCCACCGGCCAGAAGCTGGGCGTCTACATGGGCGACGATTCGCGCGGCGAGTATCTCTACAAGTTCGTCTCCACCGCCACCTGGGCAGCAGCAGACGCCAACGCCAGCGACCGCCTTGCCATGGGTGACAAGTACCTCGACGCCGGCATTCTTTATGTCGCCAAGTTCAACGAGAACGGCACCGGCACCTGGATGCCGCTGGTCTACAGCCCGACCTTCCCGACCCGCCCCGCCAGCGGCGGCTATCCGGCCTATACGTTCGAAAGCCAGGCCGACATCTGCGTCAACACCCGCTTCGCCGCCGACGCACTGGGCGCAACGCCGATGGACCGCCCGGAATGGACCGTGGGCAACCCGGTGACCGGCGAAATTTACCTTACGCTCACCAACTCGAACAACAGCTTCCGCCCGGTCAACGGCACCAATGCCGCCAACCCGCGCTCGTACAACGACCCCAAGGGGCCGTCGAACACCGCGCAGACCGGCAACCCCAACGGCCACATCGTGCGCCTGCGCGAAGACGGCGACAATACCAGCGCGCTGAGCTTCAAGTGGGACATCTACCTCTTCGGTGCGGACGCGACCGATGCCGATCCGGTGAACGTCAACATCTCGGGCCTCACCACCGCCAACGATTTCTCCAGCCCGGACGGCGCGTATTTCTCGCGTTCGACCAACCCGGCCGGCCAGATCAACCCGGTGATGTGGATCGAAACCGATGACGGTGCCCTGACCGACCGTACCAACTGCATGCTGCTGGCCGCGATCCCGGGCCGTGTCGGTGACGGCGGTGCGGTGACGATCACCAACACCAACGGCGGCACCGGCACGCAGGCTACTTTCGTGGGCGCCAAGGCGACCGCGGCCAACCTGCGTCGCTTCCTCGTCGGTCCGGTCCAGTGCGAGATCACCGGCATCGACATGACCCCGGACGGTCGGACCCTGTTCGTCGGCATCCAGCACCCTGGCGAGAGCGGCCCGACGGCCGCGCCCTCCAGCCACTGGCCCGACAGCCAGACCGGGACGCCTGCCGCCAGCGTGCGTCCGCGATCGGCCCTGATCGCCATCACCAAGAACGATGGCGGGATCGTCGGTCTCTAAGACAAGAGCATGATCTGACTGGTTTCTCCCGTGGAGGAGAATGCAGGGGGAGAGGGCGCCGGCGGGCGTCCTCTCCCTTTGCTTATGGGGCTTTGCTTATGGGGCCGGCATCGCCGGGGCGCTGCGCTCATGAGGCTCTGGAAACCGGGAAGGCCTTGGCTTAATAGACAGGGTTGTTGAATAACGATGCGGCCCGGCCATCATGCTCCCGTCCAGAAGGAGCGCGGCCGCGCGGCAAAGGGAGATGCCCGTGACCAAGCCTGAAGCCTTCGAGCCGTCCCGCCTGACAGCCGCCGACATGGACGCGGAAGTGCTCGCCACCTATCCCACCGAGGCGTTCCTTTCGAAGGACTACCTCGCGGCGGAAAAGAAGCAGCTCTGGCCGAAGATCTGGCAAATGGTCGAGCGCGAGAGCGACCTTCCCGATCCGGGCGACTGGATGACCTACGATGTCGCCGACGAATCGATCATCGTCCTGCGCAAGGACGATGGCACCCTGCGGGCCTTCCACAATGTCTGCCCGCACCGGGGGCGCCAGCTCGTTTCGGTGCCGGACATGCTGCCGGGCAAGGTCCACGATGTGCGGGGGAGCAACCGGCGCAGCTTCATCTGCGGCTTCCACGGCTGGACCTTCGATCTCGACGGGCAGAACAGCTACATCCTCGACCCGCAGGACTGGCAGAACAAGCTGACGGCGGAAATGACCTGCCTGTCCCCGGTGCAGGTCGATACCTGGGGCGGCTACATCTACGTCACCATGGACCCGGACGCCGTGCCGCTGAAGGAGTGGATGGGCCGCGCAGGCGAGATCCTCGGCCATTTCGAGCTGGAGAAGATGCACTACAAATGGCGCCAGTGGGCCATCTACGACTGCAACTGGAAGACCGCGATCGAGGCGTTCCTCGAACCCTACCACGTCGCCGGCACTCACACCCAGCTGCTCGCCTATGGCAATTACTATGCGCTGTCGAAGCAGTACGGGCTGCACTCGGTCTCCAGCTACGACACCCGCGACGCCAAGTTCGCGATGAGCGAGAGCGCTGGCACTACCCGCGCCGGCAAGGGCGACGATGCGCGCCTCTCCACCTACGAACTCATCAAGGAAAACTACGAGACGGTGAACTACTCCGCCTCGACCGAGACGCTGGTGAATGCCGCCAGCCGCCTCGTCGACGAACTGCCCGAGGGCACCCCCGCGCAGGAGGTCATCGCCCACTGGATGGCCTCGGCGCGCAGGGACGACGCCGCGCGCGGGGTCGCCTGGCCCGATGTCCCGCCCGCCATCATGGCCGAGGCCGGGCTGGCCTGGGGCCTGTTCCCCAACCAGAACATCCTCCACGGCGTGACTTTCGCCCTGTGTTACCGCGTGCGCCCTTACGGCGACGACCCGAACAAGTGCGTGTTCGAAAGCTACGCCCTCGAACGCTTCCCCGAAGGCGAGGTGCCCGAAACGCAGTGGACTTACGCAGACCCCGTGGGCGAGCTGTGGGGGTCGGTGCTGGCGCAGGATTTCTCCAACATGCAGTTCGTGCAGAAGGGCATGAAGTCCAGCGGCTTTCGCGGTCCGTTGCCCAACCCGCATCAGGAGCAGAAGGTCATCAACCTGCACCGCAACCTCGCCAATTTCATGGGCGGGAGAGGGGCGCCCACCCGGCTGGACATCGGCTGACGGACCCGGAACCCGCAGCCCCGACCGCGCGTTTACCAAGAGTACGCACGCGCCCCTTCGCAGGCGCCCGGTCCTCGAAAGGTTGCAGCCATGAACATCAAGGTCGCCGCACTGGCGCTCGCCGCATCGTCCCTCTCGCTGGGCGCCTGTGCCACGGACGGGTACGGCGGCTATGGCGGGGTGCAGATGGGCTACGGCAGCCCCTATGCCTACGATGGCTGGTACGATGGCCACTACGGCTCGATCTACGACGGCTACTGGGGCGGCGACGATTACTTCTACTACCGCAGCAACGAGCGCGACCGCCGCTACCGCCGGGCCGACCGCAACCACTTCATGCGCCAGGCCCCGCAGGGTCAGCATAATTACCGCCAGCAGCACGGCGATTTCCGCCCGCAGCAGGGCATGCACATGCCCCAATGGCGCGGAGACGGAGCCGGGCGCGGCGGACGCGGCGGCGGCGACCATCGCGGCCCGGATCGCCGCGGCCGCCGCTGACCGCGTTCACGCGGAGCAAAAGCGCGTTTACGCGCAGCAATAGCGCGTTCACGCGCCGCAGTAGCTTTCGGCCTCTTCCTCCGCCGCCAGCGCGAAGTCCTGCGCCAGCACGGCTTCGTGGGCGAGGCGCCGTTCGCGCATCTTTTCGATCTTGGCGTTGATGCTGTCGAGCACCGCCTCGGACGAAGGCTGGCGCGCCCGGTAGTCCGCCAGCACTTTCTCGTAGAGGGCGTCGCCGGGCTGCGGGTTGATCCGGGGATCGAGCGCCCCGTAACGCCCCGCGCGCCGGGTGCGCAGCAGGAACAGCATCAGCGCGGTGTCGTGGCGGATATAGCTGGTGACGACCTGCCCCATGCTCACCACCGGGCGCACCTCGCCCTGGATCGCGCGTTCCAGCGCGCAGTCCTCCAGCCGCATCATGCCCCGGTCGATGGCCGCGTCCCACGCAGCGCTGAACCCTTCCGCGCCCTTGCGGTGGCGCAGTTTGTAGAGCGCCTCCAGGCTCGCCCCGATGGCGCGCGCCGCCTGGGTGACGATCCCGCTGGCGGCGAGCGCGGCGATGAAGGCGCGCTGCCGGTCCGGCGTGATCGAATTGCGGCGCGGCGCCGCGTGGAGATAGGGCTCGAAGCCGAGCAGCGGATCGTCCTCCTCGGGCGGTTCCTCGAAAAAGGCGCTGCGCGACGTCCGCCGCGACGGCTTCACCGACCGGGAGGCAGCGAGCACCCGCTCATCCCCGGCATCGGCGGCAAGTTCGGGCAGGGACGGCGAAAGGTATCGTGTCGATCGCGACATGAGGCAGGTCACTCCATGGTGGTGGAAGGGACGTTCCCGATGGCGGACCTATGTATGGGAGAGCGGGGTGTGTAGGAAAATGGTTTTTGGCGCTGGGTCAGGTAGAAGGCGGCAATTGGCCGATAGGAGACTGTCCGGTTGCCTGCCGTAAGGGGCTCATAGCGGCCATCCAGGCAGCCGCCAACACCCTGCGCCCGGCGCAGTGCTGCCGTCAGCCGTCGAACAGGTACGCGCCCGCTATTGCCGCTCATTATTCGACCCGATCACTTGATCCAACCGTCAGCCATATTCGAGAACAAGCAAGGCATCGGAAAGAGCTTTTTTAAGCTTGGCAGTCTCGCCCTTCTGTGCGCGCGGCAAGCTGCGGAAGCCTTCTCCCGCCTCTTTTATCAGCAAAAGCAGTTCACGAAGACTACCTTTTATTGAAACATCAACTTCGTCTATTCTTTCTTCCAAAAACTCATTAATTAATGGTGCTGACCTATAGAGATATATTATCTCTCCAGAAGGATCGCCGAGAAGTTCAGTTAAATCCTTCACCGCCTGCCGCACCTCATTCAAGCTTAAGCGATTGGACGATTTTGCATTTTTTCTAAAAAATAGCCGAGCGCGCTGGTCTAGAATTTGGAATGGCGAATATGTCATTCCGCGTTCCTTAGCCAAGCCTAACGCCGTATTCAGATAACGCTCCGCGCTGTCCAAATCATCGACTTCCATTCTAGACATCGCATACTGAAGCCAGAATTGAGGATTATTTCGAATGTATTTGGCTTTAGAGAGCTTGCTGTACACCCTTGATATGAGACGCACACCATCTTCATCGTCACCAAATAGCCTTGTAAGGAATCTGAATTTCATCAGTTCCTTGAGGTTTTCTCGAAATACAAAACCGAGGCGGTCGTCACCCGCGCTATCTGCCGTTTTTTGTACGATTGTGGAATAAACATCCACGAGCGTATCCTTATCGTCAGCAACGTATTTTGTTCGCAATATGTGATCCGCAAGCTGCGTCGACGTTAGGATATTCCAAGATTTACCATCGAAAAATAGCTCTGAAAGCTCGGTCTTTTCTAAGTCTTCTCGCAGATACTGCTCGTCAATATCCAGCCAAAACACGATTGATTCCCAAGACACGTGTTGCTGGCACAACGCTGAGATCAAAAGGCCAGCAAATGCCCGCTGGTACCCCTTGTTTTTCAAAAAGAAGCTTACTATTTGATCAATCTTCCGAGCAATCTCTGAATTATTTTTAAATAGTGCTAAAATAATAGATCGATTTTCAGAGGAGCATTCTTCAGCAAGAAATTTAATTCTATCCTCACGAGGTGAGGCAACTCGCTGCTCCCACATACCCCACCGTTCAAGGGCTAAATCCCACTGCTCGATTTCCTGTAGGCTGAGCTTGTTTAATTCGACTTGCTTGACCGCTCCCCCAAGCCGGCCGCTTAAGTTACGATAGATCACCTCCCCCGGATCACCCCGCATGCAGCAAACGAGTATCGATACGGCGTTTAAGCGCTTGCCGATATACTCGGCCGCTGATCGGTACCGTATTACGTCATCAATCAAATATGCGGTGGGCTCGTCGCTTGCGAGCAGCCGATCGATCTCAACGAAAGCCTCAGGCAGTCCAGAAGCAATCTCGGCAACTCTATATCCTGAGGCAAGGAGCCGTGCGCCCAACTGTCGTAAAAATACGCTCTTTCCGTTTCCGAGGTCAGATGAAACTAAAAACCGGGTTACACCAGATTTTGGCCGATCTGTGATCAGGCTTAAAGCCGAAGCGCGGCCAATCGAGTAAACCTCTCCCCCTGACGTGTTATCGACGAGCTGTCGTTGATAAACGCCCGCCTCAAATCGACCAGTCAGAATCAGACGAATAAAGTCATCTGACGATATTTCACCGGTAGGCGTAGAATTTTGTACGAGATCGACGAAATTAAAAACATCATCTTTGGCGTCATCGCCCGAAGCGCTGGTGAGTGCATCTGTAAAGCCCTTCAGCCCTATCCGCATGACGGTGCCGAATTTTTCTAATCGCGCTAAAGAGTAGTCTGATTCGGAGTCCCCGGTAATAATCAGTGTTTTGCTGCGAAACGCATGGCCAGCATCGATAAACAACCGAGCGACTTCAAGATCTCGCAGCGAGTATCCAACTAGGACAATATATCGTGCGGCAAACAATTCGTTTTGAAGCTGAGAATAGAGTTCACGATTGTCTTCGTGTAATCTTAGATAGTTTCGCTCGGACAGAACGAATTTTGGATCAGCGGAGCTTTCGACAAGATCTTTAGCTCGACCGTGCATATAATAAATGGGAACAGCGTTCGGGTCCCGCGTGAAATCATGAGAGTTTGGCGTAATTACCTGCTTACCGCCATCTGCGAAACATGACTCAATGGTATCGTCAAAATTGGTAGTAAAGATTGATCGCCAAGGATGTGAGGCGAACTCCCTCTGAACTGGGCTAGGTTTGCACAATGTGAGCCTGGCGATCATTAGTTTTCGAAGTGCAAGCTGGAGGTCCGCACGGTCATCGCAATAGTCGGCGATATCAGCGAGGCTGCCAACATCTTCATGCTCGAGCCCGACGACCTTTTTAATTTCATGAATGAGATCTGACGTGCCGGGGATTGCGACCTCGTCACGGTCAGTCCCTGCTGCGGCGAACCCCGCACCGAGGAGGCATATAGCTCCTCCAGATACTACTGCGCCGCACACAGCTTCAAGAAACCCTTCGCTGTCAATCATGTAACCGCCCCTACCGCAACCGAAAATCGTGCGCACCCTGTCTACCTTACACGATGACTAAGGCAAGCCGAGGCAGTTTTGCGGATTACGTATGCCGCTTGTGGGCCGCTAAATCAGTCTAACCGGTGTCAGCGCTCACGCCGACGAGCCGCTTCCAGGCAATTGGCGGTATCCGCGCGAACGTCCTCTTCCAGGAAGAACTTTGTGGCCGGTGAACGACGACAATGGGCGCAAAGCTGCCACGCCCCCTCAGTCCTTGACCCAACCGCCCCAATCCCCTACAGGCCCGCATCCCTCGCGGGTCTACTCGCGGTGGACGACATAGAGCTGAACATTGCCATTCCGGCAGTTTTTCGTGGAGTTCCAGCGGTTTCGCCGCTGCGGACATACCTTGGAAGACACGTCCCTTTTTCCGATTCGCGTCGGGCAGGGCGGCAGGGTGGCAGAGTAATCCGGTAGCGCCTCGCGCCGGGTGGAGTGTTTTTCGGCTCACGTTCGCGGCCTTCACGGTCTGCGCAAACCGATGGTGGTTCCGGTCTTTGCCGGGGCGCACGCGGTTCGCGCATTCCTTCATCGCCGCTTCGTGAACCTTTTCGCACTCTTCCTTTCGCAAGGCTTATCGGCCCGGTTTGCAGAACCGGTGCGATCGGTGCGCTTCGATGTATTTCGGCCGATTTTTTTCGGAGCGCATCCATCGCACTCCCAATTTGAAAGAAGAGTATAGATGCCCACTATCAACCAGCTGGTCCGCAAGGGCCGCGAACCGCAGAAGGCCAAGTCCAAGGTTCCTGCGATGGAGCAGAACCCGCAGAAGCGCGGCGTTTGCACCCGCGTTTACACCACGACCCCGAAGAAGCCGAACTCGGCACTCCGCAAGGTCGCCAAGGTGCGTCTGACCAACAGCCGCGAAGTCATCTCCTACATCCCGGGTGAAGGCCACAACCTGCAGGAGCACTCGGTCGTGCTCATCCGCGGCGGCCGCGTCCGCGATCTTCCCGGCGTTCGCTACCACATCCTGCGCGGCGTGCTCGACACGCAGGGCGTGAAGGATCGCAAGCAGAGCCGTTCGAAGTACGGCGCCAAGCGTCCGAAGTGATCGGTCGCGGCGCTTTCATCGCGCCGCACGATTGTAGAGATTGACCGGGCGGCGGGGCCTCAGGCTCCCGCCCGAAAAAACAAGGAATACATGCGATGTCACGTCGCCGTCGTCCCGAGAAGCGGATTATCCTTCCCGATCCCAAGTTCGGGGATCTCATCCTGTCCAAGTTCATGAACAACCTCATGTACGACGGCAAGAAGTCGATCGCCGAAGCGATCGTCTACGGTGCCATGGAAACCATGGAAACCCGCGCCAAGTCGGACCCGATCCAGCTGTTCCATGACGCCCTGAACAACGTCTCGCCCCAGATCGAAGTGCGTTCGCGCCGCGTCGGTGGTGCGACCTACCAGGTTCCCGTCGAGGTCCGTCCCGAGCGCGCACAGGCTCTGGCGATCCGCTGGCTCATCACCGCGGCGCGCAACCGCCCCGAGACCACCATGGCCGCACGCCTCTCGGGCGAGCTGCTGGATGCCTCGAACAACCGCGGCAACGCCGTGAAGAAGCGCGAAGACACGCACCGCATGGCGGACGCGAACCGCGCCTTCTCGCACTACCGCTGGTAACTGCGCAGTGTCGTCCGGATGCCTCTCGTATGGGATGGTCATTCGGGCGTCACACTATTATTTCAGGGGGCAAGGTCTTATCTGAAGGCCGCTCTCGCTCCCAAAAACTCCTGCTAAGGATTCTCCCATGGCACGCAGCCATCCGCTCAATATGTACCGCAATATCGGTATTATGGCGCACATCGACGCTGGTAAGACCACGACGACCGAGCGTATCCTCTACTACACCGGCAAGTCCTACAAGATCGGCGAAGTGCACGACGGCGCCGCGACCATGGACTGGATGGAGCAGGAGCAGGAGCGCGGGATCACGATCACCTCGGCGGCGACCACTTGCTTCTGGACGTCCGAGGAAAAAGAATACCGCATCAACATCATCGACACCCCGGGCCACGTCGACTTCACCATTGAAGTCGAGCGTTCGCTCCGCGTGCTCGACGGCGCCGTGGCTTGCTTCGACGGCGTTGCCGGCGTGGAACCGCAGTCGGAAACCGTCTGGCGCCAGGCCGACAAATACGGCGTCCCGCGCATGTGCTTCATCAACAAACTCGACCGCACCGGCGCCAACTTCAAGTACTGCGTGCAGTCGATCATCGACCGCCTCGGTGCGACCCCGGCCGTCCTGTACATTCCGATCGGCCTCGAAGCCGACCTGAAGGGCCTCGTCGACCTCGTGCACAACCGTGCGATCATCTGGAAGGACGAAGCGCTGGGCGCCGAATTCTTCTACGAAGAGATCCCGGCTGAACTGGCCGACGAAGCCGCTGAATATCGCACCGCGCTGATCGAACTCGTCGTCGACCAGGACGATGCCGCGATGGAAGCGTACCTCGAAGGCACCGAGCCTGACGTCGACACGCTGAAGGCGCTGATCCGCAAGGGTACGCTGGGTCACGCGTTCGTGCCGGTTGTTTGCGGTTCGGCGTTCAAGAACAAGGGTGTTCAGCCCCTGCTCGACGCCGTCGTCGACTACCTGCCTTCGCCGCTCGACATCGAAGACGTCCAGGGCGTGAAGGTCGATTCCGACGAGGCCGACAGCCGTCCGCCCAAGGACGACGCTCCGTTCTCGGCGCTCGCCTTCAAGGTCATGAACGATCCCTTCGTGGGCTCGCTCACCTTCATCCGCATCTACTCGGGTACGCTCACCAAGGGCACCTACCTGAACTCGGTGAAGGGCAAGAAGGAAAAGGTCGGCCGCATTCTCGAAATGCACGCCAATGACCGTAAGGACATCGACGAGTCGTTCGCGGGTGACATCGTCGCTCTCGCCGGCATGAAGGAAACCACGACGGGCGACACGCTCTGCTCGGAGCGTTTCCCGATCGTCCTCGAGCGCATGGAATTCCCCGAGCCGGTCATCGAGCTGTCGGTGGAGCCCAAGACCAAGGCCGACCAGGAGAAGATGGGCATCGCGCTCAACCGTCTCTCGGCCGAGGATCCCTCGTTCCGCGTTTCGACCGACCACGAGTCGGGCCAGACGATCATCAAGGGCATGGGCGAGCTTCACCTCGACATCATCGTCGATCGTATGCGCCGCGAGTTCAAGGTCGAGGCCAACGTCGGTGCGCCGCAGGTGGCTTACCGCGAATACCTCGGCAAGCCGGTCGACGTCGATTACACCCACAAGAAGCAGTCGGGTGGTACCGGTCAGTTCGGCCGCGTGAAGGTCAAGGTCACGCCGGGCGAGCGCGGTTCGGGTATCACCTTCAAGGACGAGATCAAGGGCGGTAACATTCCGAAGGAATATATCCCCGCGATCGAAAAGGGCATGCGCGAAACCGCTGCCTCGGGTTCGCTGGTCGGCTTCCCGATCATCGACTTCGACATCGTTCTCTATGACGGTTCGTACCACGACGTCGACTCGAGCGCCCTGGCGTTCGAAATCGCCGGCCGTGCTGCGATGCGCGAAGTTGCGCAGAAGGCAGGCATCAAGCTGCTCGAGCCGATCATGAAGGTCGAAGTCGTCACCCCTGAGGAGTTCATGGGCGACGTCATCGGCGATCTCAACTCGCGTCGTGGGCAGATCCAGGGCACCGACAGCCGCGGCAATGCCCAGGTCGTCGACGCCAACACGCCTCTCGCGAACATGTTCGGCTACGTGAACTCGCTGCGTTCCTTCACCCAGGGCCGCGCGAACTACTCGATGCAGTTCTCGCACTATGACGAAGTCCCGGCGAACGTCGCGGCTGAAGTCAAGGAGAAGCTCGCCTAAGGCGAGTGGGGTTAAGGGGAAGCTGGCCTGACGGCCAAGAATGCTTGCCTGACAATACGATTGGTTCTAGGGGCGGCGCCTGCGTCCGCGGGCTCCGCTCCGATACCCCGCAGATTCGAAATCAAGACGAAAGAAGGTTTGAAACATGGCCAAGGCTAAATTTGAGCGGAACAAGCCGCACTGCAACATCGGCACCATCGGTCACGTCGACCATGGCAAGACCACGCTGACCGCCGCAATCACCAAGGTGATGGCTGAAGCGTTCGGCGGTACCGCCGTTGACTTCGCAAACATCGACAAGGCTCCCGAAGAGCGCGAGCGCGGCATCACGATCTCGACCGCACACGTCGAGTACGAGACCGCCGAGCGTCACTACGCACACGTCGACTGCCCGGGTCACGCTGACTACGTCAAGAACATGATCACCGGTGCTGCCCAGATGGACGGCGCGATCCTGGTTGTGAACGCTGCTGACGGCCCGATGCCGCAGACCCGCGAGCACATCCTGCTTGCTCGCCAGGTTGGCGTGCCGCAGCTCGTCGTGTTCATGAACAAGGTCGACCAGGTCGACGACGCCGAGCTGCTCGAGCTCGTCGAACTCGAAGTTCGCGAACTGCTCTCGTCGTATGACTTCGACGGCGACAACATTCCGATCATCATGGGTTCGGCTCTCGCCGCTCTCGAAGGTCGCGACGACAACATCGGCAAGGAAAAGATCCTTGAGCTGATGGCTGCTGTCGACAGCTACATCCCGCAGCCGCCGCGTCCCACCGACAAGGCGTTCCTGATGCCCGTCGAAGACGTTTTCTCGATCTCGGGTCGTGGTACGGTTGTTACCGGCCGCGTCGAGACCGGCATCGTCAAGGTTGGTGAGGAAGTCGAAGTTGTCGGCATCCGCAACACCCAGAAGACCGTCGTCACCGGCGTCGAAATGTTCCGCAAGCTGCTCGACGAAGGTCGTGCAGGCGACAACATCGGCGCGCTGGTTCGCGGCCTGAAGCGTGAAGACGTCGAGCGCGGCCAGGTTCTGGCCAAGCCGGGCACCGTGACCCCGCACACCGAGTTCTCGGCTGAAGTCTACGTTCTGTCGAAGGACGAAGGCGGCCGTCACACGCCGTTCTTCGCCAACTACCGTCCGCAGTTCTACTTCCGCACCACCGACGTGACCGGCGAAGTGATCCTCCCCGAGGGCACCGAGATGGTCATGCCGGGCGACAACGTCACGATCAGCGTCAAGCTCATCGCGCCGATCGCCATGGACGATGGCCTGCGCTTCGCAATCCGCGAAGGCGGCCGTACCGTTGGTTCGGGCGTCGTTTCGAAGATCACGAAGTAATTCGCTGATCTGAAGCTACGGCTGCAGTGATTAGCCCGGCCTTGCGCAAGCAAGGCCGGGCTTTTCGCGTTTCAGGGGGCGGCGGCGCGACTGACTGCTTCCCGGCACCAGCGGCATCCTAGGGCGCACGTATCTCTCCCTGCCCGATCTTCCACGCATCCGAGCCCTTGGGGGCTTCGGGGATAGTGCTGAGGTCGATATAGTAGACGGGCGGTGGGACACGGCCGAACGGTATGGTGATGCACAGCCCAAGGCAGCCGGGCAGCCCCGAAACATCCGGCGGGCGCAAGTCGCCCGTATTCGTGCTTTCGTCGACGGACCTGGACGCTGGCACCCGCTCGCTGACGCCGTCGCCGCCGTGCGAACACACGACGATCGTGCCGTCATTGCCGCCATTACTGGCGCGGGCTGCGGCAAGGCAGGCATCATCCACTGGGCCGCCTTTGGGATCGGGCAGATTGGCCTGGGCGGTGAGAACGTCGGTTTCGGCAAGGTCGGCGGGGTCGTCCTTGCCGGCCGGGCCGTAGGAAGCGTCGGCGGCCGAAGCTGCGCCGGACGCAAGGCATGCAAGCAGGAGCGCGGCAAGCGCGCTGGAAATTGTCGTGGTGGTGGAGGACATTGGCAGCGTCTTCTGTTAGGCGTCGCCAGATGAGCCTAGGCCGCGCATCGGACGCAGGGAAGAGCGGATGCGACGAACCGCATGCCCAGCCGCCCAAATCCTTTCGAGGCCCGAGAAATCAGGGCTTGATCGACTCGGTCCGACCATGTAGGGGCGCGTCTCGAATTTAATGGGGCTTCGGCCCTTTGGCTCTTTCTCATCGGTAGTAGGTAATGGACGCTCAGAACATTCGCATTCGCCTCAAGGCGTTTGACCACCGCGTGCTCGACCAGGCAACTGGCGAAATCGCTGACACGGCTCGTCGTACCGGCGCGCTGATCCGGGGCCCCATTCCGCTTCCGACCCACATCGAGAAGTTCACCGTGAACCGCGGCCCGCACGTCGACAAGAAGTCGCGCGAGCAGTTCGAGGTCCGTACCTACAAGCGTCTCCTCGACATCGTGCAGCCCAACGCTGCCACTGTCGACGCGCTGATGAAGCTGGACCTCGCGGCCGGCGTGAACGTCGAAATCAAGCTGGCGTAAGTCAGCTTACGGGGTGATCCTCAAGGGTCGCCCCGATAAGTCTTTTCCGATCGGACTTTAAACGATCGAGGCGAATTTCGGATCTTCGGATCCCGAATACCTTGTCGGCCCTAGCGGTCGGCTCTGCGGGGAGAAACCCGCATAGACAGCGCCCTGGAGGGAAACCGAAGGGGACACAAGGGATACCTCTGGCGCTGCCTTCGGGAAGTGTCGGGAATGCGTCCCCCGTCTCGTTTCCGCTGCCCATTTCCGGGTCAGCAGGGAACACCTGACCCGGACGGGGTTCGTATCACAAATAGGGTTGGACACGCGTGCGGGGGATGGTCCTGCGCACGCCTCTGTAAGGAGAAGGTCATGCGTACCGGCGTGATCGCCAAGAAAGTCGGGATGACCCGCCTGTTCCAGGAGGATGGCCGCCATGTGCCCGTCACCGTCCTGGCCCTGGAAGGCTGCCAGGTGGTTTCGGTCCGCACCTCTGATCGTGACGGTTACGTCGCGGTTCAGCTCGGTGCTGGTGAAGCCAAGCAGAAGAACGTCGCCAAGCCGCAGCGCGAACATTTCGCCAAGGCTGAAGTTTCCCTCAAGATGCGCGTCGCGGAATTCCGCGTCGCCGACGACGCCCTCCTCGAGGTCGGCTCGACGATCGCAGCTTCGCACTTCGTGCCTGGCCAGCTGGTCGACGTAGGCGGTCACACGCAGGGTAAGGGCTTCCAGGGTGCTATGAAGCGCTGGGGCTTCGGCGGTATGCGCGCAACCCACGGTGTTTCGATCTCGCACCGTGCACACGGTTCGACCGGTCAGCGCCAGGATCCGGGCAAAGTCTTCAAGAACAAGAAGATGGCCGGCCACATGGGTGACCGTCAGCGTACGCAGCAGAACCTCGAAGTCGTCCGCGTGGACGACGAGCGTGGCCTGATCTTCGTCAAGGGCTCGGTCCCTGGTTCGAAGAATGGCTGGCTCACCGTTTCGGACGCCGTCAAGGTCGACCGTCACGCCGAGGCTCCGTACCCCGCCGGCCTGCTTCAGGCTTCCAACATCAACGACACGGCCGCTGCCGAGACCCCCGCTGACGTGGCGGCTCCCGAAGCGACCGAAGGCCAGGAGGGCTAATCATGAAGGTTCAAGTCCTCAACATCGATGGCTCGGCCGCTAACGCCGACATCGAGCTTTCGGACGACGTGTTCGGCCTCGAGCCGCGCGCGGACATCCTGCATCGCGTGGTCACCTGGCAGCTCGAGAACCGTCGCGGCACTGCCCGCGCCACTCGCGAGCGTTCGGATGTTGCGCGTACCGGCAAGAAGTTCGGCCGCCAGAAGGGTGGTGGTACCGCTCGTCACGGCGATCGTGCAGCTCCCGTCTTCATCGGTGGTGGTAAGGCTCACGGCGCACGTCGCCGCGATTTCAACCCGTCGCTGAACAAGAAGATCCGTGCGCTCGGCCTGAAGATGGCTCTGTCGGCAAAGGCCCTGAACGGCCTTGTCATCGTCGACTCGCTCGACGTTGCTGACGGCAAGACCAAGGTTCTCGTCGGTGATCTCGCGAAGGCGAACTTCGGCAAGAAGATCCTCGTCATGGACGGTGAGCAGGTCAACGAGGGCTTCGCTCTCGCCGCCCGCAACATCATCGGTGTCAACGTGCTTCCTGCTGTCGGCGCCAATGTCTACGACATCCTGAAGCACGATACGCTGGTGCTGACCCGCGCCGCTGTCGAAAAGCTGGAGGCCCGTTTCAATGGCTAAGAGCAACGTGGACATCCGTCATTTTGACGTGATTCTCTCGCCGCACATCACCGAGAAGTCGACCCTGCTCTCTGAGCATAACGCGGTTGTCTTCAAGGTGGCTGATGCAGCGACCAAGCCCCAGATCAAGGCTGCCGTCGAGGCGCTGTTCGATGTCAAGGTAACTGGCGTCAACACCCTGGTCGTCAAGGGCAAGACCAAGCGCTGGCGCGGTAGGGAATACCGCCGCAGCGACGTGAAGAAGGCGATTGTCACGCTGGCCGAAGGCCAGTCGATTGACGTCACCGAAGGCGTGCGGGGCTGATCAGATGGCACTGAAGAAATATAACCCGACCAGCCCGGCACGCCGTGGCCTGGTCCTCGTCGACAAGTCGTCGCTCTGGAAGGGCAAGCCCCTCAAGGCGCTGACCGAAGGCAAGAGCAAGACCGGCGGCCGCAACAACAAGGGTCACGTGACCTCGCGCGGTATCGCTGGCGGTCACAAGCAGAAGTATCGCTTCATCGACTTCAAGCGTCGTAAGTTCGATATGGAAGCGACCGTGGAGCGTATCGAATACGATCCCAACCGCACGGCCTTCATCGCTCTGGTGAAGTACACCGACGGCGAGCAGACCTACATCATCGCGCCGCAGCGTCTTGCGGTCGGTGACGTTGTCGTCGCCGGCGAGAAGACCGACGTGAAGCCTGGCAACGCCATGCTCCTGTCGCAGATGCCGGTTGGCACGATCTGCCACAACGTCGAGATGAAGCCGGGCAAGGGTGGCCAGATCGCCCGTTCGGCAGGCACGTATGTTCAGGTCGTCGGTCGTGACCGCGGCATGGTTATCGTGCGCCTCAACTCGGGCGAGCAGCGTTACCTGCGCGGCGATTGCATGGGCACCGTGGGCGCCGTGTCGAACCCCGACAACGGCAACCAGACCCTCGCAAAGGCTGGTCGCAAGCGCTGGATGGGCCGTCGTCCGCTTACGCGTGGTGTGGCAAAGAACCCGGTCGATCACCCGCACGGTGGTGGTGAAGGTCGTACTTCGGGTGGTCGTCACCCGGTTACGCCTTGGGGCAAGCCGACCAAGGGCGCTCGCACTCGCAACAACAAGCAGACGGATAAGCTTATCATCCGTTCGCGTCACGCCAAGAAGAAGAGGTAAGTCACGATGGCACGTTCCGTCTGGAAAGGCCCCTTCGTTGACCTCTACCTTCTCAAGAAGGCTGAAGTCGCGCAGGATGCCGGCAGCCGTGGTGGCCCGATCAAGACCTGGTCGCGCCGCTCCACCATTCTCCCGCAGTTCGTTGGTCTGACCTTCACGGTCTACAACGGGCACAAGTTCATCCCGGTCTCGGTCAACGAGGACATGGTCGGTCACAAGCTGGGTGAGTTCGCTCCCACCCGCACGTTCCCGGGCCACGCCGCCGACAAGAAGGGCAAGCGCAAGTGAGCAAGCAAGCTGCACCCCGCCGCGTCGGTGACAAGGAAGCTCTTGCGGTCAACACGAACATTCGTGGTTCGGCCCAGAAGCTCAACCTGGTTGCTGCCCTCATCCGTGGCCAGCGCGTCGAAGACGCGATGAACATCCTCTCCTTCTCCACGAAGGCGATGGCTGTTGACGCTCGCAAGGTTCTGGCCTCTGCGATCGCCAATGCGGAAAACAACCACAACCTCGACGTCGACGCTCTCGTCGTCGCCGAGGCGTCGGTCGGCAAGTCGATCACCATGAAGCGTTTCCACGCTCGTGGTCGCGGCAAGTCCACCCGCATCCTCAAGCCGTTCTCACGGCTCCGGATCGTCGTTCGCGAAGTCGAGGAGGCCTGATCCATGGGTCATAAGAGCAATCCGATCGGTCTGCGTCTGCAGATCAACCGCACCTGGGACAGCCGCTGGTATGCGGAAGGCCAGGACTACCGCCAGCTTCTTGAAGAAGACATCAAGATCCGCAAGTCCATCATGGCGACGCTGCCCCAGGCAGCGATTTCCAAGGTGGTGATCGAGCGTCCGGCCAAGCTGTGCCGCATCTCGATCTTCGCGGCTCGTCCCGGTGTCATCATCGGCAAGAAGGGTGCTGACATCGAAAAGCTGCGCAAGCAGCTTGCCTCGATGACCAAGAGCGAAGTGAAGCTGAACATCGTCGAAATCCGCAAGCCGGAAGTCGATGCAAGGCTCGTCGCTCAGGGTATCGCCGACCAGCTGATCCGCCGCGTGGCGTTCCGCCGGGCGATGAAGCGCGCGATGCAGTCTGCCATGCGTCTGGGTGCCGAAGGCATCAAGATCATGTGCGGCGGCCGTCTGGGCGGGGCGGAAATCGCCCGCGTCGAGCAGTATCGCGAAGGTCGCGTGCCGCTTCACACCCTGCGTGCGAACATCGATTACGCTGACGTCGAGGCGCTGACCGCCTACGGCATCATCGGCATCAAGGTGTGGGTCTTCAAGGGCGAAATCCTTGGTCACGACCCGATGGCGCAGGACCGACTGATGATGGAAGCTCAGACTTCCGGCGTCCGTCCGGCCCGCTGATCCTAGGATAGAGTTAGCACCATGCTGCAACCAAAAAAGCACAAGTTCCGCAAGGCCTTCAAGGGCCGGATCAAGGGCGACGCCAAGGGTGGCACCGACCTGAACTTCGGTTCCTACGGCCTCAAGGCCATGGAGCCCGAGCGGATCACCGCCCGCCAGATCGAAGCGGCTCGCCGCGCGATCACGCGTCACATCAAGCGCCAGGGTCGCCTCTGGATTCGCATCTTCCCGGATGTGCCGGTTTCCAAGAAGCCTGCCGAAGTCCGGCAGGGTAAGGGCAAGGGCGCGGTCGAATACTGGGCAGCCCGCGTCAAGCCGGGTCGCATCCTGTTCGAACTGGACGGCGTTGCCGGCCCGCTCGCTGCAGAAGCGTTCGAACGTGCTGCGATGAAGCTGCCGATCAAGACCAAGGTCGTTGCCCGTCTCGGCGACACCACCCACCTGGGAGGCGAATGATGGCCGCCAAGACCGAAGACTTCCGCGCCAAGAGCGACGACCAGCTGACCGCTGACCTCGTCGATCTCAAGCGCGAGCAGTTCAACCTGCGTTTCCAGGCCGCCACGAGCCAGCTCGAGCGTCCGGCACGCATCAAGGAAGTCCGTCGCGACATCGCCCGCATCAAGACGCTCCAGGCCGAGCGTTCTGGTTCGGCGAAGGCGTAAGGAGAAGCAACGATGCCCAAGCGTATTCTTAGCGGGACCGTCGTCTCCGACAAGACGGACAAGACCGTGACCGTGCTCGTTGAGCGCAAGGTGAAGCACCCCCTTTACGGGAAGATCATCCGCCGCTCGAAGAAGTACCACGCCCACGACGAGGACAACGCCTTCAAGACCGGCGAGAAAGTCCGGATCGAGGAGACGTCGCCCTACTCGAAGACCAAGACCTGGAAGGTTCTTGACCGTCTTCAGGCGAGCAAGGGTACGGCACTCGAAGCTGAGGTTTGATCCTCGGTTGAGATTGAAGCCGGAGCTTTCGGGCTCCGGCTTTGGCCTTGCCTGACGAGAGTTGACCTAAGCGGTTGAATGCGGCAAAGGGCCGCCTTCGCCCGTTGCGGGCGACTCGGGCCTCTTCGGGGGCCTGTATTTTTAGGAACTGCCGGACTGGTTCCGGCAAGCCAGTTGAGAAGGACCCGGATCGATGATCCAGATGCAATCCAATCTCGACGTCGCGGACAACAGCGGCGCAAAGCGCGTCCAGTGCATCAAGGTACTGGGTGGCTCCAAGCGTCGTTTCGCAGGCGTCGGCGACATCATCGTGGTGTCGATCAAGGAGGCGCAGCCGCGTGCTCGCGTCAAGAAGGGCGACGTGCACCGCGCCGTCATCGTGCGCACCCGCAAGGATGTGCGCCGTGGCGACGGTAGCGTGATCCGCTTCGACAGCAATGCTGCCGTGCTGATCAACAAGAACGAGGAGCCGATCGGCACTCGTATCTTCGGCCCAGTGGTCCGCGAACTTCGTGGCCGTGGCTTCATGAAGATCATCTCGCTCGCGCCGGAGGTGCTGTAATGGCTGCCGCTAAGATCAAGAAGGGCGACTCGGTCGTCGTTCTCTCGGGCAAGGACAAGGGTCGCACCGGCACGGTGCTCCAGGTTCAGCCCAAGGATGGCAAGGTCGTTGTCGAGGGCGTCAACGTCGCCACTCGTCACCGCAAGCCCACCCAGGCGAACCCTCAGGGTGGCATCGATCGCATTCCTGCGCCGATGCACATCTGCAAGGTCGCTGTTGCGGACAAGGACGGCAAGCCGACCCGCGTTCGTTTTGAAACCAAGGACGGCAAGAAGGTCCGCGTGGCCGTGAAGTCCGGGGAGACGATCGATGGCTGAGCAGTACATTCCGCGCCTGCGGACTAAGTTCGACGCTGAAATCGCGAAGGCGATGACCGAGAAGTTCGGTTACAAGAACGTGATGGAAATCCCGAAGATCGAAAAGATCACGCTCAACATGGGCGTCGGCGAGGCCAGCCAGGACAAGAAGAAGGTCCAGACTGCAGCTGCCGAGATGGAACTCATCGCCGGCCAGAAGCCCGTCATCACCAAGGCCCGCAAGTCGATCGCACAGTTCAAGCTGCGCGAAGGCATGCCGATCGGCTGCAAGGTGACGCTGCGCCGTGAGCGTATGTACGAATTCCTCGATCGTCTCGTGACCGTGGCCATGCCGCGCATCCGAGATTTTCGTGGTCTGAACCCGAAGTCGTTCGACGGCCGTGGCAACTATGCCATGGGCCTGAAGGAGCAGATCATCTTCCCAGAGATCAGCTACGACCGGATCGACAAGGTGCGTGGGATGGACATCATCGTCACCACCACCGCGAAGACCGATGACGAGGCGCGCGAGCTGCTGCGTCTGTTCGGTTTCCCGTTCCCGGCTGAAGAGTCGGAACAGAAGGAGGCGGCGTGAGCCGCTGAAGAAGAGAGCTTAAGTCCATGGCGAAACTGAGTTCCGTGAACAAGAATGAGCGTCGCAAGAAGCTCGTTAAGAAGTATGCAGGCAAGTACGCTGCCCTCAAGGCGGTTGCCGACGACCAGTCGCTCGAAGAAACCGAGCGTCTGATCGCCCGCCTGAAGCTGGCCGAGATCCCGCGCAACGCAAACCCCACCCGGGTTCGCAACCGTTGCGCCACGACCGGCCGTCCGCGCGGTTACTACCGCAAGTTCGGCCTTTGCCGCATCGAACTGCGTGATCTTGCCAACAAGGGCATGATCCCCGGTGTGACGAAGTCGAGCTGGTAAGGGTTAGAAAATGGCATTGACCGATCCCCTGGGTGACATGCTCACCCGCATCCGCAACGGGCAGCAGGCGAAGAAGGACACTGTCCTTTCGCCCGCTTCGAAGCTTCGTGCGCGCGTCCTGGAAGTGCTTCAGCGCGAGGGCTACATCCGTGGCTTCTCCGACGATGCAACCGGCGCTCACCCGCAGCTGCGTATCGAACTGAAGTACTTTGAAGGCGAACCCGCCATCAAGCACATCGCCCGTGTCTCCAAGCCTGGCCGCCGCGTCTATTCGGGTTCCAAGGAACTTCCGATCGTGCGCAACGGTCTTGGCATCACCATCGTCTCGACGCCGCGCGGCGTGCTTTCGGATGCCGAAGCTCGTACCGCGAACGTCGGCGGCGAAGTGCTTGCGGAGGTCTTCTGATGAGCCGCATCGGTAAAAAGCCGGTTGCGATCCCGGGCGGTGTCACCGCCCAGATCGACAACGGCGTTCTCTCGGTGAAGGGGCCCAAGGGCACCCTGAACATGGGCCTGTCGAACCTCGTCACGACTTCGGTCGAGGGTGAAACCATTGCGGTTCAGCCCATCGGCAACTCGAAGTCGTCGCGCAGCCACTGGGGCCTTCAGCGTACTCTGGTTTCGAACCTGATCGAAGGCGTTGTCAACGGCTTCACCAAGGTCCTCGAAATCAAGGGCGTCGGCTACCGTGCAGCTTCGCAGGGCAAGACCCTGAAGCTGCAGCTGGGCTACTCGCACGACGTCGACATCGACGTGCCGGAAGGCATCGAGGTCAAGACCCCGGACAACACCACGGTCGAGATCTCCGGCATCGACAAGCAGAAGGTCGGCCAGCTTGCGGCCGAGATTCGTCGCTGGCGCAAGCCCGAGCCTTACAAGGGCAAGGGCATCCGTTACCGCGGCGAGTTCGTCTTCCGCAAGGAAGGGAAGAAGAAGTAATGGCAAAGCTGTCTCTCTTCGCGCGCCGTGCGCGCCGCGTCCGTACCGCGCTCAAGGCGCGTTCGGGTGGTCGTCCCCGTCTGTCGGTGCATCGCACCGGCCGCCACATCTACGCGCAGATCATCGACGATGCGCAGGGTCACACTGTCGCCGCAGCTAACACGCTCGGCGCCAAGGGCACTGACATCGACGCTGCTGTCCGCATTGGCAAGGAACTCGCCGAGGCGGCCGTCAAGGCTGGCATTACCTCGGTCGTGTTCGACCGCGGTGGCTTCCTGTACCACGGCCGCGTCAAGGCGCTGGCCGATGCCGCCCGCGAAGGCGGGCTGGAGTTCTGATCATGGCAGACGAAAACAACAACGAACAGCCGGTCTCGGCTGAAGCACCCCAGGGTGCTGCACCGCAGGAAGCCCGTGAGGGTGGACGTGGTCGTGGCGGTCGTGGCCGTGGCGGCAACGACCGCGGCGGTAACGACCGTGGTGGCAACAACCGTGGCGGTCGTCGTGACGATCGTAACGGCCGTGGCCGCAGCGACGAAGATCAGGGCGAAGAACTGATCGAGAAGCTGGTCCACATCAACCGCGTCTCGAAGACGGTCAAGGGCGGTAAGCGCTTCGGCTTCGCGGCATTGGTTGTGGTCGGTGACGGCAAGGGCCGGGTTGGCTTTGGCCACTCGAAGGCTCGTGAAGTCCCCGAGGCGATCACCAAGGCGACTGCTTCTGCAAAGAAGAAGATGATCCGCGTCGCTCTGAAGGAGGGCCGTACCCTCCATCACGACGGCAGGGGCCACTTCGGTGCCGGCAACGTGAACGTCCGTTCGGCTCCGGCTGGTACGGGTATCATCGCCGGTGGTCCGATGCGCGCCGTGTTCGAGAGCCTGGGCGTCGCTGACGTCGTCACCAAGTCGGTGGGCACCTCGAACCCGTACAACATGATCCGCGCCACTTTCGACGCGCTGTCGAACCAGACTTCGCCGAAGTCGGTTGCTCAGCGTCGTGGCAAGAAGGTCGCTGACCTTCTGGGCCGCGCCGGCGGTGTTTCCGAAGTGGAGGCTGAGGCCGCCGCTGAAGCCATCGTGGAGTAATCATCATGGCGAAGATCAAGATCAAGCAGATCGGTTCGCCGATCCGTCGCCCTGAAAGCCAGAAGAAGATCCTCATCGGTCTTGGCCTGGGCAAGATGAACCGTGTCGTGGAGCGTGAAGACACTCCCGAGGTTCTTGGCGCCATCGCCAAGCTGCCGCACATGGTGAAGATCGTCGACTGAACCTTCGGGTTTGGATGATGACACAGACAGGGCCTCGGTGGAAACACCGGGGCCTTTCTGCATGAGGCGCGGACAGGGCAGGTGCAGTGTGACAACACTCTTCCCACTATCGCCTGCTGTGCTATTCGCCTCCGCTCCATCGCGAGGAGCCTTTCGAGGACTGCGCGGACTTTCGTTTTTGTATTGGCCATTCGGGGACAAGTCTTGATCGGCAAGCGGCTTCTGGCAGTCTCGTTTCTGTTCTTGGGCGCGTTGGGCGCCGCCGCCTGTTCGCGGCAGGACGCGGGGGATGACGTCATCGGCGGCGGCACCGCGCTAGCCAAGTGCAATGACGTGCGCTCCAACACGGGCTTCCTGGAACGCCTCCGAAAAAGTGACGATGCAGTTCGGAAAGCGCTGGGCAATGGCACTGCAAAT
>Ga0308165_1001128_pt1 | contig 39587 bp, 36 predicted proteins | sample PhyWR2_FD_201032 | JGI IMG/M metagenome (GOLD analysis project Ga0308165, IMG submission 201032) | Phyllosphere microbial communities from UC Gill Tract Community Farm, Albany, California, United States - DLSLW.R2 | ecosystem: Host-associated > Plants > Phyllosphere > Unclassified | place: USA...
ACGCTCTTCCGATTTGGCCATGGAAGAACTGGGCGTGATTCGTGAGCAGGTGACCCTGCTTGACGCCGACCTCTTGGGGCTGCACGTGAACGTATTCATCCACGTCAGCCTGGAAAAGCAGGTGGAGAGGGCCTTGCAGCATTTCGAAGAAGCGATTTCCGATCGTCCGGAAGTGATGGAGTGCTACCTGATGGCGGGTGACCCGGACTATTTGATTCGGGTGCTGGTGCCGAGCATTCAGTCGCTGGAGCGCTTCATGATGGACTTCCTCACCAAGGTGCCTGGCGTGGCGAACATCCGCTCCAGCTTCGCCCTCAAACAGGTGCGCTACAAAACCGCGCTGCCGTTGCCGGCCAATGGCTTGACTCTGGGGCTTTAGCTCAGAGCTTGTTCAGGGGGATTTTCAGGTAGGTGACGCCATTGTCCTCGGCGGGCGGCAGATGCCCGGCGCGCACATTGACCTGGATGGCGGGCAGCAGCAGGGTTGGCATGCCAAGGCCGGCGTCTCGCTGCGTGCGCATGGCGACAAAGGCTGCTTCATCGACGCCGTCGCGCACATGGATGTTGCGCTTGCGTTGCTCACCCACCGTGGTCTGGCATTGATGCTCGCGCCCATCGGGCGGGTAGTCATGGCATACATAAAGCCGCACGCCGGCGGGGAAGGCCAGCAATTTGCGGATCGAGGCGAATAAATGCCTGGCATCGCCGCCGGGAAAGTCGCAACGGGCCGTTCCGACATCCGGCATGAACAATGTGTCGCCCACCAGAATCATGTCGTTGCCGATCAGGTAGGCCATGTCTGCCGGGGTATGGCCAGGTACATGCAATGCCATGGCGTGGAGGTTGCCGATCGCGAATGATTCGTTCGGCGCAAACAGATGATCGAACTGCGAGCCGTCCACGGCAAAATCGGCTTCCAGGTTGAACAGCCCCTTGAACACCCCCTGAACAGCGCTGATCGACTGACCAATCGCGATCCGCCCACCCAGCAACTTGCGCAGATAGGGCGCGGCGGACAAGTGATCGGCATGGGCGTGGGTCTCCAGCAACCATTGCACCTGTAAACGGTGCTCCTTCACGAACGCCACGATCTTGTCCGCCTGGGTAGTCCCGGTGCGTCCGGCGGCTGGGTCGTAGTCGAGCACCGGGTCGACGATGGCGCATTGACTGCCATCAGCTTCGTACACCACGTAACTGTAGGTCGATGAGGCGGGGTCGAGAAAGGCTTCGATCAAGGCAAGCATGGCGGCCATTTCTTCTGGGACAGGTCCAGAGGGTAGTTTCATTTTCCATGCGCTGACCAGCCCCCCGTTCATTCAATGGATGAAAAAAACTGCGCGAGCTCTATCCTGTCCTCATCGATACCGGGCGTTCCCGGCTCTTTTCGCTGATTTCGAGTGTTTTATGCTGCTGGCAAGTGTGTTTGGCGTGTTGATGGGCCTGGTTCTTGGATTGACCGGTGCTGGCGGCGGCATCCTGGCAGTGCCGGCTCTGGTGCTGGGGTTGGGCCTGAGCATGACCCAGGCCGCGCCGGTGGCCCTGCTCGCGGTGGGCAGCGCGGCGGCGGTCGGCGCCATCGATGGTTTGCGCCATGGCCTGGTGCGCTACCGCGCGGCGCTGTTGATCGCGTTGCTCGGTGCGGTGTTTTCCCCTGTCGGCATCTTCTTTGCCCACCAGTTGCCGGAAAGGGTGCTGATGGTCCTGTTCAGCGCTCTGATGGTCATGGTGGCCTGGCGCATGCTGCGTCGCGAGCGCCACGATGATGGCCCCAGCGATCATGGCCACGCCAATTGGGGCCAGAAGAACTGCATGCTCGACCAGCACACCGGACGCTTTTCCTGGACCGCCAAATGCACGGCAACCTTGGCGGCACTGGGCGCGGTCACCGGTGTTGTGTCTGGGTTGCTGGGTGTCGGGGGCGGGTTCCTGATCGTCCCGGCATTCAAGCAACTGACGGATGTGCAGATGCGCGGCATCGTCGCGACCTCGCTGATGGTCATCAGTTTGATCTCCGCCATCGGCGTGATCGGCGCATTGCATGCTGGCGTGCGCATCGACGGCCTGGGCTTCGCCTTCATCGCCGCCAGCGTGGTGGGCATGATCATCGGCCGCAAGCTCTGCGCCCGGGTGCCAGCGCGAACCCTGCAAGTCGGTTTCGCTACCGTGTGCGTGGTGGTCGCGACCTATATGTTGCTCCGTTCGCAGGGATAGACGGTCTTACACCCTAAGTGGCGGGCCCTGTCGCGGCCCGGTCCTACACCGAAGTGGCCGGGCTCGATTGACGAGCGCCAACCACCCATCCAAAGCTGCGCAAAACCGCACCGAAGGCAGCGTATGACGCCGCCGGTCAGCTTTCGATAATCGCCTCCGACATCCAGTCCCCCAGCTGCGGAGCGCGTCATGCATAACAATAAGAAATTCAAGCGTCGTTATTTGCCAGCCCTTATCGCCAGCCTTTCGGGCCTCGGCGTGAGCACCCTGGTCGAAGCCGAAATCATGCTGTACGACAAGGACCAGACCACCTTTTCCACCGATGGCTACATCAACGCCTTCTACGTGAACAGCGACGTCGATCGCGCGGGCGACCAGTACGACCGGCGGCAGGCGCGGGTCAAGATGGGTTTCCTGCCCAACTACATTGGTTTCAACATGGGCAAGCAGGTCGACGACCTCAAGCTCGGTGCCCGGGCGTCCTTCTGGGTGACCATCAACGACAGCGAAACCAACGGCACCGACACCGCCATCGATGTGCGCCAGTTCTACGGCACGGTGGCCAACCCGGAGTGGGGCGAAGTGCTGATCGGCAAGGACTTCGGCCTGTTCGCCCGCTCGAACATCCTGCTCGATGAACTGCTGGCAGGTTATGGCCAGGTGAGCGATACCCTGGGCCTTGTCGATGGCGGCGGCGTGTCGTTCGGCAACATCGGCAGCGGTTACCCGTACCCGTTCCCGACTTCGCAGATCACCTATCGCACACCCGTGATGGACGGTTTGCGCGTGGCGGTGGGCATCATGGACCCGGTGGACACCAATGACAGCAGCCCGACCGGCAAGGCCTACCAGGAAAATCCGCGTACCGAGAGCGAGATCACCTACCAGTTCGACGTCGGCGGGGCGAAGATTTACAGCTGGATCAACGGCAGCTACCAGACCTCCGACAACACCGATTCCACCGTGCAGTCGGTCACCTCCAAGGGCGTGGGTTACGGCGTGCAGGCGAAAATGGGCGGCCTGTCCCTGACCGGCTCGGGCTTCCAGGCCAAGGGCATCAACCCGTTCTTCACCAACAACGCCGGAGAGCCGACCTTGCGTAATGTCGACAGCGACGGTTACCTCTTGCAAGGCTCGTACAAACTAGGCAAGAACCGTTTGGCCTTGTCCTATGGCAAGACCAAGGATGACGGCAACGGCGCGGTGGGTACCGGTGCCGACTACGAGACCCGCGGCATTGCGCTGTTCCATGACGTCAACGACAACCTCAAGCTGGTGGCCGAGTACAACCAGTTCGAAATCAACGGCCATCAGACCAATGCGCAGAATGAAGACACCGATACTTTTGCGGTGGGTGCGGTCTTGAACTGGTAATTCTGTCCAGCACTCACACCGCTCCCACATATGTTCTGTGGTGAATAAAAAGTCTGCCATTACTCCCTGTAGGAGCGGGCTTGCCCGCGATGGCGGTGGATCAGTCGATGGAAAAGGGTGACTGACCTGACGCTATCGCGGGCAAGCCCGCTCCTACAGGGGGAAAGTTGCAGTGGCTATCAGATCCTGGTCACCTCATCCCATCGAACCGCCAGACCGCTACCCAAGTAGCATACGGCGCAGCCACCTGCCTTCGTACACTCGTCCCACAGACAGGCGCCCGCGGGAGGCGACGATGCAAGGGCTCAACAACGAAGGCATTGTCAGTGCCATGTCCCAGGCGACCGATGCCCAGCAGGCGGCCCAGGAGCTGGCGCGGCTGTTGTTGCACCCGCACCTGGGGTTCGTGCTGTTCTTCTGTTCCGCCGAGTACGACTTGCAGGCGCTGGGCCGGGCCTTGCAGGAGACTTTCGGTGGTATCCGCCTGGTCGGCTGCACCAGCGCCGGGGAAATCACGCCGACGGGGTACGGCCGCAACTGCGTAACGGCGGTGGGTTTCGACCATCGGCACTTTTCCATCGATGCCGAGCTGATCGACGAAATGGAACGCTTCAGCCTGATCGACGCGCAACAGATGGTCGAGCGCCTGGTCACGGGCTGTCGCAGCAATACCCTGGCACCGATCAAGGGCAACAGCTTCGCGCTGACGTTGCTTGATGGCCTGTCGAGTCGGGAGGAAATGGTCCTCGCCGCGCTCAGCGCGGCCCTGGGTGATATCCCGCATTTCGGTGGCTCGGCCGGGGATGACAACTACCTGACCCACACCCACGTCTACTTCGGTGGCGAATTTCACAGCGGAGCGGCGGTGGTGATGCTGGTCAACACCTGGCTGGACTTCGAAGTGTTCACCACCCACCACATCCTGCCGCGTGCGGAAAAACTGGTGGTCACCGGCGCCGACAGCACCTCGCGCCGGGTGTATGAGCTGAATGCCGAGCCGGCCGCCGAGGAATACGCCCGCCATATCGGTGTGCCGGTGGCTGAACTCGATCACCGGGTGTTCGCGGCCCACCCGCTGGCGGTGCGCATCAACGACCAGTACTACGTGCGGGCGATCCAGCAGGTCCATGCGGACCTGAGCCTGAGTTTCTACTGCGCCGTGGAAAACGGCATCGTCCTTACCGTCATGACCCCAGGCCCGATGTTGCCGAACCTGCAAAACCTGTTCGACGGGTTGCAGGCCCGTCTCGGCGATCCGTTGCTCACCATCGGCTGCGACTGCTTTCTGCGGCGCATGGAGCTGGAGGCCGACGGCAGCCTGGAACAGATCGGCGGCTTTCTGCGCGATCACAGGGTGCTGGGTTTCAACACCTACGGAGAACAGTTCAATGGCATGCACATCAACCAGACCTTCACCGGGGTTGCCATTGGCAAAAGCCGCTCCCCCGGACGCAGTTGAGGCGCAGCAAGCCCGGATTGCCAGTCTTGAGCACGAAAACCAGAAACTGCGGCGCATCAACGCGGCGCTGATCGAACGCATCGAATCCGGCGTCACCCGTGGCAACGACCCATACCGGGCATTCCAGCATTCGGTGGTGCTGGCCGAACAGGTGCGCGAACGCACCGACGCCCTGAACCAGGCCATGGCCGAGCTCAAGTCGGGTAATCGGCTGCTTAGCGAGGCGCGCCTGCGGGCTGAAACCGCGCACCAGCACCTGATCGATGCCATCGAGAGCATTTCCGATGCCTTCGTGCTCTTCGATGCCGAGCAACGCATCGTCCTGTTCAACAGCCGCTTCAAGGCCTTCTGGAGCAACAGCCGGGTGCGGATCAACGCCGGCATGCGCCTGGGCGAAGTGAAACGCCTGATGTTCTCCACCGGGCTGTTCACCGAAGAGCCACGCGGGCAGGCTGACGAAAACCTGCTGTATCGACTGCACAATGGCCGCTGGTTGCAAGTCAGCGAACGGCCAACCCAGGACGGTGGACGAGTCATCCTGTTTACCGACATCACGGACGTCAAACACAGCGAAACCATGCGCCGCGAACAGGCCGTGGCGCAAAAGTCACACCTGTTGCAGCGCGCCGTGGACAACCTTTCCCAGGGTGTGGCCATGGTCAATGCCGAGGGCGTGCTGGAGTTGTGGAACCGGCGCTTTCTGGAACTCAGCGGCCTGGCCCCGGTCGCGGCCCATCGACCTTTCGCCGAAGTGATCGCCGATAGCGAATTGAGCCTGCTGACCCCAGCCAGCCGCGATCGCAATGGGCGTGCGGTGCAGGAGCTGGAACAACGGCTGTACGATGGCCGGGTCCTGGAGATTCGCACCCATCCACTCCCTACGGGCGGTTTCGTCAACACCTTCACGGACATCACCGAACGCTACCAGCACGCCGAGGCCCTCAGCGAAAGTGAGCGCTGGATTCGCCTGATCACCGACCACGTGCCGGCGCTGATCGCCTACCTCAACGCCGATCTGGTCTATGAGTTCACCAACAAGGTCTATGAGGAATGGTACTGCTGGCCGCGCGGAGTGATGCTTGGGCAGAGCCTGCGCGAAGTGCACAGCGAACAGCACTACCAGCGCCTGGAAGCCTACGTAAACCGAGCGCTGGCCGGTGAAAGCGTGACGTTCGAATTTGCCGAAACCAACGTTAACAACCAGGAGCGCTACATGCTGCGCTCCTACGTGCCCAATCGGCTCGCCAGTGGTGAAGTGGTGGGGATTTTCGTGCTGATTCGCGACATCACCGAGCGCCGGCGCACCGCTGAAGCGCTGCACCAGGCTTATCAAAACCTGGAGCTTCGAGTGCGCGAGCGCACGGCGGAGCTGACCACCCTCAATGATCAGCTATTGAGGGAAATCGACGAGCGCCGCCGCGTCGAGTCACGCTTGCGCGAGGCCAAGCTCGAGGCCGAACGGGCCAACCTGTCGAAAACCAAATTCCTCGCGGCGGTCAGCCATGACCTGTTGCAACCACTCAACGCGGCGCGGCTGTTCACCAGTGCCTTGCTCGAGCGCGGCGAGCCCCTGGCCAACGAAATCCTGGTGCGCAACGTCAGCAATTCCCTGGATGACGTGGAAAGCCTGCTGGGCACGCTGGTGGATATTTCCAAGCTCGATGCCGGGGTGATCAAGGCTGATATTGCGCCGTTCGCCCTCAGCGAACTGCTGGAGAACCTTGCCGCCGAATACACTCAGGTGGCGCGCAGCGAGGGGTTGCAACTGCACTTCATCCCCTGTTCGGCGCTGGTACGCAGCGACATACAATTGCTGGCGCGGATTCTGCGCAACTTGCTGAGCAATGCCATCCGCTACACCTACAGTGGCCGGGTGGTGCTCGGTTGCCGGCGTCATCAGCAGAAACTGTCGATCGAGGTCTGGGACAGTGGCATGGGCATTGCCGAAGATCGTCTGGAGGAGATTTTCCAGGAGTTCAAGCGCGGCGATGTGCAGCGGCCCGATCAGGATCGTGGCCTGGGGCTGGGGCTGGCCATCGTCGAGAAGATCGCCGGGATCCTTGGGCACCGCATCCACGTGCGCTCGTGGCCGGGCAAGGGGTCGATGTTCAGTGTCGAGGTGCCGCTGAGCGCGACCGCACCCAAGGCCATGCCATCGCTGCTGATCAACGAGCCGATGCTTGAGCGCCTGCGCGGTGCGCGGGTCTGGGTGCTCGATAACGACGCCGCCATCTGCGCGGGCATGCGCACTTTGCTTGAAGGCTGGGGCTGCCAAGTGGTGACGGCGTTGTCGGAACAGGATCTGGCGCGACAAGTGGATAATTACCATGCCGAGGCGGACCTGCTGATTGCCGACTATCACCTTGATGACGACCAGAATGGCGTGGACGCGGTCGCGCGGATCAATGCGCGGCGCGGCTCAGCGATCCCGGCGATGATGATCACCGCCAACTACAGCAATGAACTGAAACTGCAGATCCGCGAATTGGGCCATACCCTGATGCACAAGCCTGTACGGCCGATGAAGTTGAAGACGGCGATGAGTCATTTGCTCTGCAGAAAGCTCACCGCCGATTCCCTGTAGGAGCGAGCATGCTCGCGATGGTCGTTAACGATGACGCTGGCTGCCTGGCTGCCTGGCTGCCCGCGGTGTCTGGGCTACCATCGCGAGCATGCTCGCTCCTACAGGGATGGCCGCGGTCTCAACGCCGCAGGTAAGAGCCGAAATCAATATCCCCCGCACTCAAGATCGCCTGCACCCGATTGTGCACATTGAGCTTGCGCAAGATCGCCGACACGTGCGCCTTGACTGTGGTCTCGGCGATTTCCAGGGTGTAGGCGATCTGCTTGTTGGATTCACCCTTGGTCATGCGTTCCAGCACCAGCAGCTGTTTGCGTGTCAGGGCCTGCAGCAACTCGGGCGGGAAGCTCGGGGTGTCGTTCATCCTCCGGCTGGTGCCGTTCTTTTGCGTGCGGATGATGTCCGGAGGCAGGTACACGTTGCCATTGAGGATCTGCTGGATGGCATCGGTCATTTGCAGGCGTGGCGAGGATTTGGTGATGAAGCCCACCGCGCCATAGGTTATGGCTTGCAGCACGATCTGCTTGTCCTGCTCGGCGGAAACGATCACCACCGGAATGGTCGGTGCTTCGTTGCGCAGGTTGATCAGGCCGTTGAGGCCGTGCATGCCGGGCATGTTAAGGTCGAGCAGGATCAGGTCCAGGTCGTCATGCTCCTCGGTCAGCGCCAGGGCGCTGTCCAGGTCGGCGGTTTCCATGACCTCGCTGCCCGGAAAACCATCGCTGATGACGTTGTGAATGGCTTCGCGAAACAGCGGGTGATCATCGGCAATCAAAATTTTGTACATAGCCTTTCACCTCATTATTTTCGTTATGGTGTGGCAACAACACGCACGCGTAAAGCTCAAGGGAAGGGTTCCGGCTGGGCGGGGGACACGGGCAGGTTCGCCGCTTGCCACGCGTCCAGGCCATCGCGGTACCAATACAGGGTTTTATAGCCCATGGCGGCGGCCCGCTTGACCGCGTTCCAGCTCAACCAGCAATCGGAGCGGCAGTAGAACACCAGCGGTTGGCGCACATCGCCGGCGGTGAATTGTTCCAGGTGCCGGCTGAAATACGCCTGCCAGTCGGGCGTCAGGTCGCCGTCACCGGTGTTGGCCAGCCAGTGACTGCCGGGCAGGTTTTCATGGGGCTGGTCTTCGATGAAACGCCCCTGCAGGTATTGCCGACGGTAGACGTCGATCAGTACGGGACGCTGGTTTTGCCGGAGCAGGTTTTGCAGGGCCGGGGTATCGATGATGGTCGCGCCCTCGGCCTGGGCAGGCGTCGGGCTGCGGTACAGGGCGATGCGATAGCCCTCAGCGGAAAACAGCGCAGTCTCAGCCTGCGCGACGCCCAGCATCAGGCTCAGCGACAACACGGCCAGGAAAGGGCGCAGCAGACAGCGGCGGTCACGCGGCATGGGTTGGGTCCTTATAGTTATGAGCCCATTACATGCCAGTCGCGGTGCGTTGGGAATGCGACGATAGACAGGGCAAACCAGTACTAAAGTCGTAGTTTCCCGCGGATTTCACCGCCACCCCTGTAGGAGCGAGCATGCTCGCGATGGACGTTAACGATAACTCTGGCTACCTGACACCCAGCGGTGCTCTTGAGTCCATCGCGAGCATGCTCGCTCCTACAGGGGGAATTGCGGTGGTTTTCAATTAGCCTTACGCAACGCCGCATGCTGCGGATTGAACGTCAGCACCGCCAGCAGGGCGAACACCACGGTGAGCCCGGCACACACCGCCAGCGCCACTGGATTGAACCGCTCATACAAGGCAAACCGCACCAGCTCCACCGCATGGCTGAACGGGTTCAGCGCACACAGCCAGTACAACCCTTCACTCGCCTCGCGCATTTTCCACAGTGGGTACAGCGCCGAAGACAGGAAAAACAGCGGGAAGATCACGAAATTCATGACCCCGGCGAAGTTTTCCAGCTGGCGAATCGCGTTGGACAGCAGCAGGCCCAGGGCGCTCAGCATCAACGCCACCAGCAGCAGCGCCGGCAGCGCGATCAACAGTCCAAGGGCCGGGGGCTGCACGCCATACACCCAGGCAATCGCCAGGAATGCGTACACCTGCAGCAATGAAATCAACGCGGTGGCCAACAGCTTGCTGCACAGCAGAAACGTGCGGGGCAGGGGGCTGGTGAGCAGCACCCGCATGCTGCCCATTTCCCGGTCGTAGACCATCGACAGCGAACCTTGCATGCCGTTGAACAGCAGGATCATGCAGGCCAGCCCGGGAATGATGTACACCTCATAGGGGATGTAGGTGTCGTATGGCTCGATGATCGCGATGCCCAGCGCCGCCCGGAACCCGGCGGCGAACACCAGGAGCCACAAAAGCGGGCGTACGAGGGCACTGAGAAAGCGCGTGCGCTGCAACACAAAACGCAGCCACTCGCGCAGTACGATGCCGCGCAAACATTGCCAGTAGGCGTTCATTGGCGGGCTCCGGAAGTGGTCAAGCGGTTGAAGACCGAGCCCAAACTGCCGCCGTGCTCCAGGCTCAGGGCCTCGGCCTCACCGCTCGCCACCAACCGGCCCTGATGCAGGATCAGCAGGTCATCGCTGGGCTGCACTTCATCGAGCAGGTGGGTGGTCCACAGCACACTGATGCGTTGCTCGTCACACAGGCTGCGCAGGTGTTGGTTGAGCGCCAGGCGGCTGGCCGGGTCGAGGCCGACGCTGGCTTCATCGAGCAGCAGCAGGCGCGGCTCGTGCAGCAGTGCCCGGGCGATTTCCACCCGACGGCGATGGCCGCCGTTGAGCTCGCGCACCCGTTCGCGACGGCGCTCGGTCAGCGCCTGGCGCGCCAGTTCGGCATCGACGCGGATCGCGCCCTGGCGCCTCGACAGTCCGTGCAGTGCCGCGTGATAACGCAGGTTCTGCTCGACGCTCAAATCCAGGTCGAGTGTGCTCTGCTGGAACACCACGCCCAGTTGCCTCAGCGCCGGGCGCGGCGCATCGCGCAATGAATGACCGCCGACGCGGATGTCGCCGCGTTGCAGGTCGTACAGCCGGGTCAACAGCGCGATCAGCGTCGACTTGCCCGCGCCGTTGGGGCCCAGCAGCGCGGCGAATCGCCCCGGCGCCAAGTCGAAACTCACCTGGTTCAACGCCTGTCGCGCACCGTAGGCAAAGCTCAACTCACTGACCTCAAGTGCGTTCATGGCGTGACCACCACGCCCCACGGATAGCGCCCGACCTTCACCGACTTGATCACTTTAAGGCTATCAACGTCGATCACCGACACATCACCACTGACCCCATTGGTCGCCAGCAACTGCTTGTGATCCGGGGTGAACGCCATTTGCCATACACGCCGGCCCACCAGCAGGTAATCGAGAATTTCATAGGTCCTGGCATCGACCACCGCGACGTGGTTGGCCGGTCCCAGCGCGACGAACGCGTATTTGCCATCGGCGCTGAGCTTGACGCCCACGGGCTGCACCTTGTCCGGGTGCACGCCCTTGATCTGGAAATTCAGCGTCTTGAGGACCTTGCGGCTATCGACATCGAGAATGGTCACCGTGCCACCGATTTCCGCCGACGCCCAGAGTTTGGAGCCGTCGGGCGAGAACTCGACGAAGCGCGGGCGTTGATCCACCAGGGTGCTGTCGGCCAGGGTCTGGGTGCTGGTGTCGATCCAGTGCAGCATGTTGGTGGTTTCACTGGTGTTCACCGCCCACTTGCCGTCGGGGCTGACCGCCATGCCTTCGGGCTCGACGCCCACGGTAATCTGGCTGAGGACTTTGGAGGTTTGTGTGTCGATCACCGTCACCAGCGCATCATCCTCGTTGGACACGTAGAGCCAGCGGTTATTGGGGTGCAGGGCGAATTGCTCGGGGTCCTTGCCCGAAGGCAGCTCCTTGATGATCTTTCGCGTGGCCACGTCCATGACCTGGACCCGGTCCGAGTCGCTGGCGCAGATGTACAACAGCTTGTTGTCGTGGGAGAGCAGCAGGCCACGCGGGCGCTGACCGACGGGCAGGGTGTCGATGACTTGCAGGGTCTGCATGTCGATCAGGCTCAGGTTGTTGTCCTTTTCGTTGGAGACCCAGGCGGTGCTGGCCACGGCGTGCCCGGCGGCGAGGAGGAGGGCGCAGGAAAGCAGGGTGCGGCGCATGGCGTGTTCCTTATTGTTGTGGGGAGTGAACGGTCAGGGAAATTGGCAACTGACCTCGGGTTTGTCGTAGCCCAGGCTGTCCATTTCGTTGAAGGGGTGCAGGAAGCCCTCTTGAGGTGAAGTGCTGACCAGTGCACGCGGCTGCACGATGGGGATCGGCTGGCGCAGTTCGCCGTTCCACGGGCGATAGCTGAGCTTGCGACCCTTGAAGCCGTCGAGGGGCAGTTGGTCGCTGATTTCCAGGTCGCGGATAGCGATCGGATCGGCCTGGCGCAACTTGCTCACCGCACTGGCGACGCTGCGCACCGCCATCCACGCGGCGAAGTCGCGGTCGTTCATCCAGCGCCCGGCCAGGGCTTCGAAGCGTTTCTGCAATTGCGCGGCGCCGAAGGTTTCCACGGTCTTGTGCCAGCCCACCGGGGTCAGGCCCTGGGTGCCAGCCACCGGCCGTGGGTACCAGGTCTGGTAGGGCACGTACTCGCCAAAGTCGCCGCGTTCATCGGCCACCAGCACCACATCGTATTCGGCAGTCTGGGTGAACAAGGGCATGTCGGCCTGGGCGCTGCGGCGTTGGTCGTTATCGAAGCTCCAGGCTTTCTCTGCCACCAGTTTCAGACCGAAACGTTTTGCTGCGCGGCGCAGGGCGGCGGCGTAGGCCTGATCGTCGACCGTAGGACCGACGATCAGCAGCGCCTTCTGCCATTTGCGTACCACCAGAAACTGCGCCAGCGCATCGGCGAGCATCGCCCGGCTGGGCAGGGTGTGCAGCACGTTGGGCAGGCACTCGCGGGTGCGCAGGGCGTCGTCCGGGCTGCCGGCGTTGAACAACAAGCTGTCGGGCAGCGCAGCGCTGAGCTGGCGCAAGCTGTCTGCCGGAGCATTGACCACAAACAGGCGCAAGCCCTGGTCGTGCTGCGCCTTTGCCGCATCGAGCAAGGCTTCGGGGCTGTCGACGCTCGTCGCCACCAGGCTGTAGCTGTGATTGAGAAAACGCCCGGTGCTATTGCTGTCGGTGATCGCCAGTTCTGCGCCGCGCAGGCCAGCGTCCGCCGGTTCGGGAATGATGTTGGACAGCAACGGGCCCGGGTCGGGGCGATAGCCCAGGTAGCCGATCTGCACTTGCAGGGGGGCATCGGCGGCCTGGGCCTGTGTCGCCAGCCCGGCGGCGCAGGCAATCGCCAGCAGGTAGATCAGGGCGTAAGGGGCAAGCTGGCGCATAAGTCACTCCGTTACAGGTAGCGCCAGCATAGGAAGCGCAACGGGGCGAGGAAATATGCAGAAAGTACCAGGCAGCCAGTACCAAGGTAGTAACACAACGCGAGCGGCGCGGTTTTAGCATGGTGTTAACGGCCATCACCCCCAAGGAGATTGAACATGCGCATTCTCAAGGCGTTATTGTTGCCGTTGCTGTTGATCCTGAGCCTGATCGGCGTCGACAAATTGCATGGCCCGCGTCCGGCGCCGTTGCAGGTCACGCCGGCGATTCCGGGGCGCTAGGCATGTCGGCGCTGTGGCGGATCAACCTCTGGGTTTGCGGGTTTTTCAGCCTGGTGACGGTGGCGTGCATGTCGCTGCTGATGCATCAGGCGCTGGCGGATGTCGACCGCGAACTGCAGTCGGCGGAGGCGGTGGTGCAATACCTGAGCGAAACCGCTGAGCGCGACCCTGCCAGCCTGCAACCACGCCTGACCCAAAGTCTGCGCCACGTGCGAGTGCGCTGGCTGGAACCGGGCGAAGCCACGATATTCCCGGTGCAGCAGGGACTCGACGCCTGGCTTGGCAGCTTGTTGTTTGACAAGGCTCAGCATGGCGCGCGTGTCCTCGACTTGCAGGATGGCCGACGCGTGCAGATCGCCGTCGACCCACGGGACGAGATCGACGAAGTCTGGGATTCCCTGCAACAACTGCTGGGCCTGTGCACCCTGGCGTTGCTCGTCAGTTTGCTGACGATTCGTTGGGCCGTGCGTCGTGGCATGGGCCTGCTCGATGATTTGCTGCATGCCTTGCAGCAAGTCTCCGGCGGCCAGCTCACGGTGCGCCTGCGTGCGCAAGGCCTGCCGGAAGCGCGGCAACTGGCGACGCATTTCAACCAGATGACCCTGGCCCTGGAGCAGGCAAGGGCCGACAACACGCAACTGACCCAGACCCTGTTGGCGTTGCAGGAACAGGAGCGCACGCATTTGGCGCAGACTTTGCACGATGACCTCGGCCAATACCTGGCGGGCATCCGCGCCCAGGCCTGCCTGTTACCGCTGGTAGCGGATCAACCTGTGGTGGTAGCGCAAACGGTGCGTGAACTGGAACACAACTGCGAACATTTGCAGCAGGGTTTCCGCGCGCTGGTCCGCGATTTGTATCCGGTGGTGTTGCAACACCTGCCCCTGGCCGAAGCGCTGGGGCTGCTGGTGGAGCAATGGCAGGTGCGGCAGGGCATCGACTGCCGGTTGCGCGTCGGCGCGCAGTTGCCGGTGCTGTCGACGCCCCACAAGACGCATCTGTATCGCTTGTTGCAGGAAGCCCTGACCAACATCGCCCGGCATGCCGACGCCAATGCCGTCAGTGTGCGTCTGCACCAGCGGGGCCAGCACTGGCGCCTGTTGATCCGCGACAACGGTTGCGGCGCCCAACAACCGCAAAGGCCGGGTGTTGGCCTGTATTCCATGTACGAACGTGCCCGCAGCCTGGGCGGCGAGCTGCGCATCATCAGCCGTCCCGGTGCCGGCTGGGCGCTGGCCTTGAACGTGCCTGTCTTGAACATGCCTGGGGAGGTGTCATGAATATTCTGCTGGTGGATGATCATGCTGTGGTCCGACAGGGCTATGCCAGCCTGTTGCGCGCCTTGCTGCCGGCGATGGAGGTGCGCGAAGCCGCCACGGGTGAGGAGGCGCTGACCAGGGTGCAGGAAGCCGTGCCGAACCTGGTGATCATGGATTTCGGCCTGCCCGGTATCAGCGGCCTGGAAACCACTCGCCGCCTGCGCCAGCGCCTGCCGCAACTGCGCGTGCTGTTTTTCAGCATGCACGATGAACTGCCACTGGTACGCCAGGCACTGGACGCCGGCGCGTCAGGCTACCTGACCAAAACGTCCGCACCGCAGGTGTTGATCGAGGCGGTGCATCGCATCCTCGCCGGTCACGTGTACATCGAACAGCCGCTGGCCACCCAATTGGCCTGCAACCCACAACAGCAAGACCCGCGCTTGCAAAGCATGACCCAGCGCGAATTGGAGATCTTCGTGATGCTCGCCAAAGGCACCCCGGCCCGCCAGATCGCCGAGCAACTGAGCATCAGCAGCAAGACCGTGTCCAATCACCTGACCCTGCTCAAGAGCAAGTTGCAGGTCAGCTCCCACGCCGAACTGGTGCATGTGGGGATTGATCTGGGGGTGGTGAGAAAGGCGGGATAGAGGTCTGCTCCGCTCTCCCTGTAGGAGCGAGCATGCTCGCGATGGTGGACCCGGCACCGCTGGCTCGTAGGCAGCCCGCGTCATCGTTGACGTCCATCGCGAGCATGCTCGCTCCTACAGAGGTTGGTGTTCATCTGTCCCAGGTGGTCGGGCACCCACTGCACCCCTCCATATTCGCATCCTGAAAATTCGCATAATGCTGGCGCGAGCCACTGAGGTTCGCCTGTTCGAGGTTGCTTTCCCCCAACTTGGCTTCCTGCAAATTGGCATCCCCCAGGTTGGCGCCCATGAGGTCGGCTTTGCTCAGCCAGGTCATTTCCAGGTCGGCCGCGCGCAGGTTGGCATTGTGCAGTTTGGCGCCCGAAAGCCTGGCGAATTGCAGGTAGGCGGCGCTGAGGTTGGCGTCCTGGAACTGCGCGCCCTGAGCGAACAGCCCCCAGCCCTGAATCGCCATCAGGTTGGCCCCGGTAAAATCCGCCAGCCGCGCATTGCTCTGTTGCAGGCTGGCGCGGGACAGGTTGGCACCTTGCAGTTGGGCCTTTTCAAGGTTGGCCAGGTCCAGGCGTGCATGGCGCAGGTCGGCATCGCGCAGGTCCGCGCCGCTGAGGTTCATGCTGCGCAGGTCCTGGTTGCTCAGGTAGGCACCCCGCAGGTTGGCGCCGGGACACTGACTGTGTTCGGCGAGGGTGCAGCCGTTGATGATAGGTGGGCTGTCGTCGTCGGTGGCGTGGGCGGCGGACAGGGTCAGGAGCAGGAATAGGGGAAGGTAGTTCATGAGGTGTTCTCCAGGCGCTCGCGTCCTCTGTAGGAGCGAGCTTGCTCGCGATGGGCTCCAGAACGCCGCTGGGTGTCAGGTGTCCAGCGTCATCGTTGACGACCATCGCGAGCATGCTCGCTCCTACAGGGGGGGTGGTGAGTGAGTTATTTTTTCGCGACCTTGTTATCCCAACTCGGAATCTTGAACACCCAGAACGACCCGCCCTGGGCCACGGGTTTGGTCAGCTCGGCCATGTCGCCGCCCCACAACGGCACCGCGCCACCGTAGCCGACGGTTACGCCGATGTACTGCTCGCCGTCCTGTTCCCAGGTGATGGGCGGTGAGACGATGCCGCTGCCGGTTTGGAACTTCCACAGCTCCTTGCCGGTTTTCGCGTCGAAAGCCTTGAAGAACCCGTCGCCAGTGCCGGTGAACACCAGGTTGCCCTTGGTCGCCAACACGCCTGCCCACAACGGCAAATGCTCCTTGTGCTCCCACACCACCTTGCCGGTGGTCGGGTTCATCGCCCGCAGGGTGCCTACGTGATCGTCGTACATGCGCTTGATGCGAAAACCCATGCCCAGGTACGCCGAGCCCTTCTTGTAGTTGACCTCTTCGGTCCAGTATTCCTCTTTCCACTGGTTGCCCGGGATGTAGAACAGGCCGGTGTCCTGGCTGTACGCCATGGGGTTCCAGTTCTTGCCGCCCAGGAACGGTGGCGAGACTTCCACGGGCTTGCCCTTGGTTTCGCCGGGCAGCGGTTTGGCCGGGCGCTGGCCCTCGTTTTCCACCGGACGGCCGGTCTTGAGATCGATGTGGCTGGCCCAGGTGATGTTATCGACGAAGGGGAAGGCGTTCTGCAGCTTGCCGTTGTTGCGATCCACCACGTAGAAGAAGCCGTTACGGTCGGCGTGACCGGTGGCCTTGACGGTCTTGCCGTCCTTGTCCTTGTAGTCGAACAGCACCAGCTCGTTGTTGCCGGAAAAGTCCCAGGCATCGTTTGGCGTGTGCTGGTAGAACCATTTCACCTCGCCAGTGCTCGGGTCGACACCGACTTGCCCTGAGGTGTACAGGCTGTCGTAGTCGTGCGGGTTGCCGTCCTTGGACGTGCGTGCCCAGGTGTTCCATGGGCCGGGGTTGCCGGCGCCAACGATGATAGTGTTGGTCTCGGCGTCGAAACTGGCGCTCTGCCAGGGCGCGCCACCGCCGTGGCTCCAGGCTTCGACCTTGCCGGTTTCGGTGGTCGGGTCATCAGGCCAGGAGGGTGCCTTGACGTCGCCGGTCGGGGTGCTGTCCTTACCGTTGAGGCGCCCCATGTGGCCCTCGACAAAAGGCCGCATCCACACTTCATCGCCGGTGTCCGGGTCGCGGGCGAACAACTGGCCGACCACGCCGAACTCATCGCCGGAACTGCCGTGAATGAGCAGCACCTTGCCGCTGGCCTTGTCCTTGATCAGCACCGGCGCGCCGGTCATGGTGTAACCGGCGGCGTGGTCACCGAACTTCTTGTTCCACACCACTTTGCCGGTGTTCTTGTCCAGCGCGATCACCCGCGCGTCCAGGGTGCCGAAGTAGATCTTGTCACCGTAGATGGCTGCACCACGGTTGACCACATCGCAGCACGGACGAATGTTGTCCGGCAGGCGGTGGTTGTAGGTCCACAGGCGCTTGCCGGTCTTGGCGTCGAGGGCGAATACCCGCGAATAGGAGCCGGTGACGTACACCACGCCGTCGCTCACGATCGCCTGGGATTCCTGGCCGCGCTGCTTCTCGTCACCGAAAGAATAGGACCAGGCCGGGGTCAGCTTGAACACGTTCTTGTCATTGACCTGAGCCAACGGGCTCCAGCGTTGGGCGTTGGTGCCCATGCCGTATTGCAGCACGTCCCTGGTGGTCAGGTGATCGTTGGCAATGTCTTCCCAGGTCACGTTTCGGGACGGAGCCGCCTTGGCGTCGGCGCCATGGCTGGTGGTGCTCAGGGCGAGACTGCCCGCCAATACCAAGGCGAGGGTCAAGGGGGAAAGGGCGGGTAGCGATCTTATTGTCATGGTTTGCAGTTCCCAGTGGAGGTTTTGGCCTGCACAGGGTGGTCTGCGGGGTGGGGTGGCGACTACGGAAAAAGTCCCGCCGTTGCCGGGAACATTTCCCATGGGGCACCTGATTTGGGCGTGCACCACAAGCCCTACTACCAAGGTACTAAGCCCCGACCACCAAAGCAGCATGGGGATGGCTGCAGGTGCTTTCTAAGATGACTGCCATAGCCTCTGAGAAGAGGTTTTGCGTGCAATCCTGAGGGCATAACAATGACAACTAAACGCAACGCCTTGCTCGTTGCCGGCCTGCTGGCCGGCGTTATCAGTGCAGGTTCGGTTTTTGCTCACGGCAACGTGGTACCGCAGGCCGTGGAGACCAAGGGACTGACCCCGATCAAGGATGCCGGCGTACAGGTCGATGCCGATGGCTGGGCGACGGTCAATCCTTACCGCAAATCCCCCGAGCACGACAAAGCCGTGGAAATCGGCTCTTCGGCCTACAACCAGAACTGCGCGGCGTGCCATGGCCTGGAAGCCAAGTCCGGCGGTATCGCCCCTGACCTGCGCATGCTCGACGCCGACGACGCCGGTGATGAATGGTTCGTCGAGCGCGTGCGCCACGGTGCGGTCCGCGATGGTCGGGTGTACATGCCAAAAATGGCCGACTACCTGAGCCAGGAAGCCCTGTGGGCGGTGCGCACCTATCTCGACAGCGTTCGCGTCGAGAATTGACCCGTGCGCCTGCTCGCGTGGTTGATCAGCGCTGTGTTGTGCTGCCCGGCGGTGCAGGCGCAGGTTCGCACCTATGACGAAATGATCGCCGCCGGGGAGTTGAAAGTGGCGGTGTACAAGGACTTCGCTCCCTACAGTTTCGAAGACGCCGGCAAGGCGCGCGGCGTCGACGTCGAGCTGGCCAGCGCCCTGGCGCAAAAGCTCGGCGTGCGCCTGACGCTGATCTGGGCGCCACCCGGCGAGAAACTCGACGATGACCTGCGCGACTACATCTGGCGCGCCAGCCAGTTGCACAACCAGCAACTGGCGGACTTGATGATGCGCGTGCCCTATGATCAGGACTACGCGCGCAAGCGCAATGACGTGGGCGAACTGGAAAACGGCCATGTGGTGATGTTCGGCCCGTACCAGAACGAGCAATGGCAGGTCGCCTATGATCGCCGTCGCCTCGACTCGGTGGCGAGCGTGGCGGTGTTCCAGGAGCACCCCATTGGCGTGGAGGTCGACAGTGTGCCGTCGTTCTACCTGACTTCGGTGTTCAACGGCATGCTCGCCGGCAAGACCCGTCACTATCCCGGTGTACCCCAGGCCTTTGCCGCGATGAAGGCCGGCGAGGTGGACGCGGTCATGGCCATGCGCGGCGAGATCGACTGGCAAGTGCACGAAGCGGCTGACCCGCAAATCGCGCTGGCGGAAAACGCCTACCCGAACATGGGCAAGCAGCGCTGGGAGATCGGCATGGCCGTGCATGAAAGCAATCGCCAATTGGCCTATGCCGTGGAAGAGGGGCTGGAAGCGCTGATCCTCGATGGTTCGGTGAAAGCCATTTACGCCCGCTACGGCCTGCGTTACGACGTACCCGAGATGTACCAGCCATGAGCTGGCGCGCCTGTTGGCTGCTGGCCTGCTGGTTGCCCCTGGCCGCGCAAGCTGCGATCGATCCAGGGCCGGACCCGGTGCCATCGGTGATGTGGGCCTTCTACCACAAGCAGATACTCGGCGATGCGCCGTTCGTGTTCGATGATCGAGTCAAGCTGCTGGCGCCGCCGTTTGCCGAAGATGCGCGGCAAGTTCCGCTGGAAATCGATGCGCGGGCGTTCAAGGGCGACGTGGTGAAAATCCTCGCCTGGGCCGAACTCAACCCGCTGCCGAAAATTGTCGACTTCCAACCCCAGGCCGGTGTGCTGCCCTGGCTGTCGATCCGCATCCGCATCGAACAGGCCACACCGTTGCGCGCCGCCGTGCAGACGCGCGATGGCCTGTGGCATGTGGGCTCGGTCCTGATCGATGCGGCCGGTGGCGGCTGCACGGCACCGAGTGTGGTGCGCACCGAGCCGGGCTGGGAAGAGCGCCTGGGCCAGGTGCTTGGCGGGCGTTACCCGCGTGGCGACTTCAATCGCTTGCGCGTGCAGGTCTCGCACCCGATGGACAACGGCCTGGTCAGCGGTATCCCGGAATTTTTCATCAACCACGCCGAACTGCGCGCCGAGGATGGCCGCTTGCTGGCCAATCTGGAACTGTTTCCCGCCGTCAGCGAAAACCCCAACCTGGCCTTCGACGTCGAGGGGCCAGGGCAGACGCGCCTGATGCTGCGCGACAACAGCGGCAATGAATTCGATGCGGCCATACCTTGAGGAGCGCGCGATGCGTTGGATGCTGCTGTTGCTTGCGAGCTTGAGCCTGCCGGCCCTGGCTGATCTCGACTACACCCTGACACCCCGGCAGATCGCCGAAGACACCTGGCTGCTGGAAGGCAGCACCGACAATTTCGCCAAGAGCAACGGCGGCAACATCGTCAACACGGCGTTCATCATCACCGAGCGGGGTGTGGTGGTAATCGACACCGGGCCATCGCGCCGCTACGGCGAGGCGATGCGCAAGGCCATTGCCGCGACCACCGACAAGCCGGTGATCGAAGTGCTGTTGACTCACCATCACCCGGACCATGTGCTGGGCAACCAGGCATTCCAGGACGTGCCGATCGCCGCATTGGCCGGCACCACTGAACTGCTCCGGCAGCAGGGCGATGCCATGGCCGAGAACATGTACCGGCTGGTGGGCGATTGGATGCGCGGCACCGAAGTGGTATTGCCCACCGAAACGCTTGTGCCGGGCGTGCGAACTTTTGGGAATCACGATTTGCGTCTGCTGAGCCTGGGTGGGCATACGGGCGCGGATCTGGCTATTCTCGACCAGAAGACCGGCGTGCTGTTCGCCGGCGATCTGGTGTTTTATCAGCGGGCGCTGACCACGCCCAACAGTCCGGGGCTTTCGGTGTGGCTGGCGGACATGGCCACCCTGCAAGGCTTGCCCTGGACCCGGGTCGTACCCGGCCACGGCCCCGTGGCCACCGACGCCAAACCCTTCGAGCAGATGCGCGATTACCTCGGCTGGCTTGACCAACTGATGCGCGACGGCGCCGCCAATGGCAGCGACATGGCCGAGATGATCCGTAGCCCCATCCCCGAACGCTTCGCCGCCATCAGTCTGACCCGTTACGAGCTGATCCGCAGTGTCAGCCATCTGTATCCGCGTTATGAGCGGGAGGCGATGAAGCGCGTGGACCAGTAACCTCCCCTGTAGGAGCGAGCATGCTCGCGATGGATTCAAGAACGCCGAGGGGGATCAGGCCTCCCGCGTTATCGTTGACGACCATCGCGAGCATGCTCGCTCCTACAGGAGGGCTGCGGTGTTGATCAAGACCCCCTACCAAGGAACTACAAATCTCAACACTGCGGGCAATTGTTGCAGGGCCCCCGGCGACCAAGAATCTGCACCAGACCGGGAAAATTTCCCGGGTATAACAAAAACCCGCAGAGGTAGCCGCCATGACCCAACCCGTACGTCGCCAACCCTTCGTCCTGAGCGTGCTGCTCAGTGCCATGCTGCTGTCCGGCACGGCCTTGGCCGCCGTCAGTGACCAGGACATTCTCCAGGACCCCAAGAACCCGGAGCAGATCGTCACTAATGGTCTGGGCGTCCAGGGTCAGCGCTACAGCCCCCTCGACATCCTCAACATTGACAACGTCAAGGACCTGCGCCCGGCCTGGGCGTTCTCCTTTGGTGGTGAAAAACAACGCGGTCAGCAAGCACAGCCGATGATCAAGGACGGCGTGATGTACATGACCGGTTCCTATTCGCGGGTGTTCGCTGTCGACGCACGCACCGGCAAGAAGCTCTGGCAGTACGACGCTCGCCTGCCCGATGACATCCGTCCGTGCTGCGACGTGATCAACCGTGGCGTGGCGTTGTACGGCGACCTGGTGTTCTTTGGCACCCTGGACGCCAAGCTCGTGGCCCTGAACAAAGACACTGGCAAGGTGGTGTGGAGCAAGAAAGTCGCCGACCACAAGGAAGGCTACTCGATCAGTGCCGCGCCGCTGGTGATCAACGGCAAGCTGATCACCGGTGTGGCCGGTGGCGAGTTCGGCGTGGTCGGCAAGATCGAAGCCTACGACCCGAAAAACGGTGACCTGTTATGGAGCCGTCCGACCGTGGAAGGCCACATGGGCTACGTCTACAAGGACGGCAAGGCCATCGAGAACGGCATCTCCGGCGGCGAAGCCGGCAAGACCTGGCCGGGCGACCTGTGGAAGACCGGCGGCGCGGCCCCTTGGCTGGGCGGCTACTACGATCCGGAAACCAACCTGCTGCTGTTCGGCACCGGCAACCCGGCACCGTGGAACTCGCACCTGCGTCCCGGCGACAACCTCTACTCGTCGTCGCGCCTGGCGCTGAATCCGGATGACGGCACCATCAAGTGGCACTTCCAGAGCACACCGCACGACGGCTGGGACTACGACGGCGTCAACGAGCTGGTGTCGTTCAACTACACCGAGGGTGGCAAGGAAGTGAAAGCGGCGGCCACCGCCGACCGTAACGGGTTCTTCTACGTGCTGGACCGCACCAACGGCAAGTTCATTCGCGGCTTCCCGTTCGTGGACAAGATCACCTGGGCCACCGGCCTGGATAAGAATGGTCGGCCGATCTACAACGAAGCCAGCCGTCCTGGTGCGCCTGGCAGCGAGGCCAAGGGCAGCTCGGTGTTCGTGGCACCGGCGTTCCTGGGGGCGAAGAACTGGATGCCGATGGCCTACAACAAGGATACCGGGCTGTTTTACGTACCGTCCAACGAGTGGGGCATGGACATCTGGAACGAAGGCATCGCCTACAAGAAAGGCGCAGCGTTCCTCGGTGCCGGTTTCACCATCAAGCCGCTGAACGAAGATTACATCGGCGTGTTGCGCGCCATCGACCCTAAAACCGGCAAGGAAGTGTGGCGGCATAAAAACTATGCGCCGCTGTGGGGCGGCGTCCTGACCACCAAGGGCAATCTGGTATTCACCGGCACGCCGGAAGGTTTCCTTCAGGCCTTCAATGCCAAGACCGGGGAGAAGGTCTGGGAATTCCAGACCGGCTCCGGCGTGCTGGGTTCGCCCGTCACCTGGGAAATGGACGGTGAACAGTATGTGTCCGTGCTCTCCGGCTGGGGCGGTGCCGTACCGCTGTGGGGCGGCGAAGTGGCCAAGCGCGTGAAGGACTTCAACCAGGGCGGCATGCTCTGGACCTTCAAGTTGCCGAAGGAGTTGGTGGCCAAGCATTGATCCCGGGCTAACAGGACCTCTGTAGGAGCGAGCTTGCTCGCGATGAGGGCGTGTCAGCCGGCAACGATGTGACTGACATTCCGAGATCGCGAGCAAGCTCGCTCCCACAGAGGCCGAAGCAGCGCGAATCTACTACCAAATAACGAGAGCCCCTCCTGCCAACGGCGCATTCGTCTGGCCGGCGGGGCTCTCTACTATCGGTTCATCGCCTGTCGAACCGACGGGCAGCGACCCAGACAGAGGCTCACCATGATCTACGCACAACCCGGAACACCTGGCGCCGTCGTGTCCTTCAAGGCGCGCTACGGCAACTTCATCGGCGGTGAGTTCGTGGCGCCGGTCGGTGGCGAATACTTCACCAACACCTCGCCGGTCAACGGTGAAGTGATCGCCGAGTTCCCGCGTTCCAGCGCCGCTGATATCGACAAGGCCCTGGATGCTGCGCACGCAGCCGCTGACGCCTGGGGCAAGACCTCGGCGCAGGACCGCTCGCTGGTGTTGCTGAAAATCGCCGATCGCATCGAGCAGAACCTGGAAATCCTCGCCGTTACCGAAACCTGGGACAACGGTAAGGCCGTGCGTGAAACCCTCAACGCCGACGTACCGCTGGCCGCCGACCACTTTCGTTACTTCGCCGGCTGCATCCGTGCCCAGGAGGGCGGCGCCGCCGAGATCAACGAGCTGACCACCGCCTACCACTTCCACGAGCCACTGGGCGTGGTCGGGCAGATCATTCCGTGGAACTTCCCGCTGCTGATGGCCGCCTGGAAACTTGCGCCGGCCTTGGCTGCCGGCAACTGCATCGTCCTCAAGCCCGCCGAACAGACACCGCTGTCGATCATGGTCTTTGCCGAACTGATTGCCGACCTGCTGCCGGCCGGCGTGCTCAACATCGTCCAGGGTTTCGGTCGCGAAGCTGGCGAAGCGCTGGCCACCAGCAAGCGCATTGCCAAGATCGCGTTCACCGGCTCCACCCCCATTGGCGCGCACATCATGCATTGCGCGGCCGAGAACATCATCCCGAGCACTGTCGAGCTGGGCGGCAAGTCGCCGAACATCTTCTTCGAAGACATCATGAAGGCTGAGCCTGCGTTCATCGAGAAAGCGGCCGAAGGCCTGGTGCTGGCGTTCTTCAATCAGGGCGAAGTCTGCACCTGCCCATCCCGCGCCCTGGTGCAGGAGTCGATCTACGAGCCGTTCATGGCCGAGGTAATGAAGAAGATCGTCAAAATCAAGCGCGGCAACCCGTTGGACACCGACACCATGGTCGGTGCCCAGGCGTCTGAGCAGCAATACGACAAGATCCTCTCGTACCTGACCATCGCCCAGGAGGAGGGCGCTGAGCTGCTCACCGGCGGTGCGGCCGAGCGTCTGGAGGGCGACCTGTCCAGCGGCTATTACATTCAGCCGACCCTGCTCAAGGGCACCAACAAGATGCGCGTATTCCAGGAAGAAATCTTCGGCCCGGTGGTGGGCGTCACCACCTTCAAGGACGAAGCCGAAGCCCTGGCCATCGCCAACGACACCGAGTTCGGCCTCGGTGCCGGCCTCTGGACCCGCGACATCAACCGCGCCTACCGCATGGGCCGGGCCATCAAGGCCGGGCGCGTGTGGACCAACTGCTATCACCTGTACCCGGCCCATGCCGCGTTCGGTGGCTACAAAAAGTCCGGGGTAGGGCGTGAAAACCACAAGATGATGCTCGACCACTACCAGCAAACCAAAAACCTGCTGGTGAGCTACGACATCAATCCGTTGGGGTTCTTCTAACCCTCTGAAGCAAACACGACCCACTGTAGGAGCGGGCTTGCCCGCGATGAGGGTGTATCAGTCGCCGATGATGTGGCTGACACACCGCCATCGCGGGCAAGCCCGCTCCTACAGTGGGTATTGTGTTTTTATCAGATTGATCACCTCCTACCAACGCACCCCACACCTTCGTTCGAAAGTAGCATTCGACCCCCGCACGCACCGTGCATTAATGACCTTACCGGAATTGCCCGGCATAAGAAGAGGATTGACCCATGTGGACTAAACCCGCGTTTACCGACCTGCGCATTGGCTTCGAAGTGACGATGTATTTCGCCAACCGCTGATCGATCACCCGGCCAGCCGTGGTGTTGGCCGGGCCTGCCTTCTGGAGCATTGCCCATGCACATCCGTGTTCTCGGCTCCGCCGCTGGCGGTGGTTTTCCGCAGTGGAACTGCAATTGCCGGCAATGCTCCGGCCTGCGCAATGGCAGCCTGCGCGCGCAGCCACGGACGCAGTCCTCGATTGCCCTGAGCGACAACGGTGTGAACTGGCTGCTGTGCAATGCCTCCCCGGATATCCGCACGCAACTGGAGAGTTTCGCGCCGCTGCAACCGGGTCGCCGTCTGCGTGACACGGCGATTGCCGGCGTATTGTTGATGGACAGCCAGATCGACCATTGCACCGGTCTGTTGAGCCTGCGCGAAGGTTGTCCGCATTCGGTGTGGTGCACCGCGCGGGTGCATGAAGACCTGAGCAGCGGTTTCCCGTTGTTCAACATGCTCAAGCACTGGAATGGCGGCTTGTTGTGGCGGCCAATCGAACTGGACCACGAGCCGTTCCACATCCCGGCCTGCGAGCATTTGCGCCTGCGCGCCATTCCGCTGGTCAGCAACGCACCGCCGTACTCGCCCAATCGTGGCAACCCGCAACCCGGCGACACCATCGGCCTGTTCATCGAAGACCTGCGCTCCGGCGCGGCCGTGTTCTATGCCCCGGGCCTGGGGCAGATCGATGACCACGTGGCGAACTGGATGGACCGCGCCGATTGTCTGCTGCTGGACGGTACGTTGTGGCGTGATGACGAGATGCGGGTATGTGGCGTCGGCCAGAGCCTGGGCAGCGAAATGGGCCACCTGCCGCAAAGCGGGCCGGGTGGGATGCTGGAGTTGCTCCAGGATTTCCCCCGCCAGCGCAAGGTGCTGATTCACATCAACAACACCAACCCGATCCTGGATGAGGACTCGGCGGAGCGGGCGTTGCTGGAGCGGCGGGGGATCGAGGTGGCTTATGACGGGATGAGTATTGTGTTGTAGCTGCCGGCTTTATCGCGGCGGTGCGACGAGGCCCGCCCAGACAACAACAAAAATAACCGGAGAAACAACATGCCCCAACCCCCCATGACCCGCACCCAATTCGAGCAAGCCCTGCGCGCCAAGGGCGCCTACTACCATATCCATCATCCCTTCCATCAGGCGATGTACGCAGGCCGTGCCACCCGCGAACAAATCCAGGGCTGGGTCGCCAACCGTTTTTACTACCAGGTCAATATCCCGCTCAAGGACGCCGCCATCCTCGCCAATTGCCCCGACCGCGACGTGCGCCGGGAATGGTTGCAACGGATTCTCGATCATGACGGTGCGCCTGGCAGCGAGGGCGGCATCGAAGCCTGGTTGCGCCTGGGCGAAGCGGTCGGCCTGGACCGCGAACAGATCCTGTCCCAGGAGCTGGTGTTGCCCGGCGTGCGCTTCGCCGTGGACGCCTATGTCAACTTCGCCCGCCGCGCCTGTTGGCAGGAAGCCGCAAGCAGCTCATTGACCGAGCTGTTCGCGCCGCAGATCCATCAGTCGCGGCTCGACGCCTGGCCGACGCATTACCCGTGGATCGACGCCACAGGCTACGACTATTTCCGCACCCGCTTGAGCCAGGCTCGTCGCGACGTGGAGCATGGCTTGCGAATCACCCTGGAACATTACGTGACCTTCGAGGGCCAGCAACGCATGCTGGAAATCCTCCAGTTCAAACTCGACATTTTGTGGAGCATGCTCGACGCCATGAGCATGGCTTACGAGCTGGAGCGTCCGCCGTATCACACCGTCACCCGGGACAGCGTCTGGCACCGGGGGATCGCCTTGTGAGCCCGATCGACCGCACGCAGTCGCCGGTGTTGCGCCGGGGTTTTCGCCTGCAATGGGAGCCACGCCAGGACTGCCACGTATTGCTATACCCCGAGGGCATGATCAAGCTCAATGGTAGCGCCGGGCAGATTCTCGGTCTGGTGGATGGCCAGCGCAGCGTTGCGGCGATCATTGAGTTGCTGGCCGCAGAGCACCCCGGCGTGCCCGGGATCGACGAGGATGTGCTGGCGTTCCTGGAGGTGGCCCATGCGCAGTTCTGGATCGAATGACACGCTGCCCGGTCCACCGCTGTGGCTGCTCGCCGAGCTGACGTATCGCTGCCCCCTGCAATGCCCGTATTGCTCGAACCCCCTTGATTTCGCCCAGCAGGGCACGGAGTTGACCACCCAGGAGTGGATACGCGTATTCGCCGAGGCCAGGGAAATGGGCGCGGCACAATTGGGCTTCTCCGGTGGCGAACCGCTGGTGCGCCAGGACTTGGCCGAACTGATCAAGGCGGCCCGGGACATGGGCTATTACACCAACCTGATCACGTCGGGTATCGGCTTGACGGAAGACAAGATTGCCCAGTTCAAGGTGGCTGGGCTCGACCACATCCAGATCAGCTTCCAGGCCGCGGACGAGACGGTCAACAACATGCTCGCCGGCTCACGCAAGGCATTCGCGCAGAAACTGGCGATGGCCAGGGCGGTGAAGGCCCAGGGTTACCCGATGGTGCTGAACTTCGTCACCCATCGGCACAATATCGATCACATCGACCGCATCATCGAGCTGTGCCTGGAGCTGGAAGCGGATTTCGTCGAATTGGCCACCTGCCAGTTCTACGGTTGGGCCGAACTCAATCGGATCGGCCTGTTGCCGACCCGCGAGCAATTGCAGCGCGCCGAACAGGTCACCCACGACTACCGCCAGCGTCTGGAAGCCCAGGGTCATCCTTGCAAACTGATCTTCGTCACCCCGGATTACTACGAGGAGCGCCCCAAGACCTGCATGAATGGCTGGGCCAATCTGTTTCTCGACATTACCCCTGATGGCACCGCGCTGCCCTGTCACAGCGCCCGTCAGTTGCCGGTGCAGTTTCCCAACGTACGTGAACACAGTATCGAGCACATCTGGAACGACTCGTTCGGCTTCAACCGCTTTCGCGGCGATACCTGGATGAAAGAGCCTTGCCGCTCGTGCGATGAAAAACACAAGGATCTCGGCGGTTGCCGCTGCCAGGCGTTCATGCTCACCGGCGATGCCGAAAATGCCGACCCTGTTTGTGCGAAGTCGCCGCACCACGGGATCATCCTCAAGGCCCGGGAGGAGGCCGATGCGCCGGGGTTGGGGATGGCGCAGCTGACGTTGCGCAACGAAAAGGCGTCGCGGCTGATCTATCGCGGTTAGGCCCAACACTGGCACTGCCCCTGTGGGAGCGGGCTTGCCCGCGATAGCGGTGTATCAGTCACACCATCGATGCCTGACACACCCTCATCGCGGGCAAGCCCGCTCCCACAGGTCAATTGGTCTGATTGCATTCGCAGCAATATCGGTTAACGTGACCCTATCTTCCAAAACAATAAGAAACAGGCTTTCAAATGAGCCAGAGTCTCAGCCAGCTGCGTAAATTCGTTTCACCTGAAATCATCTTCGGTGCCGGGTGCCGGCACAATGTGGGCAACTACGCCAAGACCTTCGGCGCGCGCAAGGTGCTGGTCGTCAGCGACCCCGGGGTGATCGCCGCCGGGTGGGTGGCCGATGTCGAGGCCAGCCTGCAGGCGATCGGTATCGATTACTGCCTGTACACCGACGTGTCGCCCAACCCACGGGTCGAGGAAGTCATGCTCGGTGCCGAGATCTACCGGGAAAACCATTGCGATGTCATCGTCGCGGTCGGCGGCGGCAGCCCGATGGATTGTGGCAAGGGCATCGGCATCGTCGTCGCCCATGGTCGCAGCATTCTCGAATTCGAAGGCGTGGACACCATCCGCGTGCCCAGCCCGCCCTTGATCCTGATCCCGACCACGGCCGGCACGTCGGCGGACGTGTCGCAGTTCGTGATCATTTCCAACCAGCAGGAGCGCATGAAGTTCTCCATCGTCAGCAAGGCGGTGGTGCCGGACGTATCGTTGATCGACCCGGAAACCACGCTGAGCATGGACCCGTTCCTGTCCGCCTGCACCGGCATCGACGCGCTGGTGCATGCCATCGAGGCGTTTGTGTCCACCGGAAACGGGCCGTTGACCGATCCCCATGCCCTGGAGGCGATGCGCCTGATCAATGGCAACCTCGTGCAGATGATCGCCAACCCGACGGACATCGCCCTGCGCGAGAAGATCATGCTCGGCAGCATGCAGGCCGGCCTGGCATTCTCCAACGCGATTCTCGGCGCAGTGCACGCCATGTCCCACAGCCTGGGCGGCTTCCTCGACTTGCCCCACGGCCTGTGCAATGCCGTGTTGGTCGAGCACGTGGTGGCGTTCAACTACAGCTCGGCGCCGGAGCGTTTCAAGGTCATTGCCGAGACGTTTGGCATCGATTGTCGGGGCCTCAATCACCGGCAGATCTGCGGACGCCTGGTGGAACACCTGATTGCCCTCAAACATGCCATCGGCTTCCACGAAACCCTCGGCTTGCATGGCGTTCGCACGGCGGACATCCCCTTCCTGTCGCAACACGCCATGGACGACCCGTGCATCCTGACCAATCCGCGCGAGTCCAGCCAGCGTGATGTCGAGGTCGTCTATGGCGAAGCCCTCTGACGACCAGCAACGCGCACTTGCGGGGCTGCTTGGCCTGGGCAGCCACTCGGCGCGCAAAAGCCATTACCCGGAACTCGCCGCGCGCCTGGATGAACTGGAAGCCGAGCGCAACCGCTACAAATGGCTGTTCGAGAACGCCGTGCACGGGATTTTCCAGGCCAGCCTGGAGCAGGGCATGCGCGCCGCCAACCCGGCGATGGCGCGCATGCTCGGCTACCAGAACCCGCAGCAGGTGCTGTTTTCCCTGGCGGACCTGGCGAGCAACCTGTTTGTCGGCGGCGCGCAAGAGTTGGAAAACATCGGCGAAATCCTTCGTCACCAGGGCAGCCTGCACGGTTACGAAACCCAGTTGCGGCGTCAGGACGGCAGTCACCTCGATGTGTTGATGAACCTCTTGCTCAAGCCAGGCCAGGAAGGTCTGGTCGAAGGCTTCGTCGCCGACATCACCGAGCGCAAGCAGGCCCAGCAACGCCTCCAGCAACTCAACGACGAACTGGAGCAGCGAGTCACCGCGCGTACCGATGAACTGCTCGAGGCCAATCGCAACCTCCAACAGCAGATCACCCAGCGCAAGCAGATCGCCGAAGCGCTGCGCGATGCCCGCGACGCCGCCGAAGCGGCCAACCGCAGCAAGGACAAATACCTCGCCGCCGCCAGTCACGATCTGTTGCAACCGCTCAATGCCGCGCGTTTGCTGATTTCCACCTTGCGTGAACGAAAGCTGCCGGAGGTCGAGCAGGTGCTGGTCGAGCGCACTCACCAGGCCCTGGAGGGTGCGGAGGACCTGCTCACCGATTTGCTCGATATTTCCCGTCTCGATCAAGCGGCGGTGAAGCCGGACGTGGCGCTGTATCGCCTCGACGAATTGCTTGGGCCTCTGGTGTCGGAGTTTCAGTCGGTGGCGGCTGCCGCCGGGCTGAATCTGCGTGCACACATTGGCGACTACGCCATTCGCACTGACTTGCGCCTGGTGACGCGCATCCTGCGCAACTTCCTCAGCAACGCCTGCCGCTATACGGAACAGGGCAGCATCCTGCTCGGTGCACGCAAGCGCGGCGAACACTTGCGCCTGGAAGTCTGGGATACCGGGCGTGGTATCCCCGCGGATCGTCTCGATTCGATCTTCCTGGAGTTCAACCAACTGGATGTCGGTCGCGCCGCTGACCGAAAGGGCGTGGGCCTGGGGCTCGCGATCGTCGAGCGCATCGCCAAGATCCTCGACTATCGCATTCAGGTGCAGTCGCGGCCGGGGCGCGGCTCGATGTTCAGCATCGAGGTGCCGATTTCCCAGGAGGTGCCATTGCCCATCAGCCTTGCTGCGCCACAGGCGAGCACCGGCAATCCGCTGCCGGGACGTCGGCTACTGGTGCTGGACAACGAAGTGGCCATTTTGCAAAGCATGAGCGCATTGCTCGGCGAGTGGGGTTGCGAAGTGGTCACCGCCACCGACGAAGAGGCAGCGCTGGCGGCGCTGCAGGGCCGAGCGCCCGAACTGATCCTGGCGGACTACCACCTCGATCATGGCGTGGTGGGCTGTGATGTGGTGCGCCATCTGCGCGAACATTTCCGTCGGGCGATCCCGGCGGTGATCATCACCGCCGATCGCACCGACCAATGCCGGCGTTCACTGCAAAAGCTCGAAGCGCCGTTGCTGAACAAACCGGTGAAGCCCGGCAAGTTGCGGGCGGTGTTGAGTCAGATGTTGGTCTAGTTGTGGGAGCCTTACCTGTAGGAGCGAGCTTGCTCGCGATGAGGGGTGTCAGTCACCGACGATGTGATTGATTGACCGCCATCGCGAGCAAGCTCGCTCCTACAGGTTTTGGGAACACCGTCAGCCCTTGTGAGAGCGGGCTTGCCCGCGATGGTCGTCAACGATGGCGCGGGGTGTCTGGATGCCAGCGGTGTCTGGTCCACCATCGCGAGCAAGCTCGCTCCTACAGGTTTTGGGAACACCGTCAGCCCTTGTGGGAGCGGGCTTGCCCGCGATGGTCGTTAACGATGACGCGGGGTGCCTGGATGCCAGCGGGGTCTAGTCCACCATCGCGAGCTTGCTCGCTCCTACAGGGGGGTGGGTTAGAGGGGGGTGTATTGCAGGCTGAATGCCATTTCCACGCTTTGATCCTGCTCCAGCAACACCAACCCCGGACGCCCCGGCAAGTGGTGCGCGTTGACTGGGTGGCTGACCGGTTCGATGCAGAAAAATCCCAGGTCTACCGGGCAATACAGCAGGAAATAGTCGCTGCCCTGAGCCTGGCATTCCAGTTGGTAACCCAGGTCAGGTTGCTGGATCAGGCAGTAGCCATCCCAGCCGCAGAAGCCGTTGTCGACGAGGGTGTCGGGCAAGGCTCCCAGCGCCTGAAAATTCCACTCGGCCGGCAACGCCACCTGGCGGGTTGGCAACTTCGCGGCGTCGCTCAACCACACCTGATCCGCCCTGGCCTGCAGCCGCGTGGCTTGGGTACGTGGCAGGTACGGGTGCAAGCCCAGGCCATGCCACGCCGCCCGTTCGGCCAGGTGGGTGACGTGCAGTTCAATGGTCAGCTTGCCGCCACTCAACTGAAAACGCTGCCGGGCGCGGTAGGCGAAAGGCTTCACGCTGTCCAGTTGCAGGACCACTTCAGAGGAGGACTGCGAAACCACCTGCCACGGCTGTTGCCACGCCGTGCCATGGATCGGAAACGGGTCGGTCAGACTGTTCGGTTCCAACGCCAGCCAGCCATCCGGGCGGTCGAAACCACCGTCGGAAATACGGTTGGACCACGGCGCCAGAGGAAAGCAGCCGAGCTTGCCCGGCAGGCCGGTCTCGAGCGCGTGACTGTCGGCGTGACGCAACAGCGGCTGGCCGCTTTCGCGCACGCGCCAGTTGACGATGCTACCGCCAATTTCAGGGGCGAGGGTGAGGAGGGTGAATGGGTCTTCGAGTTCAAGCAGGGTTGGCGTCATGTTGACTCGCAATAGGATCGAGAACAAACAGCAGGAGCTTTAGGGGCTCCTGCTGGTCAGTGCGTGATTACAACACCAGGTGTGGCAGCCACAGCGACAGCGCAGGGATGTAGGTCACGGCCATCAGTACCAGGAACAGCACGGCGTAGAACGGCAGCAGCGCCTTCACGGTTTTCTCGATCGACACTTTGCCCACGGCCGAGCCGACGAATAACACCGCGCCCACGGGCGGTGTTATCAGGCCAATCCCCAGGTTCACCAGCATGATCATGCCGAACTGCACCGGGTCGACGCCAATGCCGAGAATCACCGGCATCAGGATCGGCGTCAGGATCAGGATCAGCGGCGCCATGTCCATCACCGTGCCGAGCAACAGCAGCATGACGTTGATGCACATCAGGATCACGTAGCGGTTGTCCGACAGGGTCAGGAACATCGTGGTGATCTTCGCCGGGATCTGCATCAGCGTCATGATGTAGCCGAAGCTCGCGGCGAAGCCGATCAGGATCATCACGATCGAAATCGTGCGCACGGTGCGGTGCATCAGTTTCGGCAACTCGCTCCACTTGTAGTCGCGGTAGATGAACATGGTCACGAAGAACGACCAAAGCACGGCGATCGCCGCCGATTCGGTGGCCGTAAAAATGCCCGACAGAATCCCGCCGAGGATGATGACCATCGCCATCAGGCCCCACAGCGCTTCGCCGCAGATCTTCAGCGCCTGGCGCATCGGGATGACTTCACCCTTGGGGTAGTCGCGCTTTTTCGCGAAGATCAGGCACAGCACCATCAGGCACGCGCTCATCAACAGGCCCGGGACAACGCCGGCCATGAACAGCGAGGCAATCGACACCGTGCCGCCCGCGGCCAGCGAGTAGAGCACCGAGTTGTGGCTGGGCGGGGTCAACAGCGCCTGTACCGAACCGCTGACGGTCACTGCCGTGGCAAATTCCCGTGGGTAGCCACGGCGTTCCATTTCCGGAATGAGCACCGAGCCCACCGACGCGGTGTCGGCCACCGACGAGCCGGAGATCGCGCCGAAGAAAGTCGAGGCCATGATGTTGACCAGTGACAGGCCGCCACGCACAAAACCTACCAGTACCCCGGCAAACGCCACCAGTCGGCGAGACATGCCGCCCTCGGCCATGATCGCGCCCGCCAGGACGAAAAACGGAATCGCCAGCAGGGAGAATTTGTTCACGCCACCGGCGACCTGAATCATCAGCGCCTGGAACGGAATATCGATCCACCACGCCCCGATCAGGGCGGAAAGACCCAGCGCATAGGCGACCGGCATGCCGATCAGGATCAATGCGATAAAACTGCCGATCAGAATCAGAGCGTCCATTAAGCGGCACCTTCGCTTTCTTCAACGAGGTCGAAACGCACGACCTTACGGTTGCTCTGGTCACCGAGCAGGAGTTTTTCCAGGACAAAAATCAGCGTCAGCACGCCGCCCACCGGAATCGGCATGTAGGTGATGCCTACGCGCAAGGTGGGCAGGGCGCTCATGAACTGATTCCAGGTGGACATGCACAGCTTGGTGCCCCAGATGGCCATGAACAGGCAGATGGTCGCCATCAGCAACTGGGAAACGATGCTCATGGTCCGGCGCAATGGCGGGGCCATGCGGTCGGTGAGCATGGCCACCGCCATGTGTGCGCCAGCGCGATAGCTGGCGGCGGCGCCGATGAAGGTGAACACCATCATCAGCAGGATGGCGGTGGGCTCGGGCCAGCTGGAGCCGGTGCCGAGGACGTAACGGGCGAACACGCCCCAGGGGATGATCAGGGAAATGGCCAGGACAGACAGGCCCGCGACCCAGATACAGGTCATGTACAGCCTGTCGTTGATACGCAGCAGTAGATTCTTCATCGGGTTCCACCGTAACCGGGCGCACACGCACGTTCACCAACGTACGCGGCGCCGGGCCTTTCATGAGTGCAGAGGGTTACTGGACGGCTTCGATGCGCTTGATCAGGTCGGCATAAGGCGCGCCGTACTTCTCACGGATCGAGGCGGTGGCCTCATAGAAGGGTTTTTTGTCGACGGTGATGAACTCGACGCCGGCTGCCTTGAGTTTTTCTTCACTGCTGGCGGACTTCGCGTCCCACAGGGCGCGTTCCTGGGCCTGCGCGGCCTTGGCGGTTTTTTTCACCAGGGCTTGCTGCTCGGGGGTGAGTTTTTCCCAGGTGATCTTCGACATCACGATGGGTTCAGGCAGGATCAGATGCCCGGTCAGGCTGTAGTACTTGGCGTTCTGGTAGTGGTTGTGTTCGAGCAGGGTCGGTGGGTTGTTCTCCGCACCGTCGATCACGCCGGTTTGCAGGGCACTGAAGATCTCGCCGGTGTCCATCGCGATGCCGTTACCGCCCATGGCATTGATGGTTTCGATGAACATCGGGTTGCCTTGCACGCGGATTTTCATGCCCTTGAGGTCTTCGATCTTGCGTACCGGCTTTTTCGTATAAAGGTTACGGGTGCCGCCGTCCATCCAGGCCAGGGCTACCAGGTTGAATTCGGAGTTGGTGATCTTGTCGAGGATCGCGTCGCCGACCTCACCGTCGATGACTTTGCGCATATGAGCCTGGTCGCGGAATACGAACGGCATGTTGAACACATTCACATCCGGCACCACCGGCCCGACGATGCCAAGGCTGACGCGAGCCATCTGGATCGCACCGACCTGAGCCTGCTCGATCACTTCCTTCTCGGAACCGAGTACGCCGCCGGCGAACATCTTGAAGGTCAGCTTGCCATCGCTCTCGGCGACCAGGGTTTTGCCCAGTTGCTCTTCCGCCACGACGGTCGGGTAGCCGGCAGGGTGGATGTCGGCGAATTTGATTTCCAGCGCATGGGCGGCGCTGCTGAGGGTGAAGGCCAGAGGGAGTGCAGCGGCGAGAAGAGTGCGTTTGAAGTCCATTGGGGGTGTCTCCAGTGTTGTTATTTTTTTTGTATTCAAGGCACAGCGGTGCAGCAGCGTTGCTGTTGTTGCTAGGGGGTGAACTGGGGTTCGGCCAGGCCCTTGACGCCGGGGTCGAGGGCGAACACGCCACCGGCCAGCGATTGCGGGTCCTGGTCATCGCCTGGGCGGATCGAGGTCACGAACAGCGTGTCCAGTCGACTGCCACCAAAGGCGCACATGCTGGGTTTCTTCACCGGCACGGTGAAGGAGCGGTCAAGGCGACCGTCCGGGGTAAATCGATGAATCAAGCCGGCATCGTTGGCACAGATCCAGTAGCAGCCCTCGGCATCGACGGCGGCGCCATCGGGGCGTCCCGGGAGCGGTTTCATGTCAACGAACAGCCTCCGATTGGACGGCGTGCCGCTGTCGGTGTCGTAGTCGAAAGCCCAGATCTGCTGGACCTGCGGATGGGAGTCGGACAGGTACATCGTCTTGCCATCCGGGCTGAAACCCAGCCCGTTTGGCACGATGAAACCATCCAGTTGCGCACCGAGTGGCCCACGTTGTCCGGCGCTGTAGCGATACAGTTTGCCCTCGACGGCATTGGCGCCCATGTCCAGTACCATGCTGCCGGCCCAGAAGCGCCCCTGGCGATCGCATCGACCGTCGTTGAGGCGCATGTCGGTGCGGGCATGATCGACGTGGGCCAGCAACTGGCTGTCGATCGTGCCGTCGGCGTGGGGGTGCAAGGCAAAAAATCCGCTTTCCATGCCGGCCACCCAATGGCCATCACGATGACGAGCGATGCAGGCGAGCATTTCCGGCGTGGTCCAGCTTTCGACCTGGCCACTGTCGGCGCTCCAGCGCTGTAGCGCGCCGACCGGGATATTCACCCAGTACAGCGCGTTTTCCTCGGGCACCCAGACGGGGCATTCACCCACGGCGTTGCGGGCATCGACAATCAGTTCGGCTTGCATGGCGCGTCATTCCCTTGGTTGTTGTTATGGGTGAAACGCAATGAATCAGTCGCCGAACGGGCCGGCCGCCACGAAGGCGCCACCCTGATAAACCATTGCTGGATCATCGGCGGCGGGCATGGGTTGCGCTTCGATCTTGTCGCGGAACACTTCGGACGTGTCCTTGGGCGCATAGCCCAGCGCGCTGGCGTAGCGGTTGTCCCACCAGACGTTCTTGTTGTCCGAGGCGCCATAGACCACGGTGTGGCCGACGTTTGGCGCGTACAGGGCGCGTTCGATCAGGTGGGTCAGGTCGCCGAAGCTCAGCCAGGTGCTCATCATTCGGCGGTTCTGTGGTTCCGGGAACGAAGAGCCGATACGGATGCTCACGGTCTCGATGCCGTAGCGGTCGAAATAAAACGTCGCCACGTCTTCGCCGTAGGACTTGGACAAGCCGTAGTAGCTGTCCGGGCGGCGCGGGGAGCGCGCGTCGATGACTTCGTCCTGCTTGTAGAAACCGATGACGTGGTTGGAACTGGCAAAAATGATGCGTTTCACGCCATGGCGTCGTGCTGCTTCGTAAATGTGGAAGACGCCACAAATGTTGGCGCCGAGGATGTCTTCGAACGAATGCTCGGTCGACACCCCACCGAGGTGCACGATTGCGTCCACGCCTTCGACCAGGTGATGGACGGCTTGCTTGTCTGCCAGGTCGCAGGTGACGACTTCTTCGCGCTCGTCGATGGCCGGCGCAATGTTGGCGATGTCCGACAGGCGAATGACTTTGGCGTAAGGCCGCAGGCTTTCGCGCAGCACTTTGCCCAGGCCACCGGCGGCACCGGTCAGCAGAAGACGATTGAAAGGGGCATTGGGCGTGGAGGTCATGGCAGTTCCTGTACGCAAAATCATTGTTGAATTTGTTGTAGGTTGTCGTACGACAAGGCGGAAGTATCGTAAGGGTTTTCAGCTCTTGTCAACGCGACTTTGGTCAAAATTGGACGAAGGGTTTCACCTGGGCCATGGGGGGCTGTAACTGTGGGAGCGGGCTTGCCCGCGATGGACGTCAACGATGACTCGGACATCCTGATGCCCTGCCATCGCGAGCAGGTTCGCTCCCACAATAAAACCATGTGATCAGGTCACGATCCGGCGCTTACAACAACGAAATCGGATAGCTGATGAAAATCCGGTTCTCGTCGAACTCGTTGGTGCTGAAGCTCTTGCGAATGCTCGCGTTACGCCATTTGACGTTGAGATTCTTCAGCGGGCCGCTCTGCACGGTGTAGGCCAGCTCCGACTCGCGACCCCATTCCTTGCCGTCGGTAATCGTCCCGGTGTGCACGTTGTCGCCACTGATATAGCGGTTCATCAGGGTCAGGCCCGGCACGCCCAGCGCCACGAAGTTGTAGTCATGACGCAACTGCCAGGACTTCTCCTTGGCGTTGTCATAACTGGAGTTGTAGCTGTCGTTGGCCAGGGTGCCGCCACTGGTGCCGTTGACGCGCATCCACTGGTCATCGCCGCTGAGTTTTTGCAGGCCGACGTAGAAGGTGTTGCCGCCGTACTTGGCTGAGAGCAGGGCGAACGCGGTCTTGTTGTCCAGATCGCCCGCCAGTGCGCTGCCGTCTTCCTTGCCGATGAAATAGCCAAGGTTGGCGCCCAGGGTCCAGTCGCCCATGGGCTGGCTGTGGCTGAGGTTGAAATACTGCTGTTGGTAGATGTCTTTCAGCTCGGAGTACCAGACGCCGACCTGGGTGCGCTTGTCATTGAACGCATATTCGCCGCCGCCGAAGTTGAAGCGGTCAGAGTTGAACGACGCCGATTTGCCGTTCATGAACATGTCTTCCATGCTCGCATCGTTGCGCGGGCTGTTCTTCTGGAACTGGCCGCCGTACAGCGTCAGGCCGGCGATTTCGTTGGACGTGACCTGGCCGCCTTGAAAGGTCTGCGGCAGCGAACGACCGTCATCGGAGCGCAGGATCGGCAGCACCGGCATCCACTCGCCAACCTTCAGTTCGGTCTTCGAAATCTTGCCTTTGAGCGCCACGCCCAGCCGGCCGAAGTTGTCCGCCGGACGACCGTCGTCGTGGATCGGCAGCAACTGCGTACCACCGGTGCCCTTGCCACCGTCAAGCTTCTGCGAATACATGCCCAGGATGTCAACGCCAAAGCCGACAGTGCCCTGGGTGAAGCCCGACTTGGCATCGAGGATGAAGTTCTGCGTCCACTCCTCAGCCTTGCCTTGCGGGTAGGCCGGATTGACGTAGTTACGGTTGAAGTAGGCGTTACGCAGGTTCAGCGTAGCCTTGCCATCATCGACAAAACCTTCGGCGCTGGCAGTCAACGGCATGGCCAGCACGGCCAGGCTGCTGCAACCGATCAGGCTGAGGGTGTTGCGGCGGATGAAGGTAGGGCGAGGGGTGCAGATAGAGAAATTGCGGGCGAGTTGACTCACAGTGACGCTCCCTTGTTTTTTGTTGTTTTTATTTTTTGTTATACGTCGTCGTACAACATTGGGGCGAATATTTGCGAGGTTTTCGAGGCTTGTCAATCAAAAGTTATAGGATGACTTCGGGCGTATGGCACGCCCCTGTAGGAGCGGGCTTGCCCGCGAAGAGGCCGGCACATCCAACAACGATGGTGCCTGACACTGCGCTTTCGCGGGCAAGCCCGCTCCCACAGTGGATGTGTGTGCTCTGGATGATTTGTGCCTGGCAATACACCCCGTGTGGGAGCGGGCTTGCCCGCGAAGAGGCCGGCACATTCAACAACGATGGTGTCTGACCTTGCGCTTTCGCGGACAAGCCCGCTCCCACAGTGGATGTGTGTGCTCTGGATGATTTGTGCCTGGCAATACACCCCTTGTGGGAGCGGGCT
>Ga0308165_1001130_pt1 | contig 39485 bp, 23 predicted proteins | sample PhyWR2_FD_201032 | JGI IMG/M metagenome (GOLD analysis project Ga0308165, IMG submission 201032) | Phyllosphere microbial communities from UC Gill Tract Community Farm, Albany, California, United States - DLSLW.R2 | ecosystem: Host-associated > Plants > Phyllosphere > Unclassified | place: USA...
CATTTTTTTTCCAGAATAAAGGCCGGCAATAGCCTCCTTCTTAAAAGACTCAAAGTCAAATTCTTCTTGTGCCATAAAATATTATCTTTAAATATAATGTTTATGACACAGTTCACGGTACACCCTCAGTAAACCAGATAAATGGTCTGTGTCTCACAGACCATTTTTGCTTAATCCTTTCCCAGCTCGTTATGCTGAACTTGTTTCATCTATCCTGTTTGGTACTTTTTGTAGTTAAGATCCTGAAACAGGTTCAGGAGGACAATCGCTCTCTAATTTAAGTTGGTCGGTTTTTATAATCCCGTCTCCGATTCCATGGTCTGTGTCTCACAGACCATTTTTGCTTAATCTTTTCCCAACTCGTTATGTTGAACTTGTTTCATCTATCCTGTTTGGTACTTTATGTAGTTAAGATCCTGAAACAGGTCCAGGAGGACGATCGCTCTCTAATTTAAGTTGGTCGGTTTTAATAATCCCGTCTCCGATTCCATGGTCTGTGTCTCACAGACCATTTTTGCTTAATCTTTTCCCAGCTCGTTATGTTGAACTTGTTTCATCTATCCTGTTTGGTGCTTTATTTAGTTAAGATCCTGAAACAATTTTAAGAGGACGATTGCTCTCTAATTTAAGTTGGTCGGTTTTTATAATCCCGTCTCTTACTATATTTTAATAAAGGCCCGGATTGCGAACCCAGACCAACGATATTTACTTCATCAACCTCACCTCATAAATATTTGCAATCGCCGACCCTTTCTCAGCAACAAACTTTACTTCCAAATTGGCCTTTAACAGCGCTTTCGGAATATTATATTGTGCAGTATAAAAAACATCCCCTCTACTTCCATCCAACTTCACATTTTCAACAATGACACCATTAATCAAAATTGAGAAGTTTCTATTCTTTTCCTTACCAAAATAAGTTAAACTTAGCTTATCTGCCGATAAATCTTGATTCCTGAGCACATAACTGAACCAGCCTTTACCATTTCTAAAATGCCTTTCCCTGTAGGTTCCATTATCTGTTTGTTCGCCTTTAAAATTATGGTCGGATTCTGGCTGTTGTTCACCCGTATTAATCAAATCTACGGTTTTCTGCTCCATCTCCATCTTTGCTTCCTCAGCTACCTTAATCGCTTTGGCACGTGCTGGTAAATCCTCAGTACTACTGTAAGGGAAATAGACCACATAACGTTTTTCAGCCAAAGTATAAAAAGGCACTAATTTTAACGATTGGTATTTTGGTTGATAAATGGCTTGCTTTGCATTAAAAGTTAAACTGCTTTTATCAGTTAATGTAATTTCATTTACAAGCGCAGTTTTAGTCCCCGTAACCAGTGGTGCATCGCTAATCGGCAATAAAGCACCCGAAGCAATATGCCCCATCCTACTGCCATCGGCTGTTAAATTCGGCTGATTTAAAGTGTCAATCGCCGCTGCAAGCACAATTGGCCCACTGAGAAAGGCTACCCAATCAGAACCATCAGGCATAAACTCCGCTGTAGTATGCATCGGCAAGGCAATATTAACCACATCACCAGTTGCCCAAACACGTTCGATACTGGCATAACCATTCGCATCTTTTTTTACAGCAACTTTTTTCCCGTTTACCAGCACGGTCATTTTGCCTTCTTTTACCCAGGCAGGCTGTCGGAAGTGTAAACCAAAACGCTGTCTGCTTTTCAACTGAAGTTTAATTGTGGTATTTTCTGCAGTAGGAAATAGTGTTTGCTGCGTAATTTGAATGCCTTTTTCCTTCCAGTTTAGCGTAGAAGCGATGAAAAGATTCACATATATATCGTTTGCGGCATGGGCGTAAATCAGTTCGCCATACTTGCCATGATTTTCTAATCCTGAGCCTACACAGCACCAAAAACTTTCCTGTGGACTAGAATAAGTGCGGTAGTGCCCCGGCCGCATAGGCGTAAAGTAAACAAAACCGCCCTCTGGCCTTTGCGAAGAAAGGATGTGGTTGTAAAGTGTACGCTCATAATAATCTAGATAAGTATTAGATGGGGCAGCCAAAAACAACTGTTTAGTCAGCTTTAACATATTGTACGAGTTGCAGGTTTCGGGACCTTCACGCGATTCAGTCATCGATGAAAAATCACTGGCAGGATGAAAATGCTCCCGAACACTATTTCCGCCAATTGCTACAGTCCTATTCTTCACAACGGTTTTCCAAAAGAAAGCGGCGGCATTTGCCCAGCTTGTATCTTTGTCCAATAAGGCAATTTCTTCAAAGCCGATTACCTTCGGGATCTGCGTATTTGCATGCAGACCATTCAGGGCATCCGTATTTTTTAAAAGTGGGCTTAAGATAGATTGATCCGAAAAACGTTTTGCCAATTTAAGGTACTTTTGATCACCGGTGATGGCATAAACATGCGCGAATGTTTCATTCAGTCCACCGTGTTCACTTTTTAACAATTCCTGTATCTGTTGGTCTGATAAATTAGAAACCAGATCTATACACCAATCGGTCAGTTTTAACAATAGCGCTTTTGCTTTTGCATTACCTGCAACGGCATAGGCATCGTAAAGCCCTGCGTATATTTTATGGATATTGTATAAAGGTACCCATTTGCCATTCAGCGAGAAACTGGATGATTGTATATTTCCGGCTTTAATCTCCTTCCACATTGCCTTTCCGCCCGGAATACCTGCCAGATAACCGTTACCGTTTGCCAGTTGGCATTTGTCAAGTTCTGCAACCATATAATCCATCCGCTCCTTTACTTTTACATCTCCGGTTGAGGCGTACATTAAAGCCAGTGCCGATAAATAATGACCTGCAATGTGTCCGTCTAAACCTGTATTTTCCCAGTTGCCATATGATACTGCTTTAGGTTTTAATCCCGCCTCCCTTAAGTATGGAGATAAAAGCCTATCTGCATCTAAGGAAAGTATATATTTTTTATCGGTTTCCTGTGCCTGTTTGAATGGCCCATCAAGCAAGCGGACTTCTTCTAAGCCAAAGGGTTGCAATGTTGTTTGCGCAAATACAACCCCATAAAAGGCAGTAAATAATACAACAGCGATTATTTTTTTCATTTTAGCCTTATCTAGTTGCCATCCGGTTTAACCACACTGCTCTTCGGGCTTTCTGGCCAATGCCAATCTGCAGGTTTATCTGGTTTTGCAGGATCGAATTTCGGCAGGTCATCAACCAGGTATTTGGCAATTCCCAGTTTCTGTTCTTTAATGCCCATAATTACACATTGGGCAATTTCGTAAGCCCCATAAGGATTAAAGTGGGTATTATCGGCCAATGCCTTATCCTGACCGGGGTAACTGTTGGCCGGATAATGAACAAATGCTTTTTTCGATGGTTCTTCGCCCATGGCATTAAATAATGTCGATGTCATGGCGTTCAGATCAATCATAGCTACTTTTTCTTCAGCGGCCACTTTACGTGCTGCATCTGGAAAATCGCCAAGGGAATTAACAATTTTGCCATCCGTACCGAACGATCTTCTGCTGGTTGATGTGACTACAACAGGGATCCCTCCTTTTTGCTTTACCTCCGAAATAAATGTTTTTAACCTTTCGGTATACGATTTATAGGCACCGTCATTTGGGCCTTTTTCTTTTTGATCGTTATGCCCGAACTCAATAAACAGGTAATCGCCAGGTTTCATTACACTTAAAACCTTTGTCAAACGTTTACTGCCCAAAAACGAACCTAAGGTTAAGCCAGATTCGGCATGGTTTGCAATGGAAACCCCTGCTTTAAAAAAACGGGGGATCATCTGCCCCCATGAGGCCCAGGGTTCATCGTCCTGGTTTACCACAGTCGAATTTCCCGCCAAAAATACGGTAATCTGATTTTCGACCTTTGTAATTTCGAGCGCCTGTAAAGCAGTATGCTCATCAAATTCCAAGGTCAGTTTATCATCCCAATCAAGTTTGGTGAGTTCGCGTGGCTTTAACGAAACCAGCTGACCGCCAGCAATGTGTTTATCTTTAACATTTACAATAAAAGTTTTGGTTAGCGATTGGCCTGCTGTGGTTTTTACATTTTCGAGCATCAATCTTCTCGATTCAGCTTTTATGGTAGTAATTGCAGCTTCCTTTGGGTCGCCAAGTGTTACGGATATTTTATAATTGCCTTCCGGAACGGAAACTGAGAAATAAAACGGTTGATCGCTTTTAACCAGACCGGAACTCAACTGATGCTTACCGCCGCGGTCAAGCCCCTCAACCTTCGAATCAAAATCAAAGCCATAACCTTTTTCTTTACTGTAAACATCAGTAGGCAAAACCGGCATATAACCTTTCGCAGCTTTTCCTGTGCCGAAATCAAATTTATAACCGGTTTTTTCTTGCGCCTGGGATAGGCTGGTCATTAAACTTAGCAAAATAAATGGCCTGATCAATTTCTGAATGCTCATATGGTCGGTTTCGTATACAATCTGTTTGGATGATTAAAATCCAGCTGGACCGTTATCTAATAATTTGGTTAAATAAACGTCGAATAGACATTTATAAACGAATATATAAAACTATTACCATTAAAACGAGAAAGGCTGCATGATTTAAAACTTTATATTTTTTTAACTCCAAACTGCATAACCAACCGCTACCAAAAGAACAGATTGATAAAATTTAATACTAATTAAAACTACAGAATTAAACATTTCACAATACATTATAAATTTTATGAAATTTGGATTAAAAAACACGTTCCCCAAATAAACCGCAATCAAGTTTGATTAAAACCGAATTTCATACACCTTATCCAGGTAAAATCATATGGAAATCGGCATAATTATCTAAAAATATAAACACAAATATTACAAAATCAGTTAATTACAAAAATAAATCTGTAAATTAACCCATTATTAATATTAACCCAACCTAGGGGGGCTTCTTTTGTATTGTAATTGAAAATAAACCATCAAAAGAAGTACAAATGAAATTATTAAGTAAGATATTGTTCATAAAATTCATTTTTAAACAGAAAAATGCACTACATTCTTAGTAGCTGTTCAGTTCATTCATTTATGAATTTTTAAAACAATTTGACTTAATCAAGTCGTACATTAGTCTAACTAATCATACACATTAATTATAGCGCTAAAAACCTGTGTTATTGCGTATTACGGCCAGCATAAAGAACCATTATGCCTCGCCTAAATCATCCACCAAACAGAAGAGAAGTAGAATCAAAATCTAAAGCCATGAACAAACACGCCATTATTGGAGTAACTCCTTTCGAAATCCCAGATAGCAGATTGGTTTCTAATCTACAAAAAGCAGCATGCTTTCCGGTTCTTAGCCTTGGACATCGAATGCCCGAAGCCGAAAATGCCCTGCAATCATTAGCAGCATCGGGTATAGCCGATTTTGGGGTAAGCATCAGCTCGGCAGCACTGGCCGGTATTGATCTTCCGACACAGGTAAGTATTGTTATTGCTCCTTACGATCTGCCGCTGGAACGCAAAACATCGGCAAAAATTATCCGTCAGGTTTACGATCTTCAATCTGCCAGGGCTGCACAGGCTAACGGAGCAGACGGAATTATTGTAAAAGGCAATGAAGGTGCCGGACGTGTAGCTTACGAATCTTCATTTATACTTTTTCAAAGGGTGATTAAAGAGATCACTTCCATTCCGGTTTGGGTTCAGGGTGGCGTGGGCATCCACACAGCTGCTTCTTTAATGGCGCAGGGTGCTGCAGGAATTGTTTTAGATAGTCAACTGGCTTTATTCCCCGAATCTTCTACACCCGAAGATTTAAAAACGGTTTGTAGTAAACTGAGCGGAACCGAAACCAGATTGATCGATAACTGCCGCGTTCTGGTTCGCCCAAATTCACCAACTCTGGCCGAAGATACCGACTACTCCGGCCTGCAAAAATACTTTAAAGGCTACGATCTCGAAACAAACTACCTCCCAATGGGGCAGGATATTGCTCTGTCTATCGATCTGGTTAATAAATATAAAAAGATCGATAAATTGATTTTTGGCATAAAAGAAGCCATTTATGGCCACTTGAAGCAGGCCAAAGCCATCAACGTAATTAAGGCTGACAACGCTCTGGCTAAAGATTTAAACATCACCTACCCCATTGCTCAGGGGCCAATGACCAGGGTAAGTGATGTGGCCCCCTTTGCAGATGCGGTTTCTGAAGCGGGTGCGCTTTCTTTTATTGCATTATCCTTATTAAAAGGAGCATCGGCAAAAAACCTGATCGAAGAAACCAAAAAACTTGCAGGAGAGAAAACCTGGGGAGTTGGCATTTTGGGTTTTGCGCCACAAGAACTTAGAGATGAGCAACAGGAATATATATTAAATGCCAAACCTCCCGTTTTATTAATTGCAGGCGGCAGACCATCGCAGGCCAAGCCTTTTGAAAAAGCAGGCATCAAAACATTTCTGCACGTACCTTCTGCTTCTCTTTTAGATATGTTTTTAAAAGAAGGTGCTAAACGCTTCGTATTTGAAGGCCGCGAATGTGGTGGCCACGTTGGCCCATTATCCAGCATGGTACTGTGGGAAAAACAGATCGAACGATTATTAAAAGAAGAAAATCCCGAAAGTATCAGTGTTTTCTTTGCCGGTGGTATTCATGATGCATTCTCTACTGCTTTTATTTCGGTAATGGCTGCTCCATTGGCCGCTAAAGGTATGAGAATCGGCGTTTTAATGGGTACAGCTTATTTATATACCAAAGAAGCGGTAAGCACTGGTGCCATTTTAGATAAATTCCAGCAGGAAGCCATGCAGGCAAACGAAACTGTTTTGCTCGAAACTGCTCCCGGCCACGAAACCCGCTGCCTGAACTCTTCCTTTGCCACGTTCTTTAACGAAGAAAAGCAAAAACTCCAGGCAGAAGGAATGGATAAAAAAGAAATCTGGGCGAAACTCGAAACCCTTAATGTTGGCCGTTTACGCATTGCAGCCAAGGGAATTGAAAGACGTGGCAATGAACTCGTAAAAATTAACGAGACAGAACAAACCGACCTTGGCATGTACATGATCGGTCAGGTTGCACCCATGCACAAAGAAGTAATGTCGCTGCTCGATCTTCATCAGGATGTAGCCGACGAAAACTATACACATATTTTAAATGCCACACTTTCATCTCCCCCTGAAAATAAAGCGAAGGCATTGGATGTAGCCATTGTAGGTATGGCCTGTATCTTCCCTGGGGCCAAAAACCTCGAAGAATACTGGCGTAACATTATATTGGGCAAAGATTCGGTAACCGAGGTGCCCGACGAAAGATGGAACAAAGAACTTTATTACAATCCGGATTCTACCGCAGGAGATATGTCGCACTCCAAATGGGGCGGTTTTATTCCGAGGATCGATTTTGACCCATTAGAATTTGGTATTCCGCCACAGTCGCTGGCCGCTATCGAGCCCACACAGTTACTGAGCTTAATGGTAGCGAAACAGGCCTTACAACATGCAGGTTATGCCGATGGTGGTATGGACAACGAAAATGTTTCGGTAATTATTGGTGCCGAAGGCGGAAACGACCTGGCCAACAGTTACAGTTTCAGGGGCTTTTACAAACAGGTTTTTGGCGAAATGCCGGCCGAGTTAGATGCTGCCCTGCCAAAAACAACCGAAGATTCGTTCCCGGGAATTTTGGCGAATGTAATTTCGGGAAGAATTACCAACCGCTTAAATCTGGGGGGTAGAAACTATACCGTAGATGCCGCCTGTGCATCATCTCTGGCCGCAATCGATCTGGCCTGCCAGGAACTATTTTTAGAAAAATCGGATGTGGTTTTGGCCGGCGGAGCAGATCTGCACAATGGCATTAACGATTACCTGATGTTTTCGAGCACGCACGCGCTATCCAAAAAAGGAAGATGTGCCACTTTTGATGCCGAAGCAGATGGAATTGCCCTTGGCGAAGGAGTTGCCATGATCGTACTCAAAAGATATGATGATGCTTTAAGAGATGGCGATACGATTTATTCTATTATTAAAGGTGTAGGCGGATCGAGCGATGGAAAAAGCCTCGGTTTAACTGCCCCACGCAAAAACGGACAGGTAAATGCCTTAGAAAGGGCCTATGGCCAGGCTGGTATTACACCTTCATTGGTTGGTTTGGTAGAAGCACATGGTACGGGTACCGTGGTGGGCGATAAAACAGAAATCAGCGCACTCACCGATATGCTTAACCAATCGGGCGCCACCGCCGGACAAACACATTTAGGCTCTGTAAAAACACAGATTGGCCATACCAAATGTGCTGCCGGAATTGCCGGCCTGATTAAAGCTTCACTTTCCGTTTACCACGGCATTAAACCGCCAACAATCAATTTAAAAACCCCGAACAGTTTCTACAACGCCCAAACCAGTCCATTCGCTTTCCATACCGAAGCCGGCTTATGGATGGAAGAAAAACGGTATGCGGGCGTAAGTGCCTTTGGTTTTGGTGGAACAAATTTCCATGCAGTATTGGAAAGTGCGCAGAATACCGAGAACAAAAATTCGATATTGAAATCGTGGCCATCCGAACTTTTTGTTTTTAGGGGCAATACCTACGAGGAAGCTAAAACCCGGGTAATCTCAGTAAAAAACCTGCTGGAACTGAACGATCAGATCGAACTGAAAGATATTGCCTATAGCCTGGCCACCGCTGATGCGAAACCTGTTCAACTGAGCATCGTGGCCAATCATGCAGAAGACCTGGTGATGAAAATCGACCTTGTTTTATCTGGCGTAGAAAGTAAGGATACTTATTTAACCAAAAAACAAGAAGGTAAAGTAGCCTTCATGTTCCCTGGCCAGGGCAGTCAACGTGTAAACATGGCAAGAGACCTTTTTGTGGTTTTTCCTGAAATGAGAAAACTGCTAAAGGCTTATCCTGAATATGAAAAGATCCTTTTCCCAAATACGGTATTTAATGAAGCTGATGCAAAAGCACAAAAAGAACGCATTAAAGATACCCGCATGGCACAGCCGTTACTGGGCATCGTTGATCTTGCCATAGCCAGCTTCTTAAAATCATTGGGTATCGTACCTGATATGGTTGCCGGCCATAGTTACGGCGAATTGCCTGCACTTTGTTTTGCGGGTGCCTTTGCAGAAGAAGAGCTGGTTCACTTGAGTGCCGAAAGGGCAGATTCTATTTTAAATGCCGTAGAGAATGGCGATCCGGGCACTATGCTTGCCGTAAGCGCAAAACAAGAAGACCTAGCACAATACCTCGGCGATATTAAAGGCGTTTATCCGGTAAACTTTAATGCCCCAACACAGTGCGTAGTTGCAGGCAGCACACCGGCCATCGGCCAATTGGCGGCAGTATTAAAGGAGGCCAAAATATCTTTCCGCCCTTTAGAAGTAGCCTGTGCTTTCCATAGCCCTCTGGTAGCTAAATCAAAACAGCTTTACCAAACCGTATTATCGGGCATAAACTTTAGTGATCTTAAAATTCCGGTATGGTCTAACACCACCGCAAAAGAATACCCTATTGAAGCTGCCGCAATTAAAGAACGTTTAACCGATCATTTAATCAAACCTGTTCTTTTTGTTGATGAATTAAGGGATATGTATTCAGCAGGGGCCAGAATCTTTGTAGAAGTTGGTCCGGGTAAGGTACTCAGTGGCCTAACCAAAGCCTGCATTGGCAAAGATGAAGTGATTTTACATACCGAAGATCAGGGCCAGAACAAACTCAGCAATTTACTGGGCACACTGGCAGGCTATATGGCTACAGGCCGCGAAATCAAGCTCGAAAACCTATTCGAAGGCCGTTCTGTTAAAACAATCAAATTTGATGAGCCTTCAATTTATAAAAAAAGCCCTGCCATTTGGTATGTGAACGGCCAACACGCTGTTCCATCAACAGGCAAACTTCCGCCAAATGGTGCTTCCCCTATTATTAAACCGATTATCCTTATGAATAACACCTCTACACAAACCGAAAATCAACAGGTTAATGGCTCAGCCAAAGACCTGATGATGCAGGAGTACCTGCACAGCATGAAAATGCTGATTCAGGCACAACGCGACGTGATGCTTTCCTTTTTAGGACAAGCTCCGGCAATGCCTTCGCAAATCATGAACCAGCCTTTAACATCATATCAGGCACCTCAACCGGTTCGTATCGAAAATCAGATCACCGTAAAACAGGAAGTGCCACAAGCACAAACCATCGAAGTAATTGCACCTGTAGTTGCACAAAAAGACTTAAAACTGGTGCTTTTACAAATTGTAAGCGACAAAACTGGTTATCCGCAAGAAATGCTGGGCATGGAAATGGATCTTGAAGCCGATTTAAGTATCGATTCGATTAAACGTGTAGAAATTATCGGTGCTTTACGTACCGAACTGGGTGGTTTTTCTCAATTAAACCTTCCTGAAGATAAAATTATGGAACAGTTGGCTGGCCTTAAAACCTTAAGCAGCCTGGTAAACTGGATTACAGAAAATACCGAGCAACCAAAAGCTGTTGCTGCACCTGTTGTTGCTGCTGTTTCGACTGCTCAGCCAGAACAGTCGAAATTTTCAATTGATCAGTTAAAATCAGCCATTTTAGATGTAGTGAGCGAAAAAACTGGCTATCCAAAAGAAATGCTAGGCATGGATTTAGACCTTGAAGCCGATTTAAGTATCGATTCTATCAAAAGGATGGAAATTATCGCCTCACTTAAAGAAAAAATCGGGTTTGGTGCACAAAGCGATCAGGCAGATGATTTAATGGAGAAACTTGCCGCAATCAAAACACTAAACGCACTCGTTAACTGGATTGCAGATGTAGAGGCCGAAAGCTCGGAGGTGCTTACAGAAGCAAAAAAGCTTATTGAGGAGAGCATCGATGATCAAACGGTTAAAGAAAAACTATCCCGTTTAAGATTTGAGCTAACTCCTGCTGCATTAACCATTACCGAAGCAGCCATTTTAAAAGGACAACGTTTTGCCCTAACCGATGATGGTGGTGGCCAGGCCGTTAAAATCAAGAAAGTACTTGAAAAACATGGCGCAATTGCCGACCTGGTAAGTTTCGAAGACTCGCTGGACGGTTACCAGGGCCTTATTATACTGAATATGTTCGAAGCGCAGCAAAAAGTGGGCATCCTCGATCATTTCGCCACCATTAAAAAACTAAATTTTGACACTGTAAAATGGGTGTACCTGATTGCAGATACCAAACAATATTTTAACGATCAGTCGGATATATCTTTCCTGAGAAATTATCAGGGTTACTCTGGTTTCTTTAAAAGTTTAGACCGCGAATATGAGCATACCAAATGCCGTTTCATCAGTCTGGAAACCAAAATGTCACCTGATGAGATCACCAACATTACCTTAAATGAAATCCTGAATCCTGATAAGCCTTCAGAAATCATTTATAACGACCATAAAAGGCACATTATGGAATTGGTGCCCCACCAGTTGAGCACCGAAAGCGATGCGCACATCCATTTGGATAAAGATGCCGTAGTGATGGTTTTAGGTGGCGCACAAGGCATTACTGCCGAACTGATGATCCATTTTGCAAAAGATTATCCATGCAGGTACATTTTGGTAGGCCGCTCGGCAAACCCGATCGCCTCTGCTAACGAAGCCAGTGCTTCGTTAACAACCAAAGATGAGATCAGGCAATATGTGATTAAACAGGGCGAGATTAAAAAACCTGCCGAAATAGAGCAGGAAACCAATCGGATCTATAAAAACAACCAGATTTTACGCTGCATTGCAACTCTGGAAGAAGGTGGTTCTACCGTAGTTTACGAATCTTTAGACCTTAAAGATGAAGAGGCCTTAACCCGCTTAATTAACCAGGTTTATGAAGATTACGGTCGCCTAGACGGTGTGGTACATGGTGCCGGTTTATTGGAAGATAAACTGTTCCACAGCAAAACTTCCGAATCGTTCGGGCGTGTTTTCGACACCAAAGTAACGCCGTTAAGGGTACTTGCAGAGCAATTAAGGCCAGAAACACAGTTTGTGATCCTCTTCTCGAGCATTGCTTCTGTTTATGGAAACCGCGGTCAAACCGATTATGCCGCAGCAAACAGCGTAATGGACAAATATGCCTGGGCCTTAAAACAGAAAATACAGGGCAAGGTAATGGCCATTAACTGGGGGCCGTGGAAAGGTGCAGGTATGGTTTCGCCAACACTCGAGAAAGAGTACCAGCGCAGGGGAATTGCCCTCATCCCTTTACAGGATGGAATGGAAACTTTCTTAAACGAACTAAAATACGGTAAAGAAAGCCAGGTATTAATCATGGCTGGAAACACCTGGACATAGAAACCTGGGGTCGATTATTAATGTGCCTTTAAAAGACCTAATGACGGCATTTTTAGCTCACAGGCGTCACCCTGAATTTATTTCAGGGTCTATAAAAAAAATATTAATGGAACTAAGAAAGATCCCCTAAGCCAACAAAATGAAGAAAAGCGATGTAGCAATTATTGGAATGTCATGCATTTTTCCGGGGGCGAAGGATATGCAGACCTTTTGGGAAAATATCATCAACCGGGTAGATGCTACACAGCAGGTTCCGGCCGACCGTATCGACCCCATACATTTTGATAAAGCAGTAACAGGAGTAGATCGTTTTTACTGCAACAGAGGAGGTTTTATACCCGATCATCAGTTCGATCCGCAGCGTTTCGGGATTTTACCCCTGGCTGTTGAAGGTACCGAACCCGATCACCTGTTAACCTTGGATCTTGTGCATCAGGCACTGGAAGATGCCTCAGTATTTGAAAAAAATTACGCCCTCGATAAAACGGGCATCATCATCGGTAAAGGCAATTATGTAGGTCCCGGCGCAACACGCGCCATCGAAATTGTGAGAACGGGCGAGCAGATTTCGAGCGTGTTGAAAGATCTGATGCCACAGCTTAGCGATGCCGAAATTGAAAAGGTAAAACACGAATTCCAACTGCGAAAAGGCCGTTTTAGTGCCGATACCGCAATGGGCTTAATTCCGAATTTGGTAGCTTCCTTAGTAGCTAACCGCCTTAATTTAGGCGGACTGGCTTTCACTCTGGATGCCGCCTGCGCCAGTTCGCTTATTGCGGTAGATCATGGCGTACAGGAACTAAACAGCGGCCGCTGCGATATGGTTATTGCAGGAGGCGTACACTTAGGACAGAATGCCGCCTTTTGGAGCATATTTTCGCAACTGGGTGCTTTATCCAAACAGGAAAAAATTAAACCATTCGATCAACATGCCGATGGACTGATCATTGGCGAAGGCTGTGGTTTTGTGGTGCTAAAACGCCTCGACGACGCCATCAGGGATCAGGATAAAATTTATTCGGTAATTAACGGCGTAGGCATCAGCAGCGATGGTAGCGGAACCAGCGTGATGAGCCCATCAGTTAAGGGCCAGTTAAAAGCCATTACCGAGGCCTGGAACAATGCAGGTTTAGAAAGTAAAAACATTGGCTATTTAGAAGCCCATGGCACAGGCACTCCCCTCGGCGATAAAACCGAGGTAGAAACATTGAAACAGTTTTTTGGCTATGATGCAGATCTGCCAAAAGCAGGTATCGGATCCGTTAAATCGAATATTGGCCACGCCATGCCTGCAGCGGGGATTGCAGGTTTAATCAAATCGAGCCTGGCCTTATACCATGGCATTATTCCCCCAACCCTACACTGCGATGAGCCGGTGGCACAGCTGGCCGAAACCCGTTTTTCTGCTGTGCAAAAAGCAATAGACTGGGATCAATCGGGCTTACCTAAACTGGCTGCCGTAAATGCATTTGGTTTTGGCGGCATTAACGCCCATGTGGTATTAAGTGCCTACGGAACCCCTAAAAAAGATGAGGTATTGGTTATTGCGAGGCCAAACCACGAAGCTTTGATCCGATCGCTCGAAAACGGCGATTACAGCATCGGCAATGGCAATTTCCGTTTAGTGCTATTTAACCCAAGTGCCGAGAGGATCAAAAAAGCATTAAAAATTGTTGCTAAAAATTCTCCATGGAGAAATAAACAGGATATATGGTACACCAATTCGCCTTTACTGGCCAACAATGGCAAGGTAGCCTTTGTTTTTCCGGGTTTAGACGGACTTGCCGGAGGGGAATTTAAAACCGTAGCCGATTACTTCAATATAAAAATCGACGAAAACGAAAAGTCTGATGGCCTTTTAAGCGAAGCCCTTAAAACACTGAACAAAAGCAGCGTTTTAGATCAGGCCTTAAAACAATTGGGTGTAAAACCCGATATGAATGCAGGCCATAGCCTGGGCGAATGGCTTGCGGCAAGATCTTCCGAACTGGCAGAAGAAAGTTCGGTAATGAATTTATTGAACGTACTCAATCCCGAAACTTTTGAGTTAAAGGATTCCAGGTTTATTGCCGTAGGGTGCGGATTAGATACTCTTCAGCCGATTATTGAAACTATTCCTGATTTATACCTTTCTAACGATAACTGTCCACAGCAGGTAATTCTCTGCGGCAGTAAAAATGCGCTCGAAGAACTGGTTCCGATATTAAAGGTAAAACAGATTTTCAATCAGGTTTTACCGTTCCAATCGGGTTTCCACTCCCCTTTTGTAGCCGATAAACTGGGCTTGATCCTCGAAGGCATGCAGGATATGCAGTTCAGGAAAACCACAACGCCACTTTGGTCGGCCACTACCTTACAAACTTATCCTGAAGGTTTCGAAGCTATCCGCCAGTTAAGTGCCGAACACCTGATTAAACCGGTGCGTTTCCGCGAGCTTACAGAGAAGCTTTATGCAGAAGGTGCACGGGTATTTATCCAGGTTGGATCTGGTGGTTTGGTGGGGTTTATCGACGATACTTTAAGAGGAAAAGACATTAGTACCATTAGTGCCAATGTGCCCATCCGTTCGGGCATTACACAGCTGCAAAGGGTATTGGCGGCACTTTTTATAGAAGGAAAAGAAATTGGCCTTCAATATTTGGGCAACATCAAATCAAATCCTCCGAAAAATAACAAAGGCATTAAACTAGAACTGGGTTCGCCGATAATCCATAATCTGCAAACACTTAAAGGTTTAACCATTAAACAGCCGAAACCAGAACCGGCCAGAACTTTTGCTGAAGCCAAACATCCCGTTTTACAGGCTTTTAACAACAATGTAATGGAAATGATCAACATGCAGAGCGAAATGATCGAACTTTTCGAAAATGCAGCCCTACAGGTTGATCAGCCAGGCCACTGGGCGCCCGCTAAACCAGCAAAAGCGGTTAGGATGCCCTTTAGCAAAACACTCGATGTAAGTTTGGATAACTGCCCGTACCTGATCGATCACTCCTTATTGAGGCAGCCAAAAGGCTGGCCAACCGTAGAAGACATGGACCCGGTAATTCCGATGACCATGATATTTGAAGTATTTGCCGAGATAGCAAACGAGCAATCGCCCGAAGAAAAGGTGCAGAAAATCATGAACATGCGCGTATTCCAATGGATGAACGTGGTTAAACCTTTCCAGGAAACCGTAACCGGTGAGTGGAAAGATGAGCAAAGGGTTTACCTTAATTTAGAACGTTTTGCCAATGCAGAAGTACAGTTGGCCACGCAGTTAAGTGCAGCACCAAAACGGACATTTGATATTGGAAAAACACTTGACATTGATAGAACCTCTGCGCAGATTTACGATGCACACATGTTCCACGGACCAGATTACCAGGGCATCAAAAAGCTAATTGCAGTTGGCGACAAAGGAATAACGGGCATTATCGAAGCTTCGGGCGGAAAAGGATCTTTGCTCGATAATGCAGGCCAGTTGTTCGGTTTGTGGCTTCAACTTACTTTAGAAAAAGATAGGATTGCCTTCCCGGTTAAAATTCAGGAAATAGAATTTTTCGGCGATATGGCCGATCAGAAAGGAACTTTCGAATGTACCTGCGTGCTTACCGAACTTAACGATGAATTTGCAACAGCCGATATCGTAATGAAGCGTGATGGCCTTACCTGGCTCATCATAACAGGCTGGCAGAACCGCAGGCTCGAAATAGACGAACCACTATGGAACGTTTCCATGTCGCCACTCCATAACCGCTTATCAGAAGAAGTTGCGCCTGGTGTTTTCCTTTTTGGCAACGCCTACTCGCGTGTGGTATCCTGGGATTTTATCCTGAAAAGATACTTTAACCAAACAGAAAAAAAGCACCACCATAACCTTTTGCCAAACAAACGAAGAACATGGATGATCAGCCGTGTGGCCGCAAAAGATGCCGTAAGAAACTTATTGAATACGCAAAAAAACCAGGCCTGTTACCCGATCACCTTCGAAATTTATGCTGATGAACACCAGAAACCTCACGTTAAAGGCGGTTTAACAGATCACATCAATATTTCTATTGCGCATAAGGGCACCGATGCCGTTGGCATAGCCCGTTTAAACGGATCGGTAGGCATCGATATCGAGCATATAGAAGAACGCAGCGCAGGCTTTTTCGACCTTGTTTTTAACGACCATGAAATGGCCCTGTTGCAAACCCGCGACAAAATAGAGTGGGCAACCCGGTTTTGGGTAGCCAAAGAAGCTTATGGCAAATACCTGGGCAAAGGTTTACAGGGCAATCCGAAAGCCTATACCGTAACAGAAATTAACGGCGAAGAACTCCGCATCAACGACATTACAATTAAAACAATCAAACATAAAAACTATATCATCGGATGGACACTATAACTACAAAATTAAGCAGCGAAGAAATCTTCAACCTCATGAAAAAATTTATCACCGAAGTAATCGGCGAAGAATTTGTTGAAGAAATGGATATCACCCCCGAAAGTTCTTTCACCAAAGATCTTGAAATGGACAGCATCGAGATTGTATCCTTCTCCGAAAAAATCAAGGCACACTTCGGCGAGCAGATCGATTTTACAGGTTGGTTATCCTCAATGGATTTAGATCAGCTGATCAACTTAAACTTAGGCATGATCATCTCTTATATCGAAGAATGCCAATCATAACGGTAAACGGCAAATCGGTTCATATTCAGGAGCTCAACAAAGAGGCAACTGAAACCATCGTCCTCGTACACGGGATGTTCAGTAACCTGTCTGTCTATTATTTTAACATCGCTCCGTTACTCGCCACAAAATACCATGTGGTACTGTATGATCTCAAAAGTCATGGCATGAGCGAAAAAACATTGCTCGGTTACGATCTCGACAGCATGACCAACGACCTGCTTGCCTTAATGGAGGAATTAAACCTGCAGAAAGTGCATTTGGGCGGTTATAGTTTTGGCGGATTGATTGCCTTAAAAATGGCCATCCGCTGTCCCGAACGCATTAACAAACTGGCCGTAATCGAGGCACCCGATCCGAACGACGATAAAACAAGGGGCATTATTGATGAGTACAGCCGCGAATTTTTAGAGCACTATGTCGAAAACTTTACCGATACCACAAAAGTAAAAATGGGTAAAAGGCAAATGGAGCGCAACCACCGCATGTACGAGTACCTTTTTTATCAAACTTCGATCAAAACCGATATGGAGCTCGAAAAAGACTTTTTTAACAGCCCCTCGATAGGAACCATCAAACAGGATACCTTGCTGCTTTACGGTACCGATTCTAACTGTTTAAATGCAGGGAAACATTTAGACGGACTGATTGAAAACGCATCGTTAATTGCGGTACCGGGCGACCATAACATCCCTATACAGCAACCATTGGTTATCGCCGAAGCACTGTTAAACTTCTTCCAGGAAATATAAAATTAAACACACATGGCAAAATTCGTATTTGTTGTTCCTCCCTTAACCGGCCACGTTAACCCAACCTTGAGTATGGGGACAGCTTTGCTGGAAAGAGGCCACCGCGTGGGATGGATTACTTTAGATGCATCCTTGGGCGATAAACTCCCTGAAGGGGGCGAGTTGCTCGTAATCAGTTACGACCAGAACGACCAGCAGAAAAAAGATTCAGAAAAATACCTCGATATCATTACCAAAAAGATTGTTTACGGCATCGATAGCATCAAATTTTTGTACGAAGAAGTATTGATCCCCCTAAACAGGCACAGTTACGAAGGCATTGCCGATCTGCTCGATCAGTTTAAGCCCGATGTGGTAATTACCGACCATCAGATGTTTGCCGGGGCCATTGCCGCAACCAATAAAAACTACCCCTATGTAACTTCGGTTACCGCACCTGCCGCAATAAAGGTGATGGACGAGCTGCCAAAAGTGCACGAGTGGGAAGTGAACCAGATTGTAGAGCTGCAAAAAGAATTTGGCATTAACGCCACAGGTTCTATCGCCTGCTCCGATCTTGCCACTTTGGTATTTACCTCAAAAGACTTTTTTGGGGAAATGGATTTGCCCGAGCATTTTAAATTTGTAGGTCCCGTTTTTAACCGCCGTAAAACTTCCATTCCTTTTAGCTGGGAAGCATTTCATACCAGCAATCCTAAAATATTGGTGAGCATTGGTACCACTTTCGATCATGAACATAAAAAAGCATTTTTTGCTAAAGTAATCGAAGCTTTTGCCCATGAAGACCTGCACGTGGTGGTGGTTTCCGATCCTGCTTTATTTAACGAATGGCCTGATAATTTCACCGTGCAGCGGCAGGTACCGCAACTGGAACTTTTACCACACCTTGATGCAGTGGTTTGCCATGGAGGGCACAATACCGTTTGCGAAACTTTAATGAACGGATTGCCTATGGTTGTAATCCCGATTGCTTACGACCAGAGCCATGTAGCCGGCCGTGTTTTCAGGGTTGGTGCCGGAGAACGTTTAAACTTTAACCGTTTTAAAGCCAGCCACCTTAAAGAAGCGGTAAACAAAGTGCTGCAGAACGACAGTTATAAAATAGCCGCGCAACAGATCAAACAATCCTTTATTGAAGCCGGAGGAACAGAAAGTGCCGCCGATTTACTCGAAGCATTAAGCAATAAAACCTCAAACGTATACATCAGTTAACCTATACATTATGTCAAAATTCCTTTTCGTTGTACCACCATTTTTTGGTCACATTAGCCCAACATTAAGTATTGGTGCAAGTTTATTGGCCCGTGGCCATGAGGTAAAATGGCTTGGCATCACTCCGCTTGCCCAGGTACATCTGCCAGAAGGTGGCGAATTTATTTATCCAGAAGAAGATCTGGCTGAATATGCTGATGAAATACAGCGCATTTTAAAACGTCAGGATGATGGTCCTGCCTGTTCAGGTCCGGAAGTGATGAAACTGGCCCTCGAAGAAACCTATGTCCCCTTTGCCAAAATGATGATGAAAGGCCTGAACAACTTTGTTGATGCCTGGAAACCTGATGTAATTATAAACGACTGCATTACTTTTGCAGGTGCTTTATCTGCACATCTAAAAGGTATACCATCGGTTACCACTACTCCGGTACCACCAGATGTAATGGGCGATACGGCAAACAGCGCACCCAAGATATTCGAATGGCAGCAGAACCTGATTAAAGGTTTACAAAGAGAAGTAGGTATTTACAGCGATGATATCCACATCCACTCGCATAACTTAAACATGGTGTTCACTTCGCAGGCTTTTGCAGGTTTTGAAGAAAAACCACCGCACATGCATTTTGTTGGCCCTGTAAAAGGCCGCCCGAATTTAGCACCGTTTGATTGGGAACGTTTAAGCCAGGCCACTACGCCAAAAGTATTTGTTTCATTGGGCACTTTGCTGGTTGATATCCGCAAGGAATTTTTCCAGAAACTGATTACCGCTTTCGAAAACGAGCCGGTAACCATTATAGCTGCAACCAATCCCGATATTTTTGAAAAATGGCCCGATAACTTTATCGTAAACGGTTTTGTGCCACAGTCGGAACTGATGCCTTACATGGATGCTGTAATCTGTCACGGCGGTTTTAATACCGTAAACGACACCTTTACCAACGGTTTACCGATGTTGATAACCCCTATTGCCTACGATCATTTCCATACCGCCAAATTAATTGAAGGTGCAGGCTGTGGCGTAAGCATCCGTTACAAACGTTTGCGCATCAGCGATTTAAGGAACACTGTTTTCGAGCTTTTAGAAAACCCGAAATACCGCCAGGCTGCACAAAAAATAAAGGAAACATTCATCGCCGCTGGTGGTAACGATAAGGCCGTGCAATTGTTGGAGGATTTTGCCAGAACAGTACAGGCTGTTGAAACAGTTTAATGGAGTTACCTTACGCGGTCGTCACCCTGAACTTGTTTCAGTGTCTATATTGCATGGAAGACGCTGAAATAAATTCAGCATGACGAGACAATTAAAAAAGTTGACAACTCTGGGAATAACCATCCCTACGATCGTCATCTCGATTGAGCGCAGCGGAACAGAGAGATCTACCTCGAGATAGATTTCTCGACTACGTTGCACTCCGCTCGAAATGACGAGTTTTATACAACACTAACCTAAATGAAAAGAAAACTGCTATTCGGCGAAAGAATGTTATACGGAGATGGAAAAAGTCCGTTTAACATTGTGATACCATTCAAAATCAAGGGAAAAATTAATGAAAACGATTTAAGCTTTGCCTTATTCCGGATTCAGAAAAAGCACCCCTGGTTAACCGCTGCAATACGTTTCGACGAAGATAAAAGGCCCTGGTTTGTAACCAACCTTACCGAAGCATTTAAAATCCCGGTACGGATTGTTAACCGCATAAACGACCAGCAATGGGAACATGAATCTACCCAGGAATGGAAAACCGTGTTTGATGCCACAACAGCCCCCCTCTGCCGCATTACCTGGATTAAAGGCAAAACCGAATCTGAATTTTTAATGGTATACCACCATTGCCTGTGCGATGGAACCGCCGCCCTTTCTATTTTAACAGAACTGCTACAGCTTTTAGATAACCCGGATGCCGAAATCGGCAGGGAAATCCCGATTATGGGCGTGGATGATGTAATCCCTGAAAAAATACTGAACAGTTACCGCAACAGGACCAAAAACGGACTGATCGGCAAAATCGCCACCTTGGCCCTGTGGATCATACCGATCAAAAAAGTAGCTGTTGAACGGCAGAGGGATTTTATGCTCCGCTGGAAACTCGATCAGGAATTTACCACGCAGCTAATCCAGTTCTGTAGAGCCAATCAGTTTACCGTAAATACACTCTTAAGCGCAGCGGTTTTAACAGCCTTTAAAGAAATAAGAAAAGAAAAAGCCTTCAACAAAATATCGCTTCCCGTTGATATCCGGAACTTTAACCCTGTTATTAAAAAAGACCATATTTTCGCCTTTGGATTGATGATCGTACTTTCATTATTACCGGAAAAGGATTTTCTGAGCAACGTTAAAGCCCTGCAAAAAGACGTTAACGACAAATCGGCAAAGCTTAATCCCTATAGTTTAATGATGATGATGGAAGCCTGCCACCCGGCACTTAAAAACTTCACCAATTTTCTCAAATATGGTAAATCGAGCAACGATTGCATGTTTTCCAACCTTGGCAAAATCGATATCCCGCACCAATACCAAAACTTTGAGGTAGAAACCATATTCAGTCCTTCGGTAATGGGGCCTTTGGGCAACACCACCACCCTGATTGCCTCTACCTACCGCAGCCAGATGGATTTCACTTTTGTGGCCAGCGAAGGTTATGTTCCATTTACAGAAGCAGAGGCCATAAAAGAAAAGGTAATTGATATCCTTAAAAACCTGGTAGAAAAGCCGATTGAAATTTTAACTGCAACCGCATGAAAAGAAGATTAATTTTAGGAGAAAGAATCATGCACGTGGATGCTAAAACACCCTTAAACTGTGTTTTCACCGCCAAAGTTTCGGGCAGCATCAGCGAAGAAAACCTGCATAGGGCATTGCATAAAATCCAGCAGAAACATCCGCTGCTGCAAATGAATATTGATGCTACAGGGAAAACGCCATATTTTGTACTGAACGAAAACATGGGTAAAATACCGGTAAGGATTACTGAACGCGCTACAAACGACGATTGGTTGGCCGAATCGAAAACAGAGTGGTACAAACTTTTCGATGCCCCTAACCTGCCGTTGGCAAGGGTAGTGTGGTTGAGGGGAGAAACCGAATCGGAGTTTTTACTTGTACTCCCCCACTGTATCTGCGATGGCACAACCATTTTAAACCTGATGCGGGAGCTCATGACCTTGACCAACGATCCCGAGCAAGAGCTGGCTCCCTACCCCTCATTTCTTTGCGTTCGTGATCTTTTGCCAAATGATTTTACCATTACCAGGGCCGGCCATTTTAAAGGAAAGATTTTTGCTGCCCTTGGCCGTTTGTTTTTCTTTTTTAAGGCAACCTCAGGCAACAATACCAGCAGGGGCAATTACGCCGTTCATTGGAAAATCAGTGTTGATGATACCAAAAAACTGTTGCTTAAATGCAAGGAAGAAAACACCACGGTGCATGCCGCAATCTGCGTGGCCTTTATGGAAGCTTTTAAACACGTTCAAGGTACCGGTGCCCACGGCAAAGTAATCTGTCCGGTGGATATCAGGCGTTTTGTTGAAACCATCAAACAAGATACCATGTTTGCCTTTGCCCCTATAGCCGAGCTAAAACTCGATCAGACAGAAAGTGCTTTCTGGACGAAAACCCGGAAACTAAAAACCGACCTGGAAGCTAAAATTGCAGAAATGAAAGTGTACGATCTGTTGAGCATGAGCGAATATTTCCATTCGTCGGTAAATAAAATGATCGGATTTCTGAAAACAACCAAAGGAACACATGATGTTACACTCAGTAACATGGGGCTTTTGAACATCCCAAAAACTTATAAAAATTTTGTTGTGGAAACGATATATAGCCCAACGGTAGCCTTCCCATGGAAAAATGCAAATACCCTGGTTGTAAGTACATTCAATGGCCAACTGGATTTTTCTTTGATGTCGAACGAATCGTTTCTGAGAGAATTTGAAGCCTGGCAGATTAAAGATAGGGCGATGGAACTGATTAAAGAAAGTTTTAACGAACTGGCAAATGTGTGATAGCGTAGAATTTGATGAGCAGGAAAAAGTTTCGAACTGGCGAAAGTTTGTACGCAAAAACCTGTTGATACACCTCATTCCGAACACTGTACTCAATACGGTTGTACCTTATTTTGCCTTTAAGGCCCAAAATTCGGTGCACCTGTTTAGTGGCGAGCAAAATCTGGCCCGGTTTCTATTGCCCATGTCGTTATTGCTCCCATTTATGATTACCCTTGATATTTTAAAAAAAATAAAGCTGCTGCAGCACAGTGGTGCCATCCATTATAAAGCAGGCGAAAAAATTTCGGGTTATCCTTTCATCTTGAAAAAAGCGGGTTTAAACGGCCTTTATAGCATTCTGATTGTATTTGCCTTGATGCTAACGTTACATTTCTCTTTTCCGGCCAACCACGATTTCGGCATTACCCCATCTGCGGTATGCGCGGGCTTATTGGCAGGCTTATATTCGATTACTTTTTTCTACCTCGCCATTAGGAAGTTTAAGATTGATGCTGTGTAGCGGTTTCGCCTCATGCAGTCCTTTGCTTCTCTACTGTTTGGTGGCCCACCAAACAATTGATTGCCGCTAACGCTGATTTCACTCCGCTCATTTAAAGTATGCACCCGGTGAGTTGAAGTAAGCATCCGCAGAGTTCAAACTGGCGTTGGGCAAGTTCAAACTGACGTTAGCCAAGTTCAAATTGGCGTTGGACAAGTTCAAATTGGCATTCGCCAAGTTCAAACTGACGTTGGACAAGTTCAAATTAGCATTCGCCAAGTTCAAACTGGCATCCATAGAGTTCAAACTGGCGTTGGACAAGTTCAAATTAGCATTCACCAAGTTCAAACTGACGTTGGACAAGTTCAAATTAGCATTCGCCAAGTTCAAACTGGCATCCATAGAGTTCAAACTGGCGTTGGACAAGTTCAAATTAGCATTCACCAAGTTCAAATTAGCGTTAGCCAAGTTCAAATTAGTATTCGCCAAATTCAAATTAGCGATCGCCAAGTTCAAATTAGCGTTAGCCAAATTCAAATTAGCGATCGCCAAGTTCAAATTAGCGTTAGCCAAATTCAAATTAGCGATCGCCAGGCTGAAGTAAGCGTTTGAAAAGTTAAAACCAGCACCCACCAACGCGAATCTCTAAAACGAACTGTCTTTTCCGCGCAGGCGGGAATTTTAATGCTGAAGAAACTGTCCCGCGTTGTAAAGCCTATCGTTTACAAACGATAAAATAGTAAAGTTATTGATGTACCCGTTTGGAAACGAGCGCTAGCCTGACAACAATTATGATAAATTATGATCAAAAAATCACATTAACCACAATAACCTCTATTCGAGCCAGATCATCTGCGTAAAAGCTCCATTGGTGGCAATATCCCAGGCCTCTGCCCTTACCCACTTTCTGCCTTTCAAATTTACCGGCCAGCTGAAACCTTTTTTACCAAAAGCCTGGGTATTGTTTAAGTTAATGCGGTCGCGGTATACCTTAACCCCATCGCCAGATACAATTTCTACAAAACTTAAAGGGAAGGTCCAGCTAAGTTGCATATTTACCGTTGCCTTCGCAGCCGCATCAAGTTTTAAAGTCTCGCCCGCACTCTTCCCGTTAATATTAAAAGCAGGGATCAATACTTCGCCTGTCGACACAAAAAACTTACCTTTTCGCATTACATCCAAAACAGGCTGCCAGCCATTGGCATAATCAGGCACCTTATCCAGCTGCAGATAGTTCACGTTTAAGTGTGCATACATTTCATTCTGTTCGGTAATGGTAAAAATATCAGCTTCAGAAATAACGTGTTTCCTTAAACCCCAATTGGCCATATCATCCATTAGGTTCAATACCCTCTTACTCAAAGTTGGCAGAGAAAGATCACCTGGAATAGCTTTCCATGCTGCCCCCAAAAAGGTTTCTGATTTAAAAAAATCTTCCTCCTTATAGGTATCGGGGTAACCTGTTGATGCTTTCGTTCTGGCATGGGCCGTCCACGCCAGGCCATGTTCCTGCTCCAGTAACCTGAGCATCTCTACCTTGTCGCCCACGCGGTAAACCTTACCATATTTGGGATCGTTGGTTTCGAAAGGCGCATCGCTTTTTCTCGACATGATCCAGTAAATCGGTTTAGGAAAAAATGCCAGCCAATGTCCGCCGTAAAAATTATTCGCTTCTTCTCCAGGTAACAGTAGAAAATTAGCATCAGAGAGCCTTTTCGTTTGCTTAAATAAAGCATCAAGTTCTTTTAATCGCGTAGAATCTGGTCCCTTTGGATGGCCCGGGCCATGAAATTCGGCCAGTTTAACAATATTTAATCCGGTTTTCTTTAACACCTCAACAAACTCCGGTTTCTCCGGAACAGCTTTCCCGCTCAACACCACATCCGAAATAAATTCATTATGAAAATGGCTGGCCATGGTTTTATAGCCCGCCAACGGAGCATAAGTGTCATTGTGCGTAAACTTTTTAACCTCGGCTAAAGTAGCATCGGCTTTGCCTGCATTTAGTAAACAGAAAAAATTAAGCCGTTGCAGTGTATGGGGCGGTGCATTAAACCAGGGCACATACCGTTTATCGCCCAAAGGATCCTGACGGATACCAATGCCAAAATCGGGGATTAAATTTAGATAGTTGCTCCCTTTCCAGGTAAACTTAAGATTGAAGGCCTCATCCAACGGATAAAAATATTGGTGCGGTGCTGGAAAAAGTGCTAAACTTCCGCCGTTGTTTTCGCCGATAACGGTTCTGTATTTAACCTCCAGGTTTTTACTCTGATCGGTTTTAACACCTTTTTCGCGCAGCATATTCCCTTTCACGTCGCTCCATGCAATATTTGCCCAAACCTCTTTTTTACTGGTTAATCCTGCATCATATAAAATGGCCGTCGAATCTCTTTCGGTTGATACCACCGCAGCCACATTGAACAACGGGCTTCCAGTGTATAAAGTAATCTCTAAATCGCCTTTAAAAGGTTCGCTTTGTATGCCTGCTATCTTTACAATGGTCTGGATGCCCTGTGTGCTTACACTTGCGCTTCCTTTATCGAACTTTACCGCACTGGTAGTATATGGCCTTGTTGGCACACGGTCGAAAAATACATCCCAGCCCCCGCTCGAGGGGCTTAAGGTACGTTTACCCACCCGCAGTACAAAAGCAGGATCGAGGTTGGCAGCAATTTCTTTAAAAGCCCCCTTTTTACCCAAAAGTAAACTTTTAAACAGGGGTTTATTACGGTCGAGGTCTAAAACCATTTTACCGAATGTACCATTACCTGCAGGCCAGGTAAGCAAGAGCTCTTTTTGATGCGTGGATACCAAGGTTCCATTTGGCTTAAAAGATTTTAAATTAACCTGGCTTTGTGCATTTAAGAAGGAACAACAGATAATTAACAATAAGGAAACAGCAGTTCTCATAGGGAAATAATAACATTTATCGGTTAGTGGATGAGCTGCAAGATAATGATTATGACCAAAATATCTTTTGTTCATTTAAAAAGCAGGTGCTTTTTGTTCATTATTTATTTTTTTCAAAAAAATTAATAACATTGTTTAACTTAATATTTAAATAAAAACCCGAACAAATTGCATCCTATACTCATCAGAAATAACGTAAAAATACTTGGCGAAGGTAGCCAGGTAATGATGTTTGCCCATGGCTTCGGCTGTGCACAAAGCTCATGGAAATTTGTAACCGATGCCTTTCTGGCCGATTACAAGGTGATATTATTCGATTATGTGGGTTCGGGCGACTCCGATTTAAGCCAGTACGACAAGCAGAAGTATTCCACTTTAGAAGGATATGCCTGCGATGTTATCGACATTATAGAAGCGCTCGATCTGAACAACATCATCTTTGTTGGCCACTCGGTAAGCAGTATGATCGGCATGATAGCCGCATTACAGGCGCCTGAAGCATTTAAAAAACTGATATTTATTGGCCCTTCGCCAAGATATTTGAACGATGGCGATTATATCGGCGGATTTAATTCCAATGATATCGAAACCATATTTGAGCACATTGCCGACGATTATGTAACGTGGAGCAAACAACTGGCACCAGTTGTGATGGATAGTCCGTTGAAACCAGAACTATCCGATTTCTTACAGGAATGTTTTGAAGCAACAGATCCAAGTGTTGCACTTGCCTTTGCCATGGCCACCTTTAAAGCAGATTATCGCGATAAATTAAAGAACCTCCAGGTACCAAGCCTTACCCTGCAGAGTTCGTATGATATTATGGCTCCCTTATCTGCAGGCGAATTTATCCATAAAAATACCCCCGAAAACTTTTTGGTAGTGATGAAAGCCACAGGCCATTACCCGCAAATAAGCGAACCGGAAGAAACCATAAGGGAAATAAAAGATTTTATTGAGCCGGTTAGCTTAAGCCCATCATCCGGACATGCGTATGCATCGTAGGCAAAGGCTAAAATGAAAAGCAATTATTCTTCCAAAAACAGGTAAGCTTCTTCTTTGGCCCTGGCACAGATTATTTTAACCAGCTCGATTCTATTCGCCAGCTGCAGTTCCGATAAATCGTCGTACTCGATGGCCTGCAGGTGAGCACTTAGCTTCGGGCCTAAGCCCATGATATAGATAGTAGCGCGCATTTTGTGCGTTACTTTTTTCAGTTCATCAAATCTTCCATCCTGCAGGCAACTATCCAGCTGTTGCAGCTCGGCAGAAATCACCTCGATAAACTTATGGCCTATTTCCTTTTCATATGCCACATCGCCCATACTTAATGCTTTCAGATAACTGAGATCAATAATCTTGTATTTTTCATTATCAATATCCTGTTGAATATTTTCCGAAACCAGTACCTCGAACTGGGTAAGTATGCCAACCAGTTCGATTTTTGAAATGGGCTTGGTAACGCAACCGTTAATGCCTATCTTAAAACATGCTGCTTTTATTTCTTCTATATTGTGTACGAGCATGGCAACAACCGGGATATCTATATTCTTTCTGATCTTTTTTACCAGTTCGTACCCTTCAGGCCCGGCTCCTTCCACATCAACCAATATCAACTTAAAGGTAAAATCATTCAGCTTCTTTATGGCAATATCTTCATTTCCGGCAATCTCAAAACTTACATCATACTCTTTAAGGTAAGCCGACAACTGTTCTGCATCAATAGCATTGCCATCAACAACCAACACATCGGTTGTGGGATTAAATTTTTGACGGCCTTTACCATTAGCTTTCATAAATAATTATAATATCTGCATTCTCTTATTTAAAGCCGCCCTATAAGCATCCGATACCGGAACAAAATGATGATGTATGATCAAGGTGTTGCCTTCTACGGTATCTATTTTACCAACATTGATAATGAACGACCGGTGCACACGGATAAAAACATGGCCTGGCAGTTTATCCTCAATTGATTTTAAAGAAGAGTGAATGGAATAGTTTTTTTCATCTGTATAAATCATTACATAGCTTCCCTGAGCTTCCAGATGGTTAATATCAAGAACCTTTATACGTCTGATTACCCCCGAATCTCTGATAAAAACAAAATCATCCTGATGGTTAGCTAAAAACAGGTTACTCAGTTGATAAATTTCCTTTGCCCTGCCAATGGCCTTCAAAAACCGGTCGGGCATTACCGGTTTCACAATAAAATCGACCACATTTAAATCGAAAGCTGTTACAGCATAATCTTTTTTCGAACTGATAAATATAATTAAAGGTCTTTTTTCATTTAAACCTTTAACCAGTTCTATTCCAGAAATGCCCGGCATCTCAATATCCAACAGCAATAAATCTATTTTATGAATGGCCAGGTTCTGATAAGCTTCTTCTGCACTCTCGCATTCAGCAATCAGCTTTAGTGAGGGGTCAATCTGCAAGAGATGGCTCACCGTGCTCCTGGCTATTACATGGTCATCCACAATTAAACAGTTCATCAAAATCAGATTAGGGCCTCAAATAAAACTAAGCATAACACAGCGCAATATTTATCAAAAAATATAATGAACAAAATGAATAAAATATATATTTGCAGAAAACCAATTGCAATTTCGTCTCGTATATACGCCCGTTCGTCTAGGAATTTTGCCTTTCTAATGCCTAGATATAGCCAAACAAGTTGATTAGAGTTAATTTTATTCAACATTGAAAACAGAATTATCAATCATAAAAAATAAAGGAATAAAATGAACAAATTTAAAACTATTGCATTTTCAGCACTAAGTATCCTATCGGTTTACACCGTTAAAGCACAAACTTTTAAAGAGCCTGTTGGCTATAAACTAAAAAACGGAATGAACATCATTATTTCAGAAAATGACCGTTCGCCAAAAGCATATTCGAGCTTTACCCTTGATGCTACAGCTTTTAAAGACAAAAAAGATGGTGTTGTAGAATTATTAAATGCCGTATTGAACGAAAACGTAAGTAAAAATTCAAATATCAGCTTTAACGACAATAGCGGAAAATTGGCTACTTCCAATACAGATCTTGATAAAGATTTATCAGCAATGGCTGCTTTGGTTCAAAATGCAACCATAGATCAAAAAACTTTCAATACTGCAAAAGCAAAATTGCTTACCAGTTTGAAACTGCAGGACTACGATTACGACCAAACCGTAAACGAAAAATCTGTTAACGCCTTAACATTAGCCGATGTTCAGGATTTCTACAGCCAGATTACACCAGAAAAAACTTTTTTAACCATTGCTGGTGATGTAGAATTGAGCACTGCAAAAACTGCAGCAAAAAAAGCATTTGGCAACTGGACAAAACAAACTGCCTATACTGCATTAGCAAAATAAAAGTCGTCTAAATAATCAAAACGGCCTCCCAATGCAAATCGGGAGGCTTTTTTATGCCCGAAATGTTACAGAAATAACCGCTAGCACCTATCTTTAATCGTATAACATTCAATATATTAGCATTCTAAATAATTTTGAATGAAGAAACTTTACATCCTCACCTTTACAGCGCTGATCAGTATAACTATCCAGGCCCAAACAGTGGTTAACCGCAATGCGGATATCGATCAAATGGTTAAGGCGGTAAATCAGGATTCATTAAAAGCCTACATCAGCAAAATGGTTGCTTTCGGAACGAGAAATACCTTAAGCGATATTAAAAGCAAAACAAATGGAATCGGTGCCGCAAGAAACTGGGTGTTAAGCAAGTTTAATCAATTTGCAAAGCAAGCAGATGGCAGACTCACCGCTTACCTGGATACCACCACCTTTAAACCCGATGGCAAGAGAGTAGACCAGCCTACACTTCTTGGGAATGCAGTAGCCATACTAAAAGGAACAGATGCCAACGATAAACGTGTTTACGTGGTAAGCGGTCACCTCGATAGCCGCGTAACCGATGTAATGAACAGAACCAGCAGTGCACCCGGAGCTAACGATGATGGCAGCGGTGTTGCGGGCGTAATTGAAGCGGCAAGGATTATGAGCCGGTACAAGTTTTCGGCAACCATAATTTTTGTGGCGGTAAGTGGCGAAGAACAGTCGCTATTGGGTTCAGGCTTTATGGCCGCAAAGGCAAAAAAAGAAAACTGGAATATTGATGCCATGCTGAACAACGACATGATCGGCAGTAATAACAGCAGTGAAACGCAGATAATAGACAATACCAGACTGCGCGTTTTTAGCGAAGGTTTGCCCAGCTACGAACTGGATAAGAATGCAAAGAGCATCCGCCAGTTTGGTTTAGAAAATGACGGAAAAAGCCGCCAATTGGCCAGATATGTTAAAGAAATCGGAGAACGTTATGTAGATCAACTGGAAATAAAATTAATTTACAGAAACGACAGGTTCCTCCGTGGCGGCGACCATACTCCCTTTGTAGAAAATGGTTTCACAGCCGTACGCATTACCGAAATGAACGAAAACTTCGATCACCAGCACCAAGATCTTAGAACGGAGAAAGGAATTAAATACGGCGACCTGCAAGAATTTATGGATTTCGAATACCTACGCAAAAACACAGGTGTAAACATTGCTGTATTGGCCAACCTGGCAAAGGCACCTTCTGCCCCTACCGAGGTGAAGGTTGATGTTAAAAACCTGAGCAATTCTACATTCCTATACTGGAAAGCACCTATTAACGGTACCATAAAGGGCTATTATGTGCTGATGCGCGAAACCAGCAGCCCGGTATGGGAAAAAAAGTTTTTCACCACTGCAACCGAATTGAGATTGCCTTACAGCAAAGACAATTATTTATTTGCAGTACAAAGCATCGGAAATGACGACAATGAGAGTTTGCCCATTGTACCAACAGTTGGCCGTTAAAACTTTTAGGTTTTACCATTGTTTAAGCTCAAATTTGCATCATGAAATTTAAACCGGTCGCTTTTATTATTAATATCGCCATTACATTGGGTGTTGGTGCTTTAGGCGGATGGGCAACAGCCCAATCAGTTAAAACCTGGTACCCTACACTGAACAAACCTTCTTTTAATCCGCCAAATGCGCTTTTTGCCCCTGTTTGGACAAGCTTATACATCCTAATTGGCATTGCAGCTTACCTGGTGTGGGTAAAGCGCGATAAAATTGTTCATTTTCCGCGAACCGTGGCCATTTACCTTATTCAGCTCATCCTGAATCTGGGCTGGTCGTTTATTTTCTTTTACCTGCATGAGATCGGTTTCGCTTTGGCCGAAATTATCTTATTGTTGGTTTTGGTTGCAGTTAACGGCTATACTTTCTATAAAATAAGCAAATGGGCCGGCCTTATCTTTATTCCATATTTCCTCTGGGTAAGTTTTGCAACACTTTTAACCTACAACATTTTTATATTGAACTGATTTTAAAAGAAAACACCTATTTTTAGGGGTGGTAACTTTTAAAAGATTTTTGCTGATCCTCTTCGTTCTGTGCTGTAACCAATTGCAGGCGCAAAAGGTAGGTCTTGTTTTTAGCGGAGGCGGTGCCAAAGGCCTGGCACACATCGGTACTTTAAAAGCCCTTGAAGAAAACCACATCCCCATCGATTACATTACCGGAACATCCATGGGCGGTATTGTTGGGGCCATGTATGCAGCAGGTTACAGTCCCGCAGAGATCGAAAAAATAGCATTAAGCAACGAGTTCCAAAATTGGGTTAACGGCCGTTATACGAGCGATTACACCTATTATTTTCAGAAAAATGCACCAAATGCTTCGATGCTTACGGCAAAAGTAGCGATTGATACAGGTTTTCATTTTAGTTTCCGCTCTAACCTCATTAACGACATTCCGCTAAACTTTGCCTTTCTCGAGCTTTTCTCTCAGGCATCTGCTGTTTCTAAAGATAATTTCGATAACCTTTTTGTGCCTTTCCGCTGTATGGTAGCCGATGTACTTTCGCAAAAAAGCATCACGGTAAGCAAGGGCAGTTTGGCTGAAGCCGTAAGGGCCACCATGACCGTTCCGATTATTTACCGCCCCATCAAACTCGATGGCAAATACGTATTCGATGGTGGTTTATACAACAATTTCCCTGCCGATGTAATGGAAAGAGATTTTAAACCCGATTATGTAATCGGTGCCAATGTTTCTTCTAAAACCTATAACGAATACCCAAAAAACATCGACGACCGCTTAATGAACCGCTTTTTGGTGTATATGTTTCTTTCCAAATCGGATTCTACCATGATCGGTAAAAATGGCGTGTACATTCAGCCAAATCTGGGCGCTTACAGTGTTACCAATTTCGCTCCGGTACAAGAGCTCATTAAAAAAGGTTATGAGGCCACGATGGCCGATATGCCAAGGATCAAAGCCCTCATCAGCAAAAGGGTAAGCGATGAAGAACTGGCTAAAAGACGCGAAAAATTCAACGCCAAAAAACCTGAACTTAAGTTTAGCAGCGTTACCGTATCAGGCGTTAATGCACAACAGAAAAAATATGTAGAACGGCTTTTTAAAAGCGACAAAAGCAGTTTTGACCTCCAGGATATCCGACGTGGCTATTACAAGCTGGTAGCCGATCAAACGTTCGAAACCGTTTATCCTAAAATTTCCTACCAGGCGGCAACCGACAGTTATACTTTTGAGGTGGTGGCCCAGCCCAAAAAGAGTTTCAAACTGGAACTTGGCGGAAATATTTCTACCAGGCCGATCAGCAACGTTTTCTTGGGTGCCCAATACAATTACCTGAACAGAAAATCGTACACCTTCGGAACCAGCTTTTATTCTGGTCGCTTTTACGAATCGGTACAGGTAAACGGCAGGGTAGATTATCCAACCAAACTACCGCTGTTTTTAGCAGCCGAATTAACCTATAACCACTGGAATTTCTACAACACCAGCCAGATTTTTATCGAAAATCCACATCCCATATACATTGAGCAATCCGATAGAAAGATCGACCTCATGATGGGGGTACCATTAAATTACAATACCAAGGTGGTGCTTCACTCCACCTTTATCAACAACAGCGATAACTATAGCCCAAACAGCACTTTTGGTGTTGGCGATGTGCTCGATGAAACTGTTTTTAATGGCTTTAGAGGTTCCTTAAACCTCGAAAAAAACTCGCTTAACCGCAAACAGTACGCCACCAACGGACAAAGCTTCTCTTTAAGTTTTAATTACACCACCGGCCGCGAAAATTACGATCCAGGCAATATTCTCCGCAGCACCCCGGGTTTTGTTAAAACCCCTGGAAGTAGCCGGTTGCGGCAATGGGGCAGCATCAAACTTACACAGGAAAATTATTTTCTGCACCTTAAAAAATATACCCTGGGTTATATCATAGAAGGGGTTATTTCCAATCAGCCCCTTTTCAGTAATTACTATGCAACATTATTAACTGCTCCGGCCTTTTATCCGCTGCAGGATAGCAGATCATTGTTCCTTGATAAATTCAGGGCTACAACCTATGCCGCCGGCGGGATAAAAAACATTTATAATGTTAAAAAAAATCTCGATTTTAGATTAGAAGGTTACTTATTTTTGCCTCATAAAGAGTTCGAACTGAATAATTTTCAGGATGTGGATTATGCCAAAGCCATTACCAAAATACGCTATGCAGGTACTGCAGGTTTGGTTTACCACTCCCCGCTCGGCCCCGTAAGCCTAAGTTATAATTTATATAATGATGCAGTTAAAAGAAATGGTGTATTATTGCATATCGGTTATTTAATTTACAATAAACGTTCTATCGAATGAAACGAATCTTACTTTTGTTATCGCTATGCTTAACCGCTTTTGCAGGCAAAGCACAAACCGCGGCCATTAATAACTTTCTTGTAAAAGAGAATCTGCTTAAAAACAACAAACTGGCCATTATAGCTGCCGATTCGCTGAACAACCCAAACGAAAATATAAATGGTACCTATACTTTTAGTGTAAGCGGATTTACGCAGATATTAAAGTTTAACGATGGGATAGCGGTGCTTCCCTTGCCCATCGATAAATCTACTTTTGTTTACATAAAACACCAGAACGATACAGGTACACACAGCAAACTGGTATATGTATATAAAAAGGATACCGATTTAAGTCCTTATGCCATAAACAGTTTATGGCTATTTATCATTCCCATTGCACTCATCATTATCGCTTTCGCCTTCCGCAAACTCATCATATTTGTGGTGATTGTATTTTTGGTGTTTGTATATTTTAACCACAGCAACGGCTTAAACCTTTCTACCTTTTTCGAAAGTATTTTTGATGGATTAAAGAACCTGGTCTGACGCATCTTTGTCCGCTTACTTAGGTTCACGCCCGTTTTCAACAAATTTGGAAATAGCCTTTCGTTTTTAACGAAAAAAGACAGGCAAATATTCTCTTTCTTCATGCTCACGCTCGTTTCTAACGAGTGTGGAATTAGCATTTCGTTTTTAACGAAAAAAGATAATTAAATCTTCTTTTTTTGCAAAGCAGTGCCTGTGGTGCTTCGGTTATAGCAGTCCCGGCCTTTGCTTAATCCCGATCAATTTACCTCATAATCCAATAATACTTAAATCGGGATAACGCTGCCGGTCGGCTTTATTTTACCTGGTTTCCTGCAATAAACTATCATGCTCACGCCCGTTTCTAACGGGTATGGAATAGCCTTTCGTTTTTAACGAAAAAAGACAGGCAAATATTCTTTTTCTTCATGTTCACGCTCGTTTCTAATGAGTGTGGCAGTAGCATTTCGTTTTTAACGAAAAAAGACAGTCAATACTTGCTCACGCTCGTTTCTAACGAGCGTGTCAATAGCATTTCGTTTTTAACGAAAAAGACAAGTATTCTTTTTCTTTTAGAAAAGCAGTGCCTGTGGTGCTTCGGTTATAGCAGTCCCGGCCTTTGCTTAATCCCGATCAATTTACCTCATAATCCAATAATACTTAAATCGGGATAACGCTGCCGGTTGGGTTTATTTTACCTGGTTTCCTGCAATAAACCAACATGGCTACGAAAACAATTATATTAAATCTTTCATAAGAAGTAATTATTTCATAAAAATCTAATGTTTGGTAGCCCACCACACAGGCAAAATTAAAATTGCTGCGTCAATTAATTTGGATACAGAATTTACCCAAAAGATTCTTCACTGCGTTCAGAATGACAAATATTTAGATTTATTTATTAGTAAATTACTAATATTCTTAGTAAATTCGTTTTATGGAAAATCTATTTTTAGTTTGTTTGGTACCTCCAGTTTCTATAGTGGAGGATATTGATGAGATCAGAAACTATATTTCAGGGAAATTCGATGTTTACGAATCCTTAAAACGGCCGGCACACATTACCTTGTACCCTCCGGTTAAATTATCATCGTTTGAGGCCGAAAAGAAGTTTTTCAAGGCATTGGCGGATGCCGCTTTCAGCATCCCGTTTACTCAGGTACTCAAAAATTTCAATTCATTCCCCGAACACACATTTTATCTTGATGTGGAAAAAAATGAGTGGCTGATGAATTTAGAAAAACAAATTTCAAAAGAATTACAACCTTTAAAACTGATTGAGCAGAATGAGAAATTTAATCCACATTTAACTTTAGCTTTTAGAGATATAAAACCCGTTTTCAAGAACATTATAGCTGAATTTAAGGACCGAAAATTTAAGCGCGAATTTCAGGTTTCTTCTTTTTCAGTTTATAAACACCAGGATAAAAGATGGCAGCCATTTAGAGAATTTACATTTAAAAATCCAGACACCAAACCCAAAGCATTGAGCCTTTTCGATTGATTAAGATAGCAGCAGCACTCACGTCGTATCTATCTGGCGGGTACATAAAGTTTTTGCTTTTATTAATTCAAAGAAATGCCCATTATACACAAAAATACTGCTTAAACTAGGATAACACTGCCAATCGTGTTTATTTAACCGCTCATAAGGCTACTACCCGTACCACCTAAACCCGATCAAAGCGGGATGCTGCCGATTTTTTCTATCGGGAGCAGAAGCGGGAGCGGGACTGTAATCTGCCAAAAGCTGCTGCAACTGCTTTCCAAAAAAATCAAAGCTTATCACTATTCTACCTTTAGAAATAACATTGGTTTTTAACAAAAAAACTATTCAAATATCTTTTTTTCCAGAAAAGCAACATTTAACCGCTCATAAGGCTACTACCCTTGCCACCTAAACCCGATCAAAGCGGGATGCTACCGATTTTTCCTATCGGGAGCAGAAGCGGGAGCGGGACTGTAATCTGCCAAAAGCTGCTGCAACTGCTTTCCAAAAAAATCAAAGCTTATCACCATTCTACCTTTAGAAATAACATTGGTTTTTAACAAAAAAACTATTCAAATATCTTTTTTTCCAGAAAAGCAATATTTAACCGCTCATAAGGCTACTACCCCTGCCACCTAAACCCGATCAAAGCGGGATACTACCGATTTTTTCTATCGGGAGCAGAAGCGGGAGCGGGACTTTAATCTGCCAAAAGCTGCTGCAATTGCTTTCCAAAAAATCAAAGCTTATCACCATTCTACCTTTAGAAATAACATTGGTTTTTAACAAAAAAACTATTCAAATATTCTTTTTTCCAGAAAAGCAACATTTAACCGCTCATAAGGCTACTACCCCTGCCACCTAAACCCGATCAAAGCGGGATGATGCCGATTTTTTCTATCGGGAGCAGAAGCGGGAGCGGGACTGTAATCTGCCAAAAGCTACTGCAACTGCTTTCCAAAAAAATCAAAGCTTATCACTGTTTTCACCATGGTTATAACGCTAATTTTTACGAAAAGACAAGCAAATATGCCATTTAGAATTTAGACCAGCCTTTTAAAACGGCATCCCGATACCAAAGTTATATTGAAGAAAACGATAGGTATCTGGCCCATGTGTAGCATTATAATTATTTTTAAAATCTCTGGCACCAGAGAAAAATTTGCTGATTACCCATTGATCGGAGCCCGAAAACTGTGGATCTTTAAGTTTCAGCCCAACATCGAACCTGAAAACAAAATACTGCACATCATACCTTAACCCCACGCCTGTACCCACAGCCAGCTGCTGTGCAAACTTGCTTAATTTAAACACCGTTTGCTCATCAAGGTCTGGAGTGGCCAGAAGAATCGATTCGCCTTTACGGAGATTCCATACATTGCCAATATCCACAAAGGCTGCACCTTTTAGGGTGGCGCCAAAAAATTTCTTCGCTACGGTAAAACGGTATTCAAAATTGGATTCGATACGCATGGTACCCAGCTGATCGAGCCCATAAAATGCCCTCCGCAAAGTATCGCTCCTTAAAAGCCCCCTGTCGTAGTTTCCTGGTCCGATGGTTCTGGCCTGCCAGGCCCTTACCCCACTCGATCCACCTGCGAAGAACTGTTTCTCGAAAGGAATGCCGGTTAATATCGAATTGCCGTAAGCATAGGCTATACCTGCATTTAAACGGGCAATAAACTGCCGCTCTCCACCTAAATGTTTGTACCACCTTATATCGAATTCCGGACGCACATATTGGTTAAACGGCAAGCCCAATATTTTTGCAGGATCATTGTTTGCGGGGTCATTCTTGGCGCCAGTTAATTTGGAAATACCCTGTAGCATATTTCCGGCGATATCTATTCCGGCCCTCAAATAAACAAAAGACCTAAACTCATTCAGCTTATTTGCATTTAAGGTATAGGTATACTTCATCCCTAAGGTTAAATCTTTCCGGCCGAGCAAGGTAGAATAATACAGGTTATTTAAAACTGTTTCTGCATCTACATTCGGGTCCAGATAGCCAAAACGGTACTCGAAATTTAAAGGGGTGAAAGAGTGCAGCTTAGATTTTGTTTCTACCCAATCGTAAGTAATGGAATTGATAAAAATCCTTCTTACAGAAACGTCTTTTTGCAGGGCATAGATGTAACTGCTCGAAAAAGTAGTATGTGGCATTCCGTTGCCACCTAGTGTAGGGTTATAAAAAGGAATGATCAACCTGGGTACTGTAATACTGGCGCTGATTGAAAAATCCCGCTGATAAATGTCGCTAAAAACCTTGGCCCCATTACCAACCCGAGATTGTAATCCTCCCTTTACCTGGAGTTCAAACCTTTCGGCACCCCTAAAAAGGTTGTTATTAGTATAAGTATTACTAATATTAAAGCCCACGGTACCACCATTAAAGGGCACCTCACCCTCTACCCGGTTGCTCATTACTTTTTGCGGAATTAACTGAATTACTGCATTTACCCCGTTCGAGGTACTGTCTCTCCTGAAATAATCGATTTTTACATTTTTAAAAATGTTTAGCTCATATAAACGGTCGTAGGTTAAGTTTTCATTGCGGATATCATAAAGTTCACCCTGCTTTAAAAAATCGTATCTCACGATCGGATTTCGCCTGTAACGCTTAGAAAAATCGGTAAAAATAATGCCGTTTAAAGTATCCTTACTCAATTTATACCTAACCGAATCGGGAAAGCCATCCGGATTTGGCGCAATGATCATGTGCGTATAGCCAATATTGAACTGTTTATGAGGTCCCTCGTTCGGATCGGTAACATTCAGGTTTAAATCGATTTTATTGGATTTGGAAGTGGCTTCGGCCCCGTAAACATCAAAATTTACATATGGCCTCAAAAAATAGAAGTAACCGTTTTCTTTCATGATGCGGTAAATCTGCTCCCTTTCGTAAGTTAAGGAGTCTTCATCATATTGCATGCCCTTATGTAAATGGCTTACGGCAACTTTATTCGATTCGTAAAGGTTTTTGATATTTGCATTTGGGATCGAATCTGTAATTTTATCGATCATGTAAGCAGGACCAGGTTTTGCACTAAAAATCACTTCCGCTTTTTTATTCGCAACCTTTATCGCAGAAGTAACTTCAGCCTGGCGATAACCTTTACTTTTTAAAAACTTCTGTATCTGGGCCCTCGAAATTTCGACCAAAGTGCTGTCCAAAATCGCTGGCGGCGTACCAAAAGGCTTAATGTCGTTGGTTTTATACCTACCGTCCTTAGTATTAAATAAGTTATATAATGGCACCTGAATACTGAGCATTGATGCCGGCCGAAGATCTTTCTGCACGTAATTATAGGCCTGCTCTTCAAATTTAGCATCAACGCTATCAATGGTCACTTTTTTCACGATCGATTGATAGTCGGCAATGTATTTAGTTGATGAACAGGACTGAATTAAAACAATAATAAATAGTAATATTGCAGTGCTTTTCAGTTTAATATTTATTGAGTTTTGGTATGCTTTCAAAATCACAGATTAGTTTTATAAAGTCGTTACATCAAAAAAAATACCGTAA
>Ga0308165_1001131_pt1 | contig 39463 bp, 32 predicted proteins | sample PhyWR2_FD_201032 | JGI IMG/M metagenome (GOLD analysis project Ga0308165, IMG submission 201032) | Phyllosphere microbial communities from UC Gill Tract Community Farm, Albany, California, United States - DLSLW.R2 | ecosystem: Host-associated > Plants > Phyllosphere > Unclassified | place: USA...
GTTGATATTATTATGGGGGCAATGGCACTCGTTTCTGAAGGAGATTTAAATACCCGAATCAATGAACAGGAGACTCAGTTTGAGTTAAAAGAGCTTTCTAAAGGTATCAACACGATGTTGGATAATATAGAACAATATATTTCAGATATTTATAAGTTGGAAATCAAGCAACAAGATGCGCATATGAGAGCATTACAGTCGCAAATCAGCCCCCATTTTCTATATAACACGTTAGAGTATATTCGTATGTATGCGTTAAGTGAAGGAAGCGAGGAGTTAGCGGACGTTGTATATGCATTCTCAACTTTATTACGGAACAATACCGATCAGGCTAAGACCACGACCCTAGAAAAAGAGCTAAGTTTTTGTGAAAAGTATGTATACTTGTATCAAATGAGGTATCCGGATCGAATTGCGTATCACTTTGAGATCGATGAGGCATTAAAGGATCTTGTTTTACCAAAATTCTCGGTTCAGCCCTTGATTGAAAATTATTTTGTTCACGGCATCGATTTTTCTAGAAATGACAATGCTATTAGTGTGAAAGCGCGTTTAGTTGATGGGCAAGTGAAGGTTTTGATTCGTGATAATGGTAAAGGAATCTCTTTGCAAAAGCTAGCGTTGATTCAAAGCAAATTGAAGAGTGAGCAAATCGAACTGCACGATTCGATTGGATTGCAGAATGTAAATGAACGTTTGCGAGCTTATTTCGGCCCTTCATTTTTGATGACGATTACGCCGAATGAAACAAAAGGTATTGCAATTATGCTATCTTTCAATGATCCCCTTTCTTGAAAATAGTTGATTTTAAAAGAAATCATAGAAATGATCACTTCAAATAAGTCCTCATATTTCACAGCAAAATCATGTTGCGACAAGTAGTCATAAAGTAAAGGAGCAATCGAATGAATTACAATGTTTTACTGGTTGATGATGAATATATGATCGTAAATGGATTAAAAAAAATTATTTCTTGGGAAGCAGAAGGCTTTTCCATCAAAGGGACGGCACGAAATGCAAAAGAAGCATTAACAATGATGGAGACAGAGGCTATCGATCTGGTGATCACTGATATTACAATGCCGGAAATGACAGGGTTAGAATTTATTGAAGCTGCCCAAAAAGAGGCTAGAGAGTTTGAGTTTATGATTCTCTCTGGCTATCAAAAATTTGACTTTTTAAAAGGCGGTCTGCAGTTAGGGGCAATCAATTATTTGATGAAGCCTGTTGATAAGGTCGAGCTTTTAAAAAGTGTTAAAAAGGCAAAGAAACGTTTAGATGACCGTAGTCAGCAAGAAACTAGAAATGGTTTGTATAGTGAAATTTTATTATCTCAATGGGTGAATGGTGAAATCGACAAGGACAGTTATGAAGAGTTGGACCGATTGGTCAATACGGCAGAAAAATCAGAGTGGACTGTTTTATTGATAGAGGTTAATCGTGAGAAAAAAATCACCGTTATTGACTGGCTGGAAAACCAGCTGCAATCTTTATTGTTTACTAGAAATTTAGGGGATAAAAGTCTGATTGTACATATATTTAGAGGTGGCAAGTATCAATTGAACCAACTGCTAACGGCAAATCCTTTAAAAGCAAATGAAGACGATAGTTGGTTGATAAGTGTCGGCGAGACGGTTGGTGATTGGGAAGATGTACCGGATAGCTATGAAAAAGCAAATCAGACGTTGCAACGCTATAAATTTTATGAAGCAAGTGGCAATAATGTGTTATATTCTGTTTTTTCAGATGATTTCGATCTTTCAGCAGATATTATTAATTTTAATAAAACGTTGATGGTTGGAGATTTCACTACGATCGAGAGCACGATTGCTGAAATTTTTGCTAAAACGCAAAAAATTGGTGCCCGCCCAGAAGATGTTCGCCATATTACGTTTATGCTGTTTATGGATATCTATCGCCGCTTTAATCATTTGGATGAAGGCGAGTATCAACAAGTTCTAGATGATATCAATCATTCATCGAATGCTGATGAACTGCACGATATTTTATCGACTACAGTGACTCAAATCACACGGGAAAAAATAGCATATGACTATTCAGAAAATGTGCAAAAAGTGATTGATAAAATTCGTTCTGAGTATACAAGTGAATTAACGTTGAAATGTGTAGCTCAATCATTGCATCTTAATGTAATGTACTTGGGGCAATTATTTAAAAAAGAAACTAAGAAGAGTTTCTCTCAATATTTGAACCAATATCGTATGAAAAAAGCACAAAATCTGTTACTCTATACGGACGATAATGTAAATGAAATCGCTGATAAAATCGGTTTTAACAACAGTACTTACTTCTCTCAAATTTTTAAAAAAATGAATGATCTAACCCCTAAAGAATTTCGAGAAAAATATAAACATCATTATGATTCGGTGGGTGAAGAATAATCAAGCAAGCACAAGAACAGAACTCTTGTGCTTGCTTTTTTCGTAAATCAAACGCAATTAAATGCTAAATGGACGTTGCTCTTCTTTGTATTGTCTCGGTCTAGGTACGGTCCCTAAAGTAAAGTCGATCGTACCTCCATTCATCAAGCTAGCATGAGTGAACACTAATCCCTCGTGTAAAGAATCATTGTAATGAATATGGTCCACAAATTGTTGCTGTTCTTGATTTGGACTAGTCGAAATAGTCAAGGTTTCACCAGTAGATAAATGAAGAATAGCTTTATCAAATAAAGGCATCCCGATCACATATTCACCTGAACCAGGACAAACAGGATAAAACCCTAATGAACTAAAAATATACCAACTAGCCATGCTGCCATTATCTTCGTCTCCTGGGAAACCAGTAGGACTATCATTAAATTCTTGGGTCATCAATTGTTTTAGCAATGGCTGAGCAAACTCTGGCTTTCCAATATAGCTAAATAAATAAGGAAAATGGAAGCTAGGCTGATTAGAAATGGCCAATTGACCAAACTCTGTGGCAGCCATTTCACTCATTTCATGAATTTCAAACCCGTATCCATCAGCAGAAAAGACAGGTGCTTGATTACATAAATCGATCAATTTCTCTTGGAATTTGTCTTGGCCGCCGAAAGCAGCAATCAAGCCCTTGAAATCATGATATACAGCAAAACTACTCTGCCAAGCGCTACCTTCAGCATAATCTTCGCCCCAACGATGGCTGTTGAAGGGTTCTTTGAACCTACCGTCTGTGTGTTTCGCCCGCATAAAGCCAGTGTTAGGATCGAAAATAGATAAATAATTCTTGGCTTGTTTTTCATAGTGTTCAGCAGTCGTATGCTCTGCCAAGCTTTTAGCAACTTGGCGAATACAAAAGTCACTGTAACAATAATCTAAGGTATGATTTACTGACTCGTGATAGTTAGCAGGCACATATCCATAGGTTAAATAATCGTTGGTTCCTTGTCTACCGTAGTTTGAATTCTCGCTTTGAATTGTTGCCCCTTTGATCATGGCCTCTAAAAATTCAGGCATCAGATCAGGACGGATATCTTTCACTGCGGCATCAGCTACTACCGCATCAATCAAGGTTCCGGGCATCAAGCCACGTTCATCAGGTGAAAGCCATTTAGGCAAATAGCCGCTTTCTCGATAACTATTTAAAAAACCTTCCAGCATTTCTGCATATTTTTCTTGAGCGATCAATGAATAGAGCGGATAAACAGTCTTATAAGTATCCCAAAAGCCGTTATTTGTATAAAGAAACCCTGGTTTTACTTCTTTAGCCAACGTATCATAATGAATAATTTTCTCGTTAGCATCTTTTTCATAAAAGGTTTGCGGGAATAAAAAAGCACGATATAAATTATGATAAAAAGTCGAGCGACGTTTGGTATTTTTATCTTGGATATCGATTTTACTTAAATAATGCGACCATTGTTCCTCAGAATTTTTGAGATAATCTTCAGGTTTCCAATGAATTTCACGAGATAAGTTCAGCTTGGCTTGATCGCAGCTTATAAAAGAAGTGCCAAATTGAACGGTTTGTTCTTGAATATCGCCAAAAGTAAAAGCAATACAGTCATCTTCTCCATTTTTTTTAATAGGAGTTTCAAAAGTTAATGGTTGCTGAAAGTGAAGCGTAAAATAAAATGAAAAATGAGAATCCTCACAACCTGCGTAGTTTATTATAGAGCCGGAAACTGTCTGGTCATCTTCTACCGTCAGTTGATATTTTCCAGGTAATGAAAGTAACAGATTTGCATTCGGCTGACTATAGCGAACAGTCAACACACCTCCGTACATACTAGGGATTATGCGTGTAGTCAATTGATATCGTTGTTCTTTAATTTCTAAATAGTCAGGTCTGAAAACGCTCTTATTTGGTCGGTAAGAAGATTGGGCATGAAAGAGTGTCTGTTCTTTCAATTGACCGTTAAAAGGTAATAGCACAAAGTAACTGAAATCCCCCATCCAGGGACTCGGCTGATGTGTTAGTCGAAATCCCTGAAAGACGGGGTCTCTGGGGTTGAACCACCAGCTGCCATTCTCTCCATTCGTTTGAGGGGCAAAATAATTCATGCCCCAAGGAACACCTGTATAAGGCAGGCAATTGCCATTGGAAAAAGAGTGCTGATTATCTGTTCCGTGTCTAGTATCGATCAATGTTGGGTTCATCTATTGATTCTCCTTTGTTGAGTGTCGAATGATTTGTTTTACAGGGATTTGCTGGTCAGTCGGGACTTTATGTTTTTCAATCCAGTCGATCAGCATTGTTCCAGCAAGTGTCCCCATGCCTTTAAAATCTTGTGCAATGGTTGTTAGTGATGGGTCGATCAATGAAGCTGCCTGAATGTTGTCGAAGCCGACAACTGACAATTGATTAGGTATATCAATATTCGCTCGTTTTGCCAGATTCATTAAAGAAATTGCCACTAAGTCATTCTCGCAGACCACTCCTGTAATGGCATTTTCGTGTAAATAGTGAATGACATCAGCATTTAAAAAAGATTGTTTATCCGTTAACGCAGTATGGAACGATAAATGTTGTTCTTTTGTTGCATGGATGTAGCCTAAATAGCGTTGACGTACCGATTGCGGCAAGGTAGTTTCACCAAAAATATAAGCAATTCGTTGATGCCCTAGCTCTGCTAAATAAGTTGTTGCCATCACACCACCTGAAAAATTATCCGATTGTACTGTTGGATAAGATAGATCATGAATTTTTTTATCTAAGATAATAACTGGAAACTCCTGAATGGATAGCTCAAACAGTGTGTCTAGAAAGTCTTCTGTATTATGAGCATAATAGATCATTCCGTCAAAGTCTTCGATAATATCAGCTGCTTTTTTATTGATCAAAAATTCGGATGAAGACATGATCACTTCATATTGATGCTTACTTGTGACAGGTGCTAGACCTTCATTGAAGTTGCCAAGTGAAAGGTCATTTACAAAGGGGATTAAAAATAAGATACGAGCTACTTTTTTCTTCATGGGTTTACGCTTTTGGACATAGCTGCCTCTTCCCTGTATACGGTAAATCAAGCCTTGATTCTCTAACTCTGTGAGTGCACGTTTAGAGGTAATACGGCTGACGTTATAGGTTTGAGATAATTCCTTTTCTGTAGGAAGTTGTGCATTTTCCTGCAAATTACCAGTTTCAATAGCATGTAATAAGTCATCGATAATTTTTTTATATAGTGGTTTAGACATAGTTGTTCTCCTAATCGTTAAATGATATATCATTAAAGGTAGTTTAACATAGAAAGAAAAAGAGTTCAATTCAAAAATAGTAGAAAAAACAGTGGACAAAACGCTTTCATTAGCATATACTTTCGTTGTTAAATGATATATCAACTGACAAGGAGGCTATTATGATTTATAACAAAATACCGAACTCTGTACAAGTTTTTATGGATAAGATGACTCAGTTGTGTGGAAAAGAGCATGCAGGTTGGGCTGAGAATTTTAATGCAGCGTTTGCGAATACTCTGACTACTACAGTTAAGAAGCAAGACGATGGAACAACCTTTTTGCTGACAGGAGACATTCCTGCGATGTGGCTGAGAGATTCAACGGCCCAAGTTCGCCCTTATTTAGTGGTTGCCAAAGAAGATGAAGAACTTGCAGAGATGATTTGTGGATTGGTTCAACGACAATTTTTCTATATCACGATTGATCCTTATGCGAATGCCTTTAATGAAATACCGAATAGTGCGGGGCATCAAACGGATCACACTAAGATGAATCCTTGGATCTGGGAGCGAAAGTATGAGATCGATTCACTGTGTTATCCAGTTCAATTAGCCTACTTATTGTTTAAAAATACTGGATACACAAAGCAATTTGATGAAAACTTCGTTGAAGGTGTGAAGCATATTTTGAACGTTTTCAAAACGGAGCAAGAACATAAACATTCCCCTTATACCTTTGAACGTGACACAACTCGATTAGAAGATACATTGCCGAATAAAGGGCGCGGCACTGAAGTTCATCTGACAGGGATGACTTGGTCAGGTTTTCGTCCTAGTGATGATTCGTGTCGCTATGGTTATTTAGTGCCGTCCAATATGTTTGCGGTCGTTATCTTAGGATATATTGAAGAAATCTTTACGGAAGTCTTGTCTGATGCAGAGATAGTGAAACAAGCTGCTATCTTGAAAAGAGAAATCGATGCTGGGATTCAAAGATATGGAAAAACCCACAACCAGCTTGGGGAGTCTGTGTACGCTTATGAAGTAGATGGTCTTGGTAACACGAGTATTATGGATGACAGCAATATCCCTAATCTACTTTCAGCTCCTTATTTAGGATATACAGAAATTACAGATGTAACGTATCAAATGACGCGCAAAACAATTTTAAGCAAGGAGAACCCTTATTTTTACGAAGGGAAATATGCAAAAGGGATCGGCAGCTCTCATACTCCAGAAAATTATATTTGGCCGATTGCATTAGCAATGGAAGGTATGACCACAAATGACAAGTCTGAGAAAGAAAGAATCTTAAATTCCTTAGTTGCAAATGATGGGGGTACTCATTTGATGCATGAGGGATTTGATGTGGATGATCCTTCTAAGTACACACGTGAATGGTTTTCTTGGGCAAATATGATGTTTTGTGAATTAGTGATGGATTATTTTGATATACGAGTTGAGCGATAAAAGAATGAAATGGAGCGTGAAATCATGAAGAAAAAAGTTTATATTATCTCGCATTCTCATTGGGATCGTGAATGGTATCTGCCTTATGAGCAGCATCACATGCGTCTAGTAGAATTAATGGATGATGTCTTAGAGTTGATCGAAACGGATTCTGCTTTTGATAGTTTTCATTTAGACGGGCAAACAATTATTTTAGATGACTATTTACAAGTAAGACCAGAAAAAAAAGCAGCAGTTCAAAAAGCCATTACAGAAGGGAAACTGCGGATTGGTCCGTTTTACATTTTACAAGATGGCTTTCTGATCAGCTCTGAATCGAATGTTCGAAATATGTTGATTGGCAAAAAAGAAAGCGATAGATGGGGAGCCGCTGTCAGATTAGGGTATTTCCCAGATACTTTTGGCAATATGGGTCAGACACCGCAAATGATGAAACAAGCAGGCTTAGATGCTGCTGCTTTTGGTAGAGGGGTAAAACCAGTCGGCTTTAATAACGAGGTGTTGGATGATGAAAACTATACTTCTCAATATTCAGAAATGTGGTGGCAAGGACCGGACGACAGTACAGTTTTAGGATTATTATTTGCAAATTGGTACAGCAACGGCAATGAGATACCAGCAGAAAAGGAAGCGGCGTTAGCCTTTTGGACGCAAAAATTAGCAGAAGTTGAAAAATTTGCATCAACGGATCATTTATTGATGATGAATGGTGTTGATCATCAACCTGTTCAAAAAGATATCACAAAAGCAATAGCTTTAGCAAATGAACTATTTCCAGAATATGAATTTATCCACTCGAATTTTGATACGTATTTAAAACAAATGCAGCAAGATTTATCGGAGAAAGTTGGTACAGTTTATGGTGAGTTGACGAGCCAGGAGACAGACGGCTGGTTTACTTTAGCTAATACAGCTTCGGCAAGAGTTTACCTGAAGCAATGGAATACAGCTGTGGAACGTCAATTAGAAAATAGAACAGAACCTTTGGCAGCAATGGCTTACGAATTGACTGGCAATTATCCTCATGACCAATTAGATTACGCATGGAAACTATTGCTGCAAAATCACCCTCATGATAGTATTTGCGGCTGTTCTGTAGATGAAGTTCATCGTGAAATGATTCCAAGGTTTGAAAAAGCCAATGAAGTTGGGAAATATTTGGCAGAGGAAGCGTTATCTCAATTAGTTATCGCAGTAAATACAGAAGATTTTCCAGAAAAAAGTCATCCATTTGTTGTGTTTAATACTTCTGGCTATCAAAAATCAGAGAGCATAAAAGTACGCATTGAGATTGAAAGAAAACCATTTAAAGAGGGAATTCCTCATGAACTATGGGAAGGGCTAGTTGATAGTGATACTCCTGCATTTGCAGTAATCAATACACAGGGACAACAAATTTCAGCGACTGTTTCAAAACCAGAGACTTGCTTTGGTTATGAGTTGCCAAAAGATCGTTTTAGAGTCCCTTATATGGCTAAATATGTTGAAGTAGAGCTGTTGATAAGTGATATGGCGCCTTTCTCATGGGCTACATTTGCATTACAGCCAACGGAAAACTTAGATGTGGAAATAGATTCTATGATCAAAGATTCAAAGAATTATGTTCTGGAAAATAGCTGTCTAACTGTAACAATCAATGAAGATGGAACCCTTGAAGTATTGGATAAGTCTTCAGAAAAGAGCTATGACAACTTATTGTTGATTGAAGATACAGGAGACATTGGGAATGAATATATCTTTAAACAACCAGAAGGAACAACGCCTATTTTGTCTAAGCATCATCCCGCAGAAATTTCAGTAGTAAAAGATGAATTATTCATAGCGCAAATTAAAATCGTTCAACAAATGTTAATCCCAGAAGCAGCAGAAGATTTACTAGAACAAGAGCAAAAGGCAGTTGTAGATTTCCGTTATCGCAAAGCTGGCCGTTCATCAAAGATGAAAGAATTAACGATTGAAACGCTAGTAACGATGGAAAAAGATTCTTCGCGCTTAAAATTTGAAACGACATTGGATAATCAAATGAAAGATCATCGTCTGCGGATATTGTTTCCTACAGGAATCGAAACACAGACCCATGAAGCTGATAGTATTTATGAAGTGGTTACTCGACCAAATCAAGTAAGCAAAAGCTGGGAAAATCCAACCAATCCCCAACATCAGCATGGGTTTGTTAATATCCATGATGAGGAATCTGGAATAACGGTTTCTAATTTTGGCTTGAATGAATATGAAGTATTACCGGAAAATAATACGATTGCATTGACTCTTTTAAGAGCAGTCGGAGAAATGGGAGATTGGGGGTACTTCCCAACACCAGAAGCACAATGTTTAGGGACACATACGTTCCACTATGGCATTGACTTTCATAGCGAAAAGGAAAGACGGTATGCTACGTATCAACGAGCTTATGCTGCGCAAATTCCCTTTAGTGTGAAACAAACGTCAAGACATGCAGGTTTATTAAACGCGAAGGATGCTTACTTAATGATTAAAGGGGAGACATTCGCAGTAACCGCAGTGAAAAATAGTGCGGATGATGATGCACTTGTTGTCAGAGGCTTCAATATGAGTGGGAACCAAGCTCAGATTGAAATAGAAAAAAATGGGAAAGAGGTGGCACACTTATTGAATTTGCTAGAAGAAAAGCAACATGAAGAAGTGGTGAAACAATTGAAGCCTTACGAAATTCGAACGATTGGTTTTGATCGCTAAGGACAGGAGGAAAGCTAGATGACGTACTATGGATCAATCGAAGCTGGCGGTACAAAATTTGTCTGTGCAGTCGCAGATGAGCAATTAAACATTATTGAACGAATCAACTTACCAACGAGGTCACCGAAAGTAACCTTGGATGAAGTTTTTGCATTTTTTGACGCGTATCCGTTAATAGCACTTGGGATAGGCTCGTTTGGACCTATTGATGTTAATAGTAAGTCTAGTACTTACGGATATATCACCTCTACACCGAAACCAGGCTGGCAAAATATCGATCTTTTAGGGTCCTTAAAAGAGCGCTATCAGGTTCCGGTTGCTTGGACGACGGATGTTAATGCAGCAGCGTATGGCGAAATGCATTTAGGTGCAGGGAAAGATACTGAAAGCTGTATCTACTTGACGGTAGGCACAGGTGTTGGTGGAGGTGCTGTTGTCAATGGAACCGTTCTGCAAGGATTTAGTCATCCAGAGATGGGGCATATCTCTGTTCAACGTTATCCAGGTGATACAGTAGAAAGTGCATGTCCGTACCATGATAATTGTTTAGAGGGATTAGCAGCAGGTCCAGCATTGGAGAAGAGGACCGGAATCAAAGGGCAGTTACTAGAAGCGACGCATGATATTTGGGAAATTGAAGCCTTTTATATTGCACAAGCGTTGATGAATTATACACTAACATTGTCGCCAGAAAAAATTATTTTAGGCGGCGGTGTTATGAAACAGACGCAACTGTTTCCAAAAATCCGCGCATCGTTAGAAAGGCAATTGGGCGGTTATGTAGCGTTGCCTGTGTTAGAGGACTATATCGTAGGGTGTGATTTAGGAGATAACAGCGGGACAATGGGTTGCTTGCTTTTAGCTAAAGAGAAATGTGAAATTAAATCAGATGAATTCGTAAGCTGATGCACAGGGAATTGTCTATATCTTGATTAAGTAAAACGATAGCTGGATTATTGGTCATAATATTCAATAGTCTAGCTGTCTTTTTTTTCTACAAAAAGAACCTATACTTTTTGATACAAATGCTATAGTTTCTCTATTTATAAAAAAGATGGAAAGCGTTATCATTTTCAGGAGGATGAATAATGCTGGAATTTAGGGAAAATGATTAAGGGGGTTCATTCATTGAAAAGAAAAACTTTGAAACATGTGTGTTGTAGTGCAGCTGTTGTGTTCACTCTATTAGGCGGTGCATCGGTATCAAGGGTTTATGCAGAATCGCTAGAATCAAGAAGTAATAAGGAAATAGCTATCCCGTTGTTTGATCAAGTACCAGAAGCGACAGCCTTATTTCCAGATACGTTACTCAGCTGGGATGCTAAAAACGATCCTGACGCACCATTTAATAGTTCTAAAGTTCCTTTAGCGACTCGTGTGCAAGGAAAGAAAATGAATGTAGATCAGAGTACAGAAGCCAAAGTTCTGTCAATCGCAATTGTTAATCGGCATACGAAAGGAACGCCATCACAAGGTGGTACAGATAAAGCGGTCTACAATTTTACAAATTGGCAGTATGTGGATACATTAGTTGCTTGGGCGGGTTCTTCTGGTGAAGGAATCATAGTTCCACCAAGCGGTGATATCACGGATGTAGCCCATAGAAATGGCGTGCCGATTGTTGGAACTGTTTTCTTTCCGCCAGAAGCTTATGGTGGTAAAAGTGAATGGGTAGAGCAATTCGTACAAAAAGATCGCACAGGAAAATTTCCAATGGCAGATAAGTTGTTAGAAATGTCGGCAGCCTATGGTTTTGATGGATGGTTTATCAATCAAGAAACCAATGTTGATGCACAAACAGCGACTGCTATGAAAGAATGTATGAGCTATTTACAAGCTCGTAAACCCAAAAAACAGCAGGTTATTTGGTATGACTCGATGATTCCAACTGGTGCTGTTGATTGGCAAGGTGCCCTAAATGAACAAAATCAAGGATACTTCCAAGAAGGGAAAAAACGTGTTTCGGATAAAATGTTTGTTGATTTCCGCTGGCAGAATCTTGAAACATCAAGAGCAAAGGCGGTTCAGCTGAAGCGTGACCCATATGATTTATTTGCAGGCATCGACGTTCAAGCGAACGGCATAAATAGCCGGCGAAAACCAAGTAGCATTTTAGGGGAAAATGGACAACCACTTCTCTCACTAGGACTGTACTGTCCAGATTGGACACTACGTGATGGCGGTCAGTACGATGTTGATCGTTATTGGGAAAACGAAACATTACTTTGGATAAATTCACAAGGAGATCCTCGCTCGGTAGAAAGTGCTAAAAGTGAGTGGCAGGGCGTTTCTAGATATTACGTGGAGAAAACACCCATTACAAGTGTACCGTTTTTAACAAATTTTAATGTTGGAAATGGGGATGGTTTTTATTTAGATGGTACAAAAGTCAAAGAAGGAAGCTTTAATAATCGTAGTATTCAAGACGTTATGCCTACCTATCGCTGGGTTATTGACAATGAAGCAGGCAATCAACTTGAAGCAACAATCGATTATAAAGATGCATTTAATGGTGGTTCGTCGATCAATTTATCTGGAACGATGACCGCTGACAAACGAACGTTTATTCAATTATATGCTTCTCAATTGAAAGTGAGCGCCTCTGAGACAGCCGCTGTCGTGACAAAAGGAGCAGACAACGTATCTTTAGTTTTAGAACTTAAGGGAAAAGAAAAACCAGTGACGATTCAAGGTGAACAACAAATGTTGGCAAATGGCTGGGTACAAACGACATATTCCTTAAAAGCAGCAAGCGGCAAAGCAATTACGACTATTGGCTTGGATATCAAGAATAATCAGACAGGTCCGGCTTCAATTCGTTTGGGGCAATTAAGAATTGGAAAAGAAAAAAAAGTATCAATCAGTCCAGTCAGCAAACTTACCTTTTCAGGAAAAACAGTTATTGATGATTTAACAGAAAGTATTCGTATACGTTGGGAGACGAAGGGGAAAAACACTAACTCTTATCGCATTTACCGAAAAGTGGCTGGGACATGGCAGTTTGAAGGAGAAACAGCAAACAACTCCTATACATTATTAAATCAAGAACGAATAGAAGATACTGCAAATTATCGTGTAGTTCCAGTTGATCATTATGGTCGAGAACAGCAAAGTAAAGGGACCACAGCTGTTTATCCATTTGAAGCGCTAAAAAAACCTGAGATAGCGATTAATGCTAGCAGCACATTAGTTTCTGTAGGAGAAACAATCACTCTAGATGCAACGGTTTCTAAATCTACAGAAACCGTGAACTGGGAAGTGGTTGGTGCAACACCAGAAACTGCTTCTGGACAAGAAATGACACTATCCTTTGCCAAAGCAGGTACGTATTCTGTAAGAGCAACGGCAGTTAATGCTTCAGGTGAGACTGAGATCATCAAGGAAAAGTATCTTTACGTTTATGATCAAAATACTGGGATTAAAATAGAGAATCTATCAGTATTACCAACAACTACTGCGGACCAAGGCTCTGGTTATACAAATGAAGGAGAAAGCTATCGCTTTGCTTTAGACGGGAACTTGAAAACGAAATGGTGTGATAATAGCAGTGACAAACCTTGGATGATTGCTGATTTAGGCACAGTAAAAACAATTGCTGGATTTGAATTATTCCATGCTGGCGCAGGTGGCGAAAGTTCAGAATGGAATACGAGGGAGTATGATATTTCAGTAAGTGATGACGGAAGCAATTGGAGAACTGCTGTGCAAAAAAGAGGGAATACCTTAGATCATAGCAAAGATGCAATTGGCTTAGTGGAAGCAAGATATGTCAAGCTAGTTTTAGAAAAGGCAGAAAAAAATGGGAAGACAGCTAGAATTTATGATTGGCAAATCATTGGTGTTGACCAAACAGGTATTGTTAAACCGTAGTATTGGTATTTCATTAACTTAAGAAAAAAATAGGCAGAAGAATCGAGTAGCGGTTCTTTCTGCCTATTTAGGTTAGCTAATAATTGTTCGTCAATTGTTCATGCAAAGTTCTTTTTTCTTCATCAGAGATGAAAGCACCATTGATCGCATTATGATTCAATTGTTCCATGTCCGCGTATGTGATACCGTACCATTCATAAAGCTTCATAAATTCGTCGGTCAATGTTGTATTCGAAACGGTGCGATTATCCGTATTGATACAAACCTTGATTCCTGCATCAAGAAACAAACGGAATGGGTAATCCGCTAATGTAGTAACAGTTTTAGTTTGAAAATTACTTGTGGGACACATTTCGATTAAAATATCTTTTTCTTTTAATAATGGAAAATAGTTCGGAGAATCTTTTACAGCAATCCCGTGTCCAATCCGTTTAGCGCCTAAATAAACAGCATCAGCGACATTTTGACCACATCCACATTCGCCAGCATGTAATGTTAAAGGAATCTTTAATTGCTCAACAAGACCTAATGTCTCTTCGAAGGTATAGGGCGGAAAATCTAATTCGTTGCCTGCCAGATCAAATCCCACGATGCCATCTGTTTTGAACGTATCGGCCAATTGAACGATTTTTGCGATATCAGACAACTCTTCATGGCGCATACCGCATAATAATGCATTACTTTTTACCCCAAATTGTTGTTGACCTTGCTCCAGACCAGCTAATACAGCGGTTATGACCTTAGGTAAAGAGAGACCTTTTTTTGTATGTAAGGAAGGAGCAAACCGAACTTCGATATAATAGATATTCTCTTCAGCGGCTTGACTGATCACGTCAAATGCAGCAGCTTTTAGCGCAGATTCTGTTTGCAGACAGGTCAAAACTAGATCGAAACGCTCTAAATAGTCGCTCAAATTTTGGCAATCTTGAGGAGCAACTAACAGATTTTTCAATTGGTCTTGTTCAGAAGGTAAATAAATGTTATGTTGAAGGGCTATTTTTCGTAAAGTTTCTGGGCGAATTGAGCCGTCTAAATGACAATGCAACTCTATTTTTGGTAGTTTTTTGACGCGTTCACGTTTCACAGTATCATCCTCTCTTTTTTGTTGAAATTTTGTGGTCTTCTTCAATCAGTATTTTGAAGACTTTAACACGCGTTGTACACTCTGTCAATAAGAGTCGTGGTATACTATAAAGACGAGTAGATTTTTCAGAGGATTTAAAGTACAAGGGGTTCTTAAAAACACTCTTTTTTATTATTTAGTTGGAGGGATTTTTTTGTTAGGAGTAGGGCTCTTATTTGTGGCGATTACCTTGATTAGTAATGGATATTGCGGCTTGGTTGGAGTAGATAAAAAATCGACTGGTCTATTAAATTTGCTGACAGGAAGTTTGTCTTTTATTATCAATACCCTTTATTTATCTCGAGGTGCTTATTATGACGCGGGGACTGGTTATTTATTTGCGTTCACTTACTTGATGGTCGGTCTGATTTATGTGTTTGATTTAGATATGCGGATTTATGGAATATTTGCTTTATTTGTTGCGATAAATACGATTCCAGCGGCATACATTTCGTTTACAGTAGATGGCGATTGGCGTTTTGCTTTGATTTGGTTGTCTTGGGGAATTTTATGGATGACAGGCTTTATTGAATATGTTTTGAAAAAGAAAATTGGAAAGCCAGTCTTGTATTTCGCGATTTTTGAAGGAATTGTTACCTGCTGGATTCCTGGTTTATTGATGTTGACGAATAATTGGTGAAAGTTGACTAGAAAATAATTGTTAAAGCGGAGAGGGGAGCAAAGCAACGCTCTCTTCGCAGTTATTTAGAGCAAAGATTGAGGTGTGTAAAAGAAGATAAGCTATTCTATTATATTAAGTTCTGCTAAACTAGAATTATTCGATAAGTAAAATGAAAACGTTGACATTCTTGGTAGGTGTGTCAACAAAGGGAGAATGAGTATGAAGTTGACCATTAAAGAAATTGCAGATATGGCAGGTGTATCAGTTACAACAGTGTCTCAAATCATCAACAATAAAGGTAGCCGCTTTAGTGAAAAAACGAGAAATAAAGTGTTGGCTGTGGTGGAAGAATACGATTATAAGCCAGATTATTTTGCTTCGAACATTATCACACGTCATTCAAAAACAATCGGGATGGTTGTGCCAGATGTAACTGATTTTTTCTTTGCTAAGGTGATCGAAGGGGTAGAAACCTATTTGAATTCTCTTGGTTACATGATTTTATTATGTAATTCAAAACATGATGAAGAAAAGGCGACGCAATATGTCACTGAACTTGTGCACCGTTCGGTAGATGGCATTATTTTTGCTACACCGAATATTTTACCAGCTAATCACATTTTGAGAAATAAAAGTAAACGGAAAGTTCCAGTTATTTTGGTCGATCGAGGAATCAATCCACGAGAAAGCGGCCGCTTGATCGTAAAAGAATATGAAGGTGCGTATCAAGCTGTCAGTTCGTTGATTGAACAAGGGCATCGGCATATCGGGATGTTGAAAGAAAACGACGGCTATTATCAGTTAACTGAAAGAGTGACTGCGTATCAGCATGCATTGAAAGATAACGGTATTTCTATACGGGAAGAATATATGTGCAGCGGGGACCTAAATTTAGGTGGTGGTTATACAGCAGCTAAAAAAGTTTTGAAAAATCAAAAAATTACAGCGATCTTTTGCGGCAATGATGAAATGGCTATGGGCGCTTATCAGGCAATCGAAGAGTGTGGAAAAAAAATTCCAGAAGATATTTCAGTGATTGGTTTTGATGGATTGGAGATCTCTGAATATTTGGTGCCAGGTTTAACGACTGTCTATCAACCAAGCTTTGATATTGGTTTTTATGCGGCGCAATTTTTAGTAGAGTCCATCAATGATCCAAAGAAAAAAATACCCAATAAAATTTTTGATACAACATTTATTTTAAGAAATAGCACGAAATCGATTGACAATTAGCGGGATTTGATTTAATGTTCGTGTTATAAGCGTTTTCAAAATATGAAAGCGTTAGTAAACTGTTTTACTAAAAGGTTTTAACCTGAACAATTTTAGTGTATAATACATCCTTGAGGATTGATTCGGAGGCAAAAAAAGCATGAGAATGGTAGATTTGATCGAAAAAAAACGAGATGGACAGGTCTTAACAGATGAAGAAATTCAATTCATTATTTCTGGTTATACCAAAGGGGATATTCCAGATTATCAGATGAGCGCCTTTTTAATGACTATTTTTTACAAAGATATGACAGATGAAGAAATTACGACCCTGACGTTGGCGATGGCTAACTCAGGTGAAATGATTGATCTTTCATCAATTAAAGGAATCAAAGTAGATAAGCATTCTACCGGTGGTGTAGGTGACACCACAACGCTGATTTTAGCGCCGCTAGTTGCCAGTGTTGGTGCTAGTGTGGCCAAAATGTCTGGGAGAGGTCTTGGTTATACAGGTGGAACATTGGATAAGTTAGAAGCGATACCAGGGTTTCATGTAGAAATACCTGATGCTGAATTTATTCGTTTTGTAAATGAAAGTCACGTAGCAGTAATTGGTCAGTCAGGTGATTTAGCGCCAGCAGATAAAAAATTATATGCATTACGCGATGTTACAGCGACGGTCAATTCGATCCCGCTGATTGCAAGTTCGATCATGAGTAAAAAAATCGCTGCGGGTGCGGATGCAATCGTATTGGATGTAACGACTGGTGAAGGTGCTTTTATGAAAAATATCGATGAAGCCCGCCGCTTAGCAGAAACAATGGTTCGGATCGGACATTTAGCGAATCGCCAGACAATGGCGGTGATTTCTGATATGTCTCAACCGTTAGGTGAAGCAATCGGCAATAGTTTAGAAGTTGTTGAAGCAATCGAGACACTGCAAGGCAAAGGACCAGAAGACTTGTTGGAAATGTGCTATATTTTAGGCAGTCAAATGGTCGTTCTAGCAAAAAAAGCAACTACATTAGACGATGCTCGTGAGATGTTGAAAGAGGCGTTGGAATCAGGTAAAGCATTGGAAAAATTCCGAGAAATGATCCGCAACCAAGGTGGAGATGACACCATCATCGATGCTCCTGAGCGTTTGTTAACAGCTAAATATCAAATAGAATTACCAGCTCAAACATCTGGTGTTGTTCAAAAGCTTGTAGCAAATGAAATCGGTATTGCTGCAATGCTCTTGGGGGCAGGGCGTGCAACGAAAGAAGATGAAGTGGATCATGCAGTAGGAATCAAACTGCATAAAAAAGTAGGGATGGCAGTGAGTTCTGGTGAGTCATTGCTGACTATTTATTCAAATTCAGATTCAATCGACCACGTAAAAGAACTTTTATATAAAAATATCGAAATCGGCAGTTCTGGCACTGAACCTGAGCTGATTCATGATATAATAACAGCATAAAGGATGTGTAAAAAAATAATGGAATTAAATCAAATGATTGACCACACTATTTTAAAAGCAGATGCAAAGGAAGAGGACGTTTTACGAATTATTGAAGAAGCTAAAAAATATGAATTCTTCTCAGTTTGTATTAATCCATGCTGGGTTGCGTTAGCAAAAGAACACTTAGCGGGAACTTCTGTGGCTGTTTGTACAGTAATTGGTTTTCCTTTAGGCGCTAATACATCAGAAGTAAAAGCCTATGAAGCAACAGATGCGATCAACAATGGTGCGACAGAGGTCGATATGGTCATTAACGTTGGTGCTCTTAAATCTAAGCAATACAAAAAAGTCTTGAAGGATATTCAAGCCGTTGTTGATGCAGCGAAGGGGCAAGCCTTAGTCAAGGTAATCATTGAGACAGCCTTACTAACAGATGAAGAAAAAATCAAAGTCTGTGAACTTGCTAAAGAAGCAGGTGCCGACTTTGTTAAAACATCAACTGGTTTTTCAACAGGGGGCGCTACAGTTGCAGATGTTAAATTAATGCGTGAAACAGTAGGACCAGACATGGGTGTCAAAGCGTCGGGTGGTATTCATAATGAAGCACAAGCCAAAGCGATGATCGATGCAGGTGCTACACGCATTGGAACAAGTGCAGGCGTTGCAATCATGGAAGGCTCAACTGGAGCAGGGTATTAAGCTAATGACAGCCAAACAAGAATGGTTAGCGATCGCAGATGATGCGTTAACAAAAGCATATGTACCGTATTCTCATTTTCCAGTGGGTGCATGCCTGATTACCAAAGAAGGTAAAACCTATCAAGGAGTCAATATCGAAAATGCTTCTTATGGATTGACCAATTGTGCAGAACGGACAGCACTATTCAAAGCTGTTTCAGAAGGTGAACGAGAATTTCACCATTTAGTAATTGCGGGAAATACACCAGAGCCAATCTCTCCGTGCGGCGCATGCCGACAAGTGATGGCTGAATTTTGTGCGCCTGATATGCCAGTTACCTTGGTAGGAGAACAAGGTGTTACCAAAGAAATGACCGTAGCTGAGCTTCTACCGTATGCTTTTACGGAAAAAGATCTGTAAGGTATTTTATTCGCTTCTCTTTGACTTTTTGAGAGTTATCTACACACAAGCTAAACCTGTCAACCTTTATCGTGCTATTGAAAAGTTTAAGGTACGCAAAGTACAGAAGTGTTTCATTATTATTTTGGTTCATTCAGTCATCTGACTGTTGAAAATATAAAACTATTTTAGGGGGCTTTACAGAGATGAAAAAAGCAAAATTATTTGGTTTTGGCTTGACTGCACTAGCATTGACTGTTGCATTAGCAGCATGTGGTGGAGGTAAAAAAGATTCAACAGATGGAAAATCAGCAGGCGGGGATGCAGATCACAGCGTTGTTATCGTTACTGATATTGGCGGGGTAGATGACCGTTCATTTAACCAATCAGCGTGGGAAGGTTTACAAGATTGGGGTAAAGAACATGATCTTAAAAAAGGAGCAGACGGATTTGATTACATTCAATCAAACGATGCTTCAGAATACGTAACAAATATTGATACAGCTGTTTCTAACGGATTCAAAACAGTCTTTGGTATTGGCTACTTACTAGCTGATTCAATCGGTACAGCAGCTGATGCAAATCCAGATACTCAATTTGGTATCGTTGATAGTGTTATTGAAGGAAAAGATAACGTAGTATCTGCAACATTCAAAGACCAAGAAGCTTCTTACTTAGCGGGTGTCGCTGCAGCACGCACGACGAAAACAAATACGGTTGGCTTTATTGGTGGTGAAGAAGGCGCGGTTATCGACCGTTTTGAAGCTGGATTCCATCAAGGTGTGATCGATACTGCTAAAGAGTTAGGCAAAGATATTAAAGTTGAAATCGAATATGCAGCATCATTTGGCGATCCTGCTAAAGGGAAAGCATTAGCAGCTTCTATGTATCAAAAAGGCGCAGACATTATCTTCCACGCTTCAGGTGGTACAGGGCAAGGTGTCTTCCAAGAAGCAAAAGATTTAAACGAAACTGGTTCAAAAGACAAAGTCTGGGTAATCGGTGTAGATAGTGACCAAGATAAAGAAGGCAAATACAAAACAAAAGACGGTAAAGAAGATAACTTCACTTTAACATCAACACTTAAAGGTGTTGGTGCTGCTGTACAAGATATTTCTAATCGTGCGTTAGAAGATAAATTCCCTGGTGGGGAGCACTTAGTATATGGATTGAAAGATGGCGGTGTTGATTTAACAGATGGCTATTTAACTGATGATACAAAAGCTGCTGTTGAAAAAGTAAAAGAAGAAATCATCGCTGAAAAAATCACTGTTCCAGAAGTTCCCAAAGATGTAAAAGAGTAATCATTATACTTGATGAGATGATTGTTAGAACAAAAGTTGCTAGACACTTTTGTTCTAACGCCATCAAGGGTTTGTTAAGCCTTTAAAGAAAGAAAATGAAGGGAGATACCACTCATTTTCTTTCTTTAAGAGCCTAAAAGCTACTTTATTTTTTAGAAGTACCGTGTTAATAAATGATATAAGTGATTAAATCGTTAGGATGTGAAAAATGTGGCTCAAGAAAACTATGTAATTGAGATGCGCAATATCACTAAGCAGTTCGGGACGTTTAAGGCCAATGACAATATCAACTTAACTGTCCGCCCTGGAGAAATCCATGCGTTGCTTGGAGAAAATGGTGCTGGAAAATCCACCTTGATGAATATTTTATCTGGTTTGTTAGAACCAACATCAGGTGAAATCTTTATGAATGGGTCAAAAGTATCAATCAATGGACCGACTACTGCAAACCACTTAGGAATCGGAATGGTCCACCAACATTTTATGCTAGTAGATGCATTTACAGTGACAGAAAATATCGTTCTGGGAAGTGAACCGACAAAAGTTGGCATATTAGACCGCAAAAAAGCAACAGCAGAAATCAAACGAGTTTCTGAGCAGTATGGATTGTCAGTAGATCCAGGTGCTTATATTCGGGATATCTCTGTGGGTGCCCAACAACGTGTGGAAATTTTGAAAACGTTGTATCGAGGCGCCGATGTTCTGATTTTCGATGAGCCAACCGCCGTATTGACACCTCAGGAGATCGATGAGTTGATCGACATCATGCGTGGTCTTGTTCAAGAAGGTAAATCAATTATTTTGATTACACATAAATTAGATGAAATCAAAAAAGTTGCAGATCGTTGTACAGTGATTCGCCGTGGTCAAAGTATTGACACGGTAAATGTTCGAGATGTTTCATCACAACAGTTGGCAGATATGATGGTTGGGCGTTCTGTTTCGTTTAAGACAGAAAAGAAAATTGCAGAGCCTAAGAAAGTCGTTCTTTCAATCAAAGATTTAGTTGTGAAAGAAAGTCGTGGGTTAGAAGCTGTGAAAGGTCTTAGCTTGGATGTACGAGCTGGTGAAGTAGTTGGTATTGCAGGAATCGATGGTAACGGTCAAACCGAATTGATTCAAGCATTAACTGGCTTACGTAAAGCAGAGAGCGGGTCAGTTGAATTAAGAGGAGAAGCCATTACAAATAAACACCCTCGTGCAATTACAGAAGCAGGCGTTGGGCATGTTCCAGAAGATCGTCATAAGTATGGCTTAATCTTAGATATGAGCTTGGCAGAAAATATTGCGTTACAAACTTACTATAAAAAGCCGTTAAGTAACACGGGCGTTTTAAACTATAATCAAATCAATTCATACGCACGTAGATTAATAGAAGAATATGATGTACGGACAGTAAATGAGTTGGTCCCAGCGAAGGCTTTATCAGGAGGGAATCAACAAAAAGCGATCATCGCTCGTGAAATCGATCGTGATCCAGATTTATTGATCGTGTCACAACCAACGCGTGGGTTAGATGTTGGTGCTATCGAGTATATCCATAAGCGCCTGATCGAACAACGAGATAAAGAGAAAGCAGTATTAGTTGTTAGCTTTGAATTAGATGAAATTTTGAATGTATCTGATCGAATTGCCGTTATTCACGCAGGTAAAATCGTAGGGATCGTTGATCCGAAAGAAACAACTGAAAATGAATTAGGTTTATTAATGGCAGGTTATTCATTAGAAGAAGCTAGAGCAGAATTAAGGCAAGAGGCAGGTGAGGCAGTTGAATAATCAAACAGAACGAATACGGAATATTTTAGTTCCTGTTTTATCCGTATTGATGGGCTTTATTCTTGGAGCAATTATTATGCTTATTTCGGGTCAGGACCCGATTGCAGGGTATCAAGCAATGCTGCAAACTGCTTTTCAAAGTCCGAAGAGTATCGGAGAAATATTCGTAACAGCGGGGCCGTTGATTTTCACAGCCTTAGGATTTGCAGTAGCAAATTCGGCTGGATTCTTTAACATCGGTCTTTCAGGTCAAGCACTGTGTGGTTGGGTAACAAGTATTTGGGTAGCTTTAACGATGGCAGATGCGCCACGTTTAGTTGTTTTACCCTTAGCTGTACTTGCGGGCGCTTTAGCCGGAGCATTAGCTGCAGCGATTCCTGGACTATTGCGGGCTTTCTTTGGGACAAGTGAAGTCATCGTTACAATCATGTTGAATTATGTTTTTCTTTATACAAGCACACATATTGTAAATAATGTGATGTCAAAAGACTTTATGAGTAACAAAGGTGTGACAAAAGTTATTGGAGAAAACGCAAGCTTACGAACGGGCTTCTTAAAAGAATTGAGTAGTGGCTCTCGTTTAAATATTGGGATTTTTCTAGCACTTATTTTCCTTGTTTTGATTTGGTTCCTGATGAAGAAAACAACTTTAGGCTATGAGATCCGTTCAGTTGGATTGAATCCTTTTGCTTCCGAATATGCTGGAATGAGTAGTAAACGGACGATCGTCATGTCCATGGTCATTTCAGGAACGTTAGCCGGTTTAGGCGGAGTAGTTCTTGGCTTAGGAACATTTGGTAATTTCTTCGTACAAGGCTCTTCATTGAGTATCGGATTTGATGGGATGGCGATTTCCTTGTTAGGTGCGGGCAGCTCTGTAGGGATTTTCCTATCTGCGATTCTCTTCAGTGTGCTGAAGCTTGGCGGACAAGGAATGCCGCTTCGTGCAGGGGTTCCAATCGAATTAGTAGATGTAGTTATTGCTGCAATCATTTTCTTTGTAGCAATCAGTTACTTGATCCGCTTCTTACTAGCTAAAGCTTCAGGCAGCAAAAAAGAAGTAGCAATCGTTGAAGAGTTAGATGGAAAAACAGACCCAACAAGTCAAGAAGGAGGGAAAATCTAATGGAAATTGCATTGATCGCTGCATTAGCGCCGATTATTACACAAACCTTGGTTTATTCTACTCCTTTAGTCTTTACGGCTTTGGGTGGGACATTTTCTGAGCGTAGTGGTATTGTAAACGTAGGACTTGAAGGAATCATGGTGATGGGTGCTTTCAGTTCAGTCGTTTTTAACTTAACTTTTGCCGAAACATATGGGGCAGCAACACCGTGGCTTGCTTGTTTAGTCGGCGGCTTAGTCGGGATGTTGTTCTCACTGCTTCATGCGGTAGCAACAATCAACCTAAGAGCTGATCATATTATTAGCGGGACCGTGGTTAACTTAATGGCACCAGCTTTAGGGATTTTCTTGATCAAGGTCATTTATGGTAAGGGTCAAACAGATACGATCACAGAATCATTTGGGTATTTTACATTTCCTGTTTTAAAGGATATCCCTATTTTAGGCGATTTATTCTTTAAACAAACAACGTTACCAGCTTTTGTGGCAATCTTAGTCGCAATCCTCTCTTGGTTCGTATTGTTCAAAACTCGTTTTGGCTTACGCCTTCGCTCAGTTGGTGAGAACCCTCAAGCAGCAGATACATTAGGGATCAACGTTTATGTAATGCGCTATGCTGGCGTGTTGATTTCTGGATTTTTAGGGGGGATTGGTGGAGCGGTTTTTGCTCAAACAATCGCTGGACGTTTTGCAGTAACGACGATTGCTGGGCAAGGGTTTATTTCAATGGCGGCGATGATTTTTGGTAAATGGAATCCACTTGGTGCGATGGGCGCTGCCTTATTCTTTGGTTTCGCGCAAAATATCAGTATTGCTGGATCGAATTTACCAGTTATTTCATCAATACCAGCGGTTTACTTACAAGCAGCACCTTATGTATTGACTATCATTGTGCTAGTTGTCTTCTTAGGCAAAGCTTCTGGACCAAAAGCAAATGGACAAAACTATATCAAATCAAAATAGAATAATTTAGTATAAAAAAGGGCGGGGCTATGGGACATTTTCTGAAGTCTTGCCCTTTTTATAAATAATTATCAGTCAAGTTTTACAGGATAAATTTCTAAAATAATCTCAAAGAAAGAAGGATGGTTATGTTTAAACGCGTGCATTTAATTGTAATGGATTCAGTCGGAATCGGGGAAGCACCTGATGCCGAAAAGTTTGGTGATGTAGGTAGTGATACATTAGGGCATATCGCAAAAGAAGCTGGGTTGACGATTCCTAACTTAGAAAAGCTTGGTTTAGGAACAATCGCTCCTCTTCATAATGTTGAAGCCGTATCTGACCATAAAGGCTATGCAACGAAATTAGAAGAAGTTTCTGTAGGGAAAGACACAATGACAGGGCACTGGGAAATCATGGGCTTGAATATTCAAAAACCATTCCGCGTATTTCCTGATGGTTTTCCAGAAGAATTGCTAAAACAAATCGAAGAATTTTCAGGACGTAAGATTGTCTGCAACAAACCATACAGCGGTACAGCCGTGATCGATGATTATGGACAACATCAAATGGAAACAGGAGATCTGATTGTTTATACATCTGCTGATCCAGTGTTACAAATAGCGGCTCATGAAGAAATCATTCCTTTGGAAGAATTATATCGGATTTGTCAATATGTTCGTGATATCACCAAAGATGAGCCATACATGATCGGTCGGATCATTGCACGTCCGTATCTTGGTGAACCAGGCAATTTTACTAGAACAAGTAACCGCCATGATTATGCGCTAGATCCATTTGGGCATACTGTTCTTGATTCATTGAAAGAAAATGGGAAAGACGTAATTGCAGTAGGGAAAATCAACGATATTTTCAACGGTCAGGGCATCACAGAATCTGTTCGTACGAAGAGTAATATGGATGGCGTAGACCAATTGCTTAAAGTGATGAAAAAAGAATTTGAAGGACTAAGCTTTACGAATTTAGTAGATTTTGATGCGCTATATGGTCATCGTCGGGATGTAGTCGGTTATGCGCATGCAATTGAAGCATTTGATTTAAGACTTCCTGAAATCATTGAGGCTATGGAAGAAGATGATCTACTGATGATAACCGCAGACCATGGGAATGATCCAACCTTCCCTGGGACAGATCATACAAGAGAATATGTTCCATTGTTGGTTTATAGTAAAAAAATGAATGGACAAGGTAGCTTGCCGCAAGGACATTATGCGGATATTTCAGCGACGGTAGCTGAGAATTTTGCAGTTCCAAAAACAGAAAATGGCGATAGCTTTTTAACTAAACTTGTATAGGAGAGAAACGATGACGAACTTAAGTGGAATGTTAAAAGAGACAACGAGCTTTTTAAAAGAAAAAGGCATTAAAGAAGTAGAATTTGGTTTGATCTTAGGCTCAGGTTTAGGCGAATTAGCAGATGAAATAGAAGATGCAATTGCTATTCCATTTGCTGAAATCCCTCATTTTGCAGTATCTGCTGTTGTGGGGCATGCTGGAAAATTAGTTTATGGGACTCTTTCAGGGCGAAAAGTCTTAGCAATGCAAGGGCGTTTTCACTATTATGAAGGTCATTCGATGCAAACTGTTACCTATCCAGTCCGCATGATGGCAGCGATAGGTGCCCATTCTATTATTGTGACAAATGCTGCAGGTGGCGTGAATGAAAGCTTCACACCTGGGAATTTGATGTTGATTACAGATCATATCAATTTCACAGGAGACAACCCATTGATCGGGGAAAATGATGACGAAATGGGGCCGCGTTTCCCAGATATGAGTCATGCGTACACGCCAGAATATGCTGAAATAGCTAGAAAAGTCGCTAAAGCACAAGATGTTCTATTACAAGAAGGGGTTTACATGGGCTATTCTGGACCTACCTATGAAACGCCTGCTGAAATTCGTATGTCCCGTGTGATGGGAGCTGATGCAGTTGGAATGTCAACCGTATCAGAAGTAATCGTTGCAGCGCATAGTGGGTTAAAAGTTTTGGGAATTTCTTGTATTACAAACTTAGCTGCTGGTATGCAAAGTAGTCTAAATCATGCAGAAGTAGTCGAAACAACTGAGCGTGTGAAGGGCCAATTTAAAGAGCTAGTCAAAGCGACATTAGCTGAATTATAAAAATGTACAGTTAAAGGAGAAAAAAGATGAGTGTTCATATCGAAGCGAAACAAGGCGAGATCGCAGATAAAATTTTGTTGCCTGGAGATCCATTACGCGCAAAATACATTGCTGAAACATTTTTAGAAAATCCGGTGTGTTACAATCAAGTCAGAGGAATGTTAGGCTATACTGGGACGTATAAAGGCGAACGAGTTTCTGTGCAAGGCACAGGAATGGGTATGCCCTCAGCGACGATCTATGCCCATGAATTGATCAATTCTTATGGCGTGAAAAAGCTGATTCGTGTTGGTACTTGCGGTTCGATTTCTGAAAAAGTCAGAGTGCGTGATTTAGTAATTGCTCAAGCAGCCGCGACCCCTTCTTCAATGATCCGTAACGATTTTCCCAAATATGACTTTCCACAAATCGCTGATTTTGATTTATTATTAAAATCATACACCACGGCCAAAGAAAAAGGCTTTGTGACACATGTAGGAAATGTCTTGTCTGACGATGTCTTTTACAAAGACAGCATGGACGGTGTTTTTGAACTAGGGAAATTAGGCGTATTAGCAATTGAAATGGAAGCCGCAGCATTATATTACTTAGCAGCTAAATTTGATGTGCAAGCGTTAGCCATCATGACAGTTAGTGATAGCTTAGTGACCGGCGAAGAAACAACTGCAGAAGAACGCCAAACAACATTCAATGATATGATCGAAGTTGGTTTAGAAACAGCGATCAACAGTTAATAGGAAAAGAGATTGAAATGAAAAACGTTCAATCTCTTTTTATTGCAAATCACAGCGATTGCTTGCAGAGCTGATGATGCGCAATACTTGGCGAGCAAAGTAAGCGCAGTTTCAAGCTTTTTGGTCTATTATATATGTATATGCATGGCCCTTAACTTGAATGGAGGAAGAAAAATGGACAATTTTAAATTTTATGTACCAACAGATATTCGCTTTGGCAAGGATCGCTTGGCGGATGAGCTGCCGGAAGCATTGAATGTTTACGGTAAAAATGTACTGCTAGTTTATGGTGGCGGTAGTATCAAGAAAAATGGATTATATAATCAAGTAATCGATTTGCTTGGAAAAAATCAAAATATAGTGGTAGAGCTTAGTGGAGTAGAACCAAATCCTCGGATTGAGACTGTTCGTCGCGGTGTATCCTTATGTCGTGAGCATCAGGTAGATGTAATTTTAGCTGTAGGCGGAGGTTCAACGATTGATTGTGCGAAAGTAGTTGCAGCAGGTTTTTACAGTGAAGAAGATCCTTGGGCTATTATTTTAGGAAGGAAAGGCTATCAAGGTGAAGCATTACCAATCGTCACAATTTTAACTTTAGCTGCGACAGGTAGTGAAATGAATGCAGGGGCTGTGATTTCGAATCTGGCGACAAACCAAAAACTAGGTGTTGGTGGTCCATCGATGATTCCTAAGGTCTCTTTCCTCGATCCAGCTAATACGTTTACTGTTCCAACTTATCAAACAGCAGCTGGTTCTGCCGATATTTTGAGTCATCTATTTGAAAGTTATTTTAATGTAACGCCAGGAACGGATGTACAAGATTTTGTCTCAGAAGGCTTGATGCGTGCCGTTATCAAGAATTGTCCGATTGCGCTAAAATCGCCAGATAATTACGATGCGCGTGCGAACTTGATGTGGGCAAGCAGTTTAGCATTAAACGGTTTAACTCGAAATGGAAAACATGGTGTTTGGTCGTGTCATGCTATGGAACATGAATTAAGTGCTTTTTATGATATTACGCATGGAATTGGTTTAGCTATTTTAACGCCACGTTGGATGGAATATGTACTTTCTGAACAAACGGTCACTAAATTTGCTCAGTTTGCTCATAATGTTTGGGGAATCAAGGAAGAAGAGCCAATAATCGCTGCAAAAAAAGGAATTCAAGCAACCTATGATTTCTTCAAAACATGTGGCATTCCGATGACTTTGCCAGAAGTTGGTATTGATGATGAACGATTTGCGGAGATGGCCAAACAAGCGGTGGCACATAGCACAATCAAGGCAGATGCCTATGTACCTTTAGCTGAAGCAGATGTTGAAGCGATTTATCGTGAATGTTTGACTGAATCTAATTTTGTATAAGTGGCCGTAGCTATTTATTAAAGAAAGGTATGGTTGGGCGAGCTCTTCGGATAGAGTATGTTTTGTGATATAACAAGATAGGCTCAAGCATCAACAAGAAGTTTAGAGAAATAGAAAACCCCTGCAAGTTTCAGCCTATCAAAAGGAGAAACTTGCGGGGGTTAATTATCTTATAAGTAGTATTTTTTAGCTACAGTCAGGTCATCGTTTAATTCATAAACAAGTGGTTGACCAGTCGGGATTTCAAGATCCATGATATCTTCATCTGAAATTCCTTCGATATGTTTTGCTAAAGCACGTAAAGAGTTACCATGAGCTGCTACTAAGACTGTTTTGTTGTCTAATAAAGCAGGTGCGATTTGATCTTGCCAGAATGGTAAAGCACGTTCCAGCGTCACTTTTAAGTTTTCGCCGCCAGGAACATCGCGTTGGTCCAACATTGCATAACGACGATCGTTTGCAGCAGAACCTTCATCATTAGCGTCCATCAATGGAGGAAGCGTATCGTAAGAACGACGCCAAATGTGTACTTGGTCATCTCCATATTTTTCAGCAGTTTCTTTTTTGTTCAAGCCTTGTAATTTACCATAATGACGTTCGTTTAAACGCCAAGATTTGATTTGAGGAACCCATAATTGATCAGAATGTTCTAAAAGTAAGTTACAAGTTTTGATGGCACGAGTCAATACAGAAGTATAGGCTACATCAAATTCAATTCCAGCTTCTTTGATTTTGCGACCGCCTTCGATTGCTTCTTCAACACCTTGTGGTGCTAAATCTACGTCAGCCCAACCGGTAAATTGATTTAATGCATTCCATTCACTAAGTCCATGACGAGAAAATACTAATTTTGGCATGTATAGCTCTCCTTTGAGTTGTAGTTTCTGAAACTTTCATTTCCTTTTCTATTGTACACCGTTTTAAAATAGATTTCCATTGTAAATTAGTGGGAAATACTGAAACGAATGATTCGGTAGGTGGGCACCTTGGAGAAAATTGATAAACGCGAAATAGGTACAGTAGTTTAGCTGCAGTCTATTTCGCGTTTATCATTGAATAGAACGTTACCCCTGAGCGAGTTTAGTAACATCTGTGTCAGATAGATTGATATACTTATAACAAGTTCCCACAGAAACATTGCATTTTGAAGAGATGAATTGGATCGTTTCTTTTTTCTCATGATATAAATGACGGATTTTTTGAACAGTTCGTACATCTATTTTAGGGCGGCCGCCGATTTTCCCTTTTTTCCGAGCGTTATTCAAACCAACTAATGTTCGTTCTTGGATCAGGTCACACTCCATGGCAGCTAGTCCATTCATTAATTTGAAATAGATTTCTCCCATTGGATGACGAGTATCTATTTCTTCATCTAGACTAACTAAATGAATACCGGAACCTTTGAATGTCTGTGTCAATTCGGTTAGCTGACGAGTTGATCGACCAAGACGGTTCAATCGGCAGATTACTAAAGTATCACCAGCCCTTAAGCTAGTAAGAACTGTCTCAAGCTCAGAAATGAGGTGTTGGTCGTGGGTCACATCAAAAGACTCATGATAAACCTCATCACAGCCATAGTCAGACAATACTTTGATTTGTGTGTCTAAATCATCATCGATTATTGTTGTACGGGCATAGCCAATTATTTTCATCGTTCGTCCTTTCTAGTAAAAAAGTAAATAAGATACTAAAAATGTAGCATAAAAGCAGACGGAATGAAAGTTGTTTTTTTATCTTTTTTTAATGTTGCTCTTTGTTTTCCCATCGTATTCAAATAATTAGTTATTTTGGTACATGAATAGTTTTAGGTCCATTCTCGCCGCCGATGATCACCGTTGAAACGATGTTAAGGAATAAGCCATGTTCTACTACACCGACTAACTGATCCAAATAAGAACCTAAAGCAATTGGGTCAGCGATTTCATCTAAATGAAGATCGATGATATAGTGCCCACCATCCGTAACTAAAGTTTCTCCAGTTGCTGTTCTACGTAAAACTGGGGCAAAGTCTTTTTCTTTGAATAAACGAACTAACTGTTGGCTGCCGTATGGAACAACTTCAATTGGTAGTGGGAATTTGCCCAGTTTTTTTACAAGCTTAGATTCATCCACGATCCAAATACATTTTTTTGAATAAGTAGCAACGATTTTTTCGAACAATAAAGCCGCACCGCCGCCTTTGATCCCTTGGAAATCTTCACTAATTTCATCAGCTCCGTCAATTGTTAGATCGACAAATGGAACCTCATCGATCCCTTTTAAAGGAATCCCTAAGGCAAGAGCTTGGCGCTCTGTCTCTTTAGAAGTTGTTACGCCAGTGACAGATAACCCTTCCTCTTTTACACGTCGTCCGATTTCATCCACCATAAATTTTGCTGTCGATCCTGTCCCTAAACCGACGATCATACCGTCTTTTACATATTTTGCTGCTTCGATTCCTGCCATTTGTTTAAGATTCATTACACGTATCCTCTCCTTTTCAAGTCTCACCAAATATAATACATGCCTGCAATTAAAAAAGATAGCGGATCAAGTAGATTTGGATTGAATTTTAATTCTAAACTTATTTAATAGTAAACTTCTTTATAAAAGAATCTATAAAGTTATTTCCTTCATTTTTAAACAAAAAAGTCTATAGAACCAGTTGACAAATAAATCATGAGATGATATGCTATCAAAGGTGCTTTATCTACAGGTCTCTCGTTGGAGACGTGCTGACTGTCTATCGAAGCATATTTGATAATGAGTGCAGAGATTGCATTATTTTTTATCGCAAAAAAAGAACCACCTGGATGTGTGGAACTAGATGCGAAATGAGGAAGGAGGAAACAAGGAATGCCTACAATTAATCAATTAGTACGTAAACCTCGTAAATCAAAGGTGGAGAAATCTAATTCACCAGCGTTGAACAAAGGATATAATAGTTTTAAGAAAGCCCAAACGAACGTAAACTCACCACAAAAGCGTGGGGTTTGTACTCGTGTGGGAACAATGACACCTAAAAAACCTAACTCGGCTTTACGTAAATATGCCCGTGTTCGTTTGTCTAACTTAATCGAAGTAACAGCTTATATCCCAGGGATTGGTCATAACTTACAAGAACATAGCGTGGTACTATTACGCGGTGGACGTGTAAAAGATTTACCAGGGGTACGTTATCATATCGTACGTGGTGCGCTTGATACAGCCGGTGTTACAGATCGTAAACAAAGCCGCTCTAAATATGGTACTAAAATGCCTAAAGCAGCTAAATAATTTGACAATCACTAAGGTATTATACAATAAAGAATTTTCGGAAGGAGGAGTTACGGATGCCACGTAAAGGTCCTGTTACAAAACGCGATGTTTTACCAGATCCAATTTATAACTCAAAATTAGTAACTCGCTTGATCAACCGTGTAATGGTTGATGGAAAACGCGGGATTGCTGCTAATATTATCTATAATTCATTTGATATCATCAAAGAATCTACAGGTAACGATCCATTGGAAGTTTTCGAACAAGCAATGAAAAACGTTATGCCTGTCTTAGAAGTAAAAGCTCGCCGTGTTGGGGGTTCTAACTATCAAGTACCAGTTGAAGTTCGTCCAGAACGTCGTACAACTTTAGGTCTACGTTGGGTTGTTAACTATGCTCGCCTACGCGGTGAACATACAATGGAACAACGTCTAGCGAAAGAAATCATGGATGCTGCCAATAATACTGGTGCTTCTGTTAAGAAACGCGAAGACACACATAAAATGGCTGACGCTAACCGTGCGTTTGCACATTATCGTTGGTAAAATCCTCTCTGTATGTAAGTTAACACTACGACAGACAGTCACTTTACAATCGATTTAAATAAAGAGAGGAGAACACCCTAGAATGGCAAGAGAATTTTCGTTAGAAAACACTCGTAATATCGGTATTATGGCTCACGTTGATGCGGGTAAAACAACAACAACAGAGCGTATCCTTTACTACACTGGTAAAATCCATAAAATTGGTGAAACGCACGAAGGTGCATCACAAATGGACTGGATGGAACAAGAACAAGAACGTGGGATTACCATCACTTCTGCTGCAACAACTGCTGAGTGGAAAGGTTACCGTGTAAATATCATCGATACTCCTGGACACGTGGATTTCACTATTGAAGTTCAACGTTCATTACGTGTATTAGATGGTGCTGTAACCGTTCTTGATTCACAATCAGGTGTTGAACCTCAAACTGAAACAGTTTGGCGTCAAGCAACTGATTATAAAGTTCCACGTATTGTTTTCTGTAATAAAATGGATAAAATCGGTGCGGATTTCTTATACTCTGTAAACTCATTACATGATCGTTTACAAGCGAATGCTCATCCAATCCAATTACCAATTGGTTCAGAAGATAACTTCACAGGGATCATCGATTTAATTACGATGAAAGCTGAAATCTATACAAATGATTTAGGTACTGACATTCAAGAAACTGAAATTCCAGAAGAATATATGGAACAAGCAGTTGAATGGCGTGAAAAATTAGTTGAAGCTGTTGCTGAAACGGATGAAGACCTAATGATGAAATATCTTGACGGTGAAGAAATTACTATCGAAGAATTAAAAGCGGGTATCCGCCAAGCAACGATCAACGTTGAATTCTTCCCAGTAATGTGTGGATCTGCCTTTAAAAATAAAGGTGTTCAAATAATGCTTGATGCAGTACTTGATTACTTACCATCACCACTTGATATTGAAGCAATCAAAGGGATCGACGTTAAGACAGACGAAGAAACAACTCGTCCTGCTGATGACGAAGCACCTTTTGCTTCACTAGCATTTAAAGTAATGACTGACCCGTTTGTTGGTCGTCTAACTTTCTTCCGTGTCTATTCTGGTGTCCTTGAAAGTGGTTCATATGTATTGAACGCTTCTAAAGACAAAAAAGAACGTATCGGTCGTATTCTACAAATGCATGCAAATACACGTAAAGAAATCGATAAAGTCTACTCAGGCGATATCGCTGCAGCTGTTGGATTGAAAGATACAACAACTGGTGATACTTTATGTGCGATGGATGCACCAGTTATTCTTGAATCAATCGAGTTCCCAGAACCGGTTATCCAAGTAGCTGTTGAACCTAAATCAAAAGCCGACCAAGATAAAATGGGGATTGCTTTGCAAAAACTTGCAGAAGAAGATCCATCATTCCGCGTTGAAACAAACGTTGAAACTGGTGAAACAGTTATCTCTGGTATGGGTGAATTGCACTTAGACGTATTAGTAGACCGTATGAAACGTGAGTTCAAGGTTGAAGCCAACGTTGGTGCGCCACAAGTATCATACCGTGAAACTTTCCGTGCTCCTGTAACTCAGGCAGAAGGTAAGTTTGTACGTCAGTCTGGTGGTAAAGGTCAATACGGACATGTCTGGGTTGAATTTACACCAAACGAAGAAGGTAAAGGCTTCGAATTTGAAAATGCTATCGTCGGTGGTGTGGTTCCTCGTGAATACATTCCAGCGGTTGAAAAAGGCTTGGCAGAATCAATGAACAACGGTGTTCTTGCTGGTTATCCATTAGTGGATATCAAAGCAAAACTTTACGACGGTTCATACCATGATGTCGATTCAAATGAAACAGCCTTCCGTGTAGCTGCTTCTATGGCGCTACGTGCGGCTGCTAAAAAAGCAATGCCTGTAATTTTAGAACCAATGATGAAAGTAACGATCACTGTGCCAGAAGATTACTTAGGTGATATCATGGGACACGTTACAAGTCGTCGTGGACGTGTTGAAGGTATGGAAGCACACGGTAACTCACAAATCGTTAACGCGATGGTGCCTCTAGCTGAAATGTTTGGTTACGCTACAACATTACGTTCAGCAACACAAGGTCGCGGTACATTTATGATGGTCTTTGACCACTATGAAGACGTACCAAAATCTGTACAAGAAGAAATCATCAAGAAAAATGGCGGAAACAACGCATAATAGTTAAGAAATAAGTACAGGCTTATTTATGACTAGGATTTTCTATTGATTTCAGTTAGAATAATAAAAGATGATCAGGTAGCTGTAAAACTATCTATCAAATAAAAATAAAATTCATATATTTTAGGAGGAACATTTAAAATGGCTAAAGAAAAATTTGACCGTTCTAAACCCCATGTAAACATTGGTACTATTGGACACGTTGACCATGGTAAAACTACATTAACTGCTGCAATCGCAACTGTGTTATCTAAACACGGTGACGGTGAAGCTCAAAACTATGCTGATATCGATAACGCTCCAGAAGAAAAAGAACGTGGTATCACAATCAACACTTCTCACATCGAGTATGAAACTGATGCTCGTCACTATGCCCACGTGGATTGCCCAGGACACGCGGATTACGTTAAAAACATGATCACTGGTGCTGCACAAATGGATGGAGCTATCTTAGTAGTATCTGCTGCTGATGGTCCTATGCCTCAAACTCGTGAGCACATCTTGTTATCACGTAACGTTGGTGTACCATACATCGTTGTTTTCTTAAACAAAATGGATATGGTAGATGACGAAGAACTATTAGAATTAGTAGAAATGGAAGTTCGTGATTTATTATCTGAATATGACTTCCCAGGTGACGACACTCCTGTTATCGCTGGTTCTGCTTTGAAAGCTTTAGAAGGCGACGCTTCATACGAAGAAAAAATCTTAGAATTAATGGCTGCAGTTGACGAGTATATCCCAACTCCAACTCGTGACACTGACAAACCATTCATGATGCCAGTCGAAGACGTATTCTCAATCACTGGACGTGGTACAGTAGCTACTGGCCGTGTTGAACGTGGAGAAGTTCGCGTTGGTGATGAAATCGAAATCGTTGGTATCGCTGAAGATACTAAGAAAACAACTGTAACTGGTGTTGAAATGTTCCGTAAATTGTTAGACTACGCTGAAGCTGGCGATAACATCGGTGCTTTATTACGTGGTGTAGCCCGTGAAGATATCGAACGTGGACAAGTATTAGCAAAACCTGCTACTATCACTCCTCATACAAAATTTAAAGCTGAAGTTTATGTTTTATCAAAAGAAGAAGGCGGACGTCACACTCCATTCTTCACTAACTACCGTCCTCAGTTCTACTTCCGTACAACTGACGTAACTGGTGTAGTTGAATTACCAGAAGGTATCGAAATGGTAATGCCTGGTGATAACGTTGCAATGGACGTTGAATTAATCCACCCAATCGCTATCGAAGAAGGAACTCGTTTCTCTATTCGTGAAGGCGGACGTACTGTTGGTTCAGGCGTTGTTTCTGAAATTACTAAATAATTACAGCTCAATATAAAGCAATAAAACCGACGTGAAAAATCGGAGTACTCGGACGTAAGTCGAAGGGATTTCCCTTCGGCTTTTTTTGTGTTTTGAATTTTTGCTAGATTAATTTGAAACCTGCTCAAAAAAATTCAAAATGTTCTTGACATATATCGAGGTTCAATATAATATAGTGTTGCGATGTATCGCACCTCGATATATAGATGGAGGAGTTGAATAATAAATGGAAGATAAGCTAAAAAGAATATACATACCAATGACAGAAACAGGTTTCTATATTTTATTTGCACTTAGAGAAGAACGTCATGGCTACAGTATTATTCAATACGTTAAAGAAATGACGAACCAAGAAATTATCATTAGTGCAGGTACGATGTATGGCAGTCTCAGTAAAATGGAAAAGGACGGATTAATTCAAGCGACAAAAGAAGAAAATAGACGGAAAAGCTATTTGATCACAGAGTTAGGAGAGGAAATATTAGTACATGAAATAAATCGAATTAAACGACTCTATAAAAATAGTATTGGGGAGACAATAAATGGAAAATAAAAAAATAAAGAAATACTTTGGGTTGGCAGATTATCTAGAAGAAGAACAATTTTTACAAGAACAACATAAGAATGGATGGAAAATGGTAGAGTTAAAATTACCTTTTAGCACATACACTTTTGAAAGATGTGAACCAGAAGAGTATATATACCAACTAGATTTCAAACAACAAGAGAATGACCTAGGAGAATATCTACAATTATTTGAAGATTGTGGGTGGGAGTACTTTTATAAATATGGGAACTGGTACTATTTTAGAAAGCTAAAATCTGAAATAGAAGAAGAAAATACTATTTTTAGTGATGCTCCGTCTCGTGCGGAAATGGCAAGAAAAGTGGTGAAGTTTCAAGGAATGATTGCACTAGTTGCATTATTTCCACTGAGTTATTTAATACCTGTATTACTAAATAGAAACGAAGGAAAAAATTATGTTTTACTTGTCTTACTCGGGCTAATTATAGGGATCACAGTTATTTTATTAGGTGTTCACTTAAGAAATTTTTGGAAACTTACTGAGATTCTTAAAAATGAAGAGCAAATTTGAAAATAATATTAGATTCTAGAATTTTATTTTACTCGTTAAATGTGTTCCTTTTTTTGCTGATATGAATTTCAGTTGATATCCACGAAATGATTAAATTTAAGAAACAAGTATAATAAGATTGTAGCAACAGCCGTTTAGGATCGGGCAATTACTGAAAACCGCACAATGCCATAAAGCGCATTGTGCGGTTTTCAGTAATTGCCAAAGAGCCTGACTTTTTCACACCGTTTACTCGGATTCACGGTGATGTTAATAAAACTTAAAGTGTTTTGTCTCAATTGCTTTACCTTAAAGTTTTCCGGTCATAAACTGCGCTTCCCCGAAACCAAAGCTCCAATCAGCATCATTATTGATGATGAAAGAAATAAGTAAGTTCTCAGGTGCGATCCCACATAACTCGTCCAACTGTTGTGCAAGTAGCTGATAAAATATTTCTTTTTGATCGGTTGTTCGTTCTCTGCTAATAACGGTTAGTGAAATCATTTTAGCAGGATCTCTTTTAAAACCTAGCCCTGTATCTTCTAGTACCATTTCAAAAGGTTTGTGCTGCGTAACAATCTGATATCTATCACCTGTTGGAACATCAAAAGATGCTAAGACTGCGGAATGGGCAATATCGAGTATCGTTTGTATTTCTTCCTGGCTGCGTCCTTCGACCAAATCAAATTTTAGTAGTGGCAAGTTGAGTCCTCCTTTTTTTATTTAGTTGCTATATAGAAGTTCGACTGTATGTAAGTCGCAAAACTCTACGTATTTTTCAGGTATCTCTCTTGTTGTGACAATTCCTTTAATGCTTTCTAAAGGAGCGTACGTGAGTAAAGTAGAATGATCGAATTTTGAACTATCTGCCAGTAGGTAAATATCTTTGCTTCTTTGGACGATCATTTTTTTTATCCGATATTCCATTAAATCTGAATTAGTCAAACCACTCGTGATTGAGACGCCAGTTGCTGCCATAAAGGCTTTACTTATATTATATCTTGTCACAACAGCTTCATCTTCAATTCCTACAAAAGAACGCGTTTTTCTTTTATAACTATTACCAATAAGAATAAGTTGAACATTTTTCATTGCCGCAGCAAGGTTGATAATATCAAGATTGTTTGTTAATAAGGTAAATGGTAAGTCTGGATCAATGTGATTTAAAATTTGACTAGTAGTTGTTCCGGAATCGATATAGATTAAATCATCCTCTTTAATCAATGTAGCAGCTCTTTTACCAATTTGCTCTTTCTCTATTTGATTATGGATAGTGCGATTTTCAAAAGAAACTAAGCTATTCTCTACATAAACAACACCACCATAGACTTTCTTCAAAGTTCCTCTTTTTTCCAATTCATTGATATCTCGACGGATCGTATTTTTAGAGACGTTGAAAACACGGCATAATTCGTCGAGAGAAATACTGCCTTGTTGTTGTATGTAATTTTCAATTTGCTGAATTCGTTGTAATTTCATATTCTGTAACCTTTCTACTTCGTGTGATTAGATTCACTATAACACATGACCTTAATGTGTTCAACATATAACCAATTGTTTGCGGATTTAGCACTTTTTGAATCAATGAATTTTGTTTTTTTATAAAGAGTTTGGCAAGATATGATCAAAAAAGAAAATATTTCACCAAAAATGGGTTGACTATCGGAAATTGGAATTGTACAATGTAATCAAAAGTTAACCAAAGAACATCAAGATATAACCATCGTGTTGATTTTTAATAGAGAACAAGGAGGACGTTATAGATGGTAGAGGTACGAAAGTTAAAAAATTACATTGGTGGCAAATGGGTATCTAGTCGTACAGAAACGTATGAAGCAGTTTATAATCCGGCTACGAAAGAAATGTTGTGTGAAGTACCACTTTCTACAAAAGAAGATTTGGAAGAAGCGGTCACGATTGCTAGAGAAGCTTTTGAAACATGGAAAGAGATGGCAGTACCGAGACGTGCAAGGATTCTCTTTAACTATCAACAACTTTTAATCAAACATAAAGCGGAATTAGCTCGTCTAATCACACTTGAGAATGGGAAAAATCTCAACGAGGCTTTAGGTGAAGTACAACGAGGCGTTGAAAATGTAGAATTTGCTGCAGGAGCTCCAACGTTAATGATGGGAGATTCATTATCTTCGATTGCAACAGATGTAGAAGTTGCTAACTATCGTTACCCAATTGGGGTGGTCGCGGGAATTTCGCCTTTTAACTTTCCGATGATGGTTCCTTGCTGGATGTTTCCGATGGCAATCGCTTGTGGAAATAGTTTCGTTTTAAAACCGTCGGAAAGAACGCCTTTGCTAACTGAACGATTGGCTGAATTATTTACAGAGGCCGGGTTACCAGCTGGCGTATTTAATATTGTATATGGCGCACATGATGTTGTGAATGGGATTTTAGAACATTCAGAAGTGAAAGCGATTTCCTTTGTTGGCTCGAAACCAGTTGGTGAGTATGTTTACACTCAAGGGAGTAAGCACTTGAAACGAGTGCAAGCATTGACCGGTGCTAAAAACCATTCCATTGTCTTAAAAGATGCGGACCTAGAT
>Ga0308165_1001132_pt1 | contig 39454 bp, 32 predicted proteins | sample PhyWR2_FD_201032 | JGI IMG/M metagenome (GOLD analysis project Ga0308165, IMG submission 201032) | Phyllosphere microbial communities from UC Gill Tract Community Farm, Albany, California, United States - DLSLW.R2 | ecosystem: Host-associated > Plants > Phyllosphere > Unclassified | place: USA...
TCACATACCGCTTCGTTTGTTACGGGTATTATCCCTTCCGCTGAAAAACATAACCCATAAATGCTAGCTGTACCAGGAACCACCTCCTTAGCCTGCGTAATCTCCCTTACGCAGGCTTATTTTTTGGTTTTAATCTCATGACATCAACGAATTTATCTCTGATTTTCTCCTCGCATTGACAACATCGATACAAAAAACCTCCGCATTTAAAATACCACTCAAAACAGTAATGATAATTATTTACACCTATGTGATATGTTAAATGCGCTTCATATTTCTCATGGCGGAAGATAAGACTCAGCGCCTGGGGATAACCTGTGGCTGCGTTGAGATGCAGCATTGATACAATTAATGGAGATAAGATGAGAAGAATTTCAGTCCGTTCAGTGCTGTTGGCCTCCACCATTGCGATGTCAACCGCCACAACGGCATACGCCGATAGCCAATGGGCAGTCGCCACTACGACCTTCCCTGGCAGTATTCGTGCCGGATCACGAGACGTTCCTGTTAAGCCCGGCGATAAAACGGTTATCGCGATTAAGAGCCTGCAGGCGGGCGCAACCGTCACCATGCTGAATGGGGCTGAAGTCCTGACACCAAAACCGCTGACCGCCGACGAGAAGGGAAACCTCACTATTCCGCTAACCGTTCCGGCAGATGCCGCTACAGGCCTTCATCCACTCACGGTTATCACGCAAAACCCCGCGAGCGTTTCGCAGGTCATGTTGAAATTGTCCCAAATCATTCCTGCGAAAAACACGGAGGCTTTCAGTCTGCAAACCCTTCCCGTCGGTGAGCGGGCTTACCAGTCGGCGATTTCTGCCGACGGAAAGCTGTTCGTGACTTCTGCTCGCGGCCCGAAGGATGGTAGCCGCCTGATGAGACTGAACGCTGGAACGCTGGCTGTCGAAGCGGAGGCTAAGCTGCCTAAAGACAAAAAGGGTGAGCAAATTGGCGTCTTCGGCGTCGGTGTTGATAATGTCCATAATCAGGTCTGGACAACGAACACGCTTGCCGAAACAGTGACCGTCTATGACGCAAAAAACCTTTCCGTCGTGAAAACCTTCCCGGAAGGGTCGGTCATACATCCGCGCGACGTGATGATTGATGAAGCCCACAATCGGGCTTATGTCAGCGCAGCGCTGACCGGATTTGTCGAGGTATATGATACCAAAACGCTGGAACATATCGGTCAGATGGAGTTCGTTGCGAACCGCGGCCGAGACCTGTTTAACAGTACAGATCTTGCTCTTGACAGTGCCGGTGGGAAACTTTACGGCGTCAGCCGCGATACGCCTTGGGTAGGCTGGATTGATCTCAAAACGGGCAAGAGCACGACGGTGAAAATACCTCAGGCGCAAGGCGCAACCGACATTGCTCGCGACCCTAAGACCGGCCGTCTTTACATCGTTTCCCAGGAGACGAACAATGTGGTAGTTCTTGATGCTGACGGCAAGGTTCTCGCTGATACCTATATTGGTGCCGGGGGTGTATCGGTCGTCTGGGATCCTGTGACGTCACGGGTTTTCGCCGCCACGCGCGCAGGCGGAACCGTTGCTGTTCTGGACAAGGACGGAAAACTGGTCGCGAATATCCCGATGGATGATACGCCAAACCACCTGACCGCCGCGCCTGATGGTGCCGTCTATCTTGTGTCTATGTACGGTACTCCCGGGGATAAAGCGCAAACAGGCTCAGTGACAAAAATCACCGCAAAAAAATAACAGCTTGAGTCCGCTACGCTATTCGCGGGCAGCTCTGCCTGGCATTATTATTAACCCCCAGCCGCCTGTATAGGCGTGGGGGTATATTCCCGGCATCTAACCCTGGCCTTTATAAACGGGATGGCCTGCTTGACCATCCAAACTGTCGCGACAGCAGCTTTCAGCACTGCAAATGGCTGACATCTCGCTTCCCATCGTTCCCGATCCGGTTAATGTCTTCCAACGGTCGCAATCGCAGTCCGACGGTAAGCTTGTGTTATCTGGTTCTCCATGGCGATGACCGACGTAACTTCATTCTGTTGCCATGACTCTGGCGCGCCGGGTCAATCTAAGTCTCCCTATAAAATCCGCCCAATTAATTGGTAATGGATTTTTAAAGTTTAAAATCCATTTAGCAAAAAATTATCTACTATCCTTAGTTGATGGAATAAATTTCCATTGTGATTTTTCATTCTTCATTTCTTCACGTTTTTCAGCTTTCCTTTTTATCTATGGCATCACCCGGCTCCTGAAGAGCCTTCATGTTGAAGGTGATAATGTTTCCTGTTTCTTCAATCATTCCTGGTTCCGAACGCAAAGATTCATTAAAGGACAACAGCTATGACTCACATTCACGAACACGCCACAGTTGACAGTTCATATCCCGATACGCGTCTGCCTCTGCCTGCCGCGAGCAGCGCCGTATCATGGGGTGCCATTTTTGCCGGCGCGGCAGCAGCGGTCTCCCTCTCTTTGATTTTGCTCATGCTGGGGGCCGGTTTAGGTCTTACGTCCATTTCGCCATGGGAAAGTCGCGGGCTTGATGCCGGTACGGTGGGCATCGCGGCCATAGCCTGGTTGACGTTCACTCAAATTGTTGCATCGGGTATGGGAGGCTATTTATCCGGACGACTGCGCACGAAATGGGTCGATACCCACACCGATGAAGTTTACTTCCGCGATACTGCACATGGTTTTTTGACCTGGGCTGTGGCAGCGCTGGTATCTGCTGCGCTATTAACGAGCACGGTGGGTGCCATTGTTGGCGGCGGGGCTAAAATCGTGGGTACCGTTGCCGAAGGCGCTGCGGTGACCACGGCGACAGGTGCAGCGACTATGGCGAACGGGTCGTCCGCAGTATCCGGCTCGTCGATGGACTACTTCGTTAACTCAATGTTCAGGACCAACAATCCTGCTACACCGGCAAATAGCGCAGCCGATCCCGCTTCGCCAACCGCGGCTCCTGCTCCTGAAATGTCATCTGCACCTCATCAACCCGTTTCTTCTGCGCAGTTAGGCGAAGTGACCGGGATATTTGTTAACAGCATCACCACCGGCGCCTTGCCACAGGAAGATCGCCAGTATGTCGCCCGGTTGATTGCTCAAAATACAGGTATCAGTCAGCAAGAGGCTGAACAGCGGGTACAGAGCACCTATGACAAAGCCCAGGCTAAATTAAAAGAAGTGAAAGAGAAAGCGCAGCAAGCTGCTGATGCCGCACGCAAAACCACGAGCTATCTCATGCTCTGGACATTTATTTCTCTGCTGGCGGGTGCCTTTGTCGCCAGCCTGTGTGCGACCTTCGGTGGCCGTCAACGTGACTTATAATCTTTAATTAAGCGAGAGGTTTACAATGCGCTCACTATTATTGTTATTTTTAGGCGTTCCCATTCCAATCATTATCCTGATTGCGCTATTTGCCCATTAATGCTTGTGTAACACCGTGGCATTTTAATCCGCCATATCAGGACAGTCACCAGCAAAACATAAATGCCTGAAAGGGCATTTATGTTTTTACGCGCTCTCAAAATGCAGGGTTTGTCTTACCGGAACGCTTAGATTTCAAGTGCAGCAACGATTGTGGCTTCCATTTTCTCCGGGGTGGTGATGGGTGCAAAACGCTTGAGCGGTTTACCGTCGCGTCCAATCAGGAATTTCGTGAAGTTCCATTTGACTCGCCCACCCAGCACGCCGGGCAATTCGTTTTTTAGATAACGAAACACCGGATGCGCTGCGGTTCCGTTGACCTGGACTTTCTCGAACATCGGAAAGCTGACACCGTAATTAATGTGGCAGGTCTGCGCGATTTCGTCGGCACCGCCGGGCTCCTGTTTACCGAACTGGTTGCAGGGGAAACCCAGCACCACCAAACCCTGGGCGGCGTATTTTTCATAAAGCGCTTCAAGGCCGCCATATTGTGGCGTGAAACCACACTGGCTGGCGGTATTGACCACCAGAACCAGCTTACCCGCATAGTCGGCCATAGAAATGAGCTGGCCTTGCAGGCTGGTAGCGGTAAGTTGATGAAAAGACGTCATGACAAAAACCTCATAGCAGAACCTTTTAGACACTCCAGATTATAGAATCTGATTTTAAGATGTACGCTTCTGGCACAAAGCCGACCGTTACGTCATCAACATCGCCAATCGACAACGTAGATATTGTGTCCCTTTCATCCTGTTCTTACCCGCTTTTCCCTTCCCTGAGATACACTCATGATAGAGCTAAATAGGGAGCACCGTGGATGGCGATATATCCGGATAGTTTACTGATCCTCAACGGCAAAAGCGCCGGTAACGAACTGTTGCGCGAGTCCATTGCCGAACTGCGTGATAACGGGGTGATTATTCACGTCCGTGTCACCTGGGAAAAAGGCGATGCTGCGCGTTATATTGAAGAGGCCTGCCAGTTGGGCGTTGCGACCGTCATTGCAGGCGGTGGCGATGGCACCATCAATGAGATTGCGACCGCGCTGATTGAACGAGACGCGACAGAGCGCCCGGCGATGGGGATTTTACCGCTCGGCACGGCCAATGATTTCGCCACCAGCGCGGGGATCCCAGAGAGCCTGGACAAAGCGCTCCAGTTGGCGATTGTCGGTAAAGCCGCAGCGGTGGATATCGCTCAGGTTAACGATAAAACCTGCTTTATTAATATGGCGACCGGCGGTTTTGGCACGCGGATCACCAGCGAAACGCCGGAAAAACTCAAGGCCGCGCTCGGCGGCGTATCGTATTTGATTCATGGCCTGATGCGGATGGATATGCTGAAACCCGATCGCTGCGAAATCAACGGCGAGAATTTTCACTGGCAGGGCGATGCGCTGGTGATAGGCATCGGCAACGGGCGTCAAGCAGGTGGCGGACAGCAGCTCTGTCCCGACGCATTGATTAACGACGGCTTACTGCAGCTGCGCATTTTTACCGGTGATGGATTGCTGCCAGCGCTGTTCACCACGCTGACCAATCCGGAAGAAAGCCCCAATGTTCTCGACGGTCAGTCCGAGTGGTTTGAAATCATCGCCCCACACGGCATGACGTTTAATCTTGACGGCGAGCCGCTCAGCGGGGAGCATTTCCGTATTTCGCTGCTGCCCCGAGCGTTAAACTGTCGACTGCCGCCAGATTGCCCGCTGTTACGCTGATATTTATCCGGCACGACAAAGTGCCATCATTCCAGCCCTCTCCCACGCGGAGAGGGAATAAACAGGTTTAATACACCGCCACTTCGCGCGCCATCTCACGACTGTACTGCTGGCTGGCATTCACCAGCATGCGGGTATAGTCGGTTTTGGCGTTGCCCGCCACCAGCTCATCCACGGTCAAGGTTTCGAGGATCTTGCCGTACTGCATCACCGCCACCTTCTGGCACAGATGCGCAATAACCCCCAAATCGTGCGTCACCATCAGGTAAGTCAGATTGGATTCACGCTGTAAATCCGCCAGTAAATTCAGGATCTCCGCCTGCACGGACACGTCCAGCGCCGAGGTCGGTTCATCCAGCAACAGCACCTGCGGTTCCAGAATCAGCGCCCGGGCAATCGCCACGCGCTGACGCTGACCACCCGAAAGCTGGTGCGGATAGCGATCGCGAAAGGCCCGATTGAGCCCCACTTTATCGAGTAAACCGTGGATACGGCGATCACGGTCATTCATGCCATGAATTTGCAGCGGCTCTTCCAGAATGTCACCGATGGTGTGACGCGGATGCAACGAACCGTACGGGTCCTGAAACACCATCTGCACGCGACGGCAGCGTTCCTGGCTGATACGTTTCTCCAGCGGTTTGCCGTTGATTGCCAGCTCGCCGTCCCAGTGGGTAAACAGCCCGGCGAGACATTTCAGCACCGTGGTTTTACCGGAGCCCGACTCCCCCACCAGCCCGTAAATCTCCCCTTCCTTAACGTGAATATTCACATCATCGAGCACCTGATTGCGCTTCTCACCTTCGCCAAACGCGAGGTTGAGGTGTTTAATCTCGATCATCTCTGCTCCTTACTCGGTGAGCCAGCTGGCCTGGCGCTGCAATACCGGCAGCACCGGACGACGATGGTTTAGTTCTGGCAGCGCGTTGATCAGGCCCTGCGTGTACGGATGTTTAGCGTTATGCAGATCGCAGGCGGCAATGGATTCCACCACTCGCCCGGCGTACATCACCAGCACGCGGTCGCAGAAACTGCGCACCAGGTTGATGTCGTGACTGATAAAAATCAGTCCCAGACCACGCGATTTCACCAGGTCGTCCAGCAACCCTAGCACCTGCAAACGCACCGACACATCAAGCGCGGAAGTCGGTTCATCGGCGATCACCAGATCCGGGTCAGTTATCAGCATCATCGCAATCATGATGCGCTGCCCCTGGCCGCCAGAAATTTCATGCGGATAGAGGTGATACACCCGCTCCGGCTGGCGGATGCGCACCACGTCGAGCATCTCCAGCACTTTGGCTTTGGCCTCGGCTTTGCGCCCGGGATGGTGCGTCAACCAGGCTTCGGCAATCTGATCCCCCACGCAGACCACCGGATTGAGCGAATATTTCGGGTCCTGCATGATCATCGAGATGCGTTTGCCGCGGATCCCGCGCATTTGCGCCTCGCTGACGCTGCGCAGATCCACGTCGCCAAACTGCATGCGCGTGGCGCTGATGCGGGCTTTCGCCGGGTGCAGGCGTAACAATGCGCGCCCTACCGTGGATTTACCGGAACCGGATTCGCCGACAATCGCCAGCTTTTCACGTCCGAGCTGGAAGGAGACGCCGCGCACCGCGTTGGTGACCGCGCCGCCGTTGATAAAATCGACGTGCAGATCGCGCACGTCGAGCAGAGGTGCATTATTCGCTGCGAGGATCGAGGATGTCACGTAGGCCATCTCCTAAGAAGTTGAACGCCAGGCTGTTGATCAAAATCGCCAGCCCCGGAATAGTCACGACCCACCAGCACTCCATCATGTAGGTGCGGCCGCTGGAAATCATCGCGCCCCACTCCGGCTCTGGCGGCTGTGCGCCAAGGCCAAGGAAGCCCAGCCCGGCGGCGGTCAGGATGATCCCGGCCATGTTCATGGTAATGCGGATAATCACCGACGGCAGGCACAGCGGGACGATATGTCGCCACAGCACGCGTGGCGCGGACGCCCCTTGCAAACGCACGGCGGAGATAAAATCAGCCTGACGCAATGAGAGCGTTTCGGCACGCGCCAGACGCGCAATCGGCGGCCAGGCAGTGATCGTAATCGCAATGACCACGTGCTCAAGTCCAGGACCGAGTGCGGCGACAAACGCCAGCGCCAGTACCAGGCTTGGGAACGAGATGAAAATGTCGGTCACGCGCATCAGCACCGCATCGACTTTACCGCCAAAATACCCGGCGGTGACGCCCAGCAGCAGGCCCAGCGGACCCACGGTGACCGACACCAGCAGCACGATATAGAGCGTGATACGCGAGCCGTACACCAGCCGGCTAAAGATATCGCGCCCGAATTCGTCCGTGCCGAACCAGTGCTGCGCGTTCGGGGCGACCAGCGCATTGTTGAGATCCTGAACCAGCGGATTGTACGGCGCGATCCACGGCGCAAACGCCGCGACAATTAGCAGGAGCAGAACAATTCCGCCGCCAATCGCGGTCAGCGGATTGCGCGCCATTTTGCCCACAAATCCTGCAGCCCGCAGAGCCGTACGTTTGATACGCTGGCGGCTTTCGCTGTTGCGCGCCCCCAGCGGCGTATCCAGAGAAACGGTCATGATTTCGTCCTCGGGTCGAAAAATTGATACAGCATGTCGGAGAGCAGGTTGAGCATGACGAAGATCAGCCCGACCAGCAGCACACAGCCCATTACCGCGTTCATGTCGCCCAGCAGCAGGCTACCGGTGAGATACGAGCCAAAGCCCGGCCAGGAGAAGACGGTTTCAATCAGGACCGCGCCTTCCAGCAATGAGCCGTAGGCCAGCGCCACGACGGTCAGGAGCTGTACCAGAATATTGCGGAACGCGTGGTTCCAGATGACCTGACGCTCGGTTAAGCCTTTCACGCGCGCCGTGATAATGAACTCCTGCGACAGCTGCGCCAGCATAAAGCTGCGGGTCATACGGCTGATGTAGGCCAGCGAGTGGAAACCGAGCAATGACGCAGGCAATACCAGATGATTAATCGCGTTCCAGAATACCGCGCTGTTCCCTGCCAGCAGGGCATCGACGGTCATTAATCCAGTACGGCGCGGCACAATCCCGTCCAGCCCCAAATCCAGCCGTCCGGCCCCGCCCACCCAGCCAAGCCAGGCGTAGAACAGCAGCAGCCCCATCATGCCGACCCAGAAGATCGGTGTGGAATAACCGGCCAGGCTGATGATGCGGACCACGTAATCAGAAAGACTGTTGCGACGCGCCGCCGCCAGCACGCCCAGCGGAATGCCAAGCCCTGCGCCAACGATAATAGCCATGGTGGCCAGCTCCAGCGTGGCCGGGAAGACACGCATGATGTCGTCGGTCACCGGTTTGCCGGTCAGCAGCGCATTGCCAAGATCGCCATGCAGCAGATTGTTCAGATAAATGCCGAACTGCGTCAGCAGCGACTTATCAAAGCCTAACTGCTGATACACCTGCTGATAGGTGCTGTGGTCCGCATCCGGGCCGACAATCGCCAGCACCGGGTCGACCGGCATCACGCGGCCAATAAAAAACGTCAGCACCAGCAGGCCAAACAGCGTGATCAGCACCTGCGTCAGTCGTTTCGAAAAACGACGGGTGCGGGAGCCGGGAGAGAGGATCGCAACGCTCATTTGTCACCTCCGGTTTTGTAGACTTCGCGCAGGAACGTGGTGGCCGACGGGTGCGACTGGAAGTTTTTGACTTCATTACGCACCACCACGGAATCGACCATTTGCGACAACGGAATCATCGCCGGGATCAGCTCGTCGTAGCGCACCTGGATTTGCTGGTAATCGACAATTTGCTGTTTCGGATCGCGCTCAAGCAACGCTTTGTCGATCATCTCATTCAGCGGTTTGTCGTAGAAACTGGTGCGCCAGCCCTGGAAGTTGGTCAGCCGCGCTTCGTCGCTGTTATCCGGGTTGTAGACAAGCGCACGCAGGCTGGAATGCGGATGCGGTTCCACGCCGCTGCCGCCACGCCCGACCAGCAGATCAAATTTACGCTCGCGCATCGCGCCGTAAATCTGATTCCCGGTACCGGTAATGATTTTGGCGTTGATCCCCGCCTGCATCAGCGTGGACTGTACCGCTATGGCGATATTCAAAAACGGCTGATCGGCCAGCACGCGCAGCGTAGTGTCGAATCCGTCCGGATAGCCCGCTTCCGCCAGCAGTTTTTTGGCGCGGGGAATATCCAGCTTGTAGCCCGGATCCGGCAGCGTCGACGGCATTCCGGCTTTAATTGGCCGCTGATGCAGCACGCCATAGCCCGGCATCAGCGCTTTGTTGATGCCCTGGTAATCAATCAGATAACGCACCGCTTCGCGCACTTTAGGATTCGCGAAATGTGCTTCTTTCATGCTCATCGCCACGTAGTAGACCGTTCCTTTTTGCACGGCTTCGACCGTGAGATCCGGATCTCTACGCAGGGCATTGATGTCGGAAACCGCCATATTGTTGGCAATGTCCAGATCGCCTTTTTCAATCATCAGGCGCAGGGTTTGCGATTCCTGGAAATGACGCAGCACGATGCGGTTCATCTTCGGCTGTTCGCGCCAGTAGTGCGGGTTGCGCTGCATGCGCAGCACGTCTTTCGCCTGCCAGGTATCGAGTATAAACGGCCCGGACCCGGCTTCATTCGTCGTCAGCCAGCGGTTGCCCCAGTCGTTATTGACCTCGTGGGTTTGCACCGTTTTGCTGTCGAGCACGCCCAGATTGCCCAGCGCGCCGAGAGAGTAAATCACCAGCTGCGGATCATTGGCTTTCGGCAACACGATCTTGACCGTGTAGTCGTCTGGCGCGCTAATCTGCTGGTCGATATTTTTCTTGCTGAAACCATAGGATTTCCACACCGACGCCTGCGCCAGATTCAGATGCAGCAGACGACGCATCGACCACACCACGTCCTGTGCGGTGAGCGGATTGCCGGAGTGAAATTTAACGTCATCACGCAGATGGAAGGTCAGGGTTTTGCGGTCAGGGGCAATGTCCCAGCTTTTGGCCAGCGCGGGCCTGACATTGGTGAGTTGATTCGGGTCGAGTTCAACCAGCGAATCGTAGAGATTCACCACAATGCCGACCACTTCGTTCCCGGTCATCGCGGCCGGGTCGAGCGTCAGCAGGTTGTTCATATTCATACCGATGATGAGCTGGTCGGGCGGCGTTTTTGCGTACGCCGCACCGCTCCCCATCATCAGCGAGAGCGCGAGTAAACACGCCCTCGTGAGGGAGTTTTTGTTCATCTGTGTATACCGTTTGTAGGGTGAGATATCGTTATGTGTCAGTCGTGGCTGACGGTATTTTTTTCGATATACGCAAAATTAATGTCTTCGCCCAGTCCCGGGCCGGTCGGCAGGCTGACAATGCCGTTTTCATCCATCGGATCGACGATGCTGTTGAGGTAAGCGGCAGGCACATCGTAATCCAGGAACGGATGCAACAGACCGCGTTCGTACCAGCGGCAGTTCTTGATAGCGCCAATAACCGCCAGACTTGCCGCGCCGTTGCCGTGAACTTCGCAGTCCATGCCGAACGACTCGGCCAGGTTCGCCACTTTGAGGGTTGGAGAAATGCCGCCCACGCCGTTTGCACCCGCACGTAAGATGTCGCACGCGCCCGCTTTGACCCAGTCGGCGCGGCTGTGGTGTTTTCCGCCAAGGCTTTCCGGGCCAATGATCGGAATGGATAAGTTTTCAGCAAGCCAGGCGTAAGAGGCCATGCTCTCTTCTTCCATTGGCTCTTCGAACCACGCGAAGTCGAGTTTTTCCAGCTCTTTACCGATGTACAGCGCTTCGGTCCGGCTGTACCAATGATAGCCGTCGATCATCAGATCGATATCCGGGCCGACCGCTTCACGTACCGCGGCGCAGGCTTTGACGTCCATTTTCGGGTTGGGTGCGAAGGAAACTGGCGGCATCCAGGTGTGCAGCTTGATGGCTTTATAGCCGCGCGCGACCAGTTTTTCAGCAAAGCTGGCGTATTCGTCTGGCGTCGAGAGGCCACCCGGCAGGTCGTCACCGCACATGGTGCTGCCGTAAGCAGGCACTTTATCGCGGAATCCGCCCAGCAGTTTCCAGACCGGCATATTCAATTTGCGACCGATCAGATCCCACAGCGCTTGCTCCACAAACGACAGGGCGCGTTCGGTGAGCTGATGGGCGCTGCCGCGCTGCCAGTGCGCCAGATCCTGCCAGATACGCTCGCGGTTGAACGCATCCTGGCCGACCAGCACTTTACGAAAGAAGGTATTCACAACAAAAGGGCGCACCACTTCCGGCGGCGCAAATGAATACCCTTTGGTGCCATCGTCTGCGGTAATAGTCAGCATCGCCATTTTGGCCAGGCTTTCAGGTCCAGGATGCGAGTGCCCGGCGGTGTCGGACACCCGGCGCGTGGGATACTGGAAGACGGTGACGTTTACAGATTCAATTTTCATTATCAGTCCTTAATACAACAGAGGTCAGAGCGATGTCGCAATTTGAAAAGCTGTTTCGAAACTAACTTTAAGCGCAAAATTCGTCCACGGCCTTAGACAAATTCCGCTAAGCATCGACCATTTATTGTGCATATGCACGGGAGGGAGTGACACTTTTCACAAAAGGACAGAGAACTGTGAGGTGGATCGGGGTGGATGTTTGGCTGAAATGAAATTGAGTTTCGGATTTTAAGCGTGCGGTCTGATGCCCTCACCCCGGCCCTCTCCCGCGGGGAGAGGGAGAAAAGCACAGAGTAGTCCTCTCACCCCTTTGAGGTGTGGGGCAAAAACCGCACCAAACAGTCCCCTCATCCCTTTGGGTTGAGGGAGAAAAGACTACACCGAGCAGTCCCCTCGCCCCTTTGGGGAGAGGGTTAGGGTGAGGGGAAAATTACGCAATCGTCACTTTGCTATCCAGATAGACATCCTGCACGGCATTAATCAGCTTCACACCATCGGCCATCGTCTTTTTAAACGCTTTACGACCGAGGATGAGGCCCATGCCGCCCGCACGTTTGTTGATAACTGCCGTGCGCACCGCGTCGGTTAAATCGGTTTCACCGCCCGCTGCGCCGCCGGAGTTGATAAGCCCTGCCCGGCCCATATAGCAGTTCGCCAGCTGGTAGCGCACCAGATCGATAGGGTTTTCGCTGGTCAATTTGCTGTAGACGCGATCGTCCGTATAACCAAAATTAACCGCTTTGTAGCCACCGTTATTTTCAGCCATTTTTTGCTTCACGATGTCCGCGCCAATGGTGGCGGCCAAATGGTTGGCCTGACCGGTGAGATCCGCAGAAACGTGATAATCCACGCCCTCTTTATTGAACGCATTATTGCGCAGATACGCCCACAGCACGGTCACCATGCCCAGCTCGTGTGCGCGCTCAAAGGCCGCTGAGATCTCTTCAATCTGCCGACGCGACTGCTCGGAACCAAAGTAAATAGTCGCCCCGACCGCCACCGCGCCCATGTTAAAAGCCTGCTCCACGCTGGCGTACAGCGTCTGGTCATATTCGGTGGGATAACTCAGCGTCTCGTTGTGGTTCAGCTTAACGAGGAAAGGAATTCGGTGCGCGTAGCGACGCGAAACCGACGCTAAAACGCCGTAGGTCGACGCAACGCAGTTACAGCCCGCCTCTATCGCCAGCTCGACAATGTTCTTCGGATCGAAATAGAGCGGATTGGCGGCAAAGGACGCGCCAGCAGAGTGCTCCACGCCCTGATCAACCGGTAAAATCGACAGATAACCGGTTCCGCTCAGGCGTCCGGTGTTGTAAAGCGTCTGCATGTTCCGAAGCACCGCCGGCGGGCGATTGTTGTCAATCATGACGCGGTCAACGTAATCATGGCCCGGCAGATATAGCTGCTCGGCTGGAATAGTCATACAACGATGCTGTAAAAGGCTGTCGGCATCTTTGCCAAGCAGCTGTGCAATATCAGTCATAGTGATGCTCCCGTATGTTCCGACATCATGTCGGAGCGAGTGATCCAAACTCAAATTTCTTGAGCAGACTAAGCCTGGTCCCGACTCAACATAATTTCCACCGCCTGAACTTTTTTTCAGCACACTCTGCTGGCGCGTTTCGTGTACAACAAAACTGTTACATTGATCAAACATTCACCACAAAGGTATTTAAAAGGTATTATTGAATGGTATGTTAAAGGCGTACCCTCTCTGACATGCAGGATTAATCAATGAAAACGAAAGTCCAACTGTCATTCATGATGTTTGTTGAATGGTTTATCTGGGGCGCATGGTTTGTGCCGCTGTGGCTGTGGCTGAGCAAAAGCGGCTTTACCGCTGGCGAAATTGGCTGGTCTTACGCCTGTACCGCCATCGCTGCGATCCTCTCGCCAATACTCGTCGGCTCATTAACAGACCGTTTCTTTGCTGCACAAAAGGTTCTTTCGCTGCTGATGTTTACCGGCGCGATCCTGATTTACTTTGCCGCGCAGCAAACCGAATTCAGCAGCTTCTTCCCGCTGCTGCTGGCCTATTCTCTGACTTACATGCCGACCATCGCGCTGACCAACAGTATCGCCTTCGCCAACGTGGACGACGTAGAAGCCGACTTCCCGCGAATTCGCGTCATGGGCACGATCGGCTGGATTGCCTCTGGCCTGGCCTGCGGATTCCTGCCGCAAATGATGGGCTATAGCGATATTTCCGATACCAATATTCCGCTGCTGATGACAGCGGCAAGTTCCGTCGTGCTGGGGGTTTTTGCGCTGTTCCTGCCAAATACGCCGCCGAAGAGCACCGGAAAGCTGGATATAAAAGTGATGCTGGGGCTGGACGCGCTGATCCTGCTGCGCGATAAAAACTTCCTGGTGTTCTTCTTCTGTTCGTTCCTGTTCGCGATGCCGCTGGCGTTCTATTACATCTTCGCCAACGGCTATCTCACTGAAGTCGGCATGAAAAACGCCACCGGCTGGATGACGCTCGGTCAGTTCTCCGAAATCTTCTTCATGCTGGCGCTGCCGTTCTTTACCAAGCGCTTTGGTATCAAAAAGGTCCTGTTGTTGGGTCTTATCACCGCCGCTATCCGTTACGCCTTTTTCGTCTTTGGCGGCGCAGACGAGTACTTCACCTACGGCCTGCTGTTCCTCGGCATTTTGCTGCACGGTGTGAGCTACGACTTCTATTACGTTACCGCCTATATCTACGTGGATAAAAAAGCGCCGGTGCATATGCGCACTGCCGCGCAAGGTTTGATCACGCTGTGCTGTCAGGGTTTTGGCAGTCTTTTAGGCTACCGCCTGGGCGGCGTGATGATGGAAAAGATGTTTGCTTATAAAGAGCCGGTGAATGGATTGACCTTCAACTGGGCCGGAATGTGGGCGTTCGGCGGCATCATGATCGCCGTGATCGCCGTGCTGTTTATGCTGTTTTTCCGCGAATCGGATAAAGAAATCACCGCAATTGAGGTGGTTGATGGCGATGCCGCGCTGACACGAGGGGAAGTTAAATGAAAGCAGAACGTATTCTCGGTGCCCTTTACGGGCAAACGCTGGGAGACGCAATGGGTATGCCGTCGGAGCTGTGGCCCCGAAGCCGCGTCAAAGCTCACTTCGGCTGGATAGACCGCTTCTTGCCAGGGCCTGCGGAAAACAACGCCGCCTGCTATTTTGGTCGCGGAGAATTTACTGATGATACCTCCATGGCGCTGGCGCTGGCCGATGCCATCATCGAGTGCGACGGGCAAATTAACGCTGACACGATTGGCCAGCACATCCTGCTGTGGGCAAACCAGTTCGATGCCTTCAATAAAAATGTGCTCGGCCCAACGTCTAAAATCGCTCTAAACGCCATTCGCGACGGTAAATCCGTCAGCGAGCTGGAGAATAACGGCGTGACAAACGGTGCGGCGATGCGTGCCTCACCGCTGGGTTGTCTGCTGCCTGCGACTCGTCTCGAGCATTTTGTGGGTCAGGTGGCGCTTGCCTCCAGTCCAACGCACAAATCGGATCTGGCGATTGCCGGTGCGGTCGTGATTTCGTGGGCCATTTCCCGCGCGATTGACGGCGAGAGCTGGCAGAACATTGTCGATGCCCTGCCCGGCATTGCGCGCTACGCACAAGAATCTAAAGTCACGACCTTCAGCGCATCGCTGGCTGCGCGTCTCGAACTGGCACTGAAAACCGTACGCGAGGCCAACGGCGTTGAATCGGCTAGCGAACAGATTTATCAGCTGATCGGCGCAGGAACCAGCACGATCGAATCTGTTCCTGCGGCAATTGCCATGGTGGAACTGGCCGGTACGGACCCTAACCGCTGCGCCATTTTGTGCGCCAATCTCGGCGGCGATACGGACACCATCGGCGCAATGGCGACGGCGATTTGCGGCGCGCTGCACGGTGTGCAGGCCATTAACCCGGAATTTAAAGCCGAACTGGATGCCGTCAACCAGCTGGATTTCGGGTATTACTGCGAAAAGCTGCTGCACTATCGGGAACAAAGAGAGGGCGCATGAACACAGGATTCTCCAGCCGTCTTGAATCGTTAACCGCGCAGCGTCCGGTGACGGTTCTGGGTGCCGCGGTGATCGACGTGATTGCCGATGCTTACGCCCTGCCCTGGCGCGGTTGTGATATCGAGCTTAAGCAGCAAGGCGTCAATATTGGCGGCTGCGCGCTGAATATTGCCATCGCACTGAAACGCCTCGGTATCGAAGCACAAAACGCGCTGCCGGTCGGGCACGGCGTTTGGGCGGATATCATTCGCAACGCCATGGCAAAGCAGGATTTACACAGCGCGGTGGAAGCCGAAACGGGCGATAACGGCTGGTGCCTGGCGCTGGTGGAGCCAGACGGTGAGCGCACGTTTATGTCGTTCAGCGGCGTGGAAAATCAGTGGCAGCAGCGCTGGCTGGATACGCTCGTCGTGCCTGCAAAAAGCCTGGTATATTTATCCGGTTATCAGTTGGCGTCGCCGTGCGGCGAACTGCTGACGCGCTGGCTGGAACACCTTAACGATGTCACACCGTTTATCGATTTCGGCCCCCGTATCGAAGATATTCCTGATGCATTGATGGCGCGAATTATGGCCTGCAAGCCGATAGTGTCACTGAATCGTCAGGAAGCGCATATCGCCGCCGTGCGCATTGGCGCGGATGCCGCTTCACTGGGACAAACGTGGAAACAGCGTTACGGTTGCCCGCTGATTGTGCGTCATGATAAAGACGGCGCGTGGTATTTCGATGGGGAAAACACCAGGCATGTGGCGGCGTTTCCCGCCACCGTTGTGGACACGATTGGTGCAGGCGACAGCCACGCGGGCGGAACGCTTGCCGGGCTAGCGGCGGGCTGGCATTTTGCTGATGCTGTCGCGCTGGGAAATGCGGTCGCGGCGTGGGTTGTCAGTCACCGAGGTGGCGACTGCGCACCAACGCGCGAGGCGTTACTCCTCGCACACAAAAACGTATAGATCGCTGCGGCAGTAGCTAATGCTGTATTCAATGGGCCGGTGTTGTTGGTCAAGCGCAACCTGCTTGATCACCAGCACCGGAATTTTTTCGTCCATATTGATATGCTTCTGGAACTCGCTGTCCGGCATTCGGGCGCTCACCCGGGAACGGGTGCGCTGCGGGAAAACGTTTTGGCTGCGGAAATAGTCATACAGCGAAATGCCGATCGCGTCGGGATCGTGGATGAGCCCTACCGGAACCCAGGATTCTTCAATGGACACGGCATCGTCGTCAACGTAGCGAATGCGTTTGAGCATAAAAACGTCACTTTGCGGCGTGATGGACAGCTCCCCCGCCACGTCATCCGGGCATTTCACGATCCGCTTGTTGACCCACAGCGTGTCTGGCTTTTTACCCCGCAACACGACCTGCTGAGAAAAACCGCGCGCCTCTTTTAGCGAATATTCGAAGATGTTGTTGATTTGCGTCCCGTAACCGCGAGCCCGCGTCACCACGCCCTCTTCTTCCAGCGCCTGCATCGCTTTACGCACGGTGATACGCGACACCCCGGTCAACTGGCTCAAATCACGTTCACCCGGCAAAATATTGCCATGCTCCAGCGCGCCGCTGCGCACGGCGTTTTTGACCGTCTCGGCGAACTTGAGATACAGCGGGGTGTTATCCGCCGCCGCAATACGTTCATTTAGCTGAGCAATTAATCGGGTATGCGCTTGTTCCATCTCTGTTTTCCAGGCTGAAAATCCTTATCCAGTATACTCGTTCAGGGCTTTACCACCACGCATGAAAATGGTGAACCGGCCCAATACCGTGACCGACTTCGAGAGTGTCAGCTTTTTCCAGCGCGTGAGAGAGCCAGACCTTCGCTTCGTGTACCGTTTCGGCCCAGGTTTCATGGCGCGGACGCAGTGCAGCAAGCGCTGCCGATAGCGTGCAGCCGGTGCCATGGGTGTTTTTGGTTATTACTCGCGGCGCGGTAAATCGCTGGATCCCCTCGCGGGTGAAGAGCCAGTCCGGACTTTCAGGATCGTCAAGATGACCGCCTTTCATCAGCACCGCCTCACAGCCGAGTGCCTGAAGGGCACGCCCCTGCTCTTTCATCTCTTGTTCATTGCGGGCATGAGGCGCATCCAGCAGGGCCGCAGCCTCTGGCAGATTCGGTGTGATAAGCGCGACGTGAGGCAGGAGATGCTTTCGCAGCGTGTCGACAGCCGCAGGAGATAGCAGTGGATCGCCACTTTTCGCCAGCATAACGGTATCAAGCACCACGTGTTTCACGCGATAGTATTTGAGCCGCTCCGCGACCGCTTCAACGATATCCGCCTCCGCCAGCATGCCGATTTTAGTGGTATCAATACGCACATCGCTGAATACGGAATCCAGTTGAGCACCGACAAAATCCGGCTCAACGCGATAAACCGACTGCACGCCACGCGTATTTTGCGCCACCAGCGCGGTAATGACCGAGCAACCATAGGTCCCAAGAGCAGAGAACGTTTTCAGATCCGCCTGAATCCCCGCTCCCCCACTCGGATCGGTGCCAGCAATCGTTAATGCGTTGATACGTTTCATGCCTGCGCCTCCAGGTTCCAGAGCGCGTCAATAAATGCGCTGGCAAAGCTTCCTGGCCCTCGGCTGTGTTCGACCGCCACGCTACCGGCTCGTTTCATTAATCCGCATGCGGCGGCGACGTTATCCAGCCGATCCCCGGGTAATGAACAGCTTGCCGCAACAACCGCCGAGAGCGCGCAGCCCGTTCCCACGACTCGCGTCATTATCACATCGCCTCCCGTGATGGTCTGCGTGCGTTGACCGTCGGTGACGTAATCCACTTCACCGGTCACGGCGACGATGGCGTTGGTTTGACGGGCAAGTGCAAGCGCGGCTGGCAGCGCGCTGGAGGCGGTATCGGTGGTGTCCACTCCACGCCCTCCCGCGCTCATGCCAGCAAGCGCGAGAATTTCAGAGGCATTACCGCGGATTGCCGCAGGGTTGAGTGAGAGAATCTGTTGGCAAAAACGGGTGCGGTACGCAAGCGCGCCCACGGCAACGGGATCCAGCGTCCAGGGTTTCCCGGCAGCCAGCGCACTCTCGATGGCCCGACGCATCGCCTGCGCGCGCGGCGCGGAAAGCGTTCCGACATTTACCAGTAAAGCGTCTGCTATCCCTGCAAATTGCTCGGCTTCTTCAGGCTCAATGACCATCGCAGGGGACGCACCAAGTGCCAGCAAAACATTGGCCGTGAAGGTTTGCACCACATCGTTGGTCATGCAGTGTGTGAGCGGGGAACGCGTGCGGAATTGATGTAAGGCGTGAAGATCGAGTCGGTCAGGCTGCATGTTTTCGCTCCTGCCTTGCGCGAAGAAGCGATAACCCTAACAGTCACCTGACTTCCCTACGCTGGCATTATCCAGATCAGGTGGTACGGGTATTTCTCAGCCTTCACGTAGAAGGGCACCCCGAGTCAAAATACTTATAAAACAATCATTTACACATAAACAATTTGTAGGTATTTAGTGTACCCAGGGCCGTAGGCAGGGTGCAAGATTTTTCGATTTATCTCAGTGTTTATCACAGCAGTTATCACACCTCGAATAGCTTACTCACGTAATGGATTCAAGCACTACCTACCCGCTATGAGGCCAAGTTAACCCAAGTCTGCCGCTAGAAGAAAATTAGAGGTTTTGTAATGTAGCGTTTTCAACAAGAGGGCGTTAGCATCACCCAAAGAATCAAAGCAATCGTGATGATGAATGCAAGAGTTATTCAAAGGTTTAACCGTATCAATGGTTGTTTCATGGTGGGGAGCGTTTGTTGTAACAGGATTAGCAATCATTAAGGTAAAGGAAACCTTGCGTGATCGTACAAGAATAGATGTAGGAACAAGTCTTACCACTAGTCTAAATGTTGGTCACGAAATAAGAATTCGTAATCTCTCACCAAGACCAATAATGTTAACCTATTGGGAAGTTTACTATGCCTCATCTTTTGTCATTTAATAGGTAGAAAAAATATTAGTGAAACAGATTTTGATACACCAGATTCTATCATCGCTCCATATAATTCCCATACATTGGGCTTTAATGATGAAAGATATTTCCCTTTTTATCATAAAAAGTTGAAAACAAGTGCTATCTATATAGAGCTTCATTTTGCAGGTAGGCGGCGTGTTCGTCGAAAATTTATGAGTAGCTTTTAAAACCGCAAACACTAGAAAGACTTACTACGCAAGTAAGCCTTAATTTACTATAGGTTGTGTCTGCGTCGATTTGCATCTAATGAATTTTCAGAGGACGTAACAAACATACATGTATTGCGAGAATAAATTTTACTTCCTGGGATTTTAATATCTATATCAAAATTATATTTGCAGGGTTTAGTATTGTAGTACCAATCTAAGTAACCAGGAAGTTTTCTAACATCTTGATAGAAGTGAGGATAATACAACCATCTTTCACAAACTGAACAATCACGATAGGTAGGAAATTGCTGTAAACTCTTTTCGTCTGCAATCCTACGTAACATCTCTTTCCAGGTAACATATTCTTTAACCATCTTTCCGTCTACTTGTGCTGGTAGTTCACCACCTCTAACACCAATACCGTATACAGTTGGCTTCATATAATCTTTAACCAATCCAATTCTAATAGATGCCATTTCTACTAATCTTGTATATCCAGTACACGGAAAACTAAAATAGATACTTTGAGAGTCAATAATTTTAACTATGACAAATTCACCAAAGTTTTTACTTTGGAACACATCACCAACTTTAAGAGCTTTAAACTTCATTCAATACTTTCTTGTTTTCGGCAGAAAACAAAAAAGCCTCCATCACATAGATTAGATCTCTCTGCCTAGAGATTCCTTTCCATGTTAAGGAGGATTCTTATAAAAGGGTATAGCTTTAATCTAAATAAGCATGTTCAAGATCATCATTGAACTACGCTCATTGAGCTTGTATTACAAAAAACCTAGTTTTAGTACCATTGATACAGAATCGAGGCCAAACATAAGCCGATAGTGAAAGGCGAGGTTACAGAAAGAGCATAATTATAAGATTCAGGTGTTCAGAAAGAACAACGTATTAACAGTGTTATTACTAACAGTCTTTTAGAAGAACAATCAAAACCAAAAGAACCGATAGAGAAAGGAAAACATCAAACCACGCATTAGAGGATATTTAAAAGTAGATAAATATTCTTCCTTTATCGTTTCCTTATGCCCTTCCCCTTTATCGGCCTACCTCAATTTGCGGATTTAATTAGTAAATTATGCTAAATTCCTTTTAAGCCTCGCTTCAATCACTTTAACTTTAATAGCTTTACATGATGTTTTACTACCCTTTTATGTTATACGTTGTATGCTTACCGATCATACCAATAGAAATTATAGGGTGACTGATGGATACAGTTGAAGAGTTAAATGGAACATATTTCTATGCGGGGAAATCTAATCTTACTGCGTCTGAACTGTTTTTCATGCTTTTTTGTGAAAAAGTAATAGAGCGATTAGGGTTAGGTGTTGCAGATTTTGCTTCTGTAGTTGCTATTGTATCTGGACGCAATACTTTATCAACAAGGGCAAAACCTACAGGAGCAGAAAAGGGAACCTCTTACGCTTCTAAAGCGTCACGTAAAGTATTCAAAAAAGCAAAATTTCCATTTGGGATTAAACTTCCTTCTGTGATTGGTGGCTATCCACCTTCGACTATGAGAATTAGAGCCGTTGCTAACATTGGAACATTTACAGGGCGAGCTATCCCGGTTGTAGGATGGATTATTTTAGCGTCTGATGTATCTCAAATCACTTATAACACAATTCGAGAATATAACACCATTGCTAGAGGTGATGATAAATTATGGTAAATGATCTTGAATCAAGAGTTTATGAGTTAGTACGTAAACATGATGGTGTTTATATTTTAAAAAGCAAGCAAAAGAAATTGACACCGAAAACAGATTTTGATGCTGATCTAAATTTTGATGAATATGAAGCAGAAGAATTAATAGAAAAATTCTTTGCAGAATTTCATGTTGATCGTGGAAGATTCTGTATTAGAACCTATTACCCTGATACATCAATATCATTAAACCCTTTTAAGAAAAAAGAATCTATCCCTGTTCCGAATTTTACTATAGGGATGTTAATTGAATCAGCAAAAGCAAAACGCTGGTTATACGACTAATAGCAAGGAGCGTTAAGAATGGCTGTACCAGTACATTTAATTTTAAAAGATGATGGTGGTTCTCAAATCATGGGATCTTGTGATGTTCATGGGCGTGATGGAAGTATAGAATTACGTAGTTTACAGCATAGCGTGATCATCCCTACAGACAACTTAACAGGTAAAGTGACAGGAAGCCGACAACATTGCTCATTCAATTTAACTAAAGAAATTGATAGCTCATCACCCTATCTGTTTAAAGCTGTTGCAACGGGGCAAACTCTTAAAAGTGCTGAATTTAATTTCTATCGTATCAATTACAGCGGGCAAGAGGAAATCTACTACACCATCACATTAGAAAATGTGAAAGTAGTTAACTTTAGCCCTGTGATGCACGACACCAGAACGGCAACGGGTACGGGGCATATGGAAGATGTTTCTTTAGCTTATGAGAAGATTACTCACCTTTATAAAGACGGGAATATCTTGCATTCTGATTCATGGAATGACAAGAAACAAGCCTAAATAAGTTGAAATATTATTAGGGGGTCTTAAATGCCCTGACCTGCTCCCCGTTGATTAGTACACCCCGATGTTAGTAATGTCTTCATCTGCAACGTGAGGACATCCCCATGAAGAAACGTTTTTACAACTTTTTGTGTTCCGAATAAAACACCTCATTAAAGTGGGTAATGCCGATCAATTTAGGATCGGTTGACCGATCCGGTTGCTGTGTAAGAATCCGGAAATACTCGCCCGTTTCCGGATTCTTTATGCATATTGGACAGGTTGTTAACACTCAGAAATTGTATCTGAGGCCAAGGCGGTAACGCATTTCCATCTCGTCTTTATCATGATCGGCATTATAACGAGGTACCAACCCAAGCTCTGTATACGGGGTCCATTGCTTATTAAGGGGAACACTTGCCACGATGTTGTAGAGCCAGTAGTTGTGCTCACCTTTATAATCGTCATAATTAGTGGCCCGATATTCGAAATCCCCCATCACTGTGAATTTGTTGCCTGTATAACCAAACTCCCAGTTAAACTGGTTGTAATTTTTATTAGCAACGGATGGGTTCTCATCAACCTGAATACCGGGACGCCAGCGCAGTGTTGTAACCCAGTCATCTGACAATTTATAGATGGCTTTGATTTGAGCACGGTAACCCACAAATGTGTCACCGACATCCAGATTAAGGCCCGGGGCGAGGGTTAACTGATCTGTAACCCTGAAGTTTCTTCCCATTTCCCACTCACTGCCATTACCACTGTAGTTGCCTCCTCCCTCTTTAAATCCATCACTCATGGATTTTGTGCTCTCAGCCATTTTTCCTTCTACACTGAAAAAATATCCCTCTTCAGTTTTATGACTCAATTTAAGTCGGTCTGCATTAGATTTGCTGTCTGCTTTATATTCATGACGATAATCCAGCGTAACAGCCTGGAGTGCAAAGGAGGAAAACAAAAACGACATTAAGCTAAATTTAACGATTGTTTTCATAAAATAACCATCTATCTGATATTACGGAAATAGCAAGGCACTATCTAAAATAGATATAATGCCTGCCGTGTATGAATATTTAGATAAAGAATGTCAGTTTGTTATTTATCACTAATTAATTTATGAACTATATCGGCAGATTCTTTTGCAATAATTGAAGCCAGACCCGTATAATTTTCTGGCTTAAGAATTTCTTCAAGTTCAGTGCGAGAGAAAAGACCTGAAATAACCCCATCAGACATTAATATTTCTATAAATGGTATTTGTTTGCTCATCGACTCCATCGTCAATGCATAAACTTTGGAATGCGCTTTATCTTTACCTATTTGTTCAGCGAGGATCATCATGATATATTCACTGTTATCCATTCCGTGATTTAATTCTGCATTGTTGCGCATGCGTGTACGATTAATATGTAAAGTCCGGGTGAGTTCTTCCGTTCTTAATATTATCTCTGTCATCAGCTCAAGAGCTTCATGTAAAGTGGCATCCTGAAGCATGTAAGAGGAACTGTCTGCTTCATAGGGTCGGCTACATGAGTACAGCATGACAGCAGGGAGTGAATACAGTTTCTGTGCATTAGCAATGATCCCTTTAGCCAGCTTGGGGTTAACTTTGTGAGGCATGGTGCTGCTACCCACGGTTCCTTTTTTGAAGCCCTCCATGACTTCACCTATTTCTTCAAGAGACGTGCTGTAGACTTCTTCTGCAATTTTATGACAACAACTCGCGAGCAGACAAAGCACCTGTACATACTCGATTTTATGCGTTGCAATGTTACGGGAAGGCACACGCATCTCCTGCATATCCAGTAATTCTGCAACACGACGCTGAACACCTCTGCCAATCTCTCCACTTGCGTTAAATGCCCCAACAGCACCTCCCATCATGACGGTACAAACACGGGGTTCGCACTGTTCCATACGCTCCAGGGTAGTCAGAAACTCCTCAATCCATACGGCAACTTTATATCCATATGTGACTGGAATTGCGTGGCGACCATGCGTACGCCCCGGAACAATTGTTGTGGCTTCTTCAGCAGCAATCTGCGCTAGATTCATCAGAATATCTTTTATGACCATCCTGAATTTATTATGTACTTTTTTTACAACAAGCAACTGCGCACTTTGCTGTATATTCTGGGTGGTCACGCCATAGTGCACATATTTTCCACTTTGACCCGGGCAGGCATTGACCAGTACTTTAAGGAAAGGAACAAAACCATGACCGATTTCTAGCTGAAGTTTTTTCACTTCGTCAATATTAATATTTTCAAGATGACAGGTATTGACAATATCCTTTGCTTCGCTCGCAGGTATCACCCCCGATTCCCCCTGAGCCATCGCCAGCATGGCTTCAAGATCCAGCCATGACTGAAATTTATTATCTTCAGTCAGTAATGCTCTGATGCCGTAATCTTCCATTGTTTTTGTTTTTGAATCGTATAAAGCACTCATGTTAAGTTCCTTATTTTAATTTATTTGCCAGTCATCTTATCGACAATCGCGTTTTTAACGAACTCAACATGTGGGCCGAAAACGATATGAATATGATTGTTTTTGGGAATGAAAATCCCTGAAGATCCCGCATCCTTCAGCGTTTCATTATTAATTTTGGTCTGGTCATTCAAGTCAATGCGAAGACGAGTTACGCAGTTATCCACGTTTTTTATATTTCCGCCCCCTCCCAGGCCCTCCAGAACTAATGCGGCAATTTCAGGATAACGCTTCTCTTTTAAGAGGCTGTTATTTCGTATTTGCTCTTCCCTTCCCGGCGTCTGGATCTTAAATTTCTCAATGGCAAACCGGAACACTATATAAAAGACGATAAAGTTTACCGCCCCGAGAGCCACGAGCTGCAGCCAGTGGGTGTTTTCATAGAGCAGACCGAAGATTCCGAAATCGAAGATGGTGCCCCGAATATAACCAATAGAAACATGCAGAAACGCCAGAGGGATAGCCATCAGGCCACACAGTACGGTGTAGATAAAGAAAAGACCCGGTGCAATAAACAGGAATGAAAATTCGAGGGGTTCAGTGACATTACCCAGAAATGCCGTCAGGACGATAGTCAGTATCATTCCCTTAGCGATTGAGCGATTGGCTTTAAACGATGCGTGATACATCGCCAGACCGATGGCGGGAACACGGAATAATGTATTGAGCATCTGACCGGCACCCAGATAAGCTGTGAGTTTAGGCATCAGAGACCAATTTGGATCTGTCGGACCGAGATCAAACAGTATTTTATTGGTTGCGTTCAGTATCCCGGTATAGGTTTCACCATTGATAAGATATGTTCCACCGGCCTCCGTGAAGCGAATAACGGAGGCAAGGACATGATGCAAACCAAAAGGGATCAGAGTGCGATGAAGAAACCAGTAGACGCCAACGCCAAAGGTATCATTCATCATGATAAATGATACGCTCGTCAGGGCCGCAGTCACTCCGTTCCAGATATAGGGAATGATGAGGCCCACAGGGACCATCAGCAAAAACGTGATAATAGGGACAGCTTTCTTGCCACTGAAGAATGCAAAGGCAAGGGGCAGTTGTAAACGATAAAAGCGATCCGTGACATTTGCCGCAACTAAACCGGAGATAATCCCCCCCATGGCTTCAATTTTTAGCGTCTGCACGCCAAGAACCAGGCCTTGCCCCACAGAAGACAAGTCGCCTTTCGCCAAGTCTCCGTTCACTTTTAACCACACGTTCATCACGATGGTCAGCGTAAGATAGGCCAGTACGGACGAGAATACCGCAATCCCCTTTTCGTTTTTTGACATGCCATATGCAGCTCCCATGGCAAAAAGCAGGGGAATGTTGTTAAAAACGATACCGGTGATATCCCGCATACTTTCTAATGCAGTCCTGACGACATCGATGCCAAGAAAAGGAAGCTTGGTGATCATGTAAGATTGGCTTAGCGCGGCACAGATACCCATAATCATGCCAATGGGGGCCATTACCGCGATGGGGAGAAGCAGCGATCTACCGAATAACTGTATGCCGTCTTTAAATTTGTCTGTTTTCATAAACATCCACTCAATATGGGCTGGTATAAATATTTTTGTATATGAGACAGGTTTATTGTTACGCCAGAACAAATACTCCTCAAGGCAACTTTATGTTGTCTGAGAATGACAATAAGTTTCCTTATAAAGTCATCCAAATGAATTGCGTGATGGACTTCTCACTATGAACTTATTCAAATTGACATTATTTAGAATCAAATGTGAAGTCGTAATTGAAATCAGGAGGCGATTATCAGCATAAACCAACATGATGTAATGTTTCTCAGCTATATGCAGGATAAAGGGTTACTGAATTTTGCGGATGCTCCAGATATATTTCCGGGAAGAAGTCTTCTGACCTTAAAGAGAAGCGCTGCAAATCTTAATTACTATTTAAAATCAGAAAGAGTTATTATTCTTTCTGACATGTTTAGTTGTGATCTTAACTATAATGATTACCTTAAATTTTTGGGCAGTGTTGAGATTAAAGACTATCACTCTTCTACCGAAGAGCGTATAAAACTCATTATCTTTTATGGTTTCTTGTACAATACTGTCAATACCTCGAAGCTATATAATGAAATCGGCATCAGCCAGACGACAAAAAAGAAAGATATTAAAGCACTGGAGCAATATCTTTATCCTAAAGGCTTACGGGTAGAAATCGTTAATCGCAGGGGAATCAAAATTGTCGGTTCAGAGATAGCCTGGCGAATGGAGATCATGGGTATACTGGCTTCAATTTGTGAATTAGATAATAATTCTGTGCTGGTATACCGTCCCGCAAATGATATGTATGAGCGGCTGATGCACTCTCACTTTACGGAGATAATGGGGGCAATCCCTGACGTTTCGCGAACGTATTATGATTTTATACAGCATCACAAACTGGATCTGTCTTACCCTGGACGTAAACTTCTTTATACGTATATTCTACTAGCTACTAGTCGTACGCAAAGCCATCCTCTGCCAGCGCTTGACATCCCTTTGGTGGTACAGCATAACACCTGCTTTATTGATCCTGCTGAGAGTGATTTTATGGATTATTTTGTGTCATCACTGGATCAGAATGATAGCATATTAAAAGTCCTGGATATTTCACTATACACTATGTTGCAGTCATTTTATCAGTCTATGCAACGAAATATTATCACTGACATTCTTGACCGGGAAAGTTTGCTTAATGAGCTATATGTCTATATTCAGAAATCTTTTATCCGCATAAAACTGGGTTTTAGTGTATTTGACAATAACCTTTCAAGCACAGATCAGCATTATCCTAATCTTTTTGCCATTATTCATTCGTCATGCAACGAGATTGAAAAAGCATATGCGATTACTTTAGATAAAAATCAGATAGCAACATTAACCTTAATTGTGCGGAAGTATATTAATAAAAGTAAACTGACTGGTCGAAACAGAAAAACTATTGCTATCGTGACCAATTCCGCCATTGAAAAAGTCAATTTTTTTATTGACAATCTGAAGTTTCATTTGGATATTGATGTGCTACCTGCAATCAATATTCATGAAAAAGAAAGGCTCAAGGCCTTAAAATATGACATGGCAGTGACGTTCTCTAACAGAATATCTATGTTGCTTGAGGAAATGAGTATTAGCCATATAAAAGTCAATTACCACCTGAAAGATTCAGATATAAATACTCTCATCACTCAGGGTTTTTCGAGTAATCTCAACCGTAAAATCAATACCGATGAATTTTTAGCGTTGCTACACAATAAATCAGAAAGTGAGGCTCGGGAAATTTTGAAATCAAATTTTAATAACTATTTCTCATGATATCTCGTTGTATTTTTCTTCTCCGTCGATGTCCCCGTATCAGAATTATGGACGATATTGAGAAATCACCGAGTTATTTCGAACGCTGAGCAAAGATACCTTCTTCTCCCATAGGCTTTTCTGTTGACGTATAAGATCAAAAAATTGGAATTTTTTTCGAGGTTCTATATGAACAGCTTGGTTGTAAGGTCTTGTAATTATTGGGAAACACTGTGCTCCTAATGGATGAAGCATATTGCCGATTCAGAGCATGGAAAAAGTACAGGATATCAAGTCTACGGAACGCGGGGCCAGGCACAGCATGGCTGTTGACATCTTTCCTACACTACCTAGCTGCTCGGTCATAGGTCAATGCAAGGTCGGTTCACGTATGCTGAACTGCAAAAGGAACTAACCAAGTCCGACTCATATGAGAACACGATTACGGAATACTCTGTGCTGACTACGGCTGATATTTGCACATCTATACAGAATGAGATGGCAAAAGGCGTGGTAACCCCCCCCCCTTGATTAAGGATAGCGTTGCACCGACCCATTGAACTCACAGCACAAAGCCGACTGTCACATCAAGCCTCTCCCCGATTAACATCAATGCCAGCTCAAGGTTGAATTGATACTGAGGTAAGCATTATCCAGATCAGGTGGTACGGGTATTTCTCAGCCTTCACGTAGAAGGGCACCCCGAGTCAAATTACCTAAACTTCAGTAATAGGGGCAGCGTAGAGGATGTGATTATCTAAAGCAAGCTTCTTAAACAGCGCTGTATTCGCCATTAAAATGCTGTAAACATTTATTATTTTAAACCTGTTCTGTCTGCGTCATTTTATTATATGTAAACATTAAATCCCTTTGATTTATTAGGCATAATATAGGAGATAACCGTGTTTTCTAAATGCACTACCACTCTGTTTTAAAGCAGATTAAAACCCTAATAAACTCATTAAAAACAATGCATTATGCAAATAATCAGATAATTCCCAAGTCGTTATTCATTCGTGCTTTTCGTGATCTATATCAAATATAAAGGATGCGGTTTACTGGATAGTTGTCATAAGTCACTACTTCGTCGCTATTAAAGAGACGCACTAAACCGAATGACCTCATAATAATGTGGTAGCAAATGTTAAAACTTATTATAGCCTCGGCAATCGTATCAATTACCCTTGTCGCCACAGGGGTGTTTATCGGCGTGATATATAAAAACACGGTTATCAGCATGACGGCAAATTGCAGCGATGAATAAATAACCCTGCACAGGGTCGTCAATGAAATAACCGCGCCGGTAATTCCGGTATGAATAAGTCAATAACCTGAAAATAGTCTGGTTATTTTGCAGTGTCGTTTAATATAAAAATGAATATTATTAGGGTTAAACAATGAAGAAGATGATGTTAGCTGTTTTGATTTCCGCTGCGGCGCTTTCGGGTTGTACGACAGAATCGCAACGCATTGCCAATTGCACAAATACCGGTGTCAGCCTTGATACCTGTTATAAAGTTGAGCATGACAATCAGAACGTTAGCCGCGCAGCAGCGCTTCAGAACGCCTATAAACGTTCGGATGAATATGCAAAGCAATACGATAATAAACATCATCACGGCGTAGATCAGCATGCGCAGGCCGCACACGTTGCCGATCCGCTACGTGAAGCGTCATTTTCTGCAAACGGAATTAATGCGACGGTCAGCAACGGTTTCTTTACTGCGACCATCAACGGAAAAAAAGCCACGGCAAAACGTTTTAATGCTAACGCCTACGAAATTAAAGGCGCAGGGTATGTTCTCTCTATTACCCTGGATGAAAACGGTATTACCGATGCGTCCTGGAATAAGACCCATGGCAGAGACCATGGACTACTTCAGGTGGTTCAGAAGTAACCTAAGGGCGGCTTAAAAGCCGCCTTTTTCGCTTTCATAAACTCGGCTTTTGAGTCCCTGGAAGGGAGAGATTTTTCTCTGTATTCCGCTTGGGTAAAACCACAGCAAAAACATTGTGTTATTTCCCCTTCCTCAACACCTTTACATTGTAACAAAACAGTAAACAAATTAACCATTGAGCCACGCGCCAAAAGGCTCTATATTGGCCGCGTTTTTTACCTGACCCATCCTTAACTAACTTTTTATTCAATCGAGGCGTTTAAGACAGCCCCGGTTGTAGGAGTGATATGATGACGGATAAAGTCCGTATTGACACTGTAGATGCCCACAAAAGCAACGAAACCTATCTGGCCCGTCAGGCCGAGTTTGAATCGAACGTCAGGAGTTATCCTCGCAAACTGCCTTTAGCCATTACTAAAGCAGACGGCGTGTGGATTACCGATGCAGATAATAAAGAATACCTTGACTGTCTTGCAGGCGCTGGCACCCTCGCGCTTGGCCATAACCATCCTGATGTGCTGAAAAGCATCCAAAATGTCATTACCAGCGGCTTGCCGTTACATACACTGGATCTGACGACTCCGTTGAAAGACGAGTTTTCTGAATACCTGCTCTCCCTGTTGCCAGGTCAGGGCAAAGAATATTGCCTGCAGTTCACCGGTCCATCTGGCGCAGACGCCGTGGAAGCCGCGCTGAAGCTGGCGAAAAAAGTGACGGGTCGCAGCAGCATTATTAGCTTCTCCGGCGGCTATCACGGCATGACCCACGGTGCATTGTCCGTCACGGGCAATCTTTCACCGAAAGAAGCGGTCGATAACATGATGCCAGAAGTGCAGTTCATGCCTTATCCGCACCAGTACCGCTGCCCGCTGGGCATTGGCGGTGACGCGGGTGTGAAAGCGCTGACTTATTATTTCGACAACCTGATCAACGACGTTGAAAGCGGCGTGCGTAAACCTGCGGCGGTGATTCTGGAAGCCGTTCAGGGTGAAGGCGGCGTGAACCCGGCTCCGGCTGAGTGGCTGCAACGCATCCGTAAAGTGACTCAGGAACACGGCATTCTGCTGATCCTCGACGAAGTTCAGGCTGGTTTTGCTCGTACCGGTAAGTTCTTTGCCTTCGAACACGCCGGCATTGAGCCAGATATCATCGTGATGTCTAAAGCTGTGGGTGGCGGTCTGCCACTGGCCGTTCTCGGTATCAAAAAGCAGTTCGACGCCTGGGCACCAGGTCATCACACCGGTACTTTCCGTGGTAACCAGTTGGCGATGGCAACCGGCCTGACGACGCTGAAAATCCTGAAAGACCAGAACATCGCTGAAAAAGTGGCTGCACAGGGCGAGTGGCTGAAAGGCCAGTTGGCTGAATTGCAGAAACGTTATCCGGTGATCGGCCACGTACGCGGTCTGGGCCTGATGATCGGTATCGAGATCGTGAAACCGAACGAAGCGCCTGACCATATGGGCAGCTTCCCGGGCGATGGCGATTTGTCCGCTCTGATCCAGAAAAAATGCTTCGAAGCAGGTTTGATTCTGGAACGTGGTGGCCGCGATGGCGTTGTGCTGCGTCTGCTGCCGTCCCTGCTGATCAGCGAGCAAGAGCTGAAAGTGTTCCTGGATAAATTCGAGCAGGCACTGCTTGCTGCGGGCGTTCGCCCAGCGTAAACGGAGTTATTGAATAAGATGTCTGATTCAAACCCAATTCTGTCGTCGTCGGCGCAGAGCATCGAGGCCTATCAACAGGCTATCGAGCAAAGCTCACAGGCCGTCATGCAGTGGCTGCAACAGTCTGAAATGTATCAGGGCAAAAGCGTCGCTGAACTGCGCGACAATATTTCCCTGAACTTCGGGCAGAAAGGCCTTGGTAACGAAGCGGCAATCGCGCGTGCGGTTGAGTATTTCCTGAAGGACAGCCTGTCAGTGCACCATCCGCAGTGCGTGGCGCATCTGCACTGCCCAAGCCTGGTGGTCAGCCAGGCGGCGGAAGTGTTGATTAACGCCACTAACCAGAGCATGGATTCCTGGGATCAGAGTCCTTCAGCCACCATTATTGAAATGAAGCTGATCGACTGGCTGCGTACCCGCGTTGGCTATCAGTCCGGTGATGCAGGCGTATTCACCAGTGGCGGAACCCAAAGCAACCTGATGGGGCTGATGCTGGCACGCGATGCGTTCTTCGCGGCCAAAGGTCACTCGATACAGCAGGACGGTTTGGTTGGCGATCTGCGTAAAATCCGCGTGTTGTGTTCTGAAAATGCTCACTTCTCTGTGCAGAAGAATATGGCACTGCTGGGTCTGGGCTATCAGTCTGTTATTCAGGTGAAAACCGACGATTGTTCACGTATGGATCTGAACGATCTGGCCGCGAAAATTGCTGGATGCAATGCCAATGGCGAGCAGATTTTAGCGATCGTGGCAACAGCGGGCACGACCGATGCGGGCGCAATTGATCCCCTGCGCGCCATCGCAGAAATGGCTGCAGAACAACAGATTTGGGTACATGTCGATGCGGCATGGGGCGGCGCGCTGCTGATGTCAGAAAAGTACCGTGATTATCTCGACGGTATTGAACTGGTGGACTCCATCACTTTGGACTTCCACAAGCAGTTCTTCCAGACCATTAGCTGCGGTGCTTTCCTTCTGAAGGAAGAGCGTCACTACGAGCTGATGCGTTACCAGGCGGCGTACCTGAACTCTGAGTTTGACGAAGAGCAAGGTGTACCGAATCTGGTGTCTAAATCTCTGCAGACCACGCGTCGCTTTGACGCGCTGAAGCTGTGGATGAGTCTGGAAGCGTTAGGTCAGGAGCAGTATGCTGCGATCATCGATCACGGCGTTACGCTGGCGCAGGAAGTGGCAGTGTATGTGCAGAACCACAATGCACTCGAGCTGGTGATGCAGCCGCAGCTGGCGAGCGTGCTGTTCCGCTTCCGTCCTCAGCACGATCTGAATGATGCGGCTATTGCGTTGCTGAATCAGAAAATTGGTGACGCGCTGCTCGATTCTGGCCGTGCAAACGTCGGCGTGACCGAGCACAGCGGGATGACCTGCCTGAAGCTGACTCTGCTGAATCCAACGGTAACGCTGGAAGATGTCAAAATCCTGCTTTCGCTGGTGGAACGTACTGCGCAAGAAATTCTGGCGAGATAATTCTGTTTGTCACCCTCTTCTCATGGAGAGGGTGACATTTCTCTCAAGTCGCTAGCCGACTCCCGTCACTCCATTGCACCGTTAAAAATCAGCCGTTTGCCGTGCTGGAAGAATCGTGGAATGCTTCAATCATTTTTTGGCTTTTCGGTTGCATAGCTATAATCGTACTGGCTGTAACCTGTGCTGTAATAAATGGCAGCGGATTTAACGACATCGTTCAGAATAGCGCCATCAATAGAAACCCCTGCAAGATGAAGACGTTTTACGCATGCCTGCATTTCTTTCACGCTGGTCATACCAAATCTCGCCACCAGTAATGTCGTACCAGCCCGTCTTCCCACTAACGATGCATCGGTAACGGCAAGTATCGGCGGAGTATCGATGATGACCATTTCATATTGTTCATTTGCCCATTCCAGAAGCTGCTGGAAACGATCCCCAATAAGCAATTCAGACGGATTCCCCGGAACCTGGCCGCAAGTCAGGACATCTACGCCGCCGGGTGCATAATGCTGTATGGCGTCTCGGCATTCGACTTTTCCCGTTAATATTTCAGCCAGACCTCGTTTATTTGTCAGGGCAAATATTTGATGAACATAGCCTTTACGCATGTCTGAATCAATGAACAGCACTTTTTTCCCTGCCTGAGCAACGATAGCGGCAAGTGATGTAGCGACCAGCGTTTTACCACAATCCTGCGTCGGACCGGTCAGCATAATAATGCGATTGTTGGCACCCATCATGGTGAAATGCAGGCTGGTGCGCAGACCGCGTATTGATTCAACGAAAACATCGAGTGGCCGGTCGACTGGCAGGAAAGGAACATTTTTTGTCTTATGATTCCAGCGCTCACGGATGAACCGCTTGCTCCGCAAACGCGTCTTTTTCCAGAGCCATTCAGAACGCGGCAGCGTGGCAAGGACGGTAATGCCTTGCATTTCCAGTTGTTCAGGCGTTTCAATACCGCGTTTAAGCGCCACACGGCCCAGGACAAGACCGACGGAGAGGATAAAACCCAGCAGCCCTCCAAGTATCACAATCAATGCTTTCTGAGGTTTAATGGCTTCAGGCTGAGTGACGGCAGAGTCAATTATTCGCACGTTACCAATTGCGCTGGAGCGAGAAATGCTGAGTTCTTGCTGGCGGGTCAGTAATTGCTGATAAACCGCTCTCCCGGAATCAACGTCCCTGCTCAGGCGCAAAATTTCTTGTTGCGTTGAAGGCATAGACGTCACGCGTTTGTTCAGGCGCGCTTTTTCGCTTTCGAGCGTCTGCCGCTTTTCCATTAACGCGCGATAGGTCGGGTGATCCTTTTTAAACAGCTGAGAAATCTCTGCTTCACGAAACGTGAGCTCATTCAGTTGGTTATCGGCATTAACAATCTGTTCCAGCACCGATTTTGCCTCAAGCGTTAAGTCAACGGAATCGCGTTGCTTACGATAGCTGTTGAGCCGTTCTTCGGCCAAATCCAGTTCACTGCGGATTTTTGGCAATTCACGCTGTAAAAATGCCAGACTTTTGGCATCCTGAGCGGCCTGGCGATCAATATTTTGGCGCAAATAGTTTTCTGTAATGCTGTCTAACGTCCGGGCAATCAGATCGGGATCTGTGCCTGTTAGCGAAAGGTCAAGTACTCCACTTTGTTTGGCCGTTTCCACGACGGTAAACCGTTTATTAAGTGAATTAATGGATTCCAGTTTCGTTTGTTCATTTAGAATAAACTGCGTTCCAGGGCGCCCATCCATCGCCTTAACCCAGACTGACACGCCAACCTTTTCGAAAAACGTACCCACCACGCCTTCGCCCTGAAAATCCTCACCTTCAATACGATAGCGTTTTGAATCCAGCATGGTCAGCATCAGCGGCTGAGCTACGCCATTAATTGCAGGAATATGCAGATTAATAAAGCTAAGCGTGGCAGATTTTTGCCCAAACATCCGCCCCCAGATCCGCCCTACCACCGGGAAATAACGTTGTTGAATGTCATAATTAAGATGCAGGTCTTCCACGGCTTTACCGAGGATCATACGTGATTTAAGCAACTGAATTTCAGGCAACGCGTCGGGTGAAAGTTCCGGACTCAGTTCACCGAGACTTTTCAGAAGGCTGTTGTCCTGTTTCCCCTCTATCTGCAACATAGCGTCGGCTTTATAAACAGGCGTCGCCGTAAAAGCGTAGAGTCCAGCGATAAGGGTAAACAGTAATGTGATACACAAAATAAGAAGGCGATGGTCGATCATGACACCAAGCAAACGAATGAGATCAATCTCCTGATGTTCATTCGTTGCGACATAACTGTTTGGAGTTTGTGAAGACATTGACGCTTAATTCCTTTAGTGACTCAGTCGCTGAGTCCATTCCTGACTCGCCCTGCCAAGCAGTTCAAATACGTATTCATAGGCTTCATGACTTTTACGAAACGGATCGGGGATTTCCCGAGGTTGCAGCCATTGCCCAAAGAGAAGCGATCGGCCCCTGACTTCAGGGGCAATAGATGAGATATGATTAAGGTGTTCCGGCTCCATTGCCAAAATCAGGTCGTAAGTGCGCATCAATTCGAGACTGAGTTTCTGTGCTATATGACCTTCGAGTGAGATACCGTGTAACGCAGCTACCTCTTGGGCTCGTGCATCGGCTGCATGACCGATCAGGCCACTCACCCCTGCAGAGGCCACGGTTAAACCCGGCATTTGCTGGCGTAACAATCGCTCGCCTATTGGCGAACGACATATATTTCCGGTGCAAACCACCAAAATCGAATTAACCATTACTGGGGCCACGTTCTGATGTAGCGAACGGTTTCAGTCAGATCGTGTACGCCACTGATTGTCGGCACGAGCTGGGAGATGACGCGGTTCCATCGCGACACCGGTGCCGTTGTCACATAAACAATATCGTACGGCTGTAACTGGAATTCTGTCCCCAATACCAGAGCTGAGGCATCTTTCGCATTAAGTTGATAAATGCGGGCAATTTTTCCGGTCTTGCCTGTCTTCGGTTCAGATCGGATAACGAAGATGCCCGTTGCATCTGCCATATCCTGGTTCAGTCCACCCGCATTTCCGAGCGCTTCTGCGAGCGTCATTCCGCTGCGGTCCATCTTTAAGGTACTCTGTTTGACAACTTCCCCCATCACGAAGACTTTCAACGCATCGTTGCGAGGGACAAATAAAATATCGCCTGGATAAAGCAGCTTATTTTGCGTGAGATCGCCATGCTGCATCAGCGCATAGAGCGAAACATGGCTGTCCTGGCCGTTATGGGTCAAAATCACGTCGCGCCAGTCAGCATCAGGAGACAAACCGCCTGCAGCGTTTACCGCATCCATGACGGTCAGCGGAATATTGGTAATCGGCTGTTGCCCGGATTTGACAACTTCACCTGTTACGTACGCTTTTTGGGAGCGAAAGGCAGCCACACTGACATCAACTTGTGGGCTTTCGATGACTGACTCCAGACGAGATGCTATCTCTTCACGGATTTTTGACGCTGTTTTACCAGCAACGTGCAATTTGCCAATATAGGGATAGAAAATAGTCCCGTCGGCTGCGACCCAGTTACCGGTATCGCTTGCACTGCGGTATTGACCTGCTGGCGTGGTGAGTTCCGGGTGATCCCAGACGGTAATGGTGAGAATGTCACCTACGTCGACGTGATATTCCCAGTTCTTTAAACGCTCATCCAGACTAGGATTTGACTGAGATTTCAGCGTTGCTGGACGCAACACATCAATGAGAGAAGGGGTAACAGTATATACGTCAACCCTTTCATTAATATTGAAATCTGCATCCACTGAAGGAATTACATTTTTATTCGACAAGTCAAAATCTTGCCCAGGTAATGCAGCGCACCCAGTCAAATGGCTTATTACGAGTGTTAAAACTGGCAGTGATATTTTAATTTTCATGTAAATAACGTGGTCTTTCTTTTCAAGAAATTATTAGGGTTTGCTTATTAACAATAAGCAAAAGATACATTTCGCTTAAGCCATATCAATAACTTAAATAAAACCCCTTCAGGTTAATGGATAAAACAACCAAAAAAGAAAGTGTTTCAGCAATCCATTGCAAGCCAAAATATGAGTAGCTTTAAAATCATGCAGGGTATTCGCATGAACGTGAAATACTAGAACGTCGCGTTAATAAATTCATTCACTCGAGAGTCCAGTTTTATACTTGCCCTCCCTAATGAATCTTATAAAGAATAATCTGAATGATTAAATTTAGACTAATGCATTCCCGTAAGAAATGAATCAATCCATGTGCAAACCCGTCCAAATTTGTTACATTTTTTATCGAACATGCGCAGCCGTGACATTTAAAATAGGCGGTTGACCACACTGCATGAAACAGTGGGCTGAACTAACAGTAAAAAGTCTAAGCGGAGACAAAATGACTAAGAGTAAAATGCTGCTTCTGGGTGTATTGATGTCGCTGACGAGTGCGGCCTATTCTGCCCCGCAAACAGCCTCACCTTCAGGCATTAAGGCCTATGAAGAACAAGAGTTCATCGCCGACTTTACAAAATTTAAAATTGGCGACACGGCCCCGGCGCAGTATCAAACGCCTGAGTACACCATTAAGCAGTATCAATTGCGTAATCTTCCGGCTCCGGACGCGGGTACACACTGGACCTACATGGGTGAAAACTACGTTCTGATTGGCGATACTGACGGTAAAATTTATAAGGCTTACAACGGGGATATTTTCTATCACCGCTGATTCAATCCTCGTTAGACCCTGGCAGGAAAGCGATCGCCCTTTCCTGCGCACCCTCTTTTTGCATTCTCGCAGGGTCGCCTGGCCCTGGCGCAGTAGCGCCGACTGGCAACTTGAGGATTTCGATGCCGCTACGAGGGATGAGCAAATTTGGGTCGCCATTCAACAGGGTCATCGGGTTGGATTTGCTTCTGTCTGGACTAACGATAATTTTCTGCACAATCTTTTCGTCGATCCGCAACGGCTACGCTCTGGCGTGGGCAGTACGTTGTTAACGCACGTACAAAAAACCTTCACCAGCACGGGAGCATTGAAGTGTCTGGTCAAAAATGAGCGCGCCGTGGCGTTTTATCAACGACACGGCTGGCACATTGAAGCGACGGGAGATTCTCCGGACGGAGAATATTATCTGATGCATTACAGGCTACCCTGAGCAGCAGCCTGTATTAGCAATGATTACACCGCGCGGAAGGCGATCTCACTCGGAATGACTTCTCCCTGCCAGTAAAGCTGTGCCGCGACGCGTCCCGCCAGCTGGCGATACATCTCGGCAAACTCGCTTTCAGGACGGCTGACGACCGTTGGCTTACCACTATCCAGATCTTCGCGCAGCGTGATATGCAGCGGCATTTGCCCGAGAAGCTGAGTATGGTATTGCGCAGCCAGTTTCTCAGCGCCACCTGTACCAAAAATCGCTTCATGGTGCCCGCAGTTGCTGCAAATATGCATACTCATATTTTCGACAACACCCAATACCGGCACTTCCACTTTTTCGAACATCACGATGCCTTTTTTGGCGTCGATCAGCGCAATATCCTGCGGCGTAGTCACGACCACAGCCCCCGTAACGGGAATGTTTTGCGCCAGTGTCAGCTGGATATCCCCGGTGCCCGGCGGCATATCCAGTACCAGATAATCCAGATCCGGCCACATCGTTTCCTGCAGCATTTGCAGTAACGCTTTGCTGGCCATCGGACCGCGCCACACCATGGCGTTATCGTCAGTCACAAGATAGCCGATAGAGTTCGTGGCCAGTCCGTACGCCATAATCGGTGCCATGTGGGTTCCATCCGGCGACGTAGGACGCTGATTTTCCGCGCCCAGCATGTTTGGAATGGATGGGCCGTAAATATCGGCATCCAGAATCCCGACCTTCGCCCCTTCAGCAGCCAGCGCCAGCGCCAGATTGACGGCGGTAGAGGATTTCCCGACCCCGCCTTTGCCCGAGCTGATAGCGATAATATTTTTAACGCCATTAACGCCAGGCTGATTTTTCACGCGCTTTAGCGTGGCAATACTGTGCGTCAGTTTCCAGTCAATCGCCTTCGCGCCAGTGATGCGCAGCAGATCGGAACTGCACTCCTCTTTCAACGTCTCAAAAGCATTGTTCCAGACAAACGGCATCTGCAGTTCGATATGCAGGGTGTCATCAAGCCATGCCACATGGTGCAGCGCTTTCAGCGCCGTAAGATTGTGTTTCAGTGTTGGATGCTGAAAATTTGCCAGCGTCCCGGCGACCATTGCTCGTAAGGCTTCCGGTGATTTGGCCTGGGATTGAGGACTCATCCCGACTCCTTTGTTGTTGTTCTGAAAAAGTGCTCGTCACCGTTAAGTTTACCCCAGTGGTCACAATTATTCATTTCTGGATTGATTCCCTTAATTCTTGGCGTAGTTATTCCCTTTCGGGTAACATCGAAAGCCCTT
>Ga0308165_1001133_pt1 | contig 39449 bp, 27 predicted proteins | sample PhyWR2_FD_201032 | JGI IMG/M metagenome (GOLD analysis project Ga0308165, IMG submission 201032) | Phyllosphere microbial communities from UC Gill Tract Community Farm, Albany, California, United States - DLSLW.R2 | ecosystem: Host-associated > Plants > Phyllosphere > Unclassified | place: USA...
ATTCAATCGATGGGCCTCAAGGCCGGCTCCAAGCAGCTGATGGAAAAGGCCGGCGTGCCGCTGGTGCCGGGCTACCACGGCGCGGGCCAGGACCCCGAGCAGCTGCAGCGCGAGGCCGATCGCATAGGCTATCCGGTGCTGATCAAGGCCAGCGCCGGCGGCGGCGGCAAGGGCATGCGTGCCGTCGACAGCAGCGCAGACTTTGCCGCGGCGCTGGCCAGCTGCAAGCGCGAAGCCATCAACAGCTTTGGCGACGACGCGGTGCTGATCGAGAAATATGTGCAGCGCCCGCGGCATATCGAGATCCAGGTGTTTGGCGACACGCTGGGCAACTACGTCTATCTGTTCGAGCGCGACTGTTCGGTGCAGCGGCGCCACCAGAAAGTGCTTGAAGAGGCGCCTGCCCCGGGCATGACCGAGGCGCTGCGCAGCCAGATGGGCGCGGCCGCGGTGGCCGCGGCGCGCGCCGTCAACTACGTGGGCGCGGGCACGGTGGAGTTCATCGTCGAGCAGCAGGGCGGCGGCGCGATGGACTTCTTCTTCATGGAGATGAACACCCGGCTGCAGGTCGAGCACCCGGTCACCGAAGCCATCACCGGCGAAGACCTGGTCGAGTGGCAACTGCGCGTGGCCAGCGGCGAGCCCCTGCCCAAGCGCCAGGACGAGCTGCGCATCATCGGCCATGCGATCGAGGCGCGCATCTGCGCCGAGAACCCCGACAACCAGTTCCTGCCCGCCACGGGCACGCTGCATGTCTACCGCAAGCCGGTCGCAAGCAGCTTCAGCGTCGCCGACGTGCGCATTGACGACGGTGTGCGCGAAGGCGATGCAATCAGCCCGTTCTACGACTCGATGATCGCCAAGCTGATCGTGCGCGGCGACAACCGCGAGCAGGCGCTGGCGCGCCTTGACGCAGCGCTGGCGCAGACGCAGATCGTGGGTCTGGCCACCAATGTGCAGTTCCTGCGCCATGTGCTGCGTTCACCGTCGTTTGCCCAGGCGCGCCTGGACACCGCGCTGATCGAGCGCGAGAAGGCAGTGCTGTTCCACCAGGATCCGGTGGGCGTGCCGCTGGCCGTGGCCGCGGCCACCGCCAGCGCGCTGCTGCAGGAGCAGGCGCAGCAGGGCACCGACCCGTTCAGCCGGCGCGATGGCTGGCAGTCGCACGGCACGACCGAGCGCCCCTGGTCGTGGCAGATCGGCGGCCAGACCGTGGACGCGCGCCTGCGCTATCTGCCCGGCGGGGTGCTGTCGCTGGCGCTGCCCGCGCAGGGCGATGCCGCCGCGGGCGCCGCGCCTGCGGTCGAGTCGCCGCTGGTGTTCTCGGCAGCCAACGGCGTGCTGGACCTGGAGTTCTCCGGCCAGCGCACGCGCGCCCAGGTGCACCGGCTCGGCGAGCAATACCATGTGTTCACGCCGCGCGGCGCGCAGACGCTGACCGGCATCGACTTGCTGGCCCATGCGGGCGAAGCGCAGACAGAAGGCGGGCGCCTCACGGCCCCCATGCCCGGCAAGCTGGTGTCGTTTGCCGTCAAGGTGGGCGACAGCGTGAAGGCCGGACAGGCGTTGGCGGTGATGGAGGCCATGAAAATGGAGCACACCATTGCCGCGCCGCACGACGGCCTGGTCGAAGAGCTGCTGTACCTGCCCGGCGACCAGATCGGCGACGGCGCCGAACTGCTGCGCCTGGCGCGCGCCCAGGCCGGCGCTTAGCCGCATAGACGCAAAATCCCTGGGCTTATGGCGGTCATGCCGCCCAAGCCGGGGTACGCTCAGCCCCCATGAAAATCACTTTTTGCTGTACCGATATCAAGTCCGGTCCCTGGATCGAGGGCCTGCGCGCTGCCTTGCCCGATGCCGAGGTGTCGGTCTGGCAGCCGGGCGATCCGCAGGCCGACTATGCGCTGGTCTGGGCCCCGCCCCAGCAGTTCATGGACGAACAGCCCGGCCTCAAGGCGATGTTCAATCTTGGCGCCGGCGTCGACGGCCTGCTGCGGCTGAAGCTGCCCGCGGGCGCGGCCGTGGTGCGCATCGAGGACGCCGGCATGGCCGTGCAGATGGCCGAATATGTGTGCCAGGCGGTGATCCGGCATTTCCGCGAAATCGATGTCTACGAAGACGACATGGCGCGCGGCGAATGGTCTTTTCGCAAGCCGCGGATCCGGCGCGACTTCCCGGTCGGCGTGATGGGCCTGGGCGTGCTGGGTCAGCGCGTGGCCCGGGCGCTTGCGCATTTCGAGTTTCCGGTCAACGGCTGGAGCCGTTCGCCGCGCGAACTCGACGGCATCACCACCTACAGCGGCGCCCAGGGCTTTGGCGACTTTCTCGGCGCGAGCCGGGTGCTGGTCAACCTGCTGCCGCTGACGCCCGACACGCGCGACATCCTCAACGCCGACACGTTCTCGCGGCTGCAAGCCGGCGCCTATGTGATCAACGTGGCACGCGGCGACCATCTGGTCGAGCAGGACCTGATCGATCAGATCGATGCCGGCCATGTGGCGGGCGCCACGCTGGATGTGTTTCGCACCGAGCCGCTGCCCGCGGAGCATGCGTTGCGCCGCCATCCGCGCATCCAGCTCACACCGCACGCGTCGGCGCGCACGCTGCGCGAGGACAGCCTCGCGCAGATGACAGCCAAGCTGCAGGCGCTGGCCCGCGGCGAGCCTTTGACCGGTGTGGTCGAAGGAAGCCGCGGCTACTGACATGAGACACCCTCTGAGTCGCTACACGACTTCCCCCTCTCAACCTTCGGTGGAGGGGGGCGCCCGGCGAGGGACGACACCATCGCTGCGGGGCGGCCCTTGCTCGGTGTCCCCGCGCTGGGGCGCGCCAGTTGCATCCGCCGCAAGCGGGGCATGAAACCCTGAACCACTGGGTTTGTCATAAGCAGGACAATGAACGGATTAAAGGAATGAATACCATGCGCTACCCTTCCCGCGTCAAACTGGTGGATGTCGGCCCGCGTGACGGCCTGCAGAATGAAAAGCAGACCGTGCCCGCGGCCGTGAAGATCGAGCTCGTGCACCGGCTGCAGGCCGCGGGCCTGCGCGAAATCGAAGTCACAAGCTTCGTCAGCCCCAAGTGGGTGCCGCAGATGGGCGACAACGCCGAAGTCATGGCCGGCATCACGCGCCAGCCCGGCGTGCGCTACTCGGTACTGACGCCCAACATGCGCGGCTTCGAGTCCGCCCTGGCCAGCCGGCCCGACGAGATTGTGGTGTTTGCCGCGGCCAGCGAAGCCTTCAGCCAGCGCAACATCAATTGCTCGATTGCCGAAAGCATAGAACGCTTCGCGCCCGTGGTCGAAGCCGCGCGCGCGGCCGGCATCTATGTGCGCGGCGCGATGTCGTGCACCGTCGGCTGCCCCTACGAAGGCGAGATCGCGCCCGAGCGCGTCGGCTATCTCGCGGGGCTGATGAAAGGCATTGGCGTGCAGCATGTGGGCGTCGCCGACACCATTGGCGTGGGCACGCCGATCAAGGTGCAGCGTGCGATCGAAGCCACGCTGGCGCATTTCGCGCTTGACGATGTCTCCGGCCATTTCCACGACACCTATGGCCAGGCGCTGGTCAATACGCTGGCTTCGCTTGAAATGGGCGTGTGGCAGTTCGACACCTCGGTCGCGGGCCTGGGCGGCTGCCCCTATGCCAAGGGTGCGACCGGCAACGTGGCGACCGAGGACGTGGTCTACATGCTGCAGGGCATGGGCATCGAGACCGGCATAGCGCTCGATGCGCTGATCGACGCCGGGCAATACATCAGCGATTTCCTTGGCCGTCCCACGCAGTCGCGGGTCGCCAAGGCCTTGCTGGCCAAGCGGGAAGCTGCCTGTGACGCTGTCTGAGATTCCAGCGGTTGCGGCCGCCGTCGTGGCGGCCACCGTCGTGGCGGACAAGCCCGTGATCGACATTCCCGTCGCGCTCGCGCAGCGCGCCGCGCAGGTGGCGGCCGAAGGCGGCTTTGCCGAGGATTTCAACGGCGTGGTCACATCACCCTGCATCAGCGTCTGCCGCATGACGCCCGACCGCAGCCACTGCCAGGGCTGCTTTCGCACGCTTGACGAGCTGCGTGCCTGGGGCAAGGTCGAAGCCGCGCAGCGGCGGGCCATCTGGGCGCAGCTGCTGGTGCGGGCGGGCATTGCGCATCCGGCGGCGGCTCCGGTGTCTGACTAGAACTCAGGACGCCTGTCCTCATGCCTTGGGCGCAGGCCGTTCATCCTTCGACGTGGCCGGCGAGGCAAGCTCAGGACAAACGGGGTTTTGAGGCCCGCTGTGTCTTATCAACGCATTGAGATAGCTTGGCTTGCTTGAGGGTCCTTGCATGAAACACATTACTTTTCATCTCGATTTTGTCTCCCCCTATGCCTGGCTCGCATTCGAGCGCATGCCCGAAGTGCTCGAGGGCCTGAGCTACACCGTGGCCTACCGACCCGTGCTGCTGGGGGCGCTGCTGCAGCGTGACGCCAATCCCGGTCCGGCGGGCATTGCCGCCAAGCGCGCCTGGACCTATCGCCATGTGCATTGGCTGGGCGCATCGCTGGGCGTGGGCCTAGACATGCCGGCCGAACACCCATTCAATCCCCTGCCGCTGCTGCGGCTGGCGCTGCAGTGCAGCGACGACGGCAGCATCAACCGCTATGTGGCCGGCGCGGTGCTGCGCCATGTCTGGCAGGGCGGTCAGGCGGCGCTCGATGCCCAGCGCCTGGCGCAACTTCAGCAGCAGCTCGGGGAGCAGTTGCGCACCGACGACCAGGCCGTGCAGCGCGCCAAGGAATGGCTGCGTGCCAACACCGACGCCGCGGCCGCGGCCGGCGTGTTTGGCGTGCCGGCCTGGGAAGTCGAAGGCAGGATCTTCTGGGGGCTGGACAGCCTGCCCATGCTGCGCGCCTGTCTCGCGCAGGAGAGCTGGTTTGACGCCGCGCATTGGAATGAATTGCCGCGCACGCCGTCCGGTCTGAAAGGCTGAAACGCCCTTCAAGAGCGCAGTTTTCATATTGCAAAACGTGGTCCAAGGGTTGGACCTGAGAATGTCAGCGCTGCGTCAGTTTGATGCAAGTTCCTGTTGGTTTGGTGTCAGAGAGGGGTCAGTACCGTCTCCAAGAATGGGGGTGACCGCTGTCGGCGGTACCAATAACCAACAGGAGACAAAAGCATGGCCATCAACGCTTCACCAGGCGTGGGTGTCAAAGGGGTGGCACCACGCCCCATGACACCGGAAGAACGCAAAGTCATTTTTGCATCGTCACTCGGCACGGTTTTCGAGTGGTACGACTTCTATCTCTACGGTTCGCTGGCGGCCATCATCGCCAAGCAGTTCTTCAGCGGTCTCGATGAAGGCTCGGCCTTCATCTTTGCACTGCTGGCGTTTGCCGCCGGCTTCATCGTGCGTCCTTTCGGCGCGCTGGTGTTCGGCCGCCTCGGCGACATGATCGGCCGCAAGTACACCTTCCTGGTGACGATTCTGATCATGGGCCTGTCGACGTTCATCGTCGGTATCCTGCCGACCTATGCCTCGATCGGCGTGGCCGCTCCGGTGATCCTGATCATCCTGCGCATGCTGCAAGGCCTGGCGCTGGGCGGTGAGTACGGTGGTGCCGCAACCTATGTGGCCGAGCATGCGCCGCATGGCCGCCGCGGAGCCTACACCTCATGGATCCAGACCACGGCCACGCTGGGCCTGTTCATGTCGCTGCTGGTGATCCTGGGAGTGCGCACATCCGTGGGCGAAGCGGCGTTTGCCGACTGGGGCTGGCGCATTCCGTTCCTGGTTTCCATCTTGCTGCTGGGCGTGTCGGTATGGATTCGCATGACGCTGTCCGAGTCGCCCGCCTTCCAGAAAATGAAGGCCGAAGGCAAGACCTCGAAGGCGCCGCTGGCCGAGTCCTTCGGTCAGTGGAAGAACCTGAAGATCGTGCTGCTGGCGCTGTTCGGCCTGACGGCCGGCCAGGCCGTGGTCTGGTACACGGGCCAGTTCTATTCGTTGTTCTTCCTGACGCAGCAGCTCAAGGTGGATGCGATCACGGCCAACCTGATGATTGCCGCCTCGCTGCTGATTGCCACGCCGTTCTTCGTGGTGTTCGGCACGCTCTCCGACAAGATCGGCCGCAAGCCCATCATCATGCTCGGCTGCGTGCTGGCCGTACTGACCTATTTCCCGGTGTTCAAGGCGCTGACCGAGGCCGCCAATCCGGACCTGGCCGCCGCCCAGGCCAAGAACAAGGTGGTGATCGTCGCCGACCCTGCCGAATGCTCGTTCCAGTTCAACCCCACGGGCACCGCGAAGTTCACCAGCTCCTGCGACGTGGCCAAGCAGGTGCTGGCATCGGCTTCGGTCAGCTATGACGCCGTCGATGCGCCTGCGGGCACGCCGGCGGTGATCAAGATCGGCACGACCGAAATCCCCAGCTTCTCGGCCAAGGGTCTGACGGCGGAAGATGCCAAGGCCAAGGACGTGGCGTTCAAGAAGTCGGTGGCCGACGTGCTCAAGGCCGACGGCTACCCGGCAAAGGCCGATCCCGCGAAGATGAACAAGGTGATGATGATCGTCATCCTGACCTATCTGGTGCTGCTGGTGACCATGGTCTATGGTCCCATTGCCGCCATGCTGGTCGAGCTGTTCCCGACGCGCATCCGCTACACCTCGATGAGCCTGCCCTACCACATCGGCAACGGCTGGTTCGGCGGCCTGCTGCCCACGATGTCGTTTGCCATCGTTGCGCAGACCGGCAACATGTACAGCGGCCTCTGGTACCCGATCATCATTGCCGGCATGACGGCAATCATCGGCACGCTGTTCGTGCGTGAAACCAAGGACGTGGACATCTACGCGGGCGATTGATAGCCAAGCCCTGCCTGCGCCCTGAATGACGGCGCAACGGTGCGCGGCGGCCCTGGCCGCCGCGCATTGCTTTTATGGCGCCCCGTTGCAGCAGCGTTGCAGCAAAAGTGTGGTGAAGATGCATCAGTTTGCAGCGAAAGCAGCGGCGTTGTGGCTTTCTTCATCCTCGTGACTCTAGAATTTTCATCGTAGCCGGAGTGGGCGCCAGCGACGCGCCGCCGCCCTGTCTACTCCGCGTCGAAACATACAAATCAAGGAGCTCCCATGAACAACACCCAACGCGCATTGCTGACCCTTCTGGCTGTCGCCGGCACCTCGGCCGCCATGGCCCAAAGCAGCGTCACGATCTACGGTCGTGTGAACACTTCCGTGGAACGCCAAAAGGTCGGCGACGCCAAACTCACCGCCATGCAAAACAATGCGTCGCGTTGGGGCGTTCGTGGTTCCGAAGACCTCGGTGGTGGCCTCAAAGCCGGCTTCCAGCTTGAAAGCGGCTTTGCCTCCGACACCGGCGTGACGGCTGCGCAGTTTTTCGGTCGCCAGAGCGAAGTGAACCTGTCGGGTGCTTTTGGTGCCCTGCGCCTGGGTAACTTCATCTCCGATTCGTACTACGCCACGGCTGACTACATCAGCATGCACAACCACGACACCGGCACTTCGGCCGACGTGCTGTACACGTACGTGATGCGCGACGTGAACAAGATCGGCTACCGCTCGCCCGCGTTCGGCGGTTTCAGCGCTGAAGGCGCGGTTTCGTTGAGCGAAAAGGCTCCAGGCGCGCGCAACGCTTTTGACCTGTCGGCCAACTACAACGCCGGTCCCCTGGGCCTGGGCCTGGGTTACACCAGCAACAAGGGTTCCACCGGCGTTTTCGGCGGCTTTGCGGGTGAAGCCCAGCAGGTCGCACTGCGCGGCTCCTACGCCCTGGGCGCATTCACCCTGGGCGCGTACTACCAGTACGTGACGCTGGACAACATCAACGGCACCTCCGCCGATGCCAAGCGCCATGCCTACCGCCTGGCTGCCATGTACGCCATGGGCGCTTCGGAATTCCACGCCAACTTCGGCCGCGCCGAAAAGATCAAGGCCGGTGGCAACAACCTGTCGGGCACGGCAGCGAACCAGTGGACCCTGGGCTACAACTACAACCTGAGCAAGCGCACCAAGGTCTACGGCTTCTACACCAAGGTCGACAACAACGCGAACATCAGCTACCAGGGCGGCGCTCCCGGTGCCGACTTCAGCTCGCTGGCCGTGGGCGTGCGCCACAACTTCTGATGGCCTGAGCCTGGCCCCGGCCAGTGCTTGAAAGCCTGAACCTCCTTGTGCTTGCGCACAGGGAGGTTTTTTTATGCCTGTGGCAGTGCCTGCACGGCTTGCCTTACATGCAGGATCACTGAATAAATACACAGTAATATTGACTGGCATTATTGCCATGCCCGGCGCATCCGGCAGGACCAGTCCTAGAATGGTTCGCCTTCATTCAGAAAGACTGCCTGTATGTCCCAGGGACTGATCCGCATTCGCGGCGCGCGCCAGCACAATCTCCAGAACGTTGACCTCGACATCCGCACCGGCGAGCTGACGGTGGTCACTGGCCCGAGCGGATCCGGCAAGTCAAGCCTGGTGTTCGACACCCTGTATGCCGAAGGCCAGCGGCGCTACGTCGAGACCTTCAGCGCCTATGCGCGGCAGTTTCTCGACCGCATGGACAAGCCGGCCGTCGACCGCATCGAAGGCGTGCCGCCGGCCATTGCCATCGACCAGACCAACCCGGTGCGCAACTCGCGCTCCACGGTGGGCACCATGACCGAGCTCAACGACCACCTGAAGCTGTTGTTCGCTCGCGCCGCCCACTTGCACGACAAGGTGACGGCCTTGCCCGTGCGGCATGACACGGCGGAGTCCATCTACGCGGCGCTGGAGCAGCGCAGCGCGGCCGCGGGTGATCCGCGACTGGCCATCACGTTTGCGGTCGAGTTGCCGGCCAACACATCGGCCGAGGAAGTGGAGCAATGGCTGTCGGCCAGCGGCTTCACCAAGGTCCAGGCCGAGCGCGAAGTGGAAATCGCCGCCGCCGCGCCGCTCGAAGGCGCCAAGGGCAAGGCCAAGAAGGCCGCGGCCGCGCCGACGCGCGTGAAGATGCTGGACGTGGTGGCCGACCGTTTCCGTCTGGGCCGCACCGAGCGCGCGCGCGTGATGGAAGCCATTGAAGTGGCGCTCAAGCGCGGCAGCGGCCATATGACCGTCTACTGCCTGCCCGAGGAGGGCGAGCCCGCGCTGTGGCGCTATTCGCTGGGCCTGCACTGCCCCGAGAGCGGCCTGGGCTACACCACGCCCATGCCCTCGTTGTTCTCGTTCAATTCCGCGGTCGGTGCCTGCGAGGCCTGCCGCGGTTTCGGCCGCGTGATCGGCGTCGACTGGGGGCTGGTGATTCCCAATGAAAAGCTCACGCTGCGCACGGGTGCGGTGAAAGCCATTCAGACCCCCGCATGGAAGGAAATCCAAGACGACCTGCTGCGCCATGCCGAAGCCGAAGGCATTCCGCGCGACACCGCCTGGGCCAAGATGACGGCCGAGCACAAAGCCTGGGTGCTTGACGGCTCACCCCACTGGAACGGCAAGTGGAATCAGACCTGGTACGGCATCAAGCGCTTCTTCGAATACCTGGAAAGCAAGGCTTACAAGATGCACATCCGCGTGCTCTTGTCCAAGTACCGCAGCTACACCGAATGTCCGACCTGCCTGGGCGCGCGCCTCAAGACCGAAAGCCTGCTGTGGCGTCTGGGCAGCAAGGCAGGTGCCGACGCCGTGCTGCCGCCCGCGCAGCGTTTCATGCCCGCGGGCGTGTCCTGGAGCCGTGCCCAGCTCGAAGCCTTGCCCGGGCTGTGCCTGCACGACCTGATGCGGCTGTCGATCCACCGGCTGCAGCAGTTCTTCGCCACCCTCGTGCCCACCGAGCAGGCCCAGGCCTCGGACGGCGAGGCCCAGGCGCTGAAGATGCTGCATGCGGAAATCCATACCCGGCTCAAATACCTGGCCGATGTCGGCATAGGCTATCTGACGCTGGATCGCCAAAGCCGCACGCTCAGCGGCGGCGAAGTGCAGCGCATCAACCTGACGACGGCGCTGGGCACCTCGCTGGTCAACACGCTGTTCGTGCTGGACGAGCCCAGCATAGGTCTGCACCCGCGCGACATGCAGCGCATCACCGAAGCCATGCAGCGCCTGCGCGACGCGGGCAATACGCTGGTCGTGGTCGAGCATGACCCGGCCGTGATGTTTGCCGCCGACCGCGTGATCGACATGGGCCCGGGCCCTGGCGCGCGCGGCGGACAGATCGTGTTTGACGGCACGCCCGAAGACCTGCGCCATGCCGACACGCTGACCGGCGCCTACATGGGCGGACGCAAGCAGGTGGGTTTCGGCTTCAAGCGCATGGTCACGGACTCGACGCCGCGGCTGGTGCTTGAAGGCGCGCGCGAACACAACCTGCAGCATCTCGATCTCGACTTCCCGCTGCAGCGCCTGGTCACCGTGACCGGCGTCAGCGGCTCGGGCAAGTCCACGCTGATCCAGGACGTGCTGGCGCCCGCGCTGCTGCGCCACTTCGGCAAGCCCACGGACTCCGCCGGCGCGTTTGATCGCCTGATGGGCGCGGATCACCTGAGCGACGTGGTCTTTGTCGACCAGTCACCCATAGGCAAGACCGCGCGCTCCAACCCGGCAAGCTATGTCGGCGCCTGGGACAGCATTCGCGAGCTGTTCGCGGTCGCGCCGCTGGCGCGCCAGCGCGGCTACACGGCGTCCAAGTTCAGCTTCAACAGCGGCGACGGCCGCTGCCCCACCTGCGGCGGCTCGGGCTTCGAGCATGTCGAGATGCAATTCCTGTCCGACGTCTACCTGCGCTGCCCCGACTGCGACGGCCAGCGCTATCGCCCCGAAATCCTCGAAGTGCATATCGAGCGGCATGCGGTTGGCGAACTGCAGCCGCGCCGCCTGAGCGTCGCCGATGTGCTGGAACTCACGGTGAGCGAAGCCGCCGTGCTGTTTGCCCAGGACCGCGACGTGGTGCGCGCGCTGCAGCCCATCGTCGAAGTCGGTCTCGAATACGTGAAGCTTGGCCAGCCCGTGCCCACGCTCAGCGGCGGCGAGGCCCAGCGCCTCAAGCTCGCGGGCTTTCTTGCCGAGGCCGCGAAAACTGCGTCCAAGTCGCGCCAGGCGATCGCACGCAAGGGCACGCTGTTTCTCTTCGACGAGCCGACCACCGGCCTGCATTTCGACGACATCGCCAAGCTGATGCGCGCGCTGCGCAAGCTGCTTGAGGCCGGCCATTCGCTGATCGTCATCGAGCACAACCTCGACGTGATACGCGCCAGCGACTGGCTGATCGACCTGGGCCCAGAAGGCGGCGAGGGCGGCGGCTTCATCGTTGCCCAGGGCACGCCCGAAGACGTGCGCCAGCACCCGACTTCGCACACCGCCCAGGCGCTGCGCGAATATGACCTGGCGATGGGCGTGGGCGGCCAGCTGGTCACCGAAGTCGCGCCCATGCTCTACCCGCGCGTGGCCAAGGCGGCGCGCGTGCAGCCCGAGAAGAACGTGATCGAGATCGTCAACGCGCGCGAGCACAACCTCAAGCAGCTGTCGGTGGAGATTCCGCGCGGCAAGTTCAATGTCGTCACGGGCGTCAGCGGCTCGGGCAAGTCGACGCTGGCGTTCGACATCCTGTTCAACGAAGGCCAGCGCCGCTACCTCGAATCGCTCAACGCCTATGCGCGCTCCATTGTCCAGCCCGCGGGCCGGCCCGAAGTCGATGCGGTCTACGGCATTCCGCCCACGGTTGCCATCGAGCAGCGGCTGTCGCGCGGCGGGCGCAAGTCCACCGTGGGCACGACCACCGAAGTCTGGCATTTCCTGCGCCTGCTGTATGTGAAGCTCGGCACCCAGCATTGCATACATGACGGCGCGGCCGTGGAGCCGCAGACGCCCGACAGCATTGCCGCACAGCTGATGACGCAGTTCCGCGGCCAGCACATAGGCCTGCTTGCGCCGCTGGTCGTCAACCGCAAGGGCGTCTATACCGAGCTTGCCGACTGGGCGCGGCCGCGCGGCTATACCCATTTGCGCGTCGACGGCGAATTCCTGCCGACCACGGGCTTTCCGCGGCTGGACCGCTTCAAGGAGCACAGCATCGATCTGCCCGTGGCCAGCATAGAAGTCTCGCCGGCGAATGAAGCCGAACTGCGTCGCCTCCTGACCCAGGCGCTGGAGTTGGGCAAGGGCGTGCTGCATGTGCTCAGCGGCATCGATAACCTGGGCGCGGCCATGGCTGGCGGCCAGAGCACGGCCGGCGTCGGCACGCTGCAGGCCTATTCGACGCAGCGCGCCTGCCCCATCTGCGCGACCAGCTATGCCGAACTCGATCCGCGGCTGTTCTCGTACAACAGCAAGCATGGCTGGTGCCCCGACTGCGTGGGCACGGGCGTCAGGCTGACCAAGGACCAGCGCCAGGTCTATGACGACACCTTGATGGCCGAAGACAACCGGGGCCGCGAAGTGAAGTTCGAAGGCCAGGAAGTCGAGGACCTGGCCGAAGTCACCTGCCCCTGCTGCGCGGGCACGCGGCTCAACGCCACGGCACGCGCTGTGCGCTTTCACGGCGTGGGCATCACCGATATCGCCAGCCTTGCGGTCAGCGATGTACGCACCTGGGCGCAGCAGCTCACGCTCACCGGCCGCGAGGCCGGCATCGCGCGCGATCTGCTGCCCGAGATCCAGGGCCGATTGGAATTCCTCGAAGAGGTCGGCCTGAACTATCTGACGCTGGACCGCGGCGCGCCCACGCTCAGCGGCGGCGAAGCGCAGCGCATACGGCTCGCGGCCCAGCTGGGAAGCAACCTGCAGGGCGTGTGCTATGTGCTTGACGAGCCCACCATCGGCCTGCATGCGCGCGACAACCACATCCTGCTCAACGCGCTGCACAAGCTCGGCGACAAGGGCAATACCCTGGTTGTGGTCGAGCATGACGAAGACACCATTCGGCGCGCCGACCATGTGATTGACATAGGTCCGAGCGCGGGCAAGCGCGGCGGCCGCCTGGTTGCCGAAGGCAGCCCGGCCGACGTGATGCAGGCCGCGGACTCGGTCACGGGCCGCTATCTGCTGCACGCCATGCGCCACCCGTTCCAGCCGCGCCGACCCGTGGTCTGGCCGCCGGTCGCGCAAGCCGAGGGCGCGCAAGCCGCCGAAGCACCGAAAAAGCGCACCAAGAAGCAGATGGCCGCCGATGCCGCCGCTGCCTTGCAGGCCGACAGCGCGGCCGCGAACGCGGCGCTGGCCGAGGCGCCGCGCGAGCGCGCGGCCAGCGGCCCGCAGCGCTGGCTCAGCGTGCTGGGCGCCGACCTGCACAACCTGCAGCGCGTCGACGCCCATGTGCCGCTCAAGCGCCTGGTGGCCATCACCGGCGTCAGCGGCTCGGGCAAGTCGACGCTGGCGCGCGACGTGCTCTGGACCAATGTCGCGGCCTGGGTAGGCCAGCGCAGCACCTTTGCCGGGCGCGAAGCCATGGATGCGGGCCAGGCGCCGGCGCTGACAGGCTGCGCCGGCCTGCGCGGTTTCGAGACCATAGACAGGGTGCTTGAAGTCGACCAGACGCCCATTGGCAAGACGCCGCGCTCCTGCCCCGCGACCTATATCGGTTTCTGGGACACGATACGCAAGCTGTTTGCCGATACGCTGGAATCGCGCGCGCGCGGCTACGGCCCGGGCCGCTTCTCGTTCAACACCGGTGAAGGCCGCTGCCCGGCCTGCGAGGGCCAGGGCGTGCGCACCATAGAGATGAGCTTCCTGCCCGACGTCAAGGTGCCTTGCGATACCTGCCACGGCGCGCGCTTCAATCCCGAAACGCTGGCCGTGACCTGGCGCGGCAAGAGCATTGGCGATGTGCTGCAGATGGAAGTCGACGAAGCCGTCGATTTCTTCGCCAGCATGCCGGCCATCGGCCACCCGCTGCAACTGCTCAAGGACGTGGGCCTGGGCTATCTGACGCTGGGCCAGCCTTCGCCCACGCTCAGCGGCGGCGAGGCCCAGCGCATCAAGCTGGTGACTGAACTCACCAAGGTGCGCGACGACATCGCGCGCCGCGGCAACAAGGCGCCGCACACGCTGTATGTGCTGGACGAGCCCACGGTGGGCCTGCACATGGCCGACGTGGAGAAGCTGATCGAAGTGCTGCACCGGCTGGTCGACGGCGGGCATTCGGTGATCGTCATCGAGCATGACCTCGATGTGATTGCCGAAGCCGACTGGGTCATAGACCTGGGCCCCGAAGGCGGCAATGGCGGCGGGCGCATCGTGGCCGCGGGCACGCCCGAGCACCTGGTGGAGCAGGGCACGCATACCGGACAGGCGCTGGCGCCGGTGCTGGCGCGCGGCGCCGCGCAGTAGCGGGGCCGCGCAGGCCGCGCCGCGCAGGAACTCGCAGTGGGTAGGGGTTACTAAAAGGCGACCACATCTTCCATGTCGGAGCGGGCCAGGCATTTCCCGGCAAGAGTGGTTGCAACCATCCACTTCACCCCGCAAGGAAGCTGCCATGCCTGAGTTGTTCCCTGGTTTCTGGAATTCGCTGATCGGGCAACGATCGAGCCGATTGGCGTGCGCGAGCCTGCTGGCCGCGCTGCTTGCCGCTTGCGGCGGCAGCACCGCAGACTCCGCGGGCCCCGACGGCAATCCCGGTGGCGAAGTCGTGGTCGATGCGCTTGCAGCGTTCAAGCAGCAGGCACTGAACTGGCAAGCCTGCGATCCCATGGCCGTTGACGAAGAGTTGAGGGCAGACCTGGCGCAATGGGGCAAGCGTGCCCAATGTGCATTGATGCGTGTGCCGCGCGACTACGCCGATCCTTCGTCGGCTGAACTGCAAATCGAGATCTTGAAGGTGGCGGCGCAACAGCCAGCGCAAAAGCTCGGCGCGATTGTGCTCAATCCGGGCGGGCCGGGCGAGGACGGCCTGTCCCTGGCGCCGCTACTCAGTTCAAGGCTGGCGCAGTCTGAGGACAGCGAGGCGCACGCGCGGCTGCAGGAAATGTCCCGCCGCTACGACCTGGTGGGTTTTTCACCGCGTGGCACGGGAAACCACAGCCCGCTCGGGTGCGCGCTGGCCGAAACTGCGCCGCAAGGCTATAGCTTCCACTTCGATGACAGTGACGAAAATGCCCTGAAGCTTCAAAAAGCTGCGCAGCTCTTTGCCCAGGCCTGTGCGGCCAATCCGCTGAGCCCGCATATCCACACGGAGGCGACGGCCCGCGACATGGATCTGCTGCGCGGCTTGCTGGGCGAAGAAAAACTCAACTACATCGGCTATTCCTACGGCACCTGGCTGGGCACCTGGTATGCGGGGCTGTTTCCCGAGCGCACCGGGCGCATGCTGCTTGACAGCAACTACGACATCACGAGCGGCGATGACGAAACGACGCTCGCGCCCATCGCCGCGGAGCAGCGAATCATCGATGAAATACTGCTGCCGCATGCCGCGAGCAATCCCGCGCGATTCGGCCTGGGCAATGACCCGGTTGCATTGGGGCAGCGGCTGCGCGCGCTTCCTGGCGCATTGAAAAGTGCATTGGCGCTGATTTGGCACATCAGTGAGCGTGACGATCTGGAACGCAATATCTTTGCCATTTCGGCGGCGTTCGGTCTGCAGGATCTGCTCGCGAAAAATCCGGCAGCCAGTCTGAGTGCCATGCTGGCGGAGATCGATGCAGCACCTGCTTTTGCGAATTCGCGCGTAGCCGCGGACGCCCGGAAATTGGCCATGCAGCTCTTCTTTCATGAAAAGCCCGTCAAACTCTCAAGAGATGAGTTTGTCCATTGGAGCGTGCAGTGCAACGATGGCGGCACGGCGCTTACCGCGGCGCAATGGGTCGAGACGACACGAAGTCTTGTCAAGCGCTATCCGCTCGTCGAGGCCGATCTCGTTCACAACCCTTGCCTGTACTGGCCTGCATCGGCGAAGAAAAGACCTGACGTGGCGAAGATCGCCGAAGCCGCGCCGCTGCTGATGCTGCAAAGTGAGTACGATGGGTTGACGCCGGTGGAAGGTGCGCGCAAGACCTTGGCGGCCTTGCCGAACGCGCATCTGATCGTGGTGGACAAGGAGTACCGCCACGGCGTGTTTCCCTACGGCACGGCGTGCGTGGACAACCAGGTTGCCGACTATTTCCTGGACGGCAAATTGCCCACGCGCTTGAGCAGTTGTGCCCGCAAGGAGTTCGTGACTGACGACGAGGAAGATGAAGATGAAGATGACGACAAAGATGCCTGACCAGGCATCGCGCCCTCGCTGATGCGTGAGTACGCCGTGCACTGGCATGCCCAGGCGCCGGCCAAGCCCGCGCTGGGTGCGCCCTGCAATGGCTGCGGCCTGTGCTGCCTGGCCGAGCCCTGTCCCATGGGCATGCTGGTCTCGCGCCGCCGCCAGGGCGCGTGCAGTGCGCTGCGCTGGGATGAAGAGGGCACGCATTACCGCTGCGGCGTACTGGAAGATGCCAAGGCCCTGGCCACCGCGCCCGGCCGCTGGCAGCGCTGGCGCGGCCGGCTGTGGCTGCGCCTGGCGCGGCGCTGGATTGCAGCCGGCGTGGGCTGCGATGCGGACCTGGTGGACATGCCTTAGCGAAACCCGCGCAGCCCTTGGCCTCGGCCCCATGAACGGAACCTTTTCCCGGTGCGGTGACTAAATGCTCACCAAATCGTTGTGCAAAGGCGTTTCATGTTTGAAGCCTGTCAAGAATTCCTGAGCGTGGGTGCAAGAAGTTTCCCGGGCTTGTCGCGGGCGCGTCGGGCCGGCCTGGCGGGCGGCGCGCTGGTCTGCGCCATGCTGGTCGCCTGCGGCGGCGCCGAGGTCGACGCGCAGCGCAGCCCGCCCGATCCATTGGCCGAGTTCACACAGCAGGCGCTCGATTGGCAAGCCTGTGTTCCCAGACGCCCGGGCCAGGACCAGGGAGCGCTTTTCGCCGTGTTGCCGGACCGCACCCGCTGTGCACTGATGCGCGTGCCGCTGGATTACGACCATCCCGGCGAAGGCGCATTGCAGATAGAGGTGCTGCGCGTGGCAGCGGCCCAGCCCCAGCGTCGGCTGGGAGCGATTGTGTTCAACCCCGGTGGTCCGGGAGAGGACGGTCTGGCTTCGGCGCTGGTCCATGGCATGCAGTGGGCGCTGGCCAGCCCCGAGGACGTCAGCGGCGTGCAGTTGCGCGAAATGGGCCAGCGTTTCGACGTGATCGGCTTCTCGCCGCGCGGCACAGGCGCGAGCAATCCGCTGATCTGCGATGTGCCCGGAAGCTTTGAGGACCAGGACAACCTGACCTTTGATCGCAGCGCCGAAAATCTGCAGCGCGCGCAGCGCAATGCACAGCTGATGGCCCGCGCCTGCCTCGACAATCCGCTGAGCCGGCATATCCACACCGAGGCCACGGCGCGCGACATGGACCTGTTGCGTGCCGTGCTGGGCGATGAGCAACTCAACTACATCGGCTACTCCTATGGCACCTGGCTGGGCAGCTGGTACGCGCGGCTGTTCCCGCAGCGCGTGGGCCGCATGCTGCTGGACAGCAGCCTGGATGTGACGCAGCGCCTTGACGATCAATTCATGCTGCAGGAAATGGCCAATCAGCGGATTCTCGACGAAGTCATCCTGCCCTACGCCGAGCGCCACAAGGACAAGCTGGCGCTGGGCAGCGCGGCGGTCCTGCGCGCTGCGCTGCTGGCGCTGCCGCCGTCGCTCAAGGAGGCCTTGTTTGACGAGATTGATTTCATGCACTCCTCCCAGATCGAACATGCCGTGGTGCGCATGAGCGCGGCCATCGGCCTGGACGCGTTGCTGCGCGCCCATCCGGACGCGGACGAAGACGAGCTCGAGACCTTGGTCGAGAGCCATAGCTTCTCGCCCGTGCCACGGGTGAATGCGGTCGTGGCGCAGGTGGCGCTGGAGCTGATCGAGACGCTGGCGGAGGACGATGACACGCTGGAAGCCAGCTGGATAGACACGGACGCGCAAGGCAAGGTGCGACTGTTGCCGGAGTTCACGGTGAACATGAGCGTGCGCTGCAACGATACCGGAACCGCGGGCGATGCGTCGTACTGGCTGGGCGTCAGCAACGACCAGGTGGCCCGCTATCCCATGGTGGGCGGGAATTCGGTCGCCAAGCCCTGTGTGTACTGGCCCGCATCGCCGCGCAAGATTGCGCCGTTGTCGACCATCGAAGGCTTGCCGATACTGATGCTGCAAAGCCGTTACGACGGCGCCACGCCCGTCGAGAGCGCGCTGGCGACCTTGGCCGCATTGCCGGGCGCACGCATGATCCTGGTGGAGAACGAGTACCGGCATGGCCTGTTTCCCTACGGCACGGAATGTGTCGACACCCAGGTGGCGAACTACTTCCTGCAGGGAACGCTGCCGCCGCGCAACAGCACCTGTGCCGGCAACTCGCTTGCGGGAAAAGCCGGTGCGTGACCGCATGCTGGGCGCGAAATGGTCATGACGGTGTACCTTGCCCCGCTTTCACGAGCCTGCCAGTTGGCCGGCGCCGGGCTGCTTGCCGCGCTGCTGGTCGCCTGCAGCGGTGGAACGCAGGAGGACCCCTGGGCCGCGTTTGCACAGCAGCGGCTCGATTGGCAGACCTGCGATCCCGACCAACTGGGCGAAGCGGGCCATGCGCTGACGCAGTTGGGCGCAAGCGCGCAATGCACACTGATGCGCGCGCCGCTGGATTACCGCCATCCTGACCGCGGCGAGCTGCAGGTGGCCGTGCTCCGGGTGGCGGCCGAGCAGCCGCGTGCCGGAACGATTGTGTTCAACCCCGGAGGGCCGGGCGCCGATGGCATGGGTTTTGCAGCGCAGCACGGTGCGGCTTGGCGCTATGCGAACCCCACCAGCGCGACAGGCAAGCTGCTGATGCAGCTTGCCAACCGCTACGACATGATCGGGTTTGCTCCGCGCGGCGTGGGGGCCAGCACCAGCCTGACCTGCTCCTCGCCGGAATTCAAGGAAATTCAACTCAGTCTGACTTTTGACCGCAGTGCGCAGAATCTTGGCAATGCACTGCGCAACGCGCGCCTGGAGGCCGAGGCCTGTCGCAACAATCCGTTGAGCAAGCATATCCACACCGACGCCACCGCGCGCGACATGGATCTGCTGCGCTCGCTGCTGGGGGAAAGCCAGCTGCATTACATCGGCTACTCCTATGGCTCCTGGCTGGGCGCGTGGTACGCCAGCCTGTTTCCCGAGCGCGTGGGGCGCATGCTGCTGGACAGCAGCATGGACGTCAGCGCGGGCTTCGATGCCGCCACCTTGCAGCGGGAAATGGGCCATCAGCGCATGATCGACGACATCATGCTGCCCTACGCTGCCCGCCATCCGCAGCGGTTCAACCTGGGGGGCAGCGCCCTGGCGCTGCGCAACGCGCTGCTGGCGCTGGCGCCGCCCCTCAAATCGCAGCTGTTTTCCGCGCTTGATTTCAGTGATCCCGGCAACATCGACAAAAACGGCTGGCTGCTCAATGCCGGTATCGGGCTGCAAGCCTTGCAGCAACTCCATCCCACGGCGGATGCCGACCAGCTGCATGCCGCGATCGACGCCCATGCATTCATTCCCTCCGAGGCGGAAAACCAAGCCGCAGCCGGGTTTGCGCATCGCCTGACGGACGGGCTGTTTGCTGCGCCAACACGCGAGCGCGTCATGTTGCCGCCGCCAGCGGCGGTGAATGTCAGCGTGCGCTGCAATGACCTGGCCATGCGCGGCAGCGAGCAGTACTGGATTGATGCGGGCAATGACCATGCCGCGCGCTATCCGTTCATCGGTGGCGCGGCCACCGAGAACCCCTGTCTTTACTGGGGCGCGCCGGCCACCACCAGACCGCCACTGGCGGCTACGGCCGCGCTGCTGCTGCTGCAAAGCCGCTACGACGCACTGACTCCGATTGAAAATGCGCTGTCCAACCTGGACAGCTTGCCGAATGCCAGCCTGATCGTGGTTGAAAACGAATACAAGCATGGTCTGTTTCCTTATGGCCAGGCTTGCGTCGACGAGAAAGTGGTCCATTATTTTCTGCACGGCACGCTGCCTGCGCGCTTGAGCAGTTGCGCCGGCAAGCCGCTGAAAGCAGATGCTTGAGCGCAGCGCCAAGCCCGCCTGCATGACCCCTGCCGCAGCGTGTGGCGGGGGCCGGCCTCTAGTCCTGGCTGTGTAGCTGCTGCTGCAGCAATTGCACAAAGACATCGGCGCGGGCCGACGGCGCGCGGTGCAGCGGCAGGGCCAGCGCGATCTCGACCGCGCACTGCGGCAGCAGCGGCCGTATCGCCAGCTCCGCCGCAAACTTGCTAGCCACATAGGGATTGACCACGCCTATGCCCGTGCCTTCGGCCGCAAGGCAGCAGATGGTCGATGAGTAAGTGGTCTCTATGGTCGAGCGCGCCTGCACGCCATGGCGCTGCATGGTCTGCTGCAGCTGCAAAAAGATGTTGTCGTCGGCATTGAGCGTCAGCAGCAGTTGGTCGGCAAGGTCGCTGACATGCAGTGCATCGCGCTGCGCCAGCGCATGGCCCGGGTGCATCACGCAGACCGCCTGGCTGCGGTGCAGCACGCTGGCGTTGAGATCGGGCGCGTCAATGGCCATGGTGCTGACCACCAGATCGAACTGGCCCAGCTGCAGGCCTTCACGCAGATGCGGCGTGCCCAGGGTCTGCAGGCTGATGGGCGTGCTCGGGTGCTGCAGCACAAAGGCATGCACCACGGCAGGCAGCACCGACAGGCCCAGCGCCGGCGTGCAGCCTATGCGCAGCGTGCCCGCGCCGGACAGCCGCAGGCCCTGCAGGTCGCGCTCTATGCGCTCCAGGCCGACGAAATGCTGCTGCACCGTGGCAAACAGCTCAAGTGCTTCGGGCGTGGGCCGCAGCCGGCCCTTGTGCATGTCAAACAGCTTGAGGCCGGCGCCGGCCTGCATCTGCGCCAGCAGGCGGCTGACCGACGGCTGGGTGGTGTGCAGCAGCTGTGCGGCGGCGGTGGTCGTGCCCGCCTGCATCACGGCACGGAAGGCTTCGATTTCGCGAAAACTCAAAGGACGTGGCATGGGGCAAGGGTATACCAATCCTGTATAGGCGGCGCGGAAAAATGCATTTTGCTGAGTTGCCTGGGCTGCCTACACTGGATTCCATACAGGCCGCTTTCCTTTGCGGCCGCATTTTCCAGGAGGCATTCACATGAACAAAATCGCGCGCCGCAATTTCGGCCTGACGGCCCTGGCCGCCACCCTCATGGCCTGCTCGGCCAGCGCCTGGTCCAGCGATGCGGCCTATCCCAACGCTTCGCGCCAGGTGCGCATCATCGTGCCGTTCACCGCCGGCGGCAGCTCGGACGTGCAGGCGCGCATGCTGGCCGACAAGCTCAGCCGGCTGTGGGGCCAGACGGTGGTGGTCGAGAACAAGCCTGGCGCCGGCGGCCATCTGGGCGGGCGCTATGTGGTTGACCAGCCCGCCGATGGCTACACGCTGATGGTCGGCTCCATCGGCCTGCACGCGGCCTACGGCATCTACAAGAAGCTGTCGTACAACCCGGCCACCGACCTGCGCGTGGTCACCGTGCTGGCGGAAATGCCGCATGTGGTGGTGGCTTCGCCGGGGCTGCCGGTCAAGGACATGCAGCAGCTCACGGCCCTGGCCAAGAATGCGCCGGGCACTGTCAACTTCGGCTCGGCCGGCGTGGGCTCGTCGGTGCACATGATGGGCGAGCTCTACAAGCTGCAGTCGGGTGCGCCCATCGTGCACGTGCCCTACCGCGGCAGCTCGGCCGCGCTCAACGACCTGCTGGGCAACCAGATCCAGCTGATGTTCGAGAATCCGCCCACGGTGCTGGGCCACATTCGCGGCGGCAAGATGAAGGCGCTGGCCGTGACCGGCAAGCAGCGCCTGGCTGCGCTGCCCGATGTGCCCACGGCCACCGAAGCCGGCGTCCAGGGCTTCGAGGCCACCTCGTGGACCACGGTGGCGGTGTCGGCCAAGGTGCCCCAGGCCATTGTCGAGAAGATCAGCGCCGATGTGCGCAAGGTGATCAACACGCCCGAGTTTCGCAAGGGCCTGGAAGACCAGGGCATGACCGCGGTGGCCAACAGCCTGCCCGAGGCCCAGCGCTTTGTCGCCCAGGAAAAGGTCCGCTGGGACCGCGTGATCCTCGAAGGCAAGGTTTCGGCCGAGTGAGGCCGGCCGCACACATCTCCTGCATTCCTGTGCCCGGCCCCCGGGCAGATCCATTTGAGCATTCCCGTTTGCGTATGACCGACTCTTTCAACGCCGCCCCCTTTGTGCCCTGCCGCCGCGTGGGCGATGGCAGCCAGCACCATTTCTTCGGCTACTACAACAAGTCCAACTGGGACCGGACCAACCGCCTGATTGCCGGCCAGCGCACGCCGGCCATGGACCAGTACCTGACACCCGAGGCCAAGGCCACCATCGGTTATTTCGACACGCTGGACGGCGACCGCTTCCACGCCGTGGGCGAGACCGGCGCCTGGAACTGGCAGATGGGCAGCCAGCTGCAGTGGCTCGATGGCGCTGGCGGCCGCAAGCTGGTCTATAACGACCGCACGGGCGACATGACGGCGCGCTACCCGGGCTTTGGCGCGGTGGTGGTCGACGTCGACACCCTGGTGCGCCGCGTGCTGCCCATGCCGGTCTATGTGGTTGCTCCCAGCAGCCAGTGGGCGCTGTCGGTCGATTACCGGCGCCTCTATGTAACCCACGAGACCATTGGCTACAGCGAAGCCGGCGGCCCGTTCGCGCTGCCGCTGGCGCCTGCCGACGACGGCATCTGGCGCATGGACATGGCCACCGGCCAAGCCGCGCTGCTGGTCAGCTACGCCGGCCTCAAGGCCTTTCACCCCCGGGCGTCCATGGACAAGGCGATTCACTGGGTCAGCCACATCGAAGTCAATCCGGCATCCTCGCGCATCCTGTTCCTGCACCGCTGGACCGAGCGGGTGAAGGACGAAACCTGCTTTTTGCACCGCCTGATCACCATCAATCCCGACGGCTCTGACATGCGCCTGCTCGAATGCTCGGACCATCCGCTGCCGCAGCTGGCCGCCGACTTCGACCCCGGCGCCGTGGGCACCTTCGACTACGAGAAGTCCGAATACCAGATCTCGCACCCGCTGTGGCAGGACGACTCGCACATCATTGTCTGGGGCCCGCATGCCGGCGAGATCCATTACCACCTCTACCATGACGTCGACGGCGGACAGGTGCAGGTCATCGGTCGCGACGTACTGGTCGAGAACGGTCATATGACGTTCTCACCCGTGAGCACGCGCTGGCTGCTCAGCGATACCTACCCCGACGACCGCACGCACGAGCGCTTCCTGTTCCTGTTCGACATGCAGACCGGCAAGCGCCGCAATCTGGGCAGCTTCTATGCCGCGCCCGAACTGAGCAAGGAAAACCGCTGCGACCTGCACCCGCGCTGGAGCCGCGATGGCCGCCAGGTCTGCATTGACTCGGTGCACGAGCACCAGCGCCAGATGTATGTGCTGGATGTTTCGGCCATTGTCGGCGGCTGAGCTGCCCATGGGTTGCGCCAAAGGCCTATAAGTTACATTTTGTAAATTTCATTACTTTATTTATCGGTGGTGGTAGCGTCGGCAGGCAAAAATCTTTTTGCAAACTCACCCTGAAAAAATGAAAAAACTGTTCTTTGCCTTTGTGTCAGCCGCGGTGCTGGCGTCGACGGGCGCGGCGATGGCGGCCACGGATTACAACAAGCCGCCGGCAGGAGACAGCCAATACGCGGCCTGCATCAAGGCGTCCAACGAGAACTACACCGGCGGAAACGACAAGAGCCTGATCAAGGGCCAGACCATGGCCCAGGCCTACTGCACCTGTGTCTGGAACGAAACGCCGGAAGACTTCAAGGGCAGCCTGGCGCGTTTCGCCGAGACCGCCAAAGGCAAGAGCACCAAGGCATTGTGCGAAAAGCACTCGGGCTGGGAAAGCTGAGCCAGCGAAGGTCCCGCACAAAATGCGGGACTTTTTTTGAAGCGTTGCTGCCCAGCGAGTGCGGCAGCCAGGTCGACGAGCCGAACACCTGGGCCCGATGCAGGTACTCGAGGTATCGGCCACGTCGGCGCCTGAGGCCGGGCCGGCGGCGTCAGCGATCGCTCACAGCTCGGACGGCTGGAGGGGGCCCGACAGCTTGCCATGGACGATCTGCCCACGAAAACCGCGGTGCGCCTGCTGGAACAGCGCACGCAGCTCGGGGTAGTCCTCCGGCTGGCACAGCGTGCAGGTGCCGCGCACCGCATTCAATTGAATCCGGTGGTGAACGCTCACGCGCTGGCCCTGGCGTGTCCATTGCGCCCGATACTCGCCGGCCGTATTGCGGAAATGCTGGTTGGCGGGAATGGCAATGATGGGGACGTGGGCGGGAAACTCCACGTGATAGGTTTCCTCCCGCAGTCCCGCGTCGCAGGTAAACGGCGTGGCGTTTGCCGGGGCAGCGGTGCTCGATGCCAGGCTGCGAAGGGACCAGCTGCCCGGCGGCGTCGGTACGACGATGCCGCCCACCATGCCGAAATCAATGAAGTCGCGTGCCTCAAAGACATAGATGGAGCTGAACGGACGGCTCAGGTCGAAGGGGTCGCCCTGCATCTCTATGCGTCCATGGCCGTCGATGTCGCAGCCGGCCATGACCGACTCCTCCATGGCAGTGCGGTTCTGTGCATTCAGCCGGGAGAAATGCGCGCGCTGGTGGATTTCGTCGGTTTCGCTCAATTCCAGCCGCGTCTGGCCCTGCAGGTTGCCCGATGGGTCGAAAACCAGGTCCACCGTGACGCTGCTGCGGTTGCGCACAAGATCCTTGTGCGGCGTGTAGGCCAGCCGGGCATCCTGGGTGTGCAGCACCGGGGCACCCAGATCTTCGGCGGGCAACTGGCCAAAACGGGCCCAGGGAGTGGTCGAGTCCACATACAGATCAAACTCGGGCAGGTAGGTCAGCACATGGTTGAAACGCTCGACCAGGGGAATGCTGGGCAGAATCGGGCCGCCTCCCGCGCCTATCAGCACCGGCGAACTGGCGATTGCCTTGGCGGCCAGCAGCGCTTGCAGCAGCACGACATGGTCCTTGCAATCTCCATAGCGGTGGTCCAGAACGCTTTGCGCGCTGTGGGGCTCGAGGCCGCCATTGCCCAGATAGACCGCGACATAGCGAATGTTCTGTGCAACCCAATGGTGCAAGGCCGCGGCCTGGGCGCGGCGCTCTGTCACGCCCTGTGTGATTTTCTCCGCCAGCACGCGGATGTCCGGCGTGACTTCGGCCGCCGGCCTGGCCTTCACCTGGTAGGCCCGGGCGAGCTGTGCCCAGTCGCCATAGGTGCTGGCCATGATGGTCGGGCTGAAAGTCCACATCGGCGCCACCCGGTTTTGCACCGGCAAGGGCTGAGCGCGCTGATATTGCCAGCGCCAGTGCGCGCGGCCGTCGCTCAGGGTCGCGGTATTGCTGCCTTGCACATCGCGGCTGAACACATTCATCGGCATGTCGGCCGGGGCCGTCAGGCTGACTTCGGCATTTTCATACTGGTTGAATACGCTGAAGGTGTTCAACAGGCTGAAGTAGCCGGGGAAATAGGGGATCTTGCGCGTGCGTCGTATCTGGTAGGCCAGACGATTGCCGGGCGCCAGGTTGGGGAACACGATGACGCGCACCTTGCGATCGGCATAGATCGGCGCCGCGGCACTGGCATGGCTTTCCTGGGTGTAGATGCGCTCTGGCGCCACGTCATGGCGCTGGCCGTCGGCGGTCAGGGTATAGGCCGAGAGTACTTCCAGTGTCTCCAGGTTTTCGCTGTAGCTTTGATAAACCTGGCTGAACTGGTCGATGGCCGCTTTGGTCTTCAGCAGGATCTCGATGCTTTCGGTCGATACGCTGCTGGCATCCGCATGCACTTCATGGTCGACGCGGTAGCGCACATAGCTGAAGTCATTGCTGGTGGCCGTGGTCTGTGCGGTCGAAGGGCTTGACGCCTTGGCATCCGCCTTGGCGGGATGCGCCGAAATAAGGCAGGCCAGCAGGGCCAATGAGGTAAGGATGAATTTCATGTTTGGCTCTTGAAGAATTGTTTTTCCATCAAGATGCATGGCGCTGAATTGCCTTTCCGTGCGGCAGTGGCGGTCTGGCGCGTGCAGCTTTGCCTGGATCGGTGAGGCAATGCCTTGCCATATATCATTGATAAAAACTATTATATTTACAATTCGATAGTTTGTATTGTGTTTTGTCGGGCCAGCCATGTTCTGTCCTCGCATGCATCGGCCGCGCCATGAAAAAAGGCCCCGACATGCGGGGCCTTGGTGGCGGAGGAGGGCGCGGTTTACTGGAAGCCCAGCGAGTGCGGCAGCCAGGTCGAGAGTTCGGGAATGAAGGTCAGCAGTATCAGCACCACCAGATGGGCCAGCAGGAACAGCGGCATTTCGCGCGTCAGATCGGTGATGGTCACGCGCGTCGCGACCGCCGTGACGAACAGCAGGCCGCCGACGGGCGGCGTGATCATGCCCAGCGTCAGGTTGACGATCACCACCATGGCGAAGTGCGTGGGATCTATGCCCAGGCTGAAGGCAATTGGCGCCAGGATGGGCACCAGGATCATCACGCCGGGCAGCGGCTCCATGAAGATGCCAAACACCAGCAGCAGGATGTTGACCGCGACCAGGAACATGGTGGGCGACAGCTGCCAGCTGACGATCAGCTCCGACAGGTACTGCGGAATGCCTTCCACCGTCAGCACCCAGGCAAAGGCCGCCGAAGTCGCCATCACCAGCAGCACCGAAGCGGTGAGCATGGCCGAGCGCGCGGTGATGCCGGGAATGGCCTTCCATTCGAGCGTGCGGTAGATCCACTTGCCGCAGACCAGCGCGTAGAACACCGCGACCACCGAGGCTTCGGTGGGCGTGAAGATGCCAAAGCGTATGCCGACGACAATCAGCACGATCAGCATCAGCGCCGGAATCGCCTTGAAGCTCGTGATCCACATCTCACGTGCGCTCGGACGGGGCTCGGACGAATGGTAGTTGCGCTTCTTGCAGACCCACCAGTTGACGCCGGCCATGGCCAGCGCGATCAGGACACCGGGAATGAAGCCGGCCATGAACAGGCCGCCGACCGAGACGTTCTCGTCCTGCATCGCATAGATGATCATGCTGACCGAGGGCGGGATGATGGGGCCGACGATGGCGGTGCTGGCGGTGAGCGCCGCGGCGTAGGGGCGGGCGTAGCCGGCCTTGTCCATCATCTTGACCATCATCGAGCCCGGGCCCGCGGCGTCGGCCAGGGCCGAGCCGGAGATGCCCGAAAACAGCGTCAGCGACAGCACGTTGGCATAGCCCAGGCCGCCGCGCAGGTGGCCGACGAACTGCGCGGCAAAGCGCAGCAGCACATGCGTCAGCGCGCCGCCGGACATCAGTTCGGCCGACAGGATGAAGAACGGAACCGCCATCAGCGGAAAGCTGTCGATGCCGGTGAACATTTCCTTGAAGACCACCAGCTGGGGATAGCGGCCGCCCACCAGCACGGCCAGCGCCGCCGAGATCGCCAGCGCGAAGGCCACCGGAAAGCCCAGAGCTAGCAGGACGATGATGGCAATGAAAAGGGTGATACCCATGGTGCTTGAACCTCTTGAAATGGGTATTCAGATGGACGCTGCGGCGTCCGCATTCATCTCTTCGGACTCGGCGTAATCGCCGGCCGTGATGTAGTTGCGCGCGACAAACAGCAGGTGCACCAGCATCAGCGCGAAGCCCACGGGCATCGCCAGATAGATATAGGAAATTGGAATGTCGGTGGCGGCCGTGGTCTGAAAGCGCGTGGCCCAGGCGTAGAGCACCGAGAAATAGGTCATGAAGACACAAAAGCCCGCAATGCCCACGACCACGATGGTGCGCAGTATGCGTGCCGAGCGCGTGCTCACGGCGCGGTGCAGATTGTCGATGGCCACATGGCCGCCAAAGCGCAGCACCAGGCCCGCACCCAGGAACGTGACCCAGATCATCATGTGGCGGGCGACTTCCTCGGCCCAGACAATGGAGTCGCCCGTGGTGTAGCGCAGCACCACGTTGGCAAAGACAATGCAGGCCATGGCCAGCAGCAAAGCGATGAGCAGCCAGCGGTTGCAGGCGACCAGAGCGCGTTCGATTCGTTCAAGCATATGCATGTCGGCTGCGTGCCGGCGCAGCCGCTTTCTGAAAAAATTCACTTATCTGTGGCACTGGCGCTACCTAAGATTTGGGTAACTGGCGGGCCCAACGCATGGGGGCACCGAGGAAGGGCTGTCTAGTTCACTGCGCACCGAGGGGGACGCCCTCTTGCGTCCCTTGTTCGGGGGAAGCGCCAAAGGCGCTCAGGGGGTGCTTACTTCGTACTTGCGATGCCGTCCAGCGTCTTCTGGCCGAACTTCGTGGCGTATTGCTTGTAGGCGGGCTCGAGGGCCTTGCGGAAAGCGGCCTGATCGACCTTTTCCACAACCTGCATGCCGTGCGACTTGGCTTCCTCCACGCCCTTCTTCTCGACCGCGTCGACAAACGCGCGCGAGGCCAGGGCGCCGCTCTTGGCGCCTTGCGTGAATGCGGCCTTCTGCGTGTCGTTCAGGCTGGCCCAGAAGCCGGGCGAGACGATCAGCGCGACGGGAGCGTAGACATGGGCGCTGAGCGTCAGGTGCTTTTGCACCTGCCACAGCTTGGCCGAAGACAGCACGGAAATCGGGTTTTCCTGGCCGTCAATCGTGCCCTGCTGCAGTGCGCCTATCACTTCGGGCCAGGACATGGGCGTGGGCGAGGCACCCAGCGTGCGGAAGGCGGTGATGTGCACCGGGTTCTCGGTCACGCGGATCTTCAGGCCCTTGAGATCGGCAACGTTCTGCACCGCGTGCTTGTTGTTGCTCAGATGGCGAAAGCCTTGCTCGCCCCAGGCCAGCGCGATCAGGCCGCGCTTTTGAAACTTGCCCAGCAGTTCCTGGCCGAAAGCGCCGTCAAGCACGGCGCGCGCGTGGGTGGTGTCACGGAACAGGAAAGGAATGTCGACCACGCCCACGTCGGGCACGAAGTTGCTCAGTGCACCCGTGGAAACGATCACGGCCTCGACGGTGCCCAGCTGCAGGCCTTCGATCAGCTCGCGCTCGCCGCCCAGTGCCGAGGCGGGGAACTGCTTGAACTTGAAGGCGTTGTTGGTGTTCTTCTCGACCGAGTCGGCCCAGGCCTGGGCGGCGGCACCGTAGTGCGAGTTGATCGCCAGCGCATACCCGATCTTGACTTCCTTGGATTGGGCAAGGGCCGGCACGCCAGCAGTGGCTGCGGCAGCCGCGACACAGGTGACAACAAAGGAGCGACGAATCATGCGCATGACATATGTCTCTAGTAGGTGATGAAATAGGAACGGGGATGCTGGCGCATTTTAGGTGGTGTTTCCCTGGAACAAGATGCCATTGGATGGGCGTTGTCGGACATAGCCGACATTCAATCCAGTGGCTGAGCGCGATTGACGATGGATGCCATCGTCAATCGCGCATGCCGTGGCCCACCTCAGGCCATTTCGCGCCCCAGGATGGCGTCCGACAGCTCGACGAATCCCTGGCCACGCTCGCTCGGCGTGACATAGCGCGGCAGGTGCGTGAGCTGGGGCACGAAGCGCGCGATGTTGGCCACGCCGAAGCTGTGGCCGAAGCGCTCGAACATCAGCTGGTCATTGGTGGAGTCGCCAATGTAGACCCAGCGATCGAGCTCCGCCGCCAGGTCGCGGTCAAACAGCGTGCGCACTATCCACTGCGCGCCGTCCCACTTGTTGTGCGCGCCGAACCAGCCGTTGATGTGGATCGAGCTTACCGTGGCATTCATCCCGGCCGCGCGCATGATGGCCACGCACTGGTCGATCTGCGCCTGGGGCATCTGGGTGAATTCGCTGTGGTCCACGGCAATGTCGCACTCGCGGCCCGCGGAGTCGGTTGCGCGGCGCGCGCCCGGTACGCCGGCCTCGATCTGCGCGAGCACTTGCTGCATGCGCGCATAGTTGGCGCTGCGCGTGGCCGCGTCCTGCTGGTAGAGCTTGTCGAGGCCGCCGGCCGCATTGCGGCGCAGCGCCACGGCGCCGTTTTCGGCCACGATGGCGTCCACCGGCCAGGCCTGGGCAAAAGGCTCGCTCCAGCCCACGGGCCGGCCCGTGATGGGCACGACCTTGAGTCCGGCGTCGCGCAGCGCGCCTATCGAGGCAACCACATGCGCCGGCACTTCGCCGTCGGTGGTCAGGGTGTCGTCGATATCGGTGAGCACACCGAGCAGCCGGCCCGGCGCAGGGCGGGGCCACTGCGACAGGGGCAGCAAATTATCCATGGTCATCAGAACGGCAATCTCGATCAGCTGTTGTGCAGCGACAGGCCCGCGTGCTCGCGCAGCGGGTGGAAGTGGATCTTGGGGAAACGCTCCTGTGCCAGGCGCACGTCGTAGGGCGACGTGCACAGATATGCCAGGGTGTTGGCAGCGTCGTGCGCCATGCGCAGCACATAGGCGTTCTCGAACTCGCGCAGCTCGGCCGGGGTGTCGGCCGTGATCCAGCGCGCGCCCGTGTACTGGCAGGCTTCGAGGCGGATGTCGGCGTCGTACTCGGCCTTGAGGCGGTGCTGCACGACTTCGAACTGCAGCTGGCCAATCGCGCCCAGCAGCATGTTGCCGCCGGCATCGGGCTTGAACACCTGGATGGCTCCTTCCTCGCCGAGCTGGGCCAGGCCCTGCTGCAGCTGCTTGGTGCGCAGCGGGTTCTTCAGCACCACGGTCATGAACATTTCAGGCGCGAAGAAAGGCAGTCCGGTGAACTGCAGCGCCGCGCCATCGGTGATGGTGTCGCCCAGCTGCACGCCGCCGTGGATGGTGAAGCCAATGATGTCGCCTGCATAGGCTTCCTCGACGGCTTCGCGGCGCTGGCTCATGAAGGTCACGACCGAAGTCGGGCGCATGTCCTTGCCGGTGCGCTGCACGCGCAGCTTCATTCCCGGCGCATAGCGGCCCGAGGCCACGCGCACGAAGGCAATGCGGTCGCGGTGGTTGGCATCCATATTGGCCTGGACCTTGAAGACCACGCCGGAGAAACCGGTGTCCTCGGGCTGTATGGTCTTGACCACGGGCTGCTTGTTGACCACCAGGGTGCTCACGCGCGGGCCCGGCGAGGGCGACATGTCGACCAGCGCATCGAGCACTTCCATCACGCCGAAGTTGTTCACGCCCGAGCCAAAGAACACGGGAGTGAGCTTGCCGGCGAGAAACGCCTCATGGTCCCAGGCGGGCGAAGCGCCCACGGCCAGCTCCATGCTTTCCATCGCGGTGTCGAAGGTGTCGCCAAAACGCGCGCGCAGCTTGTCGGCATCGGTCAGTGGAATCGTCTCGAAGTCCTGCGGACGGCGCTCGCTGCCCGACTCGAACACCGTCATGGTGCGGGTGCGCAGGTTGATGATGCCGCCGAAGCTCTTGCCCTGGCCCACGGGCCAGGTCATGGGGCAGCAAGGCATGCCCAGCTCGCGCTCGACCTCGTCCATGATGTCCAGCGGATCGCGCACTTCGCGGTCCATCTTGTTGACGAAGGTGATGATGGGCGTGTCGCGCTGGCGGCAGACTTCGATCAGCCGGCGGGTCTGGGCTTCAACGCCGTTGGCCGCATCGATCACCATCAGCGCCGAGTCCACGGCCGTCAGCACCCGGTAGGTGTCTTCGGAGAAGTCCTTGTGGCCGGGCGTGTCGAGCAGGTTGACCACATGGTCGCGGTAGGCCATCTGCATCACCGACGAGGCCACGGAAATGCCGCGCTGCTTTTCGATTTCCATCCAGTCGGAAGTCGCATGGCGACTGGCCTTGCGGCCCTTGACGGCGCCCGCGATCTGGATCGCGCCCGAGAAAAGCAGCAGCTTCTCGGTCAGCGTGGTCTTGCCCGCGTCCGGGTGGGAAATGATGGCGAACGTGCGGCGGCGCCGGGTCTCAGAAGCGTAGGACATGTACGGGTGGGTGGTCGCTGGCGGTGAGGCCGGCTGCAGTGAGGCGAACAGGCGTGCGCGTGCGGCGCTGATACAGCGCCGGCCGACGGGGCCCGAAGAAGACCTGGATTTTAGCGAGCGCGGCGCGCCAGTGGTGGGAGGTGGGAATAAACGTGCGCAGCCGCCATCCCTGCGGCGCTGCGGGGAGTTGTGTTGCACCGCACAATCGGCGGGTCTGTTTCTTTACCGCTCTGGCCATGTCTTCCCTTTCCAGCGGCGCTGCGCCGCAAGCATCCTGGGTCGCGCGCGGAACGCCGGCCTACCGCCGCATCAGCCTGGCGCTGTTTCTCGCCGGCTTTGCCACGTTTTCGCTGCTGTACTGCGTGCAGCCGCTGCTGCCGGCGTTTGTTGCCCACTTTGGCGTCACGCCCGCGGCCAGCGCGCTGTCGCTGTCGCTGACCACGGGGTGTCTTGCGGTGTCCATCGTGCTGGCCGGCGCGCTGTCCGAGGGACTGGGCCGGCGCGGGCTGATGTTTGTCTCTATGCTGCTGGCCGCGGTCTGCAATCTGGTGGCCAGCGTGGTTCCGGGCTGGGAGGCGCTGCTGGCGGCGCGCGCCCTGGAAGGCTTTTTGCTGGGCGGCGTGCCGGCCGTGGCCATGGCCTACCTGTCCGAGGAGATCGAACCCCGGGGGCTGGGCTTTGCAATGGGGCTTTATGTCGGCGGCTCGGCGCTGGGCGGCATGCTCGGGCGCGTGGCCATGGGGGTAATGACCGAATACGTCGATTGGCACATGGCCCTGGCTGCGCTGAGCCTGGTCAATGTGTTTGCGGCCCTGGGCTTTTATCTGCTGCTGCCGCCATCGCGCAACTTCGTGCGCCGGGCCGGCCTGGGCGCGGCCTACCACCTGCAGGCCTGGGGCCGGCATCTGGCCCAGCCCGGCCTGCTGTGGCTGTTTCTGATCGGCTTCGGCCTGATGGGCGTGTTTGTCAGCATCTACAACTATGTCGGTTTCCTGCTGGCCGGCGCCCCGCATGCGCTGAGCCCGCTGCAGATCAGCCATGTGTTCTATGCCTACCTGTTTGGCGTGGTGGCCTCGCCCGTGGCGGGCGCGCTGGCCGACCGCTTCGGGCGTGCGCCGGTGCTGCTCAGCGGCGTGGCGCTGATGGCGCTGGGCGTGCTGCTGACCTTGATGGCGCAGCTCACGGCCATCGTGCTGGGCATCGCGCTGCTGACCATGGGCTTCTTCACCGCGCATTCGGTGGCCAGCGGCTGGGTAGGCCGGCTTGCGACCCAGGCCAAGGGCCATGCGTCGTCGCTGTACCTGCTGGGCTACTACCTGGGCTCGAGCCTGCTGGGAGCGGGCGGCGGCTGGTTCCTGCAGCACACCGGCTGGCCGGGACTGGTGGCTAGCATGCTGGTGCTGCTGGTAGGGGTGCTGTTGCTCGCCCTGCGAGTGCACAAGCTCGCCAGCCAGGGGCGGCCGGCGGCGTGACGGCACGGGCGCGCTGCGGGCTTGCTTCTTTTTAGTACAATCCACGCTTTCCGAGGAGCGTTGCAGCGCACCCCCGCACCCCACAGGTGCCCGGCGGTGCGTGAGGCTCGGAACCCGCCGCGCGGCTTTTGCCCCGGCGTCAGCAACGACGCTCACCCACGTCGTCTGTGCGGTGAGTGTCTTCCCCCAGAGCGTGGTTTTGCCATCCGTAACGGAGAAAACCATGAACGCAGCTATCCCCCTGAACCCCGTTGAATCGGCGATTGCCGACATTTCCCTGGCCAACTGGGGCCGCAAGGAAATCAAGATTGCCGAGACCGAAATGCCCGGCCTGATGGCGATCCGCGAGGAATTCGCCGCCGCCCAGCCGCTCAAGGGCGCGCGCATCACCGGCTCGCTGCACATGACCATCCAGACGGCCGTGCTGATCGAGACGCTGCAGGCCCTGGGCGCGCAGGTGCGCTGGGCATCGTGCAACATCTTCTCGACGCAGGATCACGCTGCCGCGGCGATTGCCGCCGGCGGCACGCCGGTGTTTGCCATCAAGGGCGAGTCGCTGGCCGACTACTGGGACTACACCCACCGCATCTTCGACTTCGGCCCCAAGGGCAGCGAAGGCGAAGGCCCGAACATGATCCTGGACGATGGTGGCGATGCCACCATGCTGATGCACCTGGGCCAGAAGGCCGAGAAGGACCTGTCGGTGCTGGCCAACCCCGGCAGCGAAGAGGAAGTCATCATGTTTGCCGCGATCAAGGCCAAGCTGGCCGTGGACGGCAGCTGGTACACGCGCAAGTCGGCGCAGATCATCGGCGTGACCGAAGAGACCACCACCGGCGTGCACCGCCTCAACGAAATGTCGGCCAAGGGCACATTGCTGTTCCGCGCGATCAACGTCAACGACTCGGTGACCAAGAGCAAGTTCGACAACCTGTACGGCTGCCGCGAATCGCTGGTCGACGGCATCAAGCGGGCCACCGATGTGATGATTGCCGGCAAGGTGGCCGTGGTCGCCGGCTACGGTGACGTGGGCAAGGGCTGTGCCCAGGCGCTGCGCGCACTGAGCGCCCAGGTCTGGGTCACGGAAATCGACCCGATCAACGCGCTGCAGGCCGCAATGGAAGGCTACAAGGTCGTGACCATGGAGTGGGCGGCCGACAAGGCCGACATCTTCGTGACCACCACCGGCAACCGCGACATCATCCGCCACGAGCACATGCTGGCGATGAAGGACCAGGCCATCGTCTGCAACATCGGTCACTTCGACAACGAAATCGATGTCGCTTCGATCGAGCAGTACGAGTGGGAAGAAATCAAGCCCCAGGTCGACCACATCAAGTTCCCCGACGGCAAGAAGATCATCCTGCTGGCCAAGGGTCGTCTGGTGAACCTGGGCTGCGCTACCGGCCACCCCAGCTTCGTGATGAGCGCTTCGTTTGCCAACCAGACGATTGCCCAGATCGAGCTGTTCACCAAGCCCGACGCCTATGCCGTCGGCAAGGTCTACGTGCTGCCCAAGCTGCTCGATGAAAAGGTTGCCCGCCTGCACCTGAAGAAGGTCGGCGCGATGCTGACCGAACTCACCGAAGGCCAGGCCGCCTACATCGGCGTGTCCAAGCAAGGCCCTTACAAGCCAGAAACCTACCGCTACTAAAAGGCGGCTCGGCCATGCCGCACGCCGGCATGGTCGCAAGAGATTTTTCTGCCCCTGAGGGCAATGCCAGACAGCCAAACCGTTCGTGGTGAGCCTGTCGAACCATGAATGGCCTGTCCTAAAGGAAAGTGCCGGTTCATCCTTCGACAAGCTCAGGACGAGCGGACCATTTTCTTGGACTGACTGGAATTGCCTGAGTCAGGGGCACTTTGCCGCCGGCCACTGCGCCGGCGGTAGCGATTCCACTTTTAAGACGGATTAACTCCATGCGTGCCGATCAATTGCTTGTAGACCAGGGCCTGGCGGCTTCCCGCGCCCAAGCCCAGCGCCTGATCGCCTCGGGCGTCGAGTGGCGCACCGCGGCCACGGGCCTGTGGCAGGCCATCAAGAAGAACAGCGAAGACCTCAGCGAGGACGCGGAACTGCAGCTGCTTGACATTGCCGCAGCGCGCTATGTGTCGCGCGGCGGGCTCAAGCTCGAAGGCGCGCTGGCAGCGTTCAAGCTCACGCCGCAGGGCAAGTGGTGTCTCGACGTGGGGCAGTCCACGGGCGGCTTCACCGACTGCCTGCTGCAGCAGGGCGCCGAGCGCGTGGTCGGCGTCGATGTGGGCCATGACCAGCTCAATCTGACGCTGCGCGGCCACGAGAAGATCGTCTGCCTCGAGCGCGTCAATGCGCGCACGCTCGATGTCGACACGCTGCTCGAGGCCGGCGCGTTTGAAGGCGCACCAGATGACTCCCGGCAGTTCGACCTGATTGTCGGCGACCTGTCCTTCATCTCGCAGACGCTGGTGCTGCCGGCCGTGGTGCCGTTTCTCGCGCCCGCGGGCGACCTGGTCATGCTGGTCAAGCCCCAGTTCGAACTCCAGCCCGAGCACATCGGCAAGGGCGGAATGGTGCGCGACACGGCCTCGTATGCCGTGGTCGAGACACGCATCCGCGAATGCCTGGCCGAGCTGGGCCTGGACGTGCGCGGCTGGATAGACAGCCCCATCACCGGCGGCGACGGCAACCGGGAGTTCTTCGTGCATGCACGGAGGAGCGCATGACACAGGCCAGCTCCTTTCCCATCAGCTACGAGTTCTTTCCGCCCAAGACGCCCGAGGGCGCGCAAAAGCTGCGCGCCGTGCGCCAGCAACTGGCCGTGCGCCGTCCCGAGTTCTGCTCGGTGACCTATGGCGCGGGTGGCTCCACCCAGTCGGGCACCTTCCGCCTGGTGCAGGAAATCCAGCAGGAAGGCCTGAGCGCGGCCTCGCACTTCTCGTGCGTGGGGGCGTCGCGCGAAAGCGTGCGCACCGAACTGCGTGAGCTGCAGGCCATGGGCATCTCGCGCCTGGTCGCGCTGCGCGGCGACCTGCCTTCGGGCTACGGCCTGGGCGGCGAATTTCAGTACGCCAGCGATCTGGTGGCGTTCATTCGCGCCGAGTTCGGCGCCGCCTTCCATATCGAGGTCGCGGCCTATCCCGAGATGCACCCCCAGGCGCGCTCGCCCGACGCCGACCTGCAGGCTTTTGCCGCCAAGGTCCAGGCCGGTGCCGACTCGGCAATCACCCAGTACTTCTACAACGCCGACGCCTACTTCCGCTTTGTCGACAGCGCGCGTGCGCTGGGTCTGGACGTTCCCGTCGTGCCGGGCATCATGCCCATCACCAGCTCGACGCAGCTGTTGCGCTTCTCGGATGCCTGCGGCGCGGAAATTCCACGCTGGATCCGTCTGCGCCTGCAAGGCTATGGGGATGACACTGCCTCCATCAAGGCTTTTGGCTTGGACGTGGTGAGCGAATTGTGCGAACGTCTGCGCAGCCAAGGTGCACCCAGCCTGCACTTCTACACCATGAACCAGAGCGCAGCCGTGCTGGCCATTGCCCAGCGGCTGGGCTTGTAAACATTGCGGCAGCCAGGCATTGCGGCGGCCGGCGATCCGGCGACCGGCGATCCGGCGGCCGGCGATCCGGCGACCGGCGACCCGGCGGCCGCCGGCGCTCCTGCCGCAATTCCAGGGAAACACAATGGATGAAAGCAATTGCCGCCGCGCGCGGTGGCAGCCCGTGCCGGGCACCCGCTGGCTGGGCCTGATCAGTGTCTCGCTGTGGCTTGCAGCCTGCGCGCCGCTGCCCGTGGCCCAGGAGCCGCAAGAAGCGCTGACGACCTGCACCGTGCCCGTGGGCGGCGGCGAGGGCGACACCACGACCCAGCCCTGTCCCGAGCCTGCGGCGTCGCTGCAGCCGGCCGAGCCTTTCGAGCGACCCGCACGCCCCCTGCCGCGGCCGGCGCGCAAGCCGCTGCCGGTGACACCGCCCGTCACCGAGCCTGCAGATACATCCACTTCCTCGCCATACGAACTGTCGCCGCCGCGTGAAAGCGATCAGCAAGGCCTGGCATCCTGGTACGGCCCGCGCTTTCACGGCCGGCGCACGGCCAGCGGCGAGCGTTTCGACAGCCAGGACCTGACGGCCGCGCACCGCACGCTGGCCTTCGGCACCCGGGTGTGCGTGCGCAGCGCGGTCACGGGCAAGGCCGTGGTGGTGCGCATCAACGACCGCGGGCCGTTCTCGCATGGCCGGGTGATCGATCTGAGCCAGGGCGCGGCCGAAGCGCTGGGCATGGTCGGTCTGGGCATCAAGCCGGTCGAGCTGTGGCAGCTCGACAAGGGCGAGGAGGAGTGCCCCGAGATGTTTGACGAAGCCGCTGCCGATACCGGCGCGGCAGCTGCCAAGCCGGTCGCCCGGGCGCAGAAAAAAGCCAGTCCACCGCCGCGCAGGAAAGCCGTGGCCCCCGCAAGGCCGCGCAGGCGCTGAGGCGCCAAGGCGCCAAGGCGCAGACGCAAAAAAGCCAGGCAACTGCCTGGCTTGGCTTGCGGCGCGGCGCCTGCACGCCGTTGAAGATCAGCCGCCCGACTCGAGCGAGAAGGTGGCGTTGCCGTCCTGGCCCAGCAGCTTGACCAGCTGCGGCATTGCAGGCTTGAGCAGTTCCTTGAGCTGGAACGGCGGGCTGATGATGAACATGCCGCTGGCGGGCAGGCCGCCGCGCTCGGAAGTCTTGTTGCTTTTCACGGTCAGCGTCACATGCAGCCAGCTCTTGCCGGCCTTGACGGCCAGGGTCTTGAGGCGGCGCGGCAGGTCGTGGGCCTCGGGGCGCGGGATGATCGGATACCAGATGGCGTAGGTGCCCGTGGGAAAGCGCTTGAGACTGTCGGTCACCATGTCGAGCACGCGGCCGTAGTCGGTCTTGATCTCGTAGCTCGGATCGCACAGCAGCAGCGCGCGGCGCGAGACCGGCGGCAGGAATTTCTTCACGCCTTCGAAGCCGTCCTCGTGCAGCACTGCCAGCTGGCGGCCGGCTTCAAGCTGGGTCACGTTGCCGGCCAGCGAGCGCATGTCGGTCGGGTGCAGCTCGAACAGCTTGAGCTTGTCGTGCGAACGCAGCAGCGCCTGGCTGATGAACGGCGAGCCGGGATAATTGCGGAAGGTGCTGCCCTGGTTGAAGGAGCGCACCAGCGCCAGGTATTCCTGCAGGATGGGCGCGAGCTCTTCGGTCGGCGTGGCCGCGAGCTTGAGAATGCCTTCGCTGGCTTCACCGCTCTTGCTGGCATAGTCGCCATCGAGGCGGTACAGGCCCGCACCGGCGTGCGTATCCAGAACGGTCAACGCCGCGTCTTTCTGCGTGAGGTATTGCAAGGTGGCAATCAACACCGCGTGCTTGAGCACATCGGCGTGGTTGCCCGCATGGAAGGCGTGGCGATAACTGAACATGGGGCAATGGTAACCAGACGCTGCCAGGAGGCAAGAGCGCAGATCTTTGGGAATGGGCAGGTATTTTTACATGCCGGCCAAGGTCATGCAGCACAAGGGTTGCCGCATTTCGTATAATGGAGAGCTTCGCAGCGATTTTTGGTCCCGCGGCGGAGTGTGTTGCGGCATGCATTGCCGCAGTGCATCGCCACCTAAGAGGCTTCCTTCAGAGAAGCGCCGACCGTGGAAAAGGACCTTCAAACCCTCTTATCGAAAAGAGAAAACTCATGTCTACATTCAGCGCAAAACCCGCTGAGGTGCAACACGAGTGGTTTGTGATTGACGCCACCGACAAGGTGCTCGGACGGGTAGCCAGCGAAGTTGCCCTCCGTCTGCGCGGCAAACACAAAGCCATTTATACACCTCACGTTGATACCGGCGACTTCATCGTCATCATCAACGCAGCCCAGCTCAAAGTGACTGGCACCAAGTCCCTGGACAAGGTGTACTACCGTCATTCCGGCTATCCGGGCGGCATCACTGCCACGAACTTCCGTGATATGCAGTCGAAGCACCCCGGTCGTGCTCTGGAAAAGGCCGTCAAGGGCATGCTGCCCAAGGGTCCTCTGGGCTACGCCATGATCAAGAAACTCAAGGTGTATGGCGGTGCTGAGCATCCCCACACCGCACAGCAGCC